>ERZ1022724.4-NODE-4-length-73939-cov-13.055303_pt1 | contig 73939 bp, 34 predicted proteins | sample MGYA00521091_ERZ1022724 | MGnify/ENA primary metagenome ERZ1022724 (study PRJEB33162, sample SAMN09537610) | freshwater metagenome | isolation source: freshwater | place: Canada:Alberta | collected 2017-07 | study: EMG produced TPA metagenomics assembly of the... | reverse complement strand
TTTTCTTTGGCTTCGGCGCTCATAGAGACGCCGCTACAGGCTTGTTCATGCGCGGGAGAGGTGGTTTCTGCCTGCTCATGTTAGGGCTTGGAAGCGCTTGCGCCGATCACCCTCAAGCGCAACTGCGGATTTGAGGATGAAATTTATCCGTTTCCAGCTACCGCCCTGCGGAAATTTTCAAGCTTCCCGCTGGATGTTTGGGTTTCCGTGGTTCTAATTCATCCCGTCATGGCAATCTCTCCCAACGACTACGAAAAGCTCGGCCAGTTCTACCTCGGCCGTGGTTATGATCCTGAGGCAAAAAAAGTGCAGGATGATCTGATCCTTTATGATTCGAAAGATCTGGTTACTCACGGGGTTGTGTTGGGGATGACCGGCTCGGGGAAAACCGGGCTTTGCCTCGCGTTGTTGGAGGAGGCGGCGATGGATAACATCCCTTCGATCATCATCGATCCCAAGGGCGACATCTCGAACCTTCTGCTCACCTTCCCGGATTTGGACGCGCAGAGCTTCCGCCCGTGGATCAACGAGGATGATGCGGTTAAGAAAGGGATCACCCCCGACGAGCACGCGGCCAAGACGGCGGCAATGTGGAAGACCGGCCTCGCCGATTGGGGGCAGAATCCCGAACGCATTACGGCCTTGAGAGAGAAGGTGGATATCAATATTTTCACCCCCGGCAGCAAGGCGGGGATTCCTGTTTCGATCCTCAGCTCGCTGGAAGTGCCGCCATTTGAAATCATGGATGACTCCGAGCTGTTAGGGGAGCGCGTTGAGAGCACCGTCTCCTCGCTGCTCTCGCTGGTGGGGGTGAGTGGCGATGCGATCCAAAGTCCCGAGGCGGTGTTGGTGTCCGCGATTTTCCAACACGCCTGGGCCGCCGAGCAGGATGTGACCTTGGAGACCCTCATCCGCCATATTCAGAAGCCCGCTTTCGACAAGGTCGGGGTGATTGATTTGGAGTCTTTCATGCCCGAGAAAGCCAGGCAGTCGCTTGCGCTGAAATTCAACAACCTGCTGGCATCGCCCGGCTTTGTCACATGGCTGGACGGGCCGCCGTTGGATATCGCAAAGATGCTGCACAGCCCCGCCGGCAAGCCGCGGATTTCGATTTTTTCCATCGCCCACCTCGGCGACACCGAGCGGATGTTCATCGTGAGTTTGATCCTCAATCAAATGCTCGGCTGGATGCGCACGCAGAACGGCACCACCTCGTTGCGGGCCTTGCTCTACATGGATGAAATTTTCGGCTACCTTCCGCCAAGCGCCAACCCACCGTCCAAGCGGCCGATGATGACCATTCTGAAGCAGGGGCGCGCCTTTGGTCTGGGCTGTCTGTTAGCTACGCAGAATCCGGTGGATCTCGACTACAAGGCCCTGTCTAACATCGGCACCTGGTTCCTCGGTCGGTTGCAAACCGAGCGGGACAAGCTCCGGGTGCTCGACGGGCTCGAAGGTGCCGCTGGCTCGCAGAATGCCAAGTTCGACCGTGCGGACATGGAGCGCCTCATCTCGGGCCTTGGCAACCGCGTTTTCCTGATGAACAACGTGCATGAGGATGGACCGGTGATCTTCCACGTCCGCTGGGTGATGAGTTATCTAACAGGTCCCTTGACCCGCAGCCAGATCAAGTTGTTGATGGATCCCAAACGCGGAGATTTCATGAAATCCGCGTCGGAGGAAAAGGCCGCGGCGGCCAACCCGATGGGGATGCCGGGCATGAGCTCGAAGCCAGCAGCCGCGCTGGCATCCCGGCCGAATGTCGGTGCGGGCATCACCGAGATTTTCGCCCCTGCGGCCGGTGCGGGCGATGACATCACCTATCAGCCGCATCTGTTGCGGGTGGGGGTGGTGCACTTCTCCTCGGCCAAGGCGAACCTCGACGGCAGCCGCACCGTGCGATTCGTCAACCCGATCTCCGCCACCGGCATCGACTGGGAAACCCAGGTCCCGCCACCGCTCAAGCTGGATGAAAAGAACACCGAACCCACGCCCGGGGCTGGCTTTGGCGAGCTGCCGGGATTCGCCATGAACGCGGCGAACTACAAACAGGTGGAAAAGGACTTCGCCGAGTGGCTCTACCGCAACGAGCGCGCGGATATTTTCACCTGCCCGCCGCTCAAGGCCTACTCGCAACTTGGGGAAAGCGAGGCAGACTTCCGCGCCCGCATCGTCCATCAGGCGCGGGAAGCGCGGGATGCGGCGATTGAGAAACTTCGCAACGCCGCCGGGAAAAAGGTAGTGACCTTGGAGACCCGTCTGCGCACAGCTCAAGGCCAGTTGGCCAAGGAGAAAACCGAGTCGAGTTCCGCTACGATGCAAGCCGGGGTGTCCGTGCTTGGAGGGATTCTCGGTGCCGTTTTCGGCCGTAAGGCTGGGCTTGGCTCCATCACCCGTGGTACTTCATCGATCGGCAAGGCGACGGGAGCCTTCAAGCAGCACCAGGACGTCGCCGCAGCCGAGGCAAAGGTCGAGGGGGTGCAAGCCGAGCTCGAGTCCATCCAAGCCGAGCTTGAAGCTGGAATCACCAAACTCACCGAGTCCTTCGACGCCGCAGAGATCCCGCTTGAATCCGAGTCCATCAAACCAAGCAAGGCCGACGTCAAAGCCCAGATGGTCGCCCTGCTCTGGCTTCCCTGCGACGCCCGTGGCGAGAAGGCTTGGTGACTTACGTTGAAAGTCACTCACCTCCGACCCGGCCGTGACTGATCCATCAGGCCGGGTTGGGGAGGGGGCGGTCAGGCAGTGGCGTAGTTGCCGCCCAGATTCATGGCGTAGGGGCGGGAGACGCCCTTGATTTCCTTGCCTTGTTTTTCGCCCTCACCATCGGTGAAGTTACGGTTGAGCATGGTTTCGGAGATCATCCAGCCTCTTGCCACGATGCAGCCCTTGGCCGCCATGATGGCGCACTGGATCCTTGCGTAGTCGCAGGAGTGGGCGGCCAGGGGGCCATCCGGGTCGATCTCCACGCGGTAGCGGTCCACATCCCTTTTTTCCAGGTCGCACATGGTTGGATAGATTTCCGTGCCGCGGCTGGTGATGCGGATGAGCTTGAAGCCATGGGCTTGCAAAAGCGGGGTGATCTCGCCGGCGCGGACGCGGTAAAATGACTGGATCAGCCGGATGCTGGCGGTGTCGAACGCGGATAATCGTGCGGCGGCTTCAGATAAGCTCGTCCGGCGCAAGGCTTCGCTGAACCGGGCGATGGTCGTCGCGCTGGCATTCATCCCGTTCAGGGCGGAGCCAAAGGTGCCCTCGCCATGCTCCGGGTGTTGGTTCAAATAGTCCCGGGTGATCCTTGCGCTGTATTGACCGAAGCTGCGGATGGATTGCAGGCTGCCTGCACGTCCGCAGTCGAACAAATCTGCGAGGATGATGCCGGCTTCCTTTTCAAAAAGCTCGCGCACTGCCGGGCAGACGCCTGACGCCTGTGGATCGATGGTTCCGTCGCTGGCGAAGGCGTTGACCATGCCGCTATCATCCACGAACATGTCGAAGCCCACGATTTTCGAATGCGAGCGGATCGGGTTGGGTGGCACGTTTCGCTCGACGAATGCGTTCCACGGGTCCGAGCCCGCGCGCATGTCGGTGGCGTATTGGCTGTAGGACCGGAGCACACGTTCAAACAAGGGCTTGACCTCGGTATCCACGCGGCCGATGACGATTTCCTTGATCGTTTTCTCTGGGTTTGCCTTTTTCAAGGCGCTTAACTCGCTGACTTTCTTCGCGATCTCCGCAGCAAACTCGCTCGTGCCAGAGCGTTCGCGGCCCTTGGCTTTTTGGTAAGGGCCTTGGGCGATGTCACCGACAAAGTAACCGTCCGCCAGGACTTCCATGACGGCCGCCTTGATGAGTTCGGCACCGAGGATGTTCGCCTCCCCGCCGATGTGGAGAAGCATCTCCGCAGCCGCATCGATGAGCGCCACCGGGTTCGCCTTGTTCTGTCCGGCGATGTCGTCGGCGGTGCCACCCATGGTCTCGAACATGGAAACGGCGCGGGGGTTGTTCGGGTTGGTGTTGTTCGAGCTTACCAGGCCTACCCCGCCGGAGACCTTGGCTGCGATGTCCGAGCCGATGTCGCCGAACATGTTGGTGGTGACCACGACGTCGAAGCGTTCCGGGACCGCTGCGATAGCGGCCAATCCGTCATCGATGATCATGAATTGCGCGGCGATGGCGCGCTCGCCCAAGTGCTCGGGCGTGTAATCCCTGGCCACTTTCAAGAAGGACTCCTTGAACAGGCCGCCGGTGATCTTGAGAATGTTCGGCTTCTCGAGAGCGGTGACTTTTTTGCGGCCGTCGCGCAGGGCTGCCTCAAAGGCGGCGCGGCAGATCAGTTCACAACCCTCCGGCGTCTGGTGGCGCAAGGCTTGTGGGTAGTTCCGGGCGAGGCGGTGCTCGATGGAGGCGTAGAGATCTTCCACATTCTCGCGGACGAATAACAGATCGACACCCGGCATTCCGGGGGCGATGGGGTCCAAGGTGACACAGCGGCGGATGTTTGCGTATTGTTCGAAACCCTTCCGAATGGTGACATTGCGGCTGGGCTCATCCCCCTCGTCGAGGGTGCGGAGGGCACCCTTCAGGACCGCATCGACTTGGCCGGCATCGACGAGCGTTTGTTTTTCGAGCCGGGTGACCATTTCCTTCACGGCGGTGAGGGTGGCGGGTTCGAGTTTGGCGAGCAGTTTTTTGTAGAAGTCGTTGATGTTGCCGGCAGCACGTGCGTCATCCTTGGCCTTGGTCTCGAAATCTTCGGCGATGCTCAGTGGGTCCTGCTTGCCGAATTGTGCGGCATAGGCCTCAGGGGCGTGCTTTTGCAAAAGGGGGAAAAGGTCCTTGGCGTCAGGGTATCCCAGGCTGCCCTCGACGTATTGGAAGTCGAGTCCGGTGGCGGCGAGCACGGTTTGGGTGGCAGCGATGCATTCGGGGCCGATTCCTTGGCCCTTGATGACGAGGATGGTGGAAGTGTTAGGAGTGGAGCTTGCTTCTTTCATGACGATGGCTTGGGATCAGGGGATTGGTTGCAGAGAATGAGGTGGCTCGGAATCATGGCTGGTAGCCGGACGTGGACCGACCCATGACGCCGCTTGGTGAAGCGGTGGACTGATGGAAGTTCGTTTGAATCTTTTCCAGTCGAGTTCCAGAAATAGGATCACCATCCGTCATACGCGGGCGATGTGATAGATTTCGCGCTGGGGGTGGGCAAGTAGAAATCGAGGACTTCACGTGCGTTTCAGGATGTTTTCGCCGTCAAGCCGATGTCGGTTCCCCAGCTGGGGAATGGAGGGTGAGTCGGTCGGGGTGGGGAGCCTCTGATCCGACTTCAAGCTCCGCGATGACGACCCGAAAATCACGGATGATCAGGCGTTTTTGCAAAATGATTCAAAATCAAAAAAGATCATCGACTCTTGATAAATGGCTTAACATGAATTTCGATTTGATGTAAATCGTTGATAGCCAGTTTGTTAATTTCTTTCTATCGAGGCCTGTTTGGCTAATTGCTTAGTTTTGTTGATGTCAGGGTGCCGCTTAGTTAAAATTTTGCATCCCCCCCATGAAAACTACACGCTTGCTTATTTGTGCGGTAGCCTTTGCTGCTGCTGTCTCTTCCACCAGAGTGAACGGCCAGACCTTGGCATCGAGGTTTGAAGGAATCAGTCTAGGAGCCCAGCTTCAAGGAACTTGGACCAACGGAGAAGGAATCCACTCGCCGCCTGTCGGGATATCAAGTTTCAGCGATTTTGATGCTTTTTGTGTCGAGCCGACCCAGGGTATCGAGCCGGGACAGGAAGTTATCTATCAGATTCAGGATCCGACGTCGTTGACGAACTATGACCGGATCGCCCGTCTGATCGGTGCCTTCCTTGCTTCTTCGCGATCCGCGGCGGATGCCGCAGCAGTCCAGTGGGCCATCTGGGAAAGCACGTCGGAGTTTCTTCTGGAACCCTCGTTGGCAGACGGTAGCGTGCGCCTGATCGGTGGAGCTCCGGAACTTGAAACCATCGGCCTTGCGAATGAGTTCCTGAACAACGCACCAAAATTCGAGCCTGTCACTCTGACTTACCTGAGGAATGACCAGTATCAGGACATGGTCAGTTGGAACGTGATCCCGGAGCCATCCTCGCTTGGCCTCGCGGTCCTGTCCGGCTTGCTTCTGTTCCGTCGCCGCCGCAACTGAGTTCCATAAAGCACCCGTGCCCACCGTGGCCGGAAGCTTTTCACTCAGCGGGACCACTGGTTCGCGGGAAGGAGCTTGTCACGGTCGGCCAGGGCGCCGTGCTTTGCGTCGTGCTTTGCGAAAAGCAGATCGGCAGTGACGTAGGCTCCCACACACGGGGCGGCACGACCTAACTGATCTGAGAAGCGTAGGCGGCGGCGTCCATCAGCTTGTAGACGTGGGCGCTGTCGCTTACCTTGATTTTGAAGATCCAGCCCTTGCCATAGGGGTCGCTGTTGACCAGGGACGGATCAGCTTCCACATCGGGATTCACCTCGATGACTTCTCCGCTGACAGGTGCATAGATGTCGCTTGCTGCTTTGACCGATTCGACGACAGCGGTTGGGTCTCCCGCGTCCACCGACCGGCCGAGGGAGGGTAGCTCGACGAAAACGACGTCGGTCAGTTCTTCTTGGGCATGGTCGGAAATCCCCACAGTGGCGATCTCGCCCTCAAGGCGGACCCATTCGTGAGAGCTGGCGTAGCGAAGGTCTGGCGGTGTGTTCATGATAAGAGTGGAGTGATTGGGAATGCAGGTGGTTCGATCAAGGCGAATGAAATCAGGACTGGGAAGAGGATGAGTCGGGTGAAGATGGTTTAACGTAGAATGGTTTTTTCACGACTTCGGCGGGGAATCGCTTGCCACGGACTTCGATGCTCAGCTTGGTACCCAGCTTGGCAAAGTCAGCAGGCAGATAGGCCATGCCGATGCCAGTCATGAGTGAAGGAGAGAGCACTCCGCTTGCCAATTCACCGAGCAGGGTGCCATCGGCCGCCAGGACGGGGTAATGAGCCCGCGGGGGAGCGCCTTTTTCGAGGTAACGGATGGCCGCCAGTTTGACGGCCGGACCGCCGGTCTTTTGTGCGACCAGGACATCGCGGCCGATGAAGTCGCCTTTGTCGAGATCACAGAAAAACCCGAGACCCGCCTCGATCGGTGAACGGTTCGGGAGCAGGTCATTGCCATTGAGTGGGTAGCACATTTCCAAGCGCAGGGAATCCCGCGCTCCGAGGCCGCAGGGTTTGGAACCTGCTTCGATGAACTTTTCCCAGTAGCTGATTCCTTCCGCCGCAGGTGAGAAAAACTCGAAGCCGTCCTCGCCGGTGTAGCCGGTGCGGCAAACGATGCTGCCCGAGGCGGTGCGTGAGATGCCGTTGCGCGGTGGGAGTTCCTCGCTGGGGAAACATCTGGAAAACACCTCGCAGGAATGCGGCCCTTGGATGGCCATCCCCGCCCAAAGCTCGCTTTCGTTCCTGAGGATCACTCCCTCTGGCTGGCGGGCCGCCATCCAGAAAAAGTCCTCCTCGATCATCGAAGCGTTCACCACCAGGAAAAATTCGTCCGCCCCGGAGCGGTAGGCGATCATGTCATCGATGACTCCGCCCTGTTCATTGAGCATCAGGGTGTATTGGCCCTGGCCGATTCCGAGTTTGGCGATGTTGTTGGTGAGCAGTCCGTTGAGCCAGGCAAGCGCTGCCGGACCGCTCACGATGAATTGGCCCATGTGGGAGATGTCGAAAATCCCGCACGCGCTACGAACCGCGCCATGCTCGTCCATGATGGAAGTGTATTGCACCGGCATGTTCCATCCGGCGAAGGAAATGAGCTTGGCACCTAGGCCCACATGGGCACTTTCGAGGGGAGAGCTTTTGATTTCAGAAGTCACTTCCCGGAAGGTGGAGACTGGTGTCAGGCTTGTCAACAGACGGGAGATTCACGGTCTATTTTTTCCACCAATCACCGTCTCTTTCCCAAGGTTCGAGGCGCACCTTGTCTCTTGCGCCCACCGGCTTTCGGGTCTCTTGCTGTTCTTCCGCTGCGACTTCCTCGAGCAAGTTGTCCACGTCAGCATTCCTGCGGGCGGCGTTTCTCAATCCACAGCCGATCGCTAAGGCGACCGTTCCGAAGCTAAGCGCCATCACCGCCAGCATGGCGAGAACGAATCCGTCGGCGGCTGATATGGGATCATGGGTCATGGTGAACTCGGGATGAGGGAGCTTCGACACGGATTACCGCTGAAGCACGCAATTTCAGCTGAAATTCCAAATAAATCGTGTTTTTTTGGAGCCTGCGGGCCTTCGCGTGCGGCTTCTTATCCACGATTGACCGCGTGGCTGTGCCCGGATGTAAGCGGCGGCTTGGCCGATGGCTCGGGCCGCTGCGGTGGCATCTCCAGCGCCGGCGGGTAGTGTCCGCCAATACCATTTCACCGGCAACATGCCGATGTCGCCGCCCCAACGACACCACCTCACTGCCTCCCTTCCTCTGGACCAGCACCACCTCCGGCGATCGATCTACTGAGCTGGTCCCGGAAAATCAGGCCAGTGGCTAAGTGATGATGATGATGGTGGTGTGTGGAAACGGCATTCAAACCGAACCGAATCCAGCAGATCGCCAAGGAATTCGACATTCACCTGGTGCAGGGTTCCGATTGGAAGAAGGCGATGGCTCTGGGAGCCGCGAGCGTCTTCGACTCCGGAGCCGGAGGGACTGAAGCCGAAAGTTTCGAGCGCGAGCGCGCCCAGCTCCACGCCAAGATCGGCCAGCAGGCCGTCGAACTCGCACTGCTGCGCAAACTCGCCCTCAATCTCCTCCGGCCCGACCCATCCGTCAAAGACACACTGCGCGGAAAAGAATCAGAGCTGCGTTTTTCGCAACGACCCTCGAGACCTTCCTGAAAATCAAAGATTCAAAATGAGGTAGCCCTGCTCTCTCTTTATTCAACATTCATCATGGAACATATCACCTCCTCCGGCGCAGCAGGGCGAGCATTCCGAGGCCGCCGAGGAGGGCCGTGCCGGGCTCGGGGATGACGACGAGCGAGCCGTTGGAGAGCAGGTTGTTTTCCCATGACAGACCGCCGGTGAGGGTTGGCAGGTTGATCGTGCTGAAGCCATCGGTGAACGAGGTGGCGTCGAACAGATTGAAGACCATGCCGTTGGTGAAGTCCGAGGACGAGCCACCATACTGCACATTGAGGATGCCGCCGTAGGAGACGGCTCCGGTGACATTCGCGAGATCCGAAGAACGGTTGAGGCCCAGTCCGGCGGTGGGATCGATTTCAAAGTTCGATGTACCATTGAGACCGAGGGCGCCACCGATGGTGAGTGTGCCGATCGAGTTTCCGGGGGCGAAGATACCATTCACCGTGGTCGGGCCTACCGTGCCGGAGCCACCCAACGTGCCGTTGCTTCCCACCGTCAGGCTGCTGGTGGAGATATTGCCGTTCACAACGAGCTTGCCTTCATTGATGTTGGTCGCGCCGCTATAGCTGTAAGTGCCGTCGGCGGAGAGGGTGAGAGTACCCGTGCTGGACTTGGTCAAGCTGCCGCCGCTGCCCGTGATCGAGCCGGAAGTCGTGCCATTGTTTACCGTCAGAACCGTGGAAGAACCCAGGTTCACCGTGCCGCCGTTGAGCGTGGAAATCGAACTGGTCGCGCCATTCAGGGTGGCGGTGCCGGACGACATCGTGCCGAGGGTGGCCACTCCTCCCACCGTGGTATTGCCGCCGTTCAGAGTCGTGATGCCGGCTGCGCCGGTGATCTGGTTGGTGCCGCCGGTGACTGATGTTGCCGTCAAGGAGCCGGAACCCAAGGTGCCGCTGCCGCTGAGCGTGCCGATGGTGGAGAGTGCTGTGACCGTTACTGCGCCACCGCTAACCGCACTGGAGCTCAGCGACCCCGCGCCGACGGTGCCGGAGGAAATGGTGCCCGTGAGCAAGCCGCCCGCTGTGATCGTGCCGCCGGAGATATTGGCGTTGAGCGCGCCGACCGATGTCACCGTGCCGGTGGAGATGCCGCCGGTGACGGTGCCGTTGCTGCCGAAGCGGGTGTTGCCCGCGCCGGTCAGACTGGCGAGAGTCACGGTCCCCGTGCTGGCGCTGAAGTTCAACGCGTTGGTGGCGGCATTGGCATTACTGACCGCGCCGAGGGTTTGACCGGCGTTGGCGAAGTCGGCCGTGCCGCTCGCTCCCACGCTGAGTGCATTGCCGCTGGCGAGGCTGCCGCTGCTGGTGACGTTCAAGGCGCCGCTGGTCACCGTGGTCAGGCCGGTGTAGGTGTTCGTGCCGGAAAGCGTCAGTGTGCCTAAACCGTTCTTGGTCAGGCCGCCGGACACGTTGGCGGCGGTGGTGATCGCTCCGAGGGTAGCGGCAGTAGCAGCTCCACCGCCGGTCTGCGTGATTGTGGTGGGAGCAACGGTGTAATTGCCCGCACCGGTCACGGTGATGCTGCCAATGCGGAACGTTCCATTGCCAGTGCCGTCGTCCACCATGTCAGCGATGGCGGTGGCCCCGGAACCCGTGCCGCCGCTGAGAGTTAGGATCGGTGCCGAAACGTAGCCGGAACCGCCATTGGTCACGGCGATGGTGGTGACACCGTTGTTTGCGGGGGCGAGCAGCGCCTGGTTGATAGTGATGTTCCTGCCGTTACTGTCGATGATAGCACCACCCGCACGCACGTGGGCGGTGTTGACGGCGAGGAAGTCCGTTTGGTCACTGTTGGCGCGCAGGGTGCCGCCGTTGAAGTTCACGAAACCGCGGCCGCCGATCACCCGCGACGGGGTGACCGTGCCGCCGTTGAGGTTGAGGATACCGGTGGTCGCGGCGTTACCGCTCCGGCTGAGATTGATCACCTGGTTCGCCGCGACCGTGGTTGCGATTGAACCGGTTCCCGAAACATTGATCACGGTGGTCTGGGTGTTGCCGCTGCTACCCCAGTTGGCCTGCAAGCCGCCACCGGCGTAGGTCAGGCTGCCAGCGGAAACATTCAGCACGGATTGTTGCGCGACGGACGTGATGCCCTCCGTGCGGTTCATGACCATCCAGCCGTTGTTGGTCACGGTGCCGCCGGTGATTTCCAGCATGCCGCTACCGCCATTGTTGTTGACGCTGGCCGTTCCCCAAGTCCCGATGGCAATCTCCTCGGTGGTTAGGCTGCCGCCGCTGATTCTGTAATAGCCATATCCGCCTTGGACTACGCCGAGACTAACAGAGCCGCCTGCGACGACCGTGGTGGCCACCGTGCCCGCCGTCTGATACCCGGCACCGACAGCGCCATTGACCGATCCAAACCAAAGCCGGTTGCGGCTAATGGTGCCGGATGTGGTCAGCATCGCCTTACCCGCCGTATCGCTGGTGATCAGATCCGCTCCAGTGACGAGAGAGCCGGTGCTGCTGAGATTCAGCGTGCCGGCCCGGACGGTGGTCAGGCCAGTGTAGGTATTGGCTCCGGAGAGTGTTAGCGTGCCGGAGCCAATTTTTGTCAAACCGCCGGAAAGATTCGCGGCGGTGGTGAAAGCTCCGAAGGTGGCGGCGGTGGTGGCACCGCCACCAGTCTGGGCGATGGTGGTGGGGGCCACCGTATAGTTGCCCGCCCCAGTTACGGTGACGCTGCCAATTCTGAATGTTCCGTTACCGGTGCCGTCGTCCACCATGTTGGCAATCGCGGTGGCTCCGGAGCCGGTGCCGCCACTGATGCTGAGAATGGGTGCGGAAACATAGCCCGAGCCGCCGGTGGTCACGGCGATCGTCGTCACGCCGCTGCCAGTGGGCGCAACCAAGGCCTGCCCGATGGTGATGTTCCTGCTGTTGGTGTCGATGATGGCACCACCCGCCCGCACTTGGGCGGTGTTGACGGCGAGGAAATTGGTGTTGTCGGAATTCGCACGCAGCGTGCCGCCATTGAAGTTCACGAAGCCGCGTCCGCCAGTGACGGCGGACGGGGTGACCGTGCCGCCATTCAGGTTGAGGATACCGGTGTTGTTGGCACTCGCGTTATTGCTCAGGTTGATGACTGAGTTGTTGGTGGTGGCGAGCGACCCGCTGCCGGAAACCGTGATCACACTGGTATCCGACCCATCGGCATTCCAGTTCGCCTGCAGGCCGCCGCCGGCGTAAGTCAGGCTGCCGGTGCCGGAAACATTGAGCACAGAGGATTGCGATCCGCCCCAACGGCTCATGCAGAGCCAGCCACCTACCGTGACCGTGCCAGCGGAAATGTTCATCATGCCGTTGCCGCCATTCGTCTGGTAACCGGTGCCCCAGGAACCGATGTTCATGTCTCCGCTGAGCGTCAGCGAGCCGCCCGCGACGTTCACCGCGCCATAGGAATCGGGCGCAACACCGATGTACAAGTGCCTCGAGGTTAGTTGCGAAGTGCCGGAGAGGTTCAACACGCCGACCGAGCCATTGCCTGCGACGCCGACGAGCGTGTCGTTGGTATTGAGGAGTCTGCCATTTTCGCTGACATTTACGGTGCCTTTGGCCCGGAGTGCGCCGGTTTCTCCGCCGATGAACAAACCCGCAAGGGATTGGTTGAAGGTGGCATTGCCAGCGATATTGAGAATGCCAGTGTTGTAGCCGGTGGGGGTCCAGCCTGCGCCGATGGTGGTTTGGCCACCACTTGCATGGGTAGCATTGACGACGGCGTTGCCGCTCATGTTCCAGATGCCGGTGCCGTTGCGGTCGCCGGTGCCTGCAAAGCCCTGGCCGAGGTTGAACCAGCCGGTGACGGTGAGCGTGCCGCCGGTGTGGTTGACCGTGGCCGTGCCATTGCCAGTCCGAGCCAGACCGACTTCGAGGATGGTCGAGTTGGTCGGCGTGGCCGACAGGGTGATGGTTTTGGTGACGGCTCCGTCCACGGTGACGAGCACATTATCCCCGGTGGTCGGTAGGCCGTCGGGACTCCAATTGGTATTGAGGTCCCAAGCGCCCGTTCCGCCGCCGTTGTCCCAGTCATAGACGACGGCCATGGCCGGCAACGCGGTGATGCAAAACACGAGTTGAGAAGCGGCAAGCAGGCGGGATGCTTTTGGTTTCATGGGGAGTGCTGGATTTTGTTAGATGGGTGAATAGGGATTGCGATTTCCCTTTATTAAGGGTGCACCATGATCCAAGAGGGGAGAGGCTCAAGAAATTTAGCTGAGGCAACCGAGATAAAAAATGAATCAGTTTGGGCCTGGATGCCGGGACTCCATCGGGCACGCGGTTTTTTGGGGGAGCACTGAAGCACAGCATTGGAGTGGCTTCCTCCGAGGGGCATGTCTGGTGCGGGCGGCTCGAAGCCGCCGCTGCGCTGTCATGGCACTTTCAACCCCGTTCCGAAGTTGAGATCGCCTTCAAGTTAGAGAATCAACCACTGATTTTTTGGAAATTCCATGTTCTCGTTTCGATGTGAAAAAACTCCATGAAATCCTCATCATCCGTTTAATCTGTGAAATCAGTGGTTCAAGTATCGGATTTCGGCTTCAATGCGGCGCGCCATCATCTTTTGTGGCGGCGATAGCGCGGCCCCACTTTCCGACGTGAAGCAGAGTGCGCCTACAAAGCGCCGTCACGGCCAGCGCACTCCGATACCATGGCTTGACCAGCGTCAGGGCGTGGATGGGATGGTGGTTGTGACCTGTGCGAACTTCTTCGGATCCGGGGTTCCGGGGACAATCACCGTGATGCTGTCGGGGTTGGTTCTGTTAGCCGCGACAGTGATCGGCGGGCCTGCGATGGCTTCGTTCGGCATGGTGACTTGAGTCCAGGATGGCTGGAGCTTGGGGCTGGATTCGACGACGACGGGGAAGGACTCACGACGATTTCACGGATCTCAATTTCGGTCGTGATTGTGGTTATCATTGGAGGATGGTCTTGCACAAAGCTGCGAAGGCGCAAAGTGATAGAATCCCAGAATAAATCTTCAAAACCCAAACCCTTTCTTCCTTTGTGTACCCACGCCGTTGTGCGTGCCATTGATCGATTGGATGCCGCCACCGCCATCCGTGGTGATGGCATAGCGGACCACGCCGGAGCCGCCGTTCGGCGACAGGCAGGGAGACGATTATTCCATCCGCAATCTCCGTTGCTCGACAAGGCGCGTGTGTTTATCGATGTCGAATCCATGGAGCGAGCCGACGCGATTGGCTTCCGATCACTCGCCGGGATACCCCCGCAGCGCTAGGACTTCATTCACGGTGAGTGGCTGTTGCACGGGGTGGGGGGCGGCGAGGAGCGCGAGTGACAAGCCCATGAAGAGGAGGAATGATCGAGCTTCGGAGCGCGGAAGGTTGGTTGTGATCAGATGGATTGAGAGGAAGTTGATTGACTGGTGACCGTTGGAATGAGGCCCACGCTTTTCATCGGGGATGGGACAGTGTGAAGTGCTCGATCTTGCCTGTGAAAAAGGTTCCGCGGAGGCTGCGGCCCAGCAGAAATGACGTGGCATCGAGGTCCAGCGGGGTGGTCTTGCAGGGGCGGGCGGAGGTGGCTTGACCGGTCACATCGAGGCTGGCCTGGCCTGCGCGCAAGGTGATCGTGATGTCCGTCCAGGTGTTCTGTGGTACGGGCGGAGCGGTGACTTCGCAGGTCGCGCCATGATGGGAGATGACAAAGCGGGCCTTGCCGTTTTCCGACGGGGTGAAATACATCTGTTCACCAGCTTTGCCTGAGGCCTCGAAGAGTTTCTCTCCGTCGCGCCCGGTCCAGCGGATGCGGGTTGAAATCACCATTTCGCGCAGCAGCGTGGGATCACGAGGAAGTTCGACGTGGGACGAACCGTCGAGAACGAGGACACCTCCGGATTCGCGCATCTTGCCGCTAGGAAAATCCGCGCGCTTGGTCAGTTCCACAAGGCTGGAGACATCCGCCCAGATGCGGCGGGAGACGCCGGGTTGCTTGCCGTCCGCTGTGACCGAGAGGTGCGGGGCGGAAATGATTTCCGGAGCACTGCCGCCCGGGCGGGTCCATGCGACGGAGATGCCGGATGCCATGTGGGCATTCGCCTTGGTGGCAAGGATCGGATAGGCGCGGCCTTTTTCCAAGCGCAGTGGTTTGGACTTTTGGGATGGGAATTTGTCGAACTGCGGTGGCTGGGCGGATGCGAAAAACGGATTCGAACACAGCACTTCGAGAGGCTGGCCGCCGCCGGGCTGACCGAGCCGCAGCTCACCCTCGTCGTCCGCAGCGATCCAGAACGTGTAATCGCCTGTTTCGGGCGGCAGCAGGTATCCAATGTATCCCACGGCATGGCCGGTCGGTTCAATCGTGCCATCCTGGAGCTGTTGGATCACGCCGGGTGGTTCGTGCAAGGTGTCGCGGATCCGTTCGATGGTGGGATCGATTTCAAACTTCGGCGTGCCCACGAGGGTTCCCCATGTCACGCCGACTTCATCCCGCGCCATCCACGGGTGGGGTTCCTCGAAGTCGAGCTTGAGAATGTCAGGGCCGATATCGGCGTCGGTTTCTCCGGGGTTTTTGCCCTTGCCCCAGCTCCAGGTCAGCCAGCGGCCGCCGGTGATTTCATTGCCCTTGGCATAAAAGCCATCGATCATAGCGGTGCCGCTTTGGTTGCCGCCATAGACGTTGGCGAGGCCCTTCACCGTGACATGGCCGCCGCAGGTGCCGCCAGAGTTGATGTTGGCGTGTTCGAGGACGCGGGCGTGATCGGAGACGATGGATTTCCGGCGAACCACCGCATGGTCGGCCACGATGGCATCACCCGTGACCGTCGAGTTTTCCATGACCAGCGCCCGCCCGGTGACCACCGCGCGACTGGAAACGGTCGAATCACGGACTTCGGCACGGCCGTCGATGCGCGCTTGGTCGAGCACCTTCGAGATCCCGGTGACCCGGGCGTCCGGGCCGACATAGGCGGTGGCGGCGACCTCTGCCGTGCGGGCGACAAAGCCACCGCCATTCGGGTGGGGCGCGCCTTCGGTGGGTGGTATCTGCTCGGCATCGAGCGGGTTGACCGGTGCGGTGCCGGCCAGCTTGACATGATAGGGAAAAGGTTCCTGCTCGAATGAGCGGAAATCGCCGGTCATGTTGATGGTCATGATCTCGCTGGGAGTGGCGGCCACCACCAGATAGAGTTCGCGAGCGTCCGGACCGACGGTGAATGAGATGCGCCGGCCGGCGGGCAAGACATCGCCGTAGGTCGGCTTGCCGTTGGCATCCACCGAGACGAAAGCCGCGTGCCATGCGCCGCCGCGGGCGGGGTTTGCCAATCCTTCGAGCTGAGCGAGAACCTTGCCGGGCTTGCACTCAAGCGGGCAGATATTCCAGCCGAGCTGCTGGGGAGCCTGATGCCTCGGGACACACCAAGTGGACTTGGCGAGAGGATGAGGCTCTAGCACCACGCGACCGAAACGCAACATGTCCGGGCGCTGGGCCGCAGCCACCTCATGGTATCGCGAGACGGCGCTCGGGACGCCATCGTTACCGTTGGGCGTGTTGCCCTCGCCGGGCTTGGCCTCGGCAAAGGTGGTGATGTCCCAGGTGACCATGCGCTGGACCATCCGCAGATATTCATACGCCAGTGGAGTGGATGCATCGGGATCGAGCATGGGAAACACCTGCCACGGATAGGGGTTTTTGACCCCGCTGGCGGCGGGTCCGTCATACCACATTTTGGAAATGAACATCGGCCCGTATTCCGGCGTCTGCGCCAGATGCTCGAGCATCAGGCGGTCATGGTAGTAGGTCCGGCCGCTGGACGGGACACAGGGCCCTTCCGCAAACACCATCGGCATCGTCTGATAGATCCCGTTGTAGGTCTGGGGAAAATTGGCGTGGGTTTCCCAGAAATTCCCCTGCATGTTTCCGGTTTGGGCCTGGAATCCATGGACCAACTCGTGCGGATTGATGAACCCCGCAAACTGGCAGCCCCAGCCGAAATCGTCATCCACGCCCATGTAATTGCCACCATCGGACGGCTGGATGGGAGTTTTGTATTTGATGCCGTCGCCACGTTTTTCCGGCCTGCGGCTGACCAGCGAGCCGCGCAGCGCGAGACGCTCGGTGTAGGTGTGGTGAACCAGTTCCGCAAGCTGGAACATGCCCGGCAGGCGTTCCTCAAACTCCCGCTTCTGCTTGTCATCCCACTTGGCGATGCGCTCCTTTTCCACGCAATGACGGAAATGCTTGGATTCCTCGACGCGCCATGGGCCGTCGTCGATCCGCCACCATGCGTGCAGAGTGGTGCCGAGCATTGGTCCGCCGCGGTGGTTGCGAGCGATTTCGCGTTCATCCATCGAGGCATCATGAAGCCGCGCTGCGGCGATCGATCCACGGAATGACGGCTTGGATGCCGTGGCCCCACCCAGCACCAACCGCTGGCCGGCGACGATCCGGCTTTCCCGCTTTGCAAGCGAAACCTGCTGGCCATCGAGCCACAGCGTCTCGCGGTCGCCACGAGTCACCACTACCAAGTGCCGCCACGAACCCGATGGCTTGAGCGCCAGCGGCAAGGCCAAGGGCGCGGAGGTCCCGTGGCCATCCGGCGACTGCCAGCCGAGGATAACGGCGCCGGGGGTGGCCGCGGGCACCCTGAGCCAGACTTCCAGCGACCAATCGCCATCGCCGGCCATGGCGGGTTCGACGGGGAAATTGCCCATCAGGATGTCATTTCCATCGAAGCGGATCGCAGGCACCTCGCCAACCGGTTCCCAATGCGGGTAGCGGTCCGCGCGCTGATCTTCCGGGAAATGCATGCCGAAATCGCCGAAGGTCCCGCCGACGCCGGGTGCGCCACCTCCACCGCCGGAGTATCCGCAATTGAACCAGTTCAGGACATTTTCCGAGCCATAGCTGCGGGAGGCCATGAACTCGGCGTGGAGATCCAAGGAGAGCCGGCCTGCAACGGCGAGTTCGCCGACCGCCTGGCCTGTCACCAACGAGACCTCCTTGGTCGGCAACTCGACCGCAGACACGGGGGCCGCGACAACAATCAGCCATGCTGGAAGGAGGCGAAGAAAGATCGAGCGGCCTGATGGATTCGGTATCATGGGAATTAAAGGATTTTGGTTCGATCCATGAATTGATAGCCTTGCCGAAGTTTCCCAACCGACAAGGCATTCGTGATGATGAATCCGGATAAAAAATGAACCAGTTTTGGGCTGAATGCCGAGACTCAAACTGGCTGCGGTTTTTGGGAAGCACTGAAGCTGCGAATTGGAGCGGTTTCCTCCGGGTAGCCGTGTATGGGGCAGGGGGCTTGAAGACGCTGCTGCGCTGTCATGGCGCCTTCAAAGCGCCACTCCATCATGCTGGCGCGACGCCGCTTTCGGGGTGAAGCGGTGTGCGCCCAGAAAGCGCCGTCACAGCCAGCGCGCTCCGATACATTGGCTGATCAGCGTCAGGGCGTGAACGGGATGGTGATCTTGACCCGTGCGAACTTCCTTGGATCCGGGGCTCCGGGGACAATCACCGTGATGCTGTCGGGAGCCGTGCCGTTGTCCACCACAGTGATCGGCGGGCCTGCGATGGCATCATTTGGCACGGTGACTGCGGTCCAGGGCGGCTGCAGGTTGGGGCTGGATTCGACGATGACCGGGAAGGCCTCGGCGGCATCCACGCGGGTGAAGCTGACCACCAGGTTGCCGCTGCCATCGCGGGTGATACTAGGAACGGCGCGCGATGCTCCATCCGCCGGGCTGGTGCCGAGCATGAACTCGATGCCATTGGCTACACCGTCGGAGTCCGGGTCGGCATCGGGCGAGCGGTTGGCACCGGTGATCGAGGGATAGGCCGTGAGCCACGAATCGTATGGAGTTCCGCTGCTTGGAATCACTAGGCTGCCCGTGCCGGTGAAGAAGGTCGGGAAGGTGGTGGCATTGTAGCTGCCGGGGGCGGTATAGGTCGTGCCGCCGAGGGTCACGCTGGTCACGGTATCATCCCCGGTGAAGTTGAGTGCCATCTGGGCGGTGGCGGCTATGCTGACCGAGGAGGTATCCGCGAGGTAGGGCTGGGTGATGGCGAGCACACCGCCGGTGACTGTGGTATTTCCGGTGTAAGTATTCGACGCGCTGAGTGTCAGCGTGCCCAAACCGTTCTTGGTCAGTCCGCCGGAGACGTTCGGCACGGTGGTGGCCGTACCGGCTGCCACGCTGGCACCCGTGCCACCGCCACCGCTGAGCGTGAAGGTGGGCACCGAGGTGTAACCCATGCCGGGATTGGTGATGGTGATGCCGGTGACCGCGCCGCCAGTGATCGTGGCGATGGCTGTGGCACCGGTGCCGTCGCCGGTAATTTGCACAAAGGGAGGGGCGATATAGCCGGAGCCGCCGGTGATGGCCAGACCCGTGGCGTTTACGCCATTGCCAGTTGGAGCCAGCAACGCTTGGCCGATGGTGATATTCCGGGTGTTGGTATCAATGTTCGCACCGCCGGCATAGACCCGGGCGGTATTGACCGCGATGAAGTTCGTGTTGTCCGCGGAGGGTCGGAGCGTGCCGCCGTTGAAATTCACAAAACCACGGCCGCCCCTGATGTCTGAGGGCGTAACCGTGCCGCCGTTCAAGTTGAGGGTCCCGGTATTGTTGATATTACCGTTCCAGCTCAGGTTGATCGGAGAACCGGCAATCGTCGCGACGCTGCCGGATCCGGATACATTGATTTGGGCGGTCTGGACGTTGGCGCTGCCGCCCCAGTTGGCGACCAAGCCACCGCCGGCGTAGGTGAGACTTCCGCCGGAAACATTGAGGACGGAGCGCTGGGCGACCGCTCCGCCGCCTTCCGAGCGATTCATGACCATCCAGCCGTTGTTGGTCACGGTGCCGCCAGTAATGTCGAGCATGCCGTCACCGCCGTTGTTGTTGCCAGAGGCGAGGCCCCAGGTACCGATGCTGATTTCGGTGGTATTCACCGTGCCACCGCTGATGTTGAAATAGCCATGGCTGCCCTGGACCACGCCGAGACCGAGCGAGTTGCCCCCATTCAAGATGGTGGTTAGGCTTCCCGCCGTCTGGTAGCCAGCCCCCACGGCGCCATTGACGCTTCCGAACCAGGCGGTCGTGCGGGTAATGGCACCCGAGTTTTGCAGGACTGCGTTTCCAGCCGCATCCGCAACGCGGAGGTCAGAGCCCGCGACGATGGAGCCCGTGACGGCCAAGGTTCCGGAGCGGACGGTGGTCAGTCCCGTATAGGTGTTGGCATTCGCAAGAGTGACCCTGCCGCCGCCATTGACCATGAGGCCGGTGGTCCCCGTGATGGCGGCACCGCTGACGACGTATTCCTTGGCGGTATTTCCAAAGGTGACCGCTCCCGGCAAGACGGGAGATTGGATGGCCACTTGAACCGGTGAGGCTGCCACTGCGGTATCATCGAAGGTTGTATTGTCTCCGGGAATAAACACGTCTGCGGCGGGATTGGCCCAGTTGACAGTGGTGGTATCCCAGAAGGTCGGGTTCGTGCCATTGCTCCCGGTCCAGACAAGGGGAGCGGGGGCATAACTGGCAAGCAACTGCTCGCCGGTGACGTCAAATGCCAGACTGAGGCGGGGGTTGCCACTGACAAAGTTGGCGATGCTGCCATTGATGGGGCCGCTGGAACTTTCCAGAATCACCTTGTTGGTGACCGGGGCGAAGACCCCATCGGGCACCACGGTGATGGTGGCTCCGGTGGTCGTGATGCTATCTGAGAGGAAGGAGGATGTAGCGGCGGGGTTGAAGAAGAGCTTATGGGTGCCGGGCGCGAAAGTGAGCGAGCCGCTGGTCAGGCCGGCACCGCCGAGGTCGGCATCAGCTGCCAGTGTGATACTTGATGCGAGGCTGCCATTGACGATGAGGCCGCCCGCGTTGACTTGAGTGGGTCCGGTGTAGGTGCTGGCATTGCTGAGCGTAAGGATTCCGGCGCCATTCTTGGTGAGTCCGCCGGAGCTGTTGGCGGCGGTGGCGATGGTTCCGAATGTGGCACTGACACTTGCTCCTCCGCCGATCTGGGTGATGGTGGTGGGGGCCACCGTATAATTGCCGCGGCTAGTGACGGTGACACTGTCGATCTTGAGCGCGCCTGCGCCATCCGAGATCATATTGGCCACAGCCGTGGCACCCGAGCCGGTGCCGCCACTGATGGTGAGAATCGGGGCCGAAACATAACCCGAACCGCCGTCTGTGACGGGGATGGTGGTCACGCCGTCGTCTGACGGAGCTAACAGCGCCTGCCCGATAGTGATGTTCCTGCTGTTGCTATCGATGATGGCACCACCCGCCCGCACTTGGGCGGTGTTGACGGCGAGGAAGTCGGCCTGATTGCTGTTGGCGCGCAAGGTGCCGCCGTTTAAATTCACGAAACCGCGACCGCCGATCACCCGGCCGGGGGTGACCGTGCCGCCGTTGAGGTTGAGGAAGCCGTTGTTGGCGGCTGCGCCATTGTTACTCAGGTTGATGACGGTGTTGTTGGTGGTCGAAATCGAGCCGCTGCCGGAAACCGTGATGACACTGGTGTCCGCACCATCCGCATTCCAGTTCGCCTGCAGGCCGCCGCCCGCGTAGGTGAGGCTGCCGCCGGAGACGTTGAGCACCGAGGTCTGCGAAGTGCCCCAGCGGCTCATGCAGAGCCAGCCGCCTACCGCGACCGTGCCAGCGGAAACATTCATCAGTCCGTTGCCGCCATTTGTCTGGTAGCCAGTGCCCCAGGAGCCGATGTTCATGTCTCCGCTCAGCGTCAGCGAGCCACCGGCGGCGTTCACCGCGCCATAGGAATCGGGCGCAATACCGATGTACAAGTGCCTCGAGGTCACTTGCGAAGTGCCGGAGAGGTTCAAGGCACCGACCGAGCCATTGCCGGCGACACCTGCATAAATGTCGCGTGTCGCATTGAGCAGCTTGCCATTGTCGCTGATGTTAACGATGCCCTTGGCCCGGCGGGTGCCGTTTTCTCCGCCGATATAGACATCTGCAACGGATTGGTTGAAGGTGGCATTGCCGCTGATGTTGAGAATGCCGGTGTTATACCCGGCAGCCGTCCAGCCAGCACCGATGGTGGTCTGACCGCCGCTGGCATGGGTGGCATTGACGACGGCATTGCCGCTCATGTTCCAGATGCCGGTGCCGCTGAGACCACCAGAACCACCCGCGCTCGCAACAAAGCCCTGGCCTAGGTTGAACCAGCCGGTGACGGTGAGCGTGCCGCCGGTGTGATCGACGGTGGCGGTGCCATTGCCGCTGCGGGCGAGGCCGACTTCGAGAATGGTAGGATTTGTCGGCGTGGCGGAGAGGTTGATGGTTTTAATGGCGGCTGAGTCCACGGTGACGAGCACGTTGTCGCCAGTGGTCGGCAGGCCGTCGGGATTCCAGTTGGTGTTGGTGTCCCAGAGTCCATCGGTACTGCCGTTGTCCCAGTCATAGACGACGGCCATGGCAGGCAGGGCGGTGAGGCAGAATGCGATTTGGGAAGCGGCGAGCAGGCGGGATGCTTTCGGTTTCATAGGGAGTGCGGGATTGATGTTAGATCGATGGAGGGGCAGTGAAAGGGATTGCGATTTCCCTTTATTAAGGGTGCACCATGATCCAAGAGGGGAGAGGCTCAAGAATTTTAGCTGAGGCAACCGAGATAAAAAATGAATCAGTTTGGGGCTGAATTCCTGGACGCCATCGGGCCTAAGATTAGGGCTTGGGGATGAGGGGGGAGCGTTTCACGGAGCGGCGGATTGCCTACGGTCATGTCCGCTAGGCTCCCATTCAATATGCGCTAATCCACGTTTTTTTCTTAAATTAGCAGATTGTTCGGGGAGGCATTCATGCATCATGATGATAGCGCGCGAGATAGGACGGAGTTTTTGCGGGCTGCGGAGAGTTTGCCGGTGGTGATGGTGGTGGGTCCGCGGCAGTCAGGGAAAACGACGCTGGTGCGGGACTGATGGTTTTCATGGGAGGATGCTCGGGTTCGCTTCCCTGCCGACACAAAATTGGTCTTTGACAACTCGGCTAGAAAATAAATCAGCTGAAGCCATGAGCCAGACGCTGCGCCGCCAGACTGCCGGGGAACAAACCGCGGCCCATCTGCGCGAGGGAATCCGCGGCGGGCGCTGGTCGGACAAGCTGCCGGGCGTGCTGGCGTTGGCCACCGAGTGCGATGTTTCCCCAGCGACGATGCGTGCGGCGGTCCGGTTGCTGGAACAGGAAGGCTGGATTCGCGGCGAGGGAGCCGGGCGTGCGCGGGTGGTCGGTGTGCCGGACGTGCCGGACAAAGCGGGCTCACGCTCGCTGCGGGTCACCATCCTGCCCGGGATGCGGCTGGCGGACGAGGACGCGGCCTTTCAAAAGGTGGTGATGAGGCTCCAGCACGAACTGGAAATGGCAGGGCACTTGTGCCGGGTGGCGGTAAAGTCGCAAGAGGAGCTTGGGCATAATGCGGGGCGCATCGAGCGCTTTGTGCGCAGCCATCCATCGGATGCCTGGGTGGTCATTGGTCCCAATGGCGCGGTGGTCAACTGGTTTGCAGCGCAGCCGGTGCCAGCGATCTGTATCGGCGGCGAGATCCTCGACCAGCCAATCGCCGGCACCGGCTTGATCACCGGCGAGATGTTTGAGGGGGTGGCCAGGCATCTGGTAGGAATGGGGCACCGGCGGATCCTTTTTCTATGGCCGGACTACCGGCCGGATCTTGAGTGGAGCGGCACTTGTATCGGCGGGCTGGCCCGGGCGCTGTCGGATGTTGGATGCGAGATGACCAGTTACCATGTGCCCGTATGGAAGCCGACACCGGAGGGCCTACGCAGGGTCTTGGAAAAGGCGTTCCAATTCACGCCGCCCACCGCGATCATCACCACCTACGGCAAGTGGATGGCGGGCGTACTGTCGTTTCTGGCCGACCGCAGGCTGCGCGCGCCGAAGGACATTTCCCTGTTCAGTCTCAACGAGGACGATTGGTTTACCTGGAAGGAACCGCAAATCTCCTGCTTGCGCGGGGACGACATGCTGATCGTGCGGCGGATCGTCCGCTGGGTGGACGCGATCCCCCGCGGCAAGGCCGACCGGCGATTCATCGGTTTCCCGCAGCAATGGGTCGAAGGCGGCACGATCGGCCCGCCGGCGAAAAAGTGAGCATGCGGCATCGTGTCATGAATCTCTTGCCGGACTGTCGCCCGGCTGCCAATCATCCGCCGCCATGGCCATGGAACCCGCCGAATTCCGCAGGAAAACCCGATTCGTGGTGAAACTCGGCCGTGCCCTGCACGAATGCGGAACCACCAGCCAGCGCATCGAGCGGCATCTCACGAATGTGACGCGCATGCTCGGGCTCAACGGCAATTTCCTGATCACGCCCACCACCTTCACCTCCGCATTCTGGGAGGATGATGAACTCGACCAATTCGTTCACATCGAGCGCGTGGAACCGGCGGACAACAACCTCGGACGCCTCTGGGAAATCGATACCTTGGTGGAAAGCATTGCCGATGGCAGCCTCAGCTTTAGCGAGGGGATCGAACAACTTGATCGGGTCATCCAGGCTCCGTGGAACTACTCGCCGCGGGCCAACGCGTTTTCTTGGGCGCTCATCGGTGGCTCGTTCGCCACGTTGCTCTCGGCCAACCCGCAGGACAGCATCGCCGCGGCGCTGCTCTCGGTGGTCCTGTTTTTGGTTAGCCAGTTAGGCTCGCGCCATGCGGGCTGGAAGCCGGTGGTCACGATTCTGGTGCCCTTTGTTTCCGGCGTGCTCGCCAGCGCCGCGGCGGCGTTTGGGATCGGCATCAATGTGCCCTTCGTCATCCTTTCCTCCATCATCATTTACATTCCCGGCCTCGCGCTCACCGTCGCCCTAACGGAAATCTCCACCGGGCACCTGATTTCCGGCAGTTCCCGTTTGGTGGATGCGGTGATGCTGTTGCTCAAATTGTTCTTTGGTGCAGTCAGCGGGGTGGCGGTCGCGCATTTCCTGATCCCCGGGGACGCAGCCATGAACTCATCGCTGCCATTGCTGCCGGATTGGAAAACCTGGCCCGCGGTGGCCGGGCTCTCGCTCGGGCTTGGCATCGCTTTCAATATCCCCCGGCGCAAGATGCTTTGGGGGCTGCTGTCCGCCGCCATCGCCTTCGGCGCCGCCCGTGCCGGTGAGGCCTATTTCGGCATGTATGCCGGCATGTTCATCGGCGCGCTCACGGTCGGGCTTTTCAGCAATCTCTACACCCGGATCACCCGCGGCCCCGGGTCGATCCTGATGACGCAGGGCATCGTTCTGCTCGTTCCGGGCAGCAGGACCTACATGATTCTCAACCACTGGGTGTCCGGCGAAACCATCCTCCCCGGTGCCAGCAGCGGCAACCAGGCGTTGATGGTCTTCATCGCGCTCATTGCGGGTTTGCTGTTTTCCAACGCCCTGTTGTCAACTCAGAAGAGTCTCTGAAATCCGACCTGGCTAGTTGGCGAGTTGGTGGGATCCGCTGCGGCCGGACATCTCGCCAACCGGTCTATTTTTTGTCGCAGTAGCCGGGGGCTTTCTCCTTGCCGATCATTCCGGCATCCATGAAGTCACAAGGGTTGGTTCGTATTGACTCCGTCCATTCAGGTTCCAGCCCTGTGGATTTACCGCACCTCCGGCCTGGCGAGGTCAAGGGGTGGTGAATGGAGCTGATTTTCGGCATGTCAATTGCAAGAGCCTACGGTGTGAATGATGAAGCGCGCATTACAGATCCAGCAGATCCAACACGGAACGAAACCCGGTTTCACCCTGGTCGTCACCGTGATGCTGATGATCCTCCTAACCGTGGTCGCAGTGGGATTGCTGGGTTTGTCATCGATCGCACTGAGAACCTCCGGCCAATCCCAGGCGTCATCCATCGCCCGCGCCAATGCCCGGTTGGCCATGACGCTGGCGCTGGGGGAGTTGCAATCAACGCTCGGCCGGGACATGAGCGTCTCCGCTTCTTCCGATGCGGTCATCGCATCCCCCAAACAACCTCACATCGCCGGTGCCTGGGAGTCCTGGCGCTGGGATCCGGCGGCCACTTCGTCTCCGGATTATTCCCAAAAAAGCGCTAGATTCCGGCGCTGGCTGGTTTCCACCGCCAGACCGGAAGATGCCGCGAGTTTTGCATTTCCCACTGTCGCTCCTGCCCAAGACGCCGTGGAATTGGTCGGCACGCTCAGCAACCAGGGCATTTCCAACTCGGTAAGGGCTGCGAAAATCCCGATTGCCACCACCAGAGGCCCCGGCTCCATCGCGTGGGCGGTTTTCGACGAAAGTACCAAGGCCGCAGTGGATCTGGCAGGCCCTGCGACGGCGATGGACACCGCGCAGGAACTCGCCTCAAGGACCGGCCCATCGCGATTTCGCGCCGACATCATCAAACCCGGAACGCTCGATCACCTGCGCCATCCGAAGAACTTCATTTCCCTGGAAACCGCCACCATTCCGGGCAATCCAGACGGCCGGGAGGAAATCCGCAGGCGGTTCCACGACCTCACCACCCACACGCTCGGATTGCTCACCGACACGGCAGCGGGTGGGATGAAGCAGGATCTCAGCGTGTTGATGTCACCTGCCACATTTGATCCGCAACTTTTCGATGGCGTGGTGACTCCTTATGAGACGATCGATTCCGGTGCGCCGCGCTGGTCGTTCCTCCACAATCACACCCAAAAATTCCGTGATCCTGCGATGAGACAACTCACAGGAGGGCCAGCCTTTGTCCAGACGACAGCCTCCCTCAGACCGAACGCGACCGGCCTGAGTGCCGCCCCGGCGACCGCCAACCTGCTGCCATCGATAGCCAAGCTCCAGATGGTATTCTCACTGGTCACCCATCCGGAGACGAGTTCAGCACGGCTCGCCCTCGCTCCGGCCAGTCAGCGCGGAAGATATGCCAATCCGATGCTGATTTATGAGGCGGTGGTCACTTTGCACAATCCCTACGATGTTGCGCTGAGGTTCGACAAGCTGCGCTTTCGGGTTTGGAACCCGCCTGTAGGATTCCGGATCGCGAAAGTCAGCAATGGCGTCACCGCCTGGTTGCGCAAGGAATGGCAGGATGACAGCAACTCATTCCACGGATTGGGGCGCTTCAACCGTCTGGGTCAGGATGATACGGCTAGGAACAACCAGCGATACTTCACTGTCCATCTGAGTGATGGCATATCCGACAGTGCAGGGAACCAGCTTTATCTCCAACCGGGTGAGGTCAAGGTGTTCTCCGCAAGAGTGGAGAAGGATTGGACCTGGGGATGGGAGTGGGGATGGAAGCCAAGACGTCCATGGCAGTTTCTCGATTGGTTCAACTCCGATGATTTGGCCGGGGCAGGAAACCAGGATCTGCGCAGCGCCAACCGATGGGGCGTCGAAGCGGTTCCCGGCTGGGACCTCAGGGCCGGCCTTCAAATGAACCACCTCAGCATGGAAGGCGGTGGCAACAGCGGCCAGCGCCCCGCCACCTCATTCTATTCTTTCGAAGACAAAGCCAATCACTGGGTCGCCGATCCGATGATTCATTTCGATGACGAGCTGCTGGTGCAAATGAGACCGGAAAAAACCACCGGCTCCTCCCAACCCGATACCTTCCGCGTGGACCTTCTGGCCGCAAAGGCGGAGGATTTCACCAATTTCAACAACTCACGGGACATGCTGCGAACCTATCGGTTCCGATTCAGCAATGCCACGCAGGAAATCCGCGCCGATGCCAGCAAGCCGGTGATCGAACGCCGCTTCAGGGCTGGCGACCTCCTCCAGCGCCTGGAAGACCGTGACAAAGGAGGGAAGAAACCGATGGCCATGCTGGAGATGACCGCCCGCACCACCAAGGATGAACTGGACGACAGCAAGGCATGGGCATTCAACAATCCGGTCGTCGAGGGCGGAGACATCTTCACGAGCCAGGTCGGGCTGGTCAATCAATCCCATGACCTGCGTCTCATCGAGCTGACCGGCTGGTCCACCGCCCCGATGGTCGAGTGGGATGCGGCGGATGGTGAGCGAACCCCCGGCTTCGGGCGCGGGTATTTTGGTGCCAGCCGCACCTCCAGCGAGGGTGTCACCAATGTCCCGATGTATCGTGTCCCCATCGCGCCGGCGGCCTCGCTGGGTGATTGGGTGCCAGCCAACCTGATCGCGGGATCCATGTTGCCGCGTGTCGTTCATGCCTTTGGAAACTCCCGTGCCCACCCGCTGATTCCCTCTGCCTCCGTCGTCAATCCCAGCCTCGCCGGGAGACGCGCGCTGGATCATTCCTATTTTCTCAACGATTCCCTGTGGGACCGCTATTACATTTCCTCCATCGCGGACCTGCCTGCGCTGCCATGGCTCTCCAATCAGGCCCGCACCTGGCAGGAGGTGCTTCAGGATGTGTTCGAGCAACGCAAACCCGCACTGAACTCCCGCATCACCGCGATCCGCCCGATCTCCCGGGCAAATTCCTTGGTTTCCTCACTCGCCTCGCTCGGCGAGAAAGACCGCGCCCGCGAGTTTGGCCGCCACCTCGCCGTGAAAGGCCCCTTCAACGTGAATTCCACCTCGGTCGATGCCTGGCGGGCGGTGCTCTCTTCGCTCCGCGACCAAACCATCAACGGATGGGGAAAAACCAACCTCACCCAGGCAGAACAGACGCCACTGGTCCGCATGGGGATGCCGCTGGCCGGGCCCAACCAGACTTCTCCGGATGTCAATCTGCTCGGCCAGATCCGCTGGGCCGGATTCCGCGCCCTCAGTGACGATGAGATCACCAAGCTCGCCCGCGAAATCGTCAACCAAATCCGCGAGCGCGGCAAACTCGACCAAGCGCCGCCACTGACCTTGGCGGAGTTTGTGAACCGCCGGGTGGCCCGAGCCGGAGAGCTTCATAGCCTCACGGGACTGCTGCAAACGGCGATCGACGAGTCCGGAATCAATGCTGGAGCCCACGACATGGATTCCCGAACCATCAAATCCGCCGATATGATCGCGCTGCGCAAGCAGGGAGTCCGGACCCCGGAAGCAATGGATGGATTCACCGGTGAAGGGTCACCCGGAGTGGTGACGCAGGGGGACCTGATGATGCTGCTGGCACCCATCGCCACCGTCCGGGGAGATACCTTTAAAATCCGCTCTTATGGCGAGGCTTTGTCCGCCGATGGCAAATCCGTGCTTGCCCGGGCATGGTGCGAGGTAGTCGTGCAACGGATGCCGGATTTCGTAGATCCGGGCGATGCCCCCGCCACGCGGGTGCCCAATTTGACCTTTGCCGCAAACAAGAACTTCGGCCGCAGATTCGAGGTCGTTTCGTTCCGCTGGCTCTACCCGCAGGAACTGTAATCCGAAACTTCCCATGACTTTTCTCCCTCGATTCCATTCCTTCCCCTGCATCTTGTTGTGGCTCGCATCCGCCTGCCTGCTTACCGCACAACCGGCAACTCCGGCACTCATTCCATTGCAATTGCGCCTCCTTGCTTTCCAGCCGGGCCAAGCTACCGAGCAGGCTTTTCTTCACGATCCCGCCGCACCCCCCACCACCGGGGGCATCAAGGCACCGGTCAAATCCTACCTCAATCATGAGTTCATTCCCGTCATCGCAGCACCCCCCAAATTGATTCTCACGAAGTCGGCCGACCGCGCATCGCTCGATCAACCCGATCAGCGCCTCGCTGAGATCACGCTGCCCGGCGGTCTGAGATCCGCCGTCGTAATCTGCCTTCCTGAAGCGACCGGGTTGAATCACTCATTCCGCGTTTTGGTCATTGATGATTCAAAAAAAGCGTTCCCGCCCGGATCATTCCGCGTCACCAACCTCAGCAACTCGCAAGTCCGCATTGAATTGGAAAAACGCCCATGGGTCATCAAACCGGGAGCCACCGAAATGATCATCGATCCCCCCGTCCGCCACGGCAATCTATCCGGCATGAAGACATTTGTGTTAGATGGCCAGGACTGGCGTCGCATTGCTTCCGGAATCTGGCCACATCCCGGCAAGGAAAGGGTCATCCAGCTTTTGTTCTATCATCCTGTCACCAAACAAGTCCAGCTCCGCGCCTTCGACGACGTCCCGCCCCGCGAGCCCGCGCCGTGACCAGGCACCCCACTGCGGGATAGACGACCGCCCGGCTCACTTGAAATCCGCTGGCACTGCACTTCGGTTAAAATCATCAGGCGGAGTCCGGAAACCCAAAACCAGACTCCGCCCGGGGATTGCCTCCCTCCAGAGGCAAAGTGTAGTGGAAGAGGTTATGAGTGAACGGCTATGAGGTAAGAGAGAAATCGGGCTGCCAAGTCCACTCTTTCTCGCTTCCATTCAACATTCATCATCACCTCCTCCGGCGCAGCAGGGCGAGCATTCCGAGGCCGCCGAGGAGGGCTGCGCCGGGTTCGGGGATGACAGTGAGCGTGCCCGTGGTGAGTAAGTTGTTTTCCCATGACAGACCGCCCGTGAGGGTTGGCAGGTTGATCGCGCTGAAGCTGTCGGTGAATGTGGTGGCGTCGAACAGGTTGAAGACCATGCCGTTGGTGAAGTCCGAGGACGAGCCACCATAGAGCACATTGAGGATGCCACCGTAGGAAATGGCACCCGAGGCACTCGCCAAGTCTGAGGCGCGGTTGAGTCCGATTCCGAGAATGGGATCGATTTCAAAGTTCGAAGTGCCATTGAGATCGAGAAGTCCGCCGATGGTGAGTGTGCCGATTGAGTTGCCGGGAGCGAAGGTGCCGTTGACAGTCGTGGCACCGACGGTGCCGGAGCCGGCGAGCGTGCCACCGGAAGCCACAGTGACGCCGCCAGTGCTGACGTTGGCGTTGACGAGGAGCTTGCCGTTGTTCACCTGCCAGGAGACTGCGGTTTCGGTGCCCGTGGCTCCGGCGGCGAGTTCGAGCGTGCCGGCTCCTGCCTTGATTACGGTGCCTCTGGCGAGTTGGGCGCTGACGACCAAGTCGGAAGCGGCACTGCTGGTCACGTCGTTGACGGTGAAGGTGCGGGTGCCGCCGGTGCCGTTGCTGCCGTTGGCCATGTAAATGTTGGCGTTCGTGTTCGCGCCCGAAGAGGTAGTGATGGATGAGGCGGTGGAGCCGCTGACGGTGATGTCGCCGCCAAGGGTGAAGGATGCGTTCCAGGTGCCGCCACCTAAGCCGCTCGAAACTTCAATCGTGCCACCGTTGAGGGTCACGTTGCCGAGGCCGGTGATTCTTCCGTTGGCTCCTTTCAGGATGCCGCCTTGGTTGACGACAACGGCAATCGCATTCGCACCTCCCGATGCAACGTTTGTTTCGCTCAGCCAATTGTTCACGGTGCCGGTCAAGGTTCCACCATTGTTGATGGTGACGGTGTTGCTCGAATTTTTGACTCCGATTGCGGTGTTAGTTTGGAAAGTGGAGTCGAAATTCAACGACAAGGTGCCGCCGTCCACGCTGGTGCCACCGCTGTAGCTGTTGGCGAGGTTGAGGTTCAGAGTTCCGCTGCCGGACTTCGTGAGGACCCCCGTGCCCTGCAAGGCGACTCCGATGCCGATGTTGTAGCTATTCGTGTCGATTTTGGCGCCGCCGGCTTGGATGTTCGGATTGAAACCGGAATCAAGACCGCCGCTCACCGTGATGAAGTTGGCATTGTCCTGATTGGCTTTCACCAAGGTTCCGTTGAAATTGAGATTCGTGGTGCCGCTGAAGGAATGCGGGCCGTAGTCGATTCCCCTGGTGGTGAGGGTGCCGCCGTTGAGATTGAGCCCCCAAGCGGTGGTGCCGCCGACGATGCCGTTGGTGGCGGTGACATTGGCGGTGTCCTGAATGGTGACTTGGCCCCAGTCGGCGCTGGAGATGCCGGTCATGCCCGCGCCGCCGATGCGGTCAGCGGTGACGGTGCTGTTGCCTCCAATGACGAGCGTGGCCCGACCGACGCCAAGATCGCCCGTTAGGGACAGGCTGGTGTTGTTTAGCGTGGTGGTCGGAATAGTGAGCGTCCCGAGGTTGTTACTACCATTTGCCTGAACGGTGAATCTCGTCGCCGAAAGCGAGCCACTGGAGAACGTATAGTTCGCATTGTTGCCGCCGTTGCCGACCGTGACCGAGCCTGCGGTGAGACCGCTGCTGAGGGTGATGGTGGTGGCGGCGTTGGTGTTAGAGAAAACGGCGTTGCTGGCTCCGCCGTTCACCCATGTGGTGCCGGTTCCGATCCAGTTGGCAGTGCTGGTGTCCCAGGTGTTGCTGCCGATGTTCCAGCTGTATTGAGCCATGGCACTGGCGCTGAGGCCAAGCAGAGAGGCAAGTGCCAGGCTGGAGATGGAGAGGAAGGGATTGGTTTTTGCTTTCATGCAAGTGAAGGGCTTTTGGGGCGGGGATTAACGGGAGAATAGGGACTTCGGGAAATCTGTCATGTCGCATGAGTATGCGACACGACGCGGGGGTCACTGAGCACGGACCTGGATGAAGAGTTTGGGGTTGGTGAGCAGTCCGGATGAGAGGGTAACCGGAACGGTCTCGACTTCTCCATTGAGAGCTGCTGCGCCTTGCGAGGCACCACTGTCTTCAATCCAGCTACCCGCTTCGAGGGTCGTGGAATACCAAATCGAGTAACTCAATTCGGTGGTGCTCGGGGTGGCGCGGCGGGTATAACTGAAGGTTCCGGTGGTTTTGTTGAGCGGAACGGTGATCGGATTAACGGAGGCTCCGCTGTTGGGAATCAGGCCGAAGGCGTATTCCTCGAAGTTGGCGAGACCGTCGCCGTCGAGATCGCTACCCTCACTTCCGGCAGCGAGTCCGTAGGGGCCTCCCCAGGTGTCGTAGTCGCTGCCGACATTGAGGATGAGTTCGCCGGAGGTTTCGGAGAACGACCAGTTGCCAATGACGTCAGACTTGGTCCAGACGCCGTCGTTGTTCGGGTCGGAGAAACCGCCACTCACAGCGAAGTTGAGTCCGAAGGTGGCACCGAGTCCGGTGACGTCGATGAGCGACCAGGTGTTGTCGGTGGTGAGGGTGACGGCACTGGTGTTGATGTTGAGAGTGCCGTTAAAGGCGGCGGAGCCGGTGTTGGTGATGATGACGCGGTTAGACGTGCCGTTGGTGACGCGGAACTCGAAGATGGCGGGCTCGGCAAGAACGAAGTGGCCATCCTCGATTTCCCAAGTGATCGGGGAACCGGTGCCCGTTTCGCCAGCAACGATTTCCACGGTGCCGGTGCCGTTCTTGACCAGCGTGCCATTGGCGAGGCGGGCGCTGATGACGAGATCGGATGCGGAGTTGCTGGTGACGTTTTCCACGGTGAGGAAACGGGTGCCGCCGCCGGAGGTGCTGTTGGTACCATTCGACATTTGGAGATTGGCGGAGCCACCTGCACCGCCAGAAGTGGTGATGGAGGAGGGGGTGGAACCGCTGACGGTGATGTCGCCGCCGAGGTTGTAGGCAGCGAACCAGCCGAAGCCATTCAGGCCATTGGAAACCTCGATGGTGCCTCCGTTGAGGGTCACGTTGCCGAGGCCGGTGATGCGGTTGTTTCCTCCCCTGAGCAATCCACCTTGGTTGACGACGACGGAAATGGCGTTGGCACCGCCCGACGCGACCTGTGTGCTGCTGAGCCAGTTGTTAGCGGTGCCGGTCAGGATGCCACCGTTGTTGATGGTGACGGTGTTACTGGAACTCATTGCGCCAATCGCCGTGTTGGCAATGCCAGTCGGCTCGTGAACCAGCGACAGCGTGCCCTCCTCGATGGTGGTGCCGCCGGTGAAGCTGCTGGGGCCGCTGAGCGAGAGTGTGCCGGTGCCGTCTTTGACGAGAGCGAGATTGTTCTCATCCGTACCGGGGCCGCCAAGATTGCCGGAGAAGGTGGCAGGAGAGCTGTTGTTGACCGTGAAGGTGGCGAGGGTGACGTTGCCGTTCACCACGCGGCCGCTGGAGGCGAGGCTGGCGACCGTCTGGTTGTTGCCATCGAGGCGCAGCACGCCTGGACTGGTGAGCGTGAGGGCGGTGGTGACGGGCAAGCGGTTGTTGCCGCCAGAAAGAGCGAGCGTGCCGTTGATGGTGGTGGTACCGGTGTAGCTGTGCGCCCCGGTCAGAGTGAGCAGGCCGCTGCCGGACTTGGCCAAGTTGGAAGCGCCCTTGATGCCGGTGGCATCCGCACTGGCCAGCGTGTAATTGGTGGAAACGTTATCGAAGATCACGTCGGCAATTTCCACGCCACCGGCAGCGATGGTGACGTTGGAGGTGACGACGGGGCTTGAGTTGGCGTCGTTATCGCCGAAAAGCACGTTGGTGGCACCCGCAGTTTTCAGGCCGCTGAACGACTGGCCGGAGAAGTTGGCGGTATTGTCGTCCCATGTGCCGTTGACCGATCCGCTCCAGCGGGGAACCAGCGTGGCGGTGGAGGTGGCAATGATGCTGAGGTTGTCCACGGTGCCACCTGCGCCGCCATTGCCATTGAAGGTGCAGAGGGCGAATCGGCCGTTGGTGGCGGAGAGTTGTTCCAGTGTGTAGGTGCCTAGGTTGGTGGTGCCGCGCCAGAGCTGGGCCACCGAGCCGGTGCCATTGAAGGGTGAACCGGTGCCAGCGGTGTTGCGGAGTTCGAGGGTGATCAGCGAGGAGGCGTCCGTGGTGAGGCCGGCGAGGTTCGTTCCATTCACCCACTTATTGCCAGTGCCGTCATTGCGGAACAGCGCGCTGAACTCGGTGGTCGCGCCGCTTCCGTCCAGCCACGCGCTCGTGGTCCCCACCACAATACCCACCCAGTCCACCTGGGATGCGTTGATGTCGAAGGTGATGCGGACCGGGGAATTGCGTGTGTTGGCGACATTCACGTAGTCGGCATCGGTGAAAATGCGGGAAGCATTCGCGGCGGTGGTTCCATCAAACGCCATTTCAATTACACCGGTTCCGCGGCGTTGGATGGGAGTTCCGCCAAACGGATGCGTCACCGTGTAGGATGCGGGGGATAGCAGGCCGGTCTGGTCCGCGTTGGGATTGGCGGTGAAGCTGGTGACCGTGTCGAAATGATCCGTCAGCAGGGTGGTCTGGGCGGAGGAGCTGACATTGAATGCTGCGGTGGCGAGGACGGCGGCGAAGAAGGGATTGCGAAATGCGGGCTTCATGGTGGTTTCCTAGTCGTGGACTCTTGAGCGGCGGGAAAAGTGGGAGTCGAACCCGAACAATTTGTTTCCGACTATGCGCAGGGTATGTTTTTGCGGTATTTTGTCATGTCGCATAAGTATGCGACACGGGGGGCTGGTGCCGAGTTGTCGATCTGCGTGGGCAGAGGACGTGGGAAGCTTTCGGGCTTTTTCAGCGGCTTCTCATGCACTTGGGGTTGGGCACGGAGAAAGGGCGCAGGGGATGGTGGTCGCTGCGCCGTTTGGCGCTTGCCTCATTCGAAAAGGCAGGGGAATTCGAATGATTGTAAGTCTCTCAGGAAGGGCCGGACATGACATAAAGACGGGCCATTCATCGAGGTGTTGTGTTCGGTGTGAGTTGGTGGACTGGCAACGCCATGGCTTTTCTGGGTGGCGAATGAACTGTCTGGCTCGCGAGTGATCGTTGAGGTCGGAGCGGCTGTGGGTGCTTCGGAGGATAGCGCCGCTTGTGCCCGGGTCGATGATATCAATGGCTCGACGTCCGTCGATCAGGCGATCCCCTTCCGCAGATCCCTCAAGCTGCCAGACGCGGATCAAAGCTGAATGGTTTCGGCTTGCCCGGTTTCAGATCGTGCATGTGGGGATTGAGAGGATTGAGCAAAAGCGAGCGCTCCTCGGGGATGACGACGCTTGGCAGGAGTAAGGATAGATTCTGATCATCCCGCAGCCAGCGGGAGCCGAAGTTCTGCGCCTGTCGGGACGAGGGCCGCAATCGCCATTCCGTGGGAAGCTTCGACGGCGGCACCTCGTCGATCCATGCATCCGGAACTTCCAGCTCGAACACGATCCACTTGAGCAGGAGGGCCTCACGCGGGGCGTGGACGAGGATTTCAAGCGCTGCGAGCGCGCGGGATTCCGCCAGATAGACCGCCGCGGTGCCGGGCGTGTTCCAGCGTCCGCCATAGAGGCGTGCGCCCTCGCCAGTGAACGCGTTCGCTGCCCACTGCTCCTGAACGATGCGGTAAAAAAGCGGCATGATCAGGAGAAAACGCCGTGTTCGAGACGCCCGAGTAAAGCGTCCACCTCGCGGGCTCCTATTTCAGTATCCGCATAATCCAGCGGGCATTCGCCATGGAAGGCGATGGCCGGAGCCGTCAGCCATGAGCGGCCGCCAGCAATCCCGCCGAGTGCGGCGGTGGCATGTGAAACGAGGCGGGCGTAGCGGACAAGCCGGTCCGACTCGGTGCGATCCAAGGTGCCGGCCTTTTTCCGGCGGTGCAGCGTGGCTCGTGACATGCCGAGCCATGCTCCGAGGCGTTCTTCCGTCACGTCCAGCATTTCCTGCAAGGCGTGAAATTCGGCGAAAGGGAGTCCATCCCGGACTTTCTCGATCATGTAAGCCGCTTCAGGCTCACCCATCATGGAGGATTCCGGCGGCATGTGATCCCAATAACTGACTCGCTTTGGATTCATGTGAAACAATTAATAGATCATTTTGAATCATTGCAAGGCTTTTTTCAAAAAACAGCCAACCGTCAGCACGTCGGCAGCACCTTGACTTGGCCGAGCTTGTTCGTGGCTCGGTTCTTCCAGAGATCCATGATAGAAGGCCCGTGCCTCTGTCATGCTCATGCCCAATCCTCCACTTCCAGATCCGTCACGCGGCGGAATTCGCGGGTGTTGTGCGTGAACAGGGTGGCGTCCAAGGCGAAGGCGTGTGCGGCAATGAGCAAATCGAGCGGGCCGATGGTTTTCCCGTCTTTTTCCAATGCGGCACGGATGCGGCCCTAGTGGTGCACGTAATCCACCGGATCATCGCAGGCCGGCGGTGAAGTCCCTGAGCTGCGGTGACTTGCGATCACGCCGTTCCACGGCATCGAAGAATTCGTCGCCCAGTTTCCGGCAGCCATTTTCGAATGTATCCCACGGGTCACCCTCGCTGATCAGGATGCCACCGGGCACGCTGGTGAGCTGCACTTCCTTGCCGGAAACCCGGAAGTCCTTCGGCAGCCGGATTGCCTGGCTGCGGCCGCTGGCAAAAACTTTGGCAGTGGTATTTATCAGAAGGTGAAGACCATTGGCGGTTGCCGATGTCAAGAAGGCGATTCACGAAGGGGAATGAGAGGCGGATCTCAATCGAGGTCATTCAGTGGCAAGCAGGCGCACTGGACCGAGGAGCCCGGCAGGCTGAAGCTTCGAATCAGGCTTGAAGGGATTGTGCGGGATGTAGCTGACCCGTTTTTCCGGTGGCTGGCTGGCATCGCCGATCAAGCGGTTTTGCCAGGTGTTGACCACTTCCACGCGCAGTGAGTTCATGCCGGGCTTGATTGCAGAAGTCACATCCACCCGATACGGATAGGTCCATAAGGTAGGGAAGGATTTGCCATTGAGGGTGACAGTTGCCATCAACTCGACGTGGCCGAGATCGATCTGGACGCGACCACCTGGAGTGAAATCGGGGATTGTGATTTCTTTGGTATAGATGGCCTTGCCTGAGAAATAACGGATGTCCTCTTCCTCGCGCTTGGTCCAACTCGTGAGTTCGGCGAATTCGAGATTCCGCGATGGGAATTCGACCTGCCACGGCCCACTGAGAGGGATTTCCTTGGCGGGAGCAAAGCTGGACGCCGCGAATTCGGTGGGGAGCTTTCCGAATACGACAAAGACGGATCCCTGTGGCTGAAGGCGCAGGGCGACCGAAGAACGGCCATCGGCTTCGCTGTGGCTAGTGGATTGGATTTCGGCCGTGACCGGATTCCAGAGGCTGGCGGGGCGACCGGTGACCCGGAACAAGAGTGTCTCGCTGCGAACCTTGGTGGAGGGGTTGGAGATGAAATAGATGTCGGCCTCAGGCGTGCGACGGTGGGTCCAGAGAAAATCCGCCGGAGCGATCACATCGGGGGCCAGTTTGAGGGCGGCGGCATCGGGCCATGCCTCCCAAGTGGCGTGGCGGCGGGTCTCCGCGTCACTGTCCGGGTAGCCTTGCAAGCTGGGCGAGCGTGTGGGTTTCGAGCCGATGATTTTGGCACCCGCCTTGGCCAGTTCCTCGATTTTCCGGGCCACTGCGGGGCGCATGGTGGGGGAGTCCGGCAGAATCAAGGCCGCATAGCTGGAACCACCGGGCAACACCAAGCGCCCGTCGCTAACGGAGACACGATGCAGAATCGCATCCGCATTGATGAAATCGAAATCGTGCCCGGGCGGGATTGGCGGCGGCATGGGGCCGGTCATTTTCGGCGCATCCTCGGTGATGAAAACGGCAAAGTCGGCAAGCGCTTGTCCGGCTTGCAAGAGCACGGAACAACGGCGCTGGTAATCGATCCAGGATTTGGACTCCTCGAACCAGGTGTTATGTCGATCGAACTCGGTGCCGAACCACGCATTCAAGCCGGGTTTTTGTTCCTTCGGTTGGTGGACATAGACGTGCAGCACGAACTGGTTGATTCCCTGGCAGAATGCCCAGTCGCCCTGCACCTTGAGATCGCGCGGGGTGGTTTGGAACGTAAGATTCCTGGCGGTGAAGGCCTCGGCCCAGACCGGGGATTTGCCATAGATGCGGGCGGCGGACGAAGCGGCACGGATTTCCACGGTATTGCGACCGCGACCGAGCCAAAACTCGCCGCTCACTTCATCAGTGTGTGCTCCGTAAAGCAGGAACTCGGAAGGGAAACCGAAGTGGCCGTAGTTTTCCAACCAGAGCTTCATGCCGTGCGAGTTGGTGAGATCGCGCAAGCCGCCGACGTATTCGGTGGCGATGCGATCCGCGACCAAACGGCGGAGATCCCAGAGGAAACGCTCCGTTTGGTCCGCCGAGCCGACGACCCGTCCGTAAATGGCCGGCAGGTAGGGCTGTGGATCGTAACCGTAGGTTTTCTGAAAATCCCCGCGCAGGCCGTCGGTCCAGTTTTGCAGACCGGTTTCATAGCTGTCGGCGATGAGGTATTTCCAAGACTTCCGTTCGGCGGGCGTGAGGCGGCGCAGCAATTCACCGACATAACCGTCGAAGAGTGGCTTGAGATGCGCCCGATTCATTTTGTCCGCCTCAAAGCCGATCAGGCCGGGCGGGGCAGGCTTGTTCATGGTGCCGGTGGGTATCATGCCGACGTGTTGCAGGATCCAGTTTCCCGGCGGGATATCCCATACGAGCGTGCCATCTGATTGCATTTTTCCGGTGAGATCCACAACGCGGGACGGATCGACTGCGAGTGACTTCGAGTCGGTATCCGATGCGGGTGGCCAGACGTAGGTGTTGAAGGGAGGTACGCTGGTCTCATGCGACTTCAGCAGGGCTTTTCCCGCGAAGTCCTCGACCCGTGCGGCAGGGGATAGACGGATCTCACCCAATGATTTCTCCGCCGAGAACGGCAGATCCTTGGCGGTGAAATCGAGCCGGAAATAGCGCGCGGTGACAGGTGGAAACGACACCGCGACCGGCGCGAGGGAGATCGGTCCCAGCCCGTGTTTGAGGGTGGTGCGGGCAACGGCGAATTTTCGAACCAGGCGGAATTCTTCGCCGTCCTCCGAGGCAAGCAACTCGGCCTGCGTGTTGAGCACCTCTTTGGGGTCGACGACGATGCTGCAAACGGTGACGGGCGCATCCGTGGCAAAACTCACGCTGTTGCCTTTCTTTCCAGTCACCGGCACCACGACGTCGTCACCCTCGGGCGCGGGAAAGGCGAGCAGGGCCACGGATTGGAAGTTTTCTCCTTTCTTCCCGCTTGGAACGGGTGCTTTGCCGGTGAATCGTTGCGCCCCCTGGAGCCTGATCTCCTCCTGAACCAGATACCTCATCGCATGATGGGGCTTCACCCACGGACCGCCCGACTGGCTCCAACCCGGGCAGTTGAAAAGCCCGATGTCCACACCGAGCCGCGTGGCCTCGCGCACGGCGTGTTCGAGATTTCCCCACCACGGATCGGTGAGCGGCCTGGGCTTGAGTTCCGTCCGCTTGCCGATGGCCCCACCGATGATGCCGATGTAGGCTCCGCCGATGCCGACGCGTTTCATCGCCTCCAAATCGCGGGTGATGCCCTCCTTGCTGACGTGATCATCAAACCAATACCAATAACAACGCGGCTTGGTGGCGGCGGGTGGTTGGAGGAAATCCTTGGCAAGGATCGAGTTGTCAGCGCTTGCCGGGAGAATGGAAAACGCCAAGGCCAACATGGCCGTGAGCTTTGGAATCAGGGAGATGGGTTTCATGGAATGGGCTTTGCGTGCAAAATGACTCGGGGCGAAGGCTGGCTGGATTTGCAACCTCCCCGTCATGATTTTATGAGCAATGTGGGTTGCCCTGTCAGGAAATACACGCGCCCTGAGTTGCGCAACCCCTCTGCGGAAATCCGCCCCTACAATCTTTGTAGGGGCCGCGACAAAGATTGTGGGGCTTGGCAAAGTGGGTGCCGGCTTGCTGCTGGAATTCAGGTTTCTGTTACATGGATCAGCCCGCCCTATCCTCAACGGTGCTTGCGATAGTGATCGACGGCCTCCTGGCGGGAATGGACCTGGAGTTTCCGATAGATGCGGCGGATGTATTCGCAGAGCGTGTTGACGCTCACGCCCATTTCGGAGGCGGCTTGTTTGTAGAGCAGGCCATCGGAGAGAAGTTTCAGCACTTGCTGCTCGCGCTCGGAAAGCAATTCCCCCTTGGGAGCCGCCGGCTTGCGGTAAAACGCCGCCACCACCCGGCGGGCGATGCTGCTGGTCATCGGAGCGCCACCTTGATCCACATCCCGGACCGCATCGAGCAACTCTTTCGCCCGCACCGGCTTGAGCAGGTAGCCGGAGGCTCCGGCGGCCAACGCGTTGAACAGATTGTCCGAATCCTTCGCCACGGTGAGCATGAGAAACTGCGTGTCCGGACAAATGGGCGCGAGTTGGCGGACGCATTCCACGCCGTCCATGCCGGGCAGGTGGATATCCATGATCACGATGCGTGCCGAGTGTTTGACCAGCCCGACGACTGCGTCCTCACCGCTGGCGTAATCGCCGACGCACCGACAGCCGGAGTCCTGGCTGAGAATCTCGATGAGACTGCTGCGCACCCGCGGATCGTCCTCCACGACGGCGATGGCCAGGGTTTCCGCTTTGTTTTTGCGTGTCATGGTTTCACTTCGAGAATTACGGTGGTACCTTCGCCCGGCGCGCTGCGGATGTCCAGCGTGCCGCCTACTTCTAGCATGCGCTGGCGCATGTTGGCAAGCCCGTGGCCGCCGCCGGGCCGCCCGAGCACCGTGGATTGCGGATCAAAACCGTGGCCGTCGTCGCCGATGGTGACGCGCAGCAGGGCGCCATCGAGGGTGATTTCCAGGCGGACATTTTTCGCGCCGGAGTGTGAGACGATGTTGTGCAGCGTCTCCTTGATCACCAGGAAAAGATCGTGGCGAGTTTTCGGCGGCAGCGTGCGCTCCGGCCACTCGGCGGGAAAGCTGAGTCGGCAATGAATGTCCGCAGGTTGCAGGAAATCCTGGGTGAAATCGCCCACATAGGCGGCGAAGCGGGCGAGCGTGTCGTTGGACGGATTGAGCGCCCAGACGATCTCGTCCACCGAGCGCGTGAGTTTGCGGGCGGCGCGGAAAATGTCGTCCACATGCGTGCGCGTGCGTTCGGGATGGCCGATGTGGTTTTGCGCGAGTTCGCCTAACAAGGCGATGTGGGTGAGGCTGGCACCGAGGTCGTCGTGGATGTCGCGGGCGATACGGGCGCGTTCCTGGTCGAGTGCCCGCGCGCGTTCGAGGCGCAGACCGACCACGTAGCGCCAAGCGGCGAACAGCAGGCTGAGGACAGCGGTGGAGAGCAAGGCCCAGAACCAAGGTTGGCGAGAGGTGGGCTGGGGGATGTCCATGTCGATGCGCTGGAGCACACCTGATTTGCGGTCATGCAGGCTGACCCGCCAGACGTTTTCACCGGCGCTGGTGATGCCACTCACCGTGCAACCGACCGCCGCGGAAAGGACCGGCTGCATGTGGCTGTAGAGGAAAAGGTCGCCATCGCGCGCGCCGGCATCGGTGAGCTCTAACGAGAAAGACGAGCGCTTGGCCTTCACCCGCTTGATCTCGGCGGCACCGCAGTAGATGTGAAGGTTCGAGCCGATCAAGGCCGGTCGTTTCGGAGCGGAATCCAGCGCGGTGAATACCAAATGCTGCGAGGCGGCTGGGCCGAGCCGCGGCGTGGTCCACGAGCCCTGGGCAATTCCGAGGTAACGATCATCCCAGAACGACCAAACGGCGTATCGTTTCAGCGGATCCATACCGGCCTTGGCGAAATCCAAAGTCACCGTTCGCTCGGTCACGCCCGGGTTCCAGAGCAAGGCCACGGTTGAGTTTCCCCACTCGCGGCGGACGTGACCTAACAGTCGTGGCCATTCCTTGTCCGTGCCGAGGTCGAGAACCTCCGTGCGTTCGAGAGCTGGCGGCGTGAGCACCTCGACGTTGCGCCAGTAGGGTTTGAAATCCTCCCAATACCAGGGGTCCGAGGTGATCGCCGCGCCGCAGGAAAGCCCGGTCATGCTCAGCCAGGTGCGCACGAGCGGCCAACTGCCGTCGATTTGGCTGATGTTGGCGATGTCCGTGCCGGTGAAAAAGCTGTCGCTGTCCACCGCATACCAACGGTCGTGCAGTGGATAGGCGCGAAGGGCGGAGGGGATCGCCGCACGGATTCTGCCGCGGTCGGCATCTGGTCCCCCCCGGCTGGCATCGACCCAGCCGACTGCGGCGCGGTTGGGTTCGTAGTCACAGAAAAGCAGATAGGTTTCCTCACCCGCCGCCTTGCGGATGGCGGCCCAGTGTTCCCGATAGATTTCGAAGGCGGTGCTCCGACCGTCTCCCTTCACCGTGCCGGGCGGATAGAAAACCTTCAGGTAGCCGAAACCCGCGCTCACCGAGCGGGAGATGGTCTCTATCAACTGGGGTAGTCCTGCCAGTCCCGGCCAGCCGGGGCCGGTAATACCGATGTGCGTGCCGAAGCGCGCGCCAATTTCAGTGATGTTTTTCCGACACTCTGGAACCCAGGTGGATGCGAGAGTTTTCGCGAGATCCGCATCGCCCCAGTTGTAGTCCATTTGGATCACCCCGGGCCGTAGCCGGCCGCCCGATTCCCGCACGACCTGGGTGACATCCACGAGTTCGCTGCTGATGTCTTTTTTGGAGAGATAGTTCCAATTGTTCCAGCCAGCCAGCGCGCCCTTGCCGGTGCGCGCGCCATGGGATCGCGCGACGGCCCCTGCCCACTCTTTCAGCGCGGCTTGGGGTTTCCCGATCACGAGCGCGACCTCCTGGCCCCAGCGTGTTTCTCCCGGATCGACGCGCACGCCGTCCATGGGCGTGACCGCATCCATCCCGAAGACGCCGGGTTCCGTGTGGCTCAATGAAAACTCTGCATAAGTGACGGGTTCACCCGCCGGGCCAAAGACAAAGCCCGTGCCATCCGGCTGATAGAGCGAGCCCTGCTCGTGGATCCGGGTTCCCGTTCCAATGTTTGAAAGAGGTTCAAAAACCGGAGTCCTTGAATGCAGTCCAGTAAGCAGCCAGCCCTCCGGATTTCCAATCTGAAACCGGGCATGAAGCGCTGTGGTATCGATGAGCTTGAACGATCCCTTGCCGGTATTTCTCACCCCTGCGCGAGCGCACAGGGCCATTCTTCCATCAAGTCGGATGCGAAACAACAATTCGGCCTCCGTTTCCGGTGATGGAATCGTCACCGTGATGCCGTCGGCCATCGTGCCATGGATCTCGGGTTTGAATGTCTGACTGGCCGCGCCGGACTCCAAACGCTGAACGATCCCGGTCTTTTCGATGGTGGCCGCCCATTGGCATTGGATCGGACCCAGCCCGGCAATGGGAACTTCAAGCGAACGCGCATCCTCCGCGATTCGCGTGGCCGCAAGCGTCTTGGTCGCGGCGTGAAGCGGACCCCACAAGACAGCAAGCCATGCAGCAAGACCGAGGAATGTTGGAGAAATGCGGATCACGGACCTATGGAAACGTATGACAGGAGTTAGCGAAGTTGGAGTCATTGCACAACTCCGCGTTTCCGGCAGCTGCGGAAACACGCTCGTTGATCCAAGGCTGCCTCACTTTTGCTCTACGTTTACCGATTCCAGCTTGCCGTTGATTTTGACTTTCACCGGGCGGGGAGTGGGCGAGGAGAGGCGGTATTTGGTGACTTGGCCGTCCTTCCATTCGAGATCGACGAAGACATTGCCGCGGGCGCGCAGGCCTTTGACGCTGCCGTCTTTCCAAGCCTTGGGCAGGGCGGGGAGTAAAGAAATGATGAATGATGAATGTTGAATGTTAAATTCAGACTTCGTAGTTCTGCCTTCATCCATTGTCTCGTGGCTTTGCACGAGCATTTCCGCGATGGCGGCGGTGCCTCCGAAATTGCCGTCGATCTGGAACGGCGGGTGCAGGCAGAAGAGGTTGCCGGCACCGCGGCCGATGAGCATCGAGATCAAGCGGTCGGCGCGGTCGCCATCTAACAGCCGCGCCCAGAAGCAGGCTTTCCAACCCATCGACCAACCGGTCGAGGCATCGCCGCGGGTTTCGAGAGACTTGCGGGCACCGGCGAAAAGCTCCGGTGTGTTGACGCTGATTTCATCGCCTGGATAGAGGCCCCAGAGGTGGGAGACGTGGCGGTGGTGGATTTCCGGTTCGCCGACTTCTTTTTCCCATTCGAGGATGCGTCCGTCGCTACCGAGTTTGGTCGGCACGAGGCGGGCGCGGGTGGCGGCGAGTTCCTTGGTGAGTTCCGCATCAATGCCAAGCACTTGGGCGGCGCGCTCGGTGGCGAGGAACAGGCCGCGGATGATTTGCATATCATAAGTCGAACCGGCGCAGAGCCAGGCGTGGACTTTTTTGCCATCGGGCATTTCGTGCCAGTAGGCGTTCTCCGGCGAGCTGGACGGCAGGGTGACGAGTTGTTTGGAAGTGGGTTCCTCGATCAGGATGGCCTGGCAACCGATGGCGGCACCCCGCAGGAGATGATAGTAACGGCGGAGGAATTCCTTATCTCCGGTGAATTGATATTGCGTCCATATATGTTGGACAAGCCATGCGCCGCTGACGGGTGAAGCGGCCACGCCGATGCTGGCGCAGGCGGTTTCATACCATGGGTTCTGCATGTGGAAGGCGAGCCAACCGGGAGCGTTGTAATAGATATCCGCGGTGCGTTCGCCTTCGCGGGCCATGCCTTCGAGGAACTCCATGATGGGCAGGTGGCAATCGGCGAGGTTGGTCACCTCTGCGGGCCAATAGTTCATCTGGAGATTGATGTTGGTGTGGAAATCGCCGCGCCACGGAGTGGAGTATTCCTCGGCCCAGATGCCTTGCAGGTTGTTCGGCCATGGCGAGTCCGGGCGCGATCCGGAGACGAGCAGATGGCGGCCGAATTGGAAATAGAGCGCGGCCAGTGATGGGTCCGCTTGTTTTTCGTTGCGGGCGACGCGCTCGGGTGTGGAGAGATGGGAATTCGGACCAGCGGGGAGTTTCAAGTCCACGCGATTCATATAGGATGCGTGGTCGGCGGTGGAATCGGCGATGATGGGTTGTGGTCCGCGCTGCATGGCGGCGGCGAGCGGGGCGCTGGCTTTTTCCACCGCATCACCACCTAACAGATTGCTCGCGCCGGAGGCATAGAGTGTGACGGAATCGACATTTTCAAAACGAAAACCCTCGGGGCTGGAGCTGACCTTGCCACCCTTGGCCTGGGCGCTGAGCACGGCGGCCATTTTGGTGCCCACGCCGCCACCGCCGGGTTTGTCGAAGGCGAGTTGGGCCTCGAGGATTTGGATGCCATTCTCCATGCGGATCTTGGGATCGCGATTGCGAGAGAGGGAGGCGGTGAAGTTCAATGCGCCCGGCTTGTCAGCGCTGAGGTGGAGCAGGATGACTTCATCCTTTTTCGAGGCAACCATCTTGCGGGTGAAGGTCACGCCATCCTGGCTATACCGCGTGGTCACGAGCCCGGTCATCACATCGAGTTCGCGGCGGTAGTCCGCAGGGATCGGCGGGCGGGTGATGATGTCCACGCCGTCGAGCGAGAGGTCGCCAAGCTGAAATGAATTGTCGCGGGTGGTGACGAAGGTGAAGCGATAGTATAAATATTTCCCAGGTTTCGACACAGTGAATTTTTTCGTCATGTGACGTTGTTCGAAGGGAGCGGGCATCACCTGTTGATCGACCAGCGACCAGGATGCGCCGTCATGGGAGCCTTCGAGTTTCCAGTTTTCCGGGTCGCGGCCGGGCACGTCGTCGGCGCTGGTGAGCGAATAGCCACGGACTTCTTTGGCGGCAGGCAGTTGCACCTGCCAGACGACGTCCTTGTTTTCGCGAAGTGCACACCATTTGGTGCGCGGGTTGCCATCGGTGGCACAGTGGATCGTGTGATCATCCTCCTGTTCCTCTGCATTGGCCGGGGCGCCGATGCCACCCATCATCATCACGGATGCCTTGCTGCCGCCCCGGTCACCCAGGGCGTGGCCGCTGGGTGAGGTGACCGCCGTGCGGCCGCCCTTGATCGGGAAGCGGAGATAGAGATCGGATAGAATCTGATAGCAGCCGAACTGGTTTTCATTCCACCAGCCGCGCACGCCGTCCGGGTATTGGAATTTTTGGGCGAACCAATTCTGCGCAGCCGGCACATCACCGGAAAAATACAACTCACGGCCCTTGGCAAGGTTCTGGAAGGCATCCGGGCGGTTGCCCTCGTAGTAGCCGCCGGACCAAACCGACGACTCGTTGAGCACGATCCGGCATTCCTCGGTGCCGCCGAAATCCATCGCGCCAAGGCGGCCGTTGCCGATGGGGCAGGATTCCAGAAAGCTTTTGGCCGGTTGCTTGAACCAGTAGGTCATGGAGGCATCAGGGGCGGCCATTGCCATCATGGACGGCACAAGGCAGCAAATCAGGGAGATGGATGTGGAGCGCATGTTCTTTGACAGATACGTAGCAAAGCAGGTTCCTATTGCCGGGACTTTGTCGCATAAGCATGCGACAGGCAATCGATCAGGTGACGGGCCAGAGTCTGCGGGCCGGAGAGGGCAAACGGAACAGTCCTTTCCGCAAATCATGAAGATGATGAATGCGGAATCAGGGAGTTTTCACCCGGACAAAGAATGCAGTCGCGGTGGGTAGCGATGACAACGTGACAGGCACGGTTTCGACATTGTCGTTGGGGATTGGAATGCTTTCCTGCTTGCCCGTGTCCTCTGTCCAGGTTTCCAGATTGGGGGAGGTCCAAATGCTGTAACTGAGTCCCGTTTTGCTCTGGAGCCGGCGGGTGTAGCGGAAAGTGCCGGTCGCCTTGTTGAGTTCGACGGCGATCGGGTTGACTGAGGAGCCGTTGGTGGGATTGAGACCGAATGCGTATTCTTCGAAGTTCGGTCGGCCGTCGCCATCGTCGTCATCCGACATGGATCCCGTCACACCGCTGGCGCTTTTCCAGAGGTCGTAGTCAAGGATCTCGACAATTTGGAAACCGGCAATACCCGCATTGCCTGCCGCATAGACGGTGATGTTTTTGCTGGATCCGGTCAGGTTTGTGAACCGGGCATAGGTGGCGGTGGCGTTGACGGGCAGGTCGCTGGCTTCGGTGGCCTGGATGAGCACGGCGTTATCGCCGCTGATGACTCCGCTGCCGCCGGTGCGGAAATAGAAGCTGCTCGTTCCATCCGTTGCATAGCCCTCCCGGTTGGCTGTTCCCGAGCTGAGATATACATAGATGTCATATTGGGCGTAAGGGATTTCCGAAAGGGTGAGGGTTTGGGGATTGCCTCCCGACATGTCCACATAGCCCTTGAGCAGGCGTTTGTTGTAGGAGCCATCGGCATCGCGGCTAGGCGAAGTGGCCTGCGGGTCGAGATGCCATTGGGCGCTGTGGCTGAAATGGAAGTCGAGCGTGGTGGCGGCACCGGAGTGATCCTTCACGCTGGTGGTCGGGTCGGCAACGAGCGACGGCCAGTTCCGGGCGGGGTAGGAGTTGTTCCAATGCGCGGCGGGGACCACTCCGGCCGTGGAAACGGCGTCGCTGGGAATGGATCCATAAAAATCCCAGTTATAGCTGATGACGCGGGCTTTGGCCGGAGGAACCACCGGCAGGATCGTGGCGGCGAAGCCTCCGGTGTTTTCCATGCGGACGGTGACTGTGTCGCCACGTTTCACCACGCGGGTTTGTTCGGCGAGCGAGGTGGGTTGCTGGATGGACTGCGGCGTGTCGCTGTAAGTGGTGAGGGTGTGGTTTCCATCGCCGAGGAAATCGAGGTTGAGGGTGAGTTCCAAGGGCTGGTCCAGATTCATGCCGGCGATCCACCAACCATTGCCTTTGCGGCGGGCCTGCACGAGGTGGTTCATCAGGCCGGATGACAGCACGCGCGTTTCATCCCAGGTGGTCGGGAGTTTGCGGAAGAAGTTGAGGCCGGGCTCTTCGCGATAGTTTTCCGGCGCATCGGCCATGCAGAGGTAGGGCGAATCGATCAACATGGCGAAAGCCAGATGCCGGGCGCGGGTGCCGATGACCTTGGAGGGCACCGAATTGGGGGCGAATTGGTCGGGACGGACGTTGAGGAAAGCCCCCGGGGTGACGTCGGCCGGGCCTAACAACCCGCGGGTGAAGGGCAGCCGCATCATGTGTTCCGGGGTGAAGCTGTTCCCGAGCTTGACGTATTCGACTGCCAGCACGCCTTCCTGGGTGAGCACGTTCGGCCAAGTGCGTGAAAGGCCGGTGGGTGTGTAAACCCCGTGGAAATCCACCACCAGCTGGTGGCTGGCGGCGGCGGCGGCGAGTTCCTCCATCCACTTCTCCGTTCCTTGGGAGCCGTTGTTTTGGAAGAAGTCGATTTTCACCCCGGCGGCGCCCCATTGTTTGTAGGTGGTGAACAAGGTTTCCGCGCCGATCGACGGGATGTTTTTCGAATTCACCCAGAGGATGAGTTTCACGCCTTTGGATGCGGCGTGGGCCATGAGGGCGGGCATGTCGATGTGCGACAAGGGCTTGATGGCGGTTTGCGGATCGCTGCTTTCCTGATCATACCAGAACCAATCGACGAGCATGTAGGGCCAGCCCATCTCGGCGGCGAAGTCGATGAAATCCTTGTGCGACTGCGTGTTGCCGCGGGCATAAAGACCGTTGTGCTGGGGCCAGTAGGGATTGCGACCGGTCCACCAGACGTCCCAAGCGGAGATGCCGGGTTTGATCCACGAAGTGTCTGCAATCTGGGATGGCGTGGCCAGATTGCGCAGCATGGTGGAAACGGTGAGATCACCGGCGTTGCGGCCGATGATCAACGCGTGCCATGGCGACTGGCGCGGGGACTGCGACTGGACTTGGGAGACGAGCGAGGCCTTGGCTCCAAAGGCACCGGGTTTGCCGGTCGAGACCAGCATCGAGCCGGCCCAATCGCGCGCATCGGCCTCGGCCACGGCGACGACCGCGTTCGGGGCCTCGACGACCAGCGGCAGGATGCGACGGTCGCCGGGCATCTGGCTGAGGCGGATTTCCGGATAGAGGCACTCCGCATCCGCGCCGCCGCCGATCCATGCGCGGTGGTCGCCGGTGAAGAGAAATTCGGTGAGGTTGCCCGTCACGGTGAATGGCCCCGGGCTCGCGGCCTCGGGAAACGCGTAACGCAGGGCCACGCCGTCGTTGTAGGCGCGGACATGAAGCTCGAACACCACCGCTGCGGCAGGTGCCGGGCGTGGCTCGCTGAGCCGGACGCGGAGTTCGCGGTATTGATCGCGCACCGTGGAGGATTTTCCAAAAGGATCCTGCCAGGTCGAGTCATGCGATTGCACCGCGGCGGTGATGGTTTCCGGCTGCATGCCAAGCTGGGTGCCACCCGACAGAGTTAGGCCGAGATTCGACTTTACCAATAGCGGTGCGCCGTCGAGTTGCACGGAATAGGACAAGCCGCCGCTGTCATCCACCGATACGGCGATCCGGCCATCGGGTGAAGTCAGGGCGGGGATGTCCACCGCCAAGGTGTTAGAAATATTCAATAGGGCGGCGGCGAGGGCAGGCAGCGCTCGGAAACAGGTGGATGTCATGATGTCGAATGTTGAAATGCGGGCGGCACGCGGAAACTCGATCGTGCACCGCCCCGGTATCTGCCCCTCCAGAGGCAAAGCTTTGCTTTGGGTTGTCGGATGCTTGTTATCGGTTATCAGTGAAGAGAGAAAGAAAGGCTCGTTTCAAACTGATCTTTCGCTCCTGATAACTGATAAATGATAACTGATAAATGATAACTGATCACCGGAATCATCTCCTGCGACGCAGCAGGGCGAGGATGCCGAGGCCACCGAGGAGCGCGGAACCGGGCTCGGGGATGGCGGAGAGCTGCAGGGCGTTGTATTGGGCCGCAGCATCGTTCTGTTGGCCTGTCTTATAGCCGGTGAGTGTAAATGACTGGGTCGTGGCGTCGGCGGTGAAAACACCCGTAAAAAATCCGCCTCCAGTGGTGGTGTTTGCGGTATCCGTGGCGTTGTAGTCCACGTTGGTGGTGCCACCGTTAACGGACACGTAGCGATTGATGCCAAAACTGCGGTAGTCTGCCGCCCAGACGCGAAGTTCATACTTCTGGTTCATGGTCAGGCCAGAGAAACTGATGGTGATGGTCGGCGGTGTTATGGGAGACCCTGTAAAGGTCCAGCGGGTTCCTTCGAGGAGGTCCTTGTATTCCGCGGAACCGCCAATCGTGGCAACGTTGGTGCCGAGCTGGCTGTTAGCATCGGTCCCGCTAACGATCGCGGGCCAGTTTACAGCCATCGTGACACCCCCTCCCGTGGTCGCGGTGCTGAAAGCGACGCCATTGACTGTCACCGCCGATGCTGCGACCGGCACGTGGGCGATCAGCGAGGTTTCATTCACCGTCGTGGGACGCACGTCACTGGGGCCGGTAAGTCCGCTTGTCGTCCAGGCGATGGTGGCGGCTTGCGCTCCTGCTGCGAGTGCCAAGCTGGTGGCGAGGAGGATGGATGTTTTCAGTTTCATATTTGATATCTGCTTTGGTTTTCGGATCGGTAGATGGATCAGTTGGCGCGGACTTGGATGAAGAGTTTGGCGGTGGTGGGTGCCGGGGTGAGCGTGATGGTGACGGTTTCAATGTCGCCCGATGGGGAAACCGACTCGGTGTAGTCCGTGTCTTTGACGAGATCCGCCCACTCGTTGGTGGCGAGAGTGGTGGAACTGCGCACCGTGTAGGTAAGCCCGGTTTTGGACTGGAGCCGGCGGGTATAGCTCAACTGGCCGGTGGCCTTGTTGAGCTGGGAAACGATCGGGTTGACTTCCGATCCGCCGGTGGGATCGAGACCGAAGGCGTATTCATCGAAGTTCGAGAGGCCGTCATTGTCATCGTCTTGATCCTCTGTGCCAGTCACGCTGTTGGCGGATTTCCAAGTGTCGTAATCGCTGGCTGCGGACAGGTAGGCCAGCTTGCCATCGGCTTCGGTGAAGACCCATTTCGCGCCGGTGACGGGGAGTTCCCAGACGCCCGTGGTGACCTCGGTGAACGACCCGAGAGTGGTGCTGGTGACGGCGGTGGGCGTCAGAACCGGCGGAGCGCTGAAACTGCCGAGGTTGAAGAGGGTCCAACTGTTGCCGATGGTCGTGTTTGCATTGGTGAGATTGAGGCTCACGGTGCCGAGGAAGGACAGCGTGCCGCTGCCGGAACCGGAGACGGCGTTGGTCGTGCCATTGGTGGTCGGGCGGAAGCGGAGGCTGCCCGTGGCGGCGATTTCCAAGGCTCCGTCTGAGACCGTGGTGTTGCCGCTGTAGGTATTGATTCCGGCGAGGGTGATCGTGCCGGTGCCTTCCTTCACGAGGTTGCCGACGAATGCCGGATTCTCTTCGGTGTTGGTGATGGCACCGTCAAATGTGCTGCTTCCTCCTGCCACGCCAATGGTCAGTTTTTGGTAGCCCGCGCCGTTCAAACCGGTGCCGATGGTGCCGGATCCGGTGATTTTGTTGACACGGACATTGGCTTCGACGGTTGTGAAGGTAGCTCCATCCTCGACGTTGAGATCCGAGGAATTTCCCGACCACACTTCGTTGGCATCGGAGCCGGCGACCATGGTTCCTTCCCGCACATCGATGAGCGCGTCGGGATCCAGAGCGAAGTTGGCGACACCTCTCCGCCAGATGAGCCTTCCTGAACCGGTTTTACGCAGCGTGCCGCCGCCGGTGAAGGTGGTGGTGGCGCTGTTCTGTTCACCGGATGCCACTTGCATTTCGAGCGTCGAACCGATGTCGATGAAGTGGGATGCGGAGGCGTAGCCGCTTTGATAGATCAGCGAGCCGCCGAGCAAGCTGGTGGGACCTGTCACGCCGTTGCTTCCGGAGAGGATGAGGGTGCCGGTGCTGGTTTTTTCCAGGCCATCGCTGCCCAGCAGACTGGATGCGATGGTCGCAGTCCGTCCGGTTCCCACCGAGATCGAGGGTTGCGCGCCCTGCAAATACAGAGTGCCCGCGCCGGCGGCGATGGTGTGATCCGCGCCAGAGAAGAGCAGTGAACCAATCGGGAAATCGCCGTCGATCGTCGCGGTTGCGGGGTTGGTTCCATTGAAGGTAGCCGTGCGGTCAGCTCCCTGTGCGATCGTGTTGCCCGACCAGTTGGCGGTGTCACTCCAGTTGCCGGCGCCGCCCGTCCAGATGCCGTTGTTTTCCGGAGAAGTCACTTCCACCACCTGGATGCCGGCGATGCCACCGTTGCCTGCGGCAAAAACCGTCAGGGTCTGGCTGGAACCGCTGAGGTTGAAGAACTTCGCATAGTTGGCGGCCGAATTGGGGGCCAGGTCGGTGGTCTCCGTCGCGCGAGCAAAGACCGCGTTATCGCCGCTGATTGCGTCGCTGCCGTAGGTTCGGAAATAGAACCTGCTCGCTCCATCGGTCACGTAGCCTTCGCGGTTTGCCGCGCCGGAGTTCATGTAAATGTAGATGTCGTATTTGGCGTAGGGAATATCGGCGAGGGTCACCGTGACTGGCTGGCCTCCCGACATGTCCACGTAACCTTTGAGCATGCGCTTGTTGTAGGTTCCGTCCAGGTCCTGGGATGGTGCGACATTCAGCGGATTGAGTTGCCACTGGCCGGTACTGTTGAAGGAGATGTCCATGGTCGTCGCCGCACCGCTGTCGTCGATGAGGTTGGACCAAGGGCTGCCACTCAAAGGATTTGCACTGGTGCTGATGGTGTAGGAATCGTTCCAGTTTGCGGCGGACACCACGCCCGCGAACGAAGTCGAGTTCGTGGGAACCGTACCGTAGAGATTCCAACTGTAGCTGATAATGCCTGCCTGACCCAGCGCGGGGCTGAGGGCCAAGACCATGACGGCAGTGAAAAGATTTCGGCGTGGGGATTTCATGATCGATTTGGAGGGGGTTCGCTGGAATGCTCGAAAGTGCGGCTCTGCACAGGCAGACCACGCCTTCCACCCAGAGAAGGTGACCAGCGGGAAAAAAGCCGACAGGCTTTCTGAAATTTTTTCCGCCCGACCGATGAACACCGGGAAAAGGAAATCCCATGGCGACTTAAAAACCACCGCACTCCAGGTTCCAAGCGAACCCACCGGCAGCACGGACCACCTCAACCACTCTTCAATGAAACCGCAGTTCGTAACGGGTGCTGCGGCCGCCGCCGATGGAGGTGAGAGCGCCGAGATCGGTCAGATGCTGGAGGTCACGAGTGGCGGTGGCTTTGGATGTACCGGTGAGGGCGACGTATTTGCGTGCGTTCATACCGCCGATGAACCCGGCAGGACCTGCTTCGAACATGCGGCGCAGGACTTTTGTCTGGCGGTCGTTCAGGACCGGACCGAGCTGCTGGAAAAAGCGGGTTTTCTTGAGGAGGAATTGGATTTGTTCGCCGGCATCGCGCTGGGCATCCACGACGGTGCTAACAAACCAGCGGATCCACGGAGTGATCTCATTGCCACGCTGGACCGCTTGCAAGGCGGCGTAGTAGGCACTGCGGTTGGCGTCTATGCTGCGGGAAAGGCTCATCAAGACCGGCCTGCCGAGGCCTTGGGAGAGGGCCTTTTCCGCGAGAGCGCGGCCAACGCGGCCGTTGCCATCCTCGAAGGGGTGGATGCTTTCGAAATATAGGTGAGCAATGGCAGAGCGCACGGGTGCGTGGAAAATGGCAAGCGGACCGCCGGGAGCGGTTTGGTTGAACCACGTAATGAAGCGCTCCATCTCGGCGGGGACGCTTTCCGATGGAGGAGCCTCGAAGTGGACAGTAGGGCAGTCGATCCGCCCTGAAACCACCTGCATGGGCTCGCTTCCCGAGCGCCAGCAACCCACACGCAGCGAGGTGCTGCCTTCGAGCAGCATGCGGTGCCACTCGAATAGGGTTTCAGCGGAGAGCGGCTCGCGAAAATGTTCCCTGACGGCAACCATCAGTTGGCCGGCGCCATCGGCCAGACGGCTGCGGACCGGCTGGGGCACGGGATTAAGACCGAGCCGGTTGCGGATGGATGACATGACAGCCTCCCGATCCAAGGTTTCGCCTTCGATGGCGGATGAGCGGATGGCTTCGGAGATCATCAAATCCAGCATCGCCTCGCTGCCAAGATCGTCCGGCAGCCCTTCGAGAAGACCTCCAACTCGGCCTGCCTGGTCCACAAAGACCAGCAGAAGATCGGTCAGCCCGGCGACTTCGTAGCGAAAGCAGGGCCAGTCCGCTTGCTGCCAATTGTAAAGCATGAGCCGATTAAAGAGAATAATCGGCTCACAATCAATTCATTTTTGAGCCGAATATTTCGATGATTCAGCTCAAATGGAAAGTTGTGGAGGATCATTTACTCCAACCCAAGCGCCTCGCGGGCGAGAGTCATGGCCAGGGCGCGCTCGATCACCGGCACGAAGTAGGTGCGATCGGGTGCTCCTGGGGTGTCGAAGGCCTTGCCGTGCATCTGCACGAATTCGCGCACGCTGCGGGCTTCTGCTTCCGAGCGCTCGATGTCACCAGTTCGGCGGCAGGCCATCACGAGGATGGAGCGCAGGAAAATCTGGTAATCGGCGCCGATCGAGTGAGTTTGCCCTGTTTGCGGAAGGGCTTGGTGAACCCAGCGGATCGCTTCTGCTGGATTTGCGGCACGCATTTCATAGAGCGCCAGAGCAGTATACACCAACAGGGCCATCCGGGGGCCTTCGATGGACGACTGTTTTCTGAGGAATTCCACCGTCGGCAAAAGGCGTTGCATCAGTTCCGGCGAGGCGGGGCTGAGCAGACACATTTTGACGAGTTGCTCGGCAGCATTGGAGTTGGTGGTTTCAGCGAAACGGTCGATGAGCAGGGCGCGGTGCGCTTCGTAGGAGTCATCCATGCCCGCCATGACCAATGTCGGTGCGGTGCGGATCATGTCTCCGGTATCGGGGATTTGTTCGCTCGGGATGAAACGGTTGGCGAGTGGCAGAAGCAGGTAACATTCGGCGGCGGCCTTCCAGCGGTGATGGATCAGATGCCAGTCGCCCAAAGAGCGGAACACGCCGGTGGCCTCCCGGGATGGCTCGATGGTGTCGAGCGGGGTCTGGCGCAGCACGGCATCGGCTTCTTCGGTTTTGCCTTGGCTGAGAAGCAGCGAGGCTTTTGAAACGTTCGCGCGAGCTTGGGCTTGCTCGCGCAGGCGGGCCTCGGCGGCGCGTGCGATTTCCGCCACTTGGCGCAGGCGTTGTTGTTCCCGGAGCGCGGCATTTTCCCGCAGATACATGCCGGTGGAAATGGCAAAGCCGGCAATGACAGTGAGCGTGATGAGCAGGGCGGAAACGCAGGCCGCGCGGTTGCGATCCACGAATTTGCGAAACCGATAGAGTCGGCTCTGCGGGCGGGCCAGCACCGGCTCGTTGGCGAGGAAGCGCTCCAGATCGAGGGCCAGACCGTTGACGGTCTCGTAGCGGCGAGAGCGGTCCTTTTCCAAGCACTTCATGGTCACTTGGTCGAGGTCGCCCTTGAATGCGGAGATCCATTTGCCCGGATCGGTGCCGCGACAGGCGGCGAGTGAGAGCGTCCCATCGGGTGGCAAATCCGCGATGATCGAAGATGGAGGCCGGACCTCACGGTGCAGCAGAGTGTCAATCGCTGCCGGGTAACCTGCGCTGGCGAGCTCCGCAGGATCGAATGCAGGGCGGCCGCATAACAACTCATAAAGCAGGATGCCGAGGCTGTAGACATCGCTGCGGGTATCCACATCGATGCCGCCGCTGGCCGCCTGTTCCGGACTCATCGAAGCGAGCGTGCCCATCGGCAGACCGCCCGCATCCGTGAGACCGGGCGTCAAGTCCGAGCCATCGGTGGCCTTGGCGATTCCGAAATCGATGACCTTGGGTTGTGGCTTGCCGTCCTGCATCGAGACGAGAACATTGGACGGCTTGATGTCGCGGTGGATCACGCCTTTCTGATGGGCGTGCTGGATGGCTTGGCAAACCTCGATGAACAACTCGATCCGCTGCCGGATGGATAGCCGGTTCTCATCGCAGAAATCCGTGATTTTCCGCCCGCGCACCCACTCCATGGCGAAGTAGGGCCGACCGGTCGGCGTGGTGCCGGCATCGAGCACGTGGGCGATGTGCGGATGGTCCATCATGGCGAGCGCCTGGCGTTCGATCTCGAAACGGGCGATCACGCGTTCCGTATCCATGCCGAGGCGGATCACCTTGAGGGCGACCCGGCGCCTCACCGGAGACTCCTGCTCGGCAAGATAAACGACGCCACAACCGCCCTCGCCGATGCGTTCCAAAAGCCGATAGGGGCCGATGTGGTCGATGCCATCCTGGCCATCATCCTGCGGGGGGCTTTCCGGAAACGGTTCTGAAATCGCCGAGCAGGCTTCTGTGACTCCTGAAAAATAGGCATCGCTCTTTCGATGAGCAGCGAGCAATTGATCGAGGCGGCTGCGCATCTCCGGTCGGCAGGCGCAGGTTTGATCGAGAAATGCAATGCGTGTCGGGTCATCTGCGATCTGCAGGGCGGCGTCGAACAACAGCATCTCGATCTCGCGGGAAGCGTCTTTCATGACGGGTTCTCGGAAGGATTCTCGTCATTCTGGATCATGGTCAGGAGTGTGGACCTCGCATAGGCCCAGTGCCGTTCGACGGTGCGTTCGGTCACGCCGAGGGATTCGGCCACCTCGCGGTTGGTCAGACCACCGAAGAATTTGAGGATGACCACGCGGGCGCTTTCCGGGTCCTGGGCTTCGAGTTTCTTCAGGTTTTCATCGATGCGGAGCAATCGATCCGCGGGTGTCTCGGCAAGGAATTCCCGTTTGCTGTCGAGTGGCGGGTCGGACTCAAGCAACTCGTTGCGGCGGCGTTTGCGGCGGGCGCTTTCCACCAGGATCCGGCGCATGGCGAGGGCGGCAGAGCGGAAAAAGTGCTCACGGTTGTTCCATTTCCGGTCATCGCGAAGAGTCAGCTTCATCCACGCCTCATGGACAAGGGCGGTGGGCTGGAGCGTCAGGCCACCTGCCTCGCGGGCCATGCGTGCGGCCGCCAGGTTGCGGAGTTCCTGATAAACCTCCGGCAACCATCGGGACGAATCCGACTCGGAATGAGTAAACAAACCGCTCACTCAAGGACTCTTGGTCCGGGGTGTGGCGGATGCAATCTTTTTCAGCGCTGCCCTCCCGGGCGATGGGGATCAAGATGCTTTGTTTGGCGACATGACATTGCATTCCATTGATATGCAATCGTCTGCACATGTCATTCATTCCGCAGACGTGCCCGGATGTATGCAGCGGCCTGCCCGATGGCCCGGGCTTCTGCTACGAATTCACCGTTGCCTGCTGGCAGTTTCCGCCACAGCAATTTCACCGGCAGCATGCCTGCCCCGGGGAATTCAAGGTCGATCCTTGGGGGAAGCTCGGGGCTTCCGTTTTTCATGGGGACTTCGATCACAGGCAACTCCTTCACCTGCACGCCATGCACTTCAAATTCGGAAACGAGGACGGAATGGAAATGCGAGTCGTTTTTCTGTCCGTGGATGATGGCCCGCAGGGCGCGCGTCGTGACGGGCTCGAATTTCAGGTCATGCCAGCGATCCGGTTCCGTGGGATAGGTGGCACCGCGAACCGCCTGCCAAGCGCCTTTGTCATCCATGTATTCCATCGTCCAACGTGCCGGCGGGCGGGTCCAGTTCGGGTCCTGGTGAAACATGATGCCCGCGCCTTCGATGCGCACGGGCATGTCCCAATCATAGCGGATCCAGTCGCTCTCCACGGTATTCGTATTGCCACGGTAGTTGCCCCACTGGTCGGGCGGCAAACGCACCGAGGTCACCCGCCCGTCGTGGAGCGCTGCGATGGTGGTCGGCGGTTGCTCGGCGAACGACACGCTTGCCTTGGCGTCGCGGGCCAGATTGTTTGTTAGATTGAACTCCGGCGGACGGGCCCGCGTGGGAGTCACCGGTAGGATGCGGTCGCCATCCCATTTCATTTCATCGATCGCGACCGAGCGGCGGAAATGCCCGCCGTCCTTGGCATCACGGGTGTGATAGGTGACCCACCATTTTCCGCCCTGTTCGATGATCGATGGGTGCACGGTGGTGGCGGAAGTGCCGCTGAGAATGATCTCACGGAAGGTCCAGGGCCCGGCGGGGGAGGCCGCTGTGGCGTGGCCGATGCAGGCCTGATAGTTCGAGGGTGTCCACTGCGAGCCGCCGCGTTTCCAGTCATACACCATGTGATAGACACCATGGCGCTTGACCACCCATGGAGCTTCGAAAAACGAATCAAGTCCCTGCATGGTGCGGATTTCTCCGGCCTTTTCAGTCATCGTGGCGGATAACTCCACGACCCGTGCCACGCCCCATGAGCCCCAGTAAAGATAGACCTTACCATCTTCATCGATGAACGTGTGGGGATCGATGACTTCCTGGCCGCGGTCACTCTCGCCGAAGACATCGTTCCAGGTGACCAGCGGTTTTCCGATCGGGTCCTTCCAAGGGCCGAGCGGACTATCTGAAACCGCCACGCCGATGGCCATCCGCAAGGCACCGTCCTTTGCCTCCACGGGCACGTACCAATAGAACCTGCCATCCTTGCCGCGGAGGCAATGCCCCGCAAATGCCTTCTTTCCGGTGGCCCACGAGAAGACCTCTCCGGGCGCGAGGTTACGCGGGTGCAGCGTCCAGTTTCCTGATGAGGGATTCTCGGTCGAGAGGACCGCGTATTCGTTCATTACGAAGCCGCCTTGATATAACTCCGGCTCGTCGCGGCCTACATGCAGATAGAGTTTTCCATCATGTGAAAGTGGTGCCGGATCCGCCGTATAGTATGATCCGTCGCTCAGGATGGGATTGCCTGTGGAAAAGAACGGACGCGGAGCTGCTGGAACCGGTTCTGCATCCAGAGACGCAACCACAGGAGTAACCGTGCAACAAGCCATCAACAACCTCAAGATCCGCTGTGTTTTCATCGAGGGAAACCTAGCTCATCGTTCCGTGTTCAGCCAAGCGAATCTTGAAGCTGCGACGATGATAAGAACGCTGATTTGATACTGCCGGATCGAGATGGTATCTTTATGATGGAATCATGAGTAAACATTCATGAATCGGTATCAGGGAAGTCTCCAGCATCATTGTCGCGGCTACGACAAAGATGCTGGAGGTGGTGGGCAGCGGGATTTTGCGCGGATTCTAGATATCCGGATGTCGGAGCATTTCCCTGGAGTTGGCTGGCGTCCTTGAGGTGCGTCCATTTCGCGATTGTCTCCCGCTGGTCTGTCAGCGATACAAGACCCCAGCAATGAAACCCTTCCGATTTTCCCGTATTGTCCTTTTCGTTTTATCCCTAATGCCATGCGTGCCGCCTGTGGCTATGGCGGATGTTGGTTGGCCGGAGGCTACGAAGGAGCAGAAGCCATGGACTCGTTGGTGGTGGTTGGGCAGCGCGGTTAGCGAGGCGGAAATCAGTCGGGAACTGGAGGCCTTTGCGGGCGCTGGAATCGGTGGTGTGGAAATTTGTCCGATTTACGGGGTTCAAGGTCAGGAGGCGCTGCACATCGATTTCCTCTCACCGCGCTGGATGGACATCCTTGCGCACACGGCCAGAGAGGCGAAGCGGCTCGGCATCGGCATGGATCTCACCACCGGGACCGGCTGGCCGTTCGGCGGACCATGGGTCGGCAAGGACACCGCCTCGGCAGCGCTGCATCCCTGGGAGGCGAAAGTGGAGGCGGGCAAATGGCCGGAACGTCCGCAAGGGCGTATGCTGGTGGCGATGGTGAGAGGCAAGGACGGCGCATGGAGCGATGTCACGAAAAACGTCACCGAAGGCACGCCGCCCCCTGCGGAGATGTCGGGAGCTGAGCTGCGCGGCTTGGTCCTCCGCTCCGGTATCCAGCAAGTCAAGCGCGCGGCACCCGGTGCACAGGGCTTCGTGGTCGATCCCTTTTCCAAGCCGGCCATCGATCATTATTTGGCACGCTTTGACCAGGCCTTCGCCGGATTCGACGCACCGTTTCCACGGGCGCACTTCCATGATTCCTTCGAGTACTATGGAGCTTCCGCCAGTCCGGAGATGCTGGTGGATTTCCACCGCTTGCGTGGCTACAAGCTGGAGGATCATCTGCCCGAGTTGGCCGGCAAAGGGGGGCCGGATGCGGTGACCCGCGTGCGCGCCGACTATCGCGCCACCATGGGTGAGATGCATACGGGCTACCTCTCGGCCTGGCATGACTGGGCGGGGAAAACCGGCAGCCTGACCCGCAATCAGGCGCACGGCTCGCCGGGCAACCTGCTTGATCACTATGCGGTCGCGGACATCCCTGAAACGGAGATCTTCCGTCATATCGAGGACAATCAACTCCCCATGATGCGGCTTGCGGTGTCGGCGGCGCACGCGACCGGGCGCAAGCTCGTTTCGGCCGAGTCGTTCACCTGGCTGGACGAGCATTTCCGCGTGAAGCCGGAGGAACTCAAGCGTGCGGCGGATTTCCTTTTCCTGTCCGGTGTGAATCATCTGTTGTTTCATGGCATCCCGCATTCGCCCTCCGACGCCGCCTGGCCCGGGTGGTTGTTTTATGCCTCGACGCACATGGGGCCGCAGGGCGGGCTGTGGCGCGACCTTCCGGCATTCAATGCCTATATCCGGCGCTGCCAGTCGGTCCTGCAGTCCGGGCTACCTTCGTCCGACGTGTTGCTCTATTTTCCTTACCATGATATCCTGCATGATGGAGCTATAGGGTTGCCCTTGTTTTCCTTGCACAGCCAGAACCGTTGGTTGTGGCCAACTTCCTACCACCGCCTCGCGATGCAGCTCATGGGAGAAGGTTACACCCTGGATAGCGCGTCGGACGCGCTGCTGCAACAGGCTGAATTCAAGAATGGGAAAATCCAGCTTGGGTTGAATGCCTTCGAGGTGCTGGTGGTGCCCAAAACCCGCCACATGCCTGTCGCGACGATGGAGAAGCTCCTTTCGCTCGCAAGGGCGGGTGCCAAAGTCTGTTTCCAAGAAAACCTGCCGGAGGATGTGCCGGGGCTGGTTGAGCTGGATGCCCGCAGGGCGAAGCTCCGCAGTTTGCGTGACGAAGCGGGCGGCATCCCCAGTCTTGTGGTCATGCCGGCGGATCCGGGGCCGGCGCTTGCGTCGCTGAAAATCAGGCGCGAACGCTGGGCTGGCGAGGAACTGCGCTTCATCCGGCGGAGGGTCGAAGATGGGTATTGGTATTTTTTGGTCAATCCGACCGATCATCCGTTAGACGAGGTGATCGAGCTAGGCGTCCGGCATGCGGCGGTGGTAAGGCTCGACCCATGGTCGGACAAGCCTGGCATGTTGGTGGAGTCGTCGGTCGGCAAACGAGGCCATGGTCCGCGTGTTGTGCTGGAGCCGGGTGCGTCGGTGGTCTTGCGCACCTTTGACAAACAAGCACCTTCTGCGGCGAAATGGAGCGAACCGGCAAAACTCTCGCCCATGCCGGTGGGCGGCCCGTGGCGAGTCGAGTTCATGGAGGGCGGTCCGACGAGGCCGGAGCCATTCACGACCCACCTGCTGGGATCCTGGACTACCCTGGGATTGATGGGGACGCGGGACTTTTCGGGATCGGTCCGCTATTCAGCGAACTTTGATCTCCGGGAGAAACCGGCCAGGCGCGTGTTTCTTGATCTTGGGCGTGTCGAGGTGACCGCGCGCGTCAGTGTGAATGGCAAGAACGCCGGGACCTGCTGGTTCCCTCCTTATCGGCTTGATGTGACGGACATGTTGGGAGGGGGCAACAATCAACTCGTGATCGAGGTGACCAATCTGGCCGCCAATCGCATCGCCCGGATGGACCGGGTGGGCGAGAAGTGGAAGATCTTCCATGAGATCAATTTCGTCAGTATCCGCTACGGCGCATTCGACGCTTCGTCATGGCTGCCCATGGACTCAGGGTTGTGCGGGCCGGTGTCCTTGCTGATGGAGGAATGAGGCGTATCTAGCAGATCGCGGGCGGGGCGATGGTTCGGCAGCAGTCTCCTGCCGCCGGGCATGCGGCCGGGAGCGTGTCCATCGGGCGATCCACGAACCAAGGAAGCGAGGTCAGAAGAGCCTGCCAAGGAGGATTACCGGGGCGGGGCAGGGGCACTTTTTACGAGCTCGGGCACCGGGATGCGGTTAGTCAACGACTCGGCTTAGAATCCGGTGGGTGCCGGAGGTCACCTGCTTGGGTGCCTGGCCGGGCAGGATCACGGTGGCGGTGCTGTTTGGCGGGATGTTTACCTCGAGTTCGATTTTCGTTCCCTCGCGTTTCCAGTGGCTGGTGATGCGACCGTGGGGGCCGTCGTGATGGGCTTTGACCCAGGTGATGTCGCCGACGATGGCGGGCTGGATGATGACATTCTTGAATCCCGGCTTCGCGGGATCGGGACGGATGCCGGCGAGGCCGTGGTAAAGCCAGTTATCGGCAGAGGTGAAGCACGAGTGGATTTGCGACCAATAGCCGTTCCATTGTTCCCACAGGGTGGTGGCTCCCTGCTCGACCATGTAGCCCCAGCCGGGGTAATCTTTCTTCTGATAGATGCCGAGGATGAGGTCGTCGCGGCCGATTTTCTGAAGGTATTCCATGAGCAACATCGTGCCTAACATTCCGGTGTCGAGATGGCCTTTGTTTTTCTCCACGATGCAGCGGACGAGGTTTTCTCGCACCGCCTTGCGCTCGGATTCCGGGGTGACGCCGAGCAAGAGGGGGAAGGCGTAGTAGATTTGCTCGTCGATGACATAGCATTTTTTGGCCGCATCATAAAATGCTGCGTGGGTTGCCTTGCCGATGGCGGCGGCGCGGTTGCGGGCGTGTTCGGCATCGTCCTTGCGGCCGAGGGCGGAGGCCATGTTTTCCACGAGTTGCCAGAGGTGGACGCGGTAGCAGTTGCAGAAAAACTCCATCATCTGCTGGTTCGGCCAGTTGTTGGTATCCATGCCGCGGCCGGGCGGAACCCAATCGCCGATGAATGAGAATCCGCCACCCCAGTCGCGCAGGACGTCATCTTTGGAGCGCCCGTCGAGATACTCGCAATAGCTGCGCGCGGCGGCGATGTTGTCTTCCAGGATGGCGGGGTCTCCATAGTGCAGAAAATGCTGCCAGGGGATGCGTGCGATGTTGCCGGGCCATGGTGGGCCTCCGCCGGTTTTTTCGAAGGGAGGGGCGATGTAGTGGAGGTGCTGGTTTTTTTCTTCCAAGGCCAAGCGCCAGTCGCGGACCCACTTGGTATAGAAATCCGAGGAGTTGAAATTCATCATCATGCCTTGCAGGGCCACCTGGCCATCGCCGTAGCCCATGCGCTCGCGGTGTGGGCAATCGACATAGTAGGCACCGAGGTTCAAGGCCCGCATGGTCCAGCGGTTCGCCTTGTGGATGCGGTTGATGAGCGGGTCCGAGCACTCGAATGAACCGGCGTCCGTTAGATCGCTTTCCACCAGTAAGGCGGTGGCGTCCTCGACGCGTGGCGGGCTGTCTAGTCCTTCGATGACGACATAACGGAATCCGGCGTAGTTGAACTTATGGCTGAATTCCTCGCCGGGCGTTCCGGTGGGCACATACTCGCTGGTTTGTTTATAGATCTGATAGAGATTGTGCCCGCCTGCGACACGGGAGAATGAGATACAACTGCCGCCGTTCACCCCAATGTTGCCGATGGGTGAAGCGTGGATGCCCTCGGGGAAGATCCGATCTGCAAAATGCAGGCGGACGATTTTCCCGGCCTTGAGCGGAGGAAATTTCAAGTGCAGCCAGCCGGTGAGGTTGGTGCCGAAGTCGATTTCGTAACGTTTTTCTGCGAGTTCGGTGATCGATTTGGCAGGGATCCGCTCGCCGATGCGGTTGTGCGGTCCGACGAGGTTGACAGGCGCGCCTTTCGGGGCGCTGGCTTCGACTGCATTTGACCACGAGGTGGTATCGAGATCCGGCCGGGACCAGTCGGGCAGGTGTGCGGCGGCGTCGATGCGCTCTCCGCCGAAGTTTCCCCAACTCCAACCGCCGATGTGGCTGTAGCCGCTGGGGCGGGTTTTCCAATCGGTGTTGGTCCCGAAGGTGATGGGTTTGTCGCCGACCACGGCATCGAGTTGGGCGCGCACGGCGATGCGTTCCGCCCAGCCTTTGGATAGCCAGAGACCGATGCAGTTCTTGCCCGGCTTGAGGAGACCGGCCACGTCATAGGTGAGGGTGAAGGTCTGGGCCTTGGCATCGGTGACGGCGGGAGTGAGCACGTCGTCGTGGGCTTTTGTGCCATTGATGTAGAGCTCGAAGTAGGCGTGCGTGTGAACGGTGACGGTGGCGGATTTGGGGGTTTCTGTTAGGTTGAAATCGCCCCGAATCCATGGAGCGGCCTTCGCAGCGGGAACGGGCGGGATGGAGAGCAGGGCGAAATCATTGGCACGGGAAATCAGGGTTTTGCCGTCTTTGGCGTATTCGACCACCAGCTCCTTGACAATGTTGGGGGCGATGTCGCCGCCGAGGGCATTGAAATCCACCGCGAAGGGCATCTTTTTTTCCTCGACCACGCGGCGCATTTGCTCGGTCACATCCTTTTCCACTTTGCCATCAAACGTGCGGTAGGTGGCCTTGGTGACGGACACGCCATCGAGGTCGGGTTTACCGGAATTTTCCGCGAGGCCGATCCATTGGGCTGACCAATCGCTGGGTTGGAGTTTTCCCATCGTCCAGCGCGCGGCTTCGCTCCACGGGGAGGCCTCACCCTTGCGATCCCAGACGCGGACGCGCCAATGGTAGGTTTTTCCGGATTCGAGAGTCTTGCCGGCATAAGGGATAGCGATGGAGCGATCCGATTCCACGCGGCCGCTGTCCCAGGCACCGGCGACTTCGATCTGATAGGCGGTCTGGATCGCACCTGGTTCCTTGGATTCCAGCCGCCAGCCGAGTCGCGGCTTTGATTGATCGATGCCAAGCGGGTTCTCGGTGGACTCGCAGAGGAGTTGCACCGGAAGCACGCTGGCGGTGGCGAAGCAGCAGGAAACCAAGGCGAAGGCGGAAAACAACAAGAGGCGGGTGGAGCGGATCATGAGAAAGATGAAGAAGATACGTCTTCGACGTGGAAATCATTCCACACGACGGTCAAGTTTACTGTCGCATGTTTATGCGACACACGGCGGTGATCAACTCTCACCGAGCTCTGAGGCGATAGAACATGCGGGATGCGCTGGTGCTGGCGGTGAAGCGCTGGATCCGCACGTCCGGCCGGGTGTCGTCGGCGGTGGAGAGTGTGCCATCGGCATTGGGAGCCGGCGCCAGCAGGGCTTCACGCCATGATGCCGAGTGGAGATCCGTGGCAACTTCAACGACTAACGTCAGATCCGTGGCGGCGCGGGAGTGCGTGAACGTGAATGAGAAGCCAGGGGTAGTTGTATCAATGGTGGGCCTGCCGGAGCTATCGGAGACGAGCGGGTTCGTGCCGAGCGCACGTTCCATGAGATTGTTCGATCCATCGGCATCGGGGTCGGCGTTATCGGCGGCGTTGCCGGTATTGGCAGTGGTGCCGAAGTGAGCGTCGCGCCAGGTTTGGGCCGGGGTGAGGGGGCTGATGCCATCCGTGACGATGAGGCTGCCGCTGCCGCTGATGCTGGCTGGCAGGTTACTTGCAAGGTAGGTGCCGGCGGGTTGCAGGATGCCGTTGATGGAGAGGAAACGCACGGTTTCAGCGACGCCGGATGCGAGGTCGAGCTTGGCGGTGCCGCTGAGGGCGACGGTGGCGGTGTTGGCCACGGCACCGGTGGGATTGGCGATCGCACAGGTGGCGCCGTCGGCGACAGTGAGGTTCCCGCTGGCGAGGGTGACGGCGGTGCCTGTGACGGCGAGCGTGCCGGCATTAACGATGGTGCCGCCGGTGTAGGTGTTGGAGGCGGTGAGGGTGAGCGTGCCAAGGCCGTTTTTCGTGAGGGAGCCCGAAGTGTTGGTGGCGAGGACGGGTGTGCCGAAGGTCGCCTGTGTTGTGGCACCGCCGCCGATCAGGCTGACCGAGGTCGGAGCCACCGTGTAAACGCCGGGGCTGGTGATGGTGAGGCTGGCGATCCTGAAGGTTCCGTTGCCGGTTCCGTCATCGACCATGTTGGCCACGGCGGTGGCGTCGGTGCCGGAGCCGGTTCCGATGGTGACGACGGGCGGGCAGGTGTAGCCCGCACCACCGTCCGTGACCGGGATTTCCACGATGCCTTGGCCGGTTGGAGCGAGGAGAGCTTGGCCGATGGTGATGTCCTTGCCATCGGTATCGATGACCGCGCCGCCGGCGTGGACGCGGGCGGTGTTGACGGCGAGGAAATTGGGCGTGGCGACGGAGGGCTTGAGCGTGCCGCCGTTGAAGTTGAGGAAGCCGCGGCCGCCATTGACTTGCGAGGTGGTGACCGTGCCGCCGTTGAGGTTGAGCACGCCGGTGTTGGCTCCGTTGTTGTTGAAGGCGATGGGCGAGTTGTTCGTCGTGGTGATGCTACCCGTGCCGGAAACATTGATCACGGCGATCTGTCCGTTGGCGCTGCCGCCCCAGTTGGCGACCAGTCCGCCGCCGGCGTAGGTGAGCGAGCCGTTTCCGAAGACGTTCAACACGGCGCGTTGGGCCGGGTTGGCGCCTTGGGAACGGTTCATCACCAGCCAGCCGATGTTGTTCACGCTGCCGCCGGTGATATCGAGCATCCCATCGCCGCCGCTGTTGGCATCGCCCCAGGTGCCGATACCGAGTTCCTGGGTTTGCAGGGTGCCGGCCGAAATCCGGTAGAAGCCGTAGCTGCCGGCGACATGGCCGAGCCCCAGCGAATTGCCCGCCGCCATGGTCGTGATCACGCTGCCGCCGGTCTGGTAGGCTGCGGCGGTCGCGCCGGCTGCATTGCCGAAACGCAGCCAGCTGCGGCTCATGGTGCCGGAGGTGAAGAAGTTCGTTTTTCCAGCCTGGTCACCCACCATCAGCTCCGAGCCGGCGGCGATCGCACCGGTGAGCTGCAAGGTGCCCCCGCGCACGGTGGTGGCCCCGGTGTAGCTGTTGTTTCCGGATAGCTGGATGGTGCCGGCACCGGTTTTGATCAGAGCGCTCGCGCCGTTGTTGGTGTTCACGATGGTGCCGGTGAACGAAAGCGTCTTGCCCGCGGAGACATCCACCGTGGTCCCACCGAACAGGGCGACATCGGCGGCGCTGACGGTCGAGTTTTCCGTAACGGCGAGCTGGCGGGCGGCACCACGCCCGAAACTCCACGAGCCCCACGCGGCGAAGGGTCCGCCGGCCAGTTCGCCGCCATTCAGCGTGACGAGCCCGACATTCAAATCACTGCCGGCGTTTGCCGTCGCAGTACCGCCTGCGTTGATGGTGATCGGCTTAGCCTGTGAGCCATCCCAGCCGAAGAGGGCGTTCGCGCTGGAGCGCAGAGTGCCGCCGTTGTTCACGGTGATGCCGCTGGCGTAGCTAAAGGCGCGGTTGGTGGCAGCACCGCCAAGGTTCGCAAACAAGGTGCCGCCGTCCACCACCACCGGCCCGGTGAAGGTGTTGGCGTTGGTGAGGGTTAGCGTGCCATTGCCGAGCTTGGTCAAGGTGCCGGCCTGGCCGGCGGTATCGACGAGTTGCACTCCGACGGTGATGTCGTTGCCGTTGGTGTCGAAACGCGCGCCATTGGTGCCGAGATAGGCGCGGTTGGTGGAATCGACGGTGAGGAATGCGGTAGTCGGCTGGGTGGCTCGAAGGGTCGTGCCGTTGAGGGTGAGGCGTGCGCCCGCGCCGAAGGAGTTTTCCCCCGCGCGAATGCTGGGGGTGGTGAGGGTGCCGCCGTTGAGGGTGAGCCCCCAGGCCGCTCCCGCGCCGTTGACGCCGCCGGTGGCGGTGACGTTGGCCGTGTCCTGAATGGTCACGCGGCCCCAGTCGCCGAGGCCACCGCCGTTGCTGGTGGAGCGGAGTTGGCCGCCGATTTGAACGGCACTGGTGCCGCCGATCACGAGGTCCCAGCGGCCCACGCCGAGGTCGCCGGTGATGTTGGCGGAAAGGTTGGTGAGAGAGGCGGTGCCGAGTCCGGGGTTGTTCGAGGCGACGCCTTGAAGCGTGAACAGGTCGGCGGTTAGAGAAGCGCCGGCACCACCGAGCAGCGTGTAGTTGGCCTGGTTCGAGCCATTGCCGATGAGGACCTCGAAGGCGGATGGATTGCCGGCAACGGTGATGGTCTGGGGCGTGGCCGTGTGGGCGATGATGGCGTCGCCTCGGGGGATCCAAGACTGACCGGTCCAGTTGGCATCGCTGGCATTCCACAGGCCGGTGCCGGCGCCGTCGTTCCAGGCAAGGATGGCGGGGGAAGCCACCCTGAGGCTGCCGGTTCCGGTGAGGTAAGCCGGGTGGGTGGCGGCGCTATAGATGCCGGGAGGCAGTGGCGTGCCGTCGAGGATCAGCGCGCCGATGGTGTCGCGGCCAGTGAAGGCCAGGTGGATCTGGGTGCCGGCGTTCAAGGTGATGGTCGAGGCATTGCCAAGGCTCGCCTGGGTGAGGCGCAGCACACCTTCCTGGACGAGGTGGTTTCCGGCGTGGGCGGTGGTGGAGGTCAGTTCCAGCGTGCCCGCGCCGGTCTTGGTGTAGAGCCCGTTGCCCAGCAAGGCGCGGGGGTAGGAAACGGTGCCAACGGGCACGCTGAGGATGACGGCAGCGTTGTTGGTGAGGCTGGTCACATCCATGCTGGCGATGGCGGCGGCCCCTTCGAGGATCACCGTGCCCTCACTAACGGTCATGCCGCCGAGGCCGTTCACGCCGCTGAGTTTGAGGGTTCCCGGGCCGGTCTTGTTGGCGTAACCCCAGGAGAAGCCGTTGTAGTGACCGAGCCGCCCGGAGATGAGCAGGTCTACGTCCTCGCCGGTCTCGCCGATGTTGAGGGTGTGGTTGGCATTGTTGCCGCAGCGGATATCCGAGGAGATCCACGATGCCGCGCTACCACCGACGCTGAGGCTGCCGCTGAAGATGTAGTTGCCGAAGCTGGCGTGACCGGGGTTGGTCGCGGCGAGAGTCGCCCCGTTGAGCGTCAGCGCGCCGAGGTTGAACGATTTTCCGGCGTCACCGATGTTGGTGAGGGTCGTGCCCGCTTGGAGCACGGTGGACGCCGGTGAATAGTTGGCGATGGCATTGCCGAGTTTCAGGTGGCCCGATCCGACGATGACCGAGCCGTTGTTGCCGAGGCCCGCGCTGTTGACGGTGATGTCGCCGTGGAATGTGGCGGGCTGGCTGTTGAGGTTGAAGGCCTGCACATTGGCACCGGCTCGCGTCTGATTGAACACGATGGCCGCGCCGGGATCCGCGGTGATCGTGACGGGAGTGGTCAGGTAGAAATTGTTGACGTTGCCCGTGAAGGTGACGGTTCCCGACAGCGCGCGGATGCCGGTGAAATTGCCATGCGTTCCGGAATCGTAGCCGGCGAGATCGACGTTGTAGGCGAGTGGTGAGCCGGGATTTGTCGCAGCGAACAGAGCCTGTTTTCCAGTCTGCCAACTTCCGCTACCCAAGGAGCCGCCGGGTGCGACCGCCCAGTGGGTAGCAAGCCAGGAGTAGCTGCCGCCGTCCACCACCGAGCCGACTGCCGGGCCGTTCGGATCGAAATGCAGGGCACGCACGATGGATGCCATATCGCTATCGCCGCTTTCGAGGTTCGAGGCATTTGCAGCAGCTACGACGTAGAAGAAATTCATACCCGGTGTGGCAGCGTTGTCGGTGAACGAGGTGCCGGTGGGCGAACCGATCAAGGTGAACGGACCAATCGGTGAGAGAGCGCGTTTCACCCGATAGCCGGTGGCATTGCTGGAGTCCGACCATGACAGTTGTATGCTTGATCCCTGATCGCTGGCCAGCAAACCCAGCGGCACCGATGGCAATGGCGCGGAAGGCGTGGCGAAGACTTCCGCGGAGTTGGCCGACTCGCTCGTGCCGTTGTGAGCGGAAACGACATAATAATAGGTCGTGTCGTTGGCGGCGGTGGTGTCGATGAAGCTGTTGGTGGCGGGGCTGGAAAGCAGCGTGTAGGGGCCACCTGCGGTGGTCGCGCGTTTCATCCGGTAGCTGGCCCCGGTGACGGCATTCCAGGACAGTGAAACCTGCGCGTCACCCGCGGTGGCCGCGAAGCCGGTGGGGTAGCCGCCGGTGATGGTGACATTGCTGAAGACGGCGCTGGCGAGTACGGAAGTGCTGCTGGAGCATGCCGCCAACCCGGCGAGGTAGGAGCCGTTGGCGGACATGGAAAGGGTCTGCGTCGTGCCGATTTGCGTCCAACCGCTGCCGTCAGTAGAATAAAACGCGGAAAACTGATTCCCGGTGCGCGAGACTCTCAGCCAGGGCTGGGTTGGCGAAAATGAATTCACGGTGGTTGCTCCGGAAGCGGTGCTCGCCGTCGCACGATGCACGAACAGCCCGCGGCGGGATGTGCTGGTGTTGAGATTGAGTAATGCCGAAGCGTGAATCGAGCCTCCGGCGGTGGATTGCCGCAGCATCACACCGGCGCGGATGTCCGGGGTGCCATTGAAAGAGGTGATCCTGGCGGTGATGGTGCAATCGCCGATGACGGGCAGGTAGAGGAAGCGGAAATTGTCCGTGGAAATATTTCCGCCGATGGTCCCATTGGAACCGGTGATGGAACGTCCCGCACCACTCATGGTGATCTGTCCGCCGCTGAACACTGTGGTTGGCAATCCTGCCGCAGAGCCGATATTACCATGCTGCCACGGCGGCGGAAGTGCGCTGCCAGCGGCGGGTGTGGCACTGGCCTCGTTGGAGTTTGGTCCCGGGCTGCCGAGATTCACCCCCGCGACGACATAATAGTAAGTGGTGCCGTTGGCGACCGAGGCATCGACAAACGACGTGCCGGTGACAGTGGCGATGTCCGTGTAGGGGCCGCCGGGGATGGTCGAGCGGCGAACGAGATGGGATGTTTCACCGGAGTTGGCGCTCTGCCAGCCAAGCGTGATGCTGCCATGGCCGGCCATGGCAGTCAGGTTGAGCGGCGCGCGCTGCGGCGCGCCGGCCTGATAGATCTGCATCGCCTCGGCGGAATAGACCGTGCGGTTGAGAATTTTCGCGTCGCGGATCTGGCCGTCGAAGGCCTTGGAGCCGATGGTGTAGTTGGCGGTGGTGATGTCGCCCTGGCCATAGTTTAAAGAACCTTGGAGTACGCCATTCAGATAGAAACGGACGCGGGTGCTATCAAAGGTGAGTGAGCCGTGCTGCCATTGATCGAGGGTCACGGAAATGCCGGTGTCCCACATCTGATCGTCGAGCATTACGCGGATCTTGCTGTCCACCACACCCCAACCGGCACCGAAGGCGTTGGGCACGTCGCTGTCGAAGACCGCATTGTAGTTGAAGATACTCTGGATCCACGTGCTGCTGCGCGGACGGAACCAGGCGGAAAGCGTTCGGGCGCCGCCGTTCGGCACCGGTGTCTGCACGAAATCGTTGTCGTCGTTGGCATCATCGAACGACAGGGCCTTCGCGGCGGGACTCCAAACCGGTCCGTTGATCAGTTCCGCGTGATTGTTGTTCCCACTGCTGTCGTTGGCGGTGCTGCCGCTGGTTTCATCGAGTTTGTACCATGCGAGCAGGGATTCGGAAATGTCGCCCACGTTGGGAATCGTGATGGTGGCGCTGCCGCTGCCGGCATTGGCGTAGTTATTCGATGCTGTCAGGGTGAGGATGAGAGTCTCGTTCGGTTCGGTGACATCATCAAGAATAAGAGGGATTTCCAAATCGACGAACGACTGGCCATCCGGGATGACCACCGTGCCGGAGGGCGCGATATAATCCGCTCCGGCCGTGGCGGTGCCGGAAATCGTGTAGTTGACGCTCAGGTTCCCGGACACGGAGGAGCCATTGAGGGAAGCGCGGTTGATGCGGAATGTGACGCTTGGGGCGTTCTCGGGAAGGATCAAGTCCGGAGCTTCCGCCGACACCAGCAGGAAGGTGGGCGAGGCAACGCTGAAGACCTTGAAGTCGTCCAGCGAACCGTTGAAGAAATTCCCGGTGCTGCTGCGGCCGATGAAATTGTGGGCGGGATTGGCCGCTGTGTTCGGCGGCAGGAATTGATACGGGCGGAGCGGGAGTGAACCAGAGCCAGCAGTGGTGCCATTGATGGTGAAAGACGCAATGGTGCCATTGAGGGTGATGGCAATCTGGCACCAGGCACCGACCGGCAGGGCACTGGCGGCGGCGATGTTATAGGTATTGGTGCCATCGCTGGCGCGGAGCTCGGCCACGCCGGAGGCATTGCTCGGCGTGAAGGTAACTGATTTCGAGCCCCCGTCGCCGAACTGGAACAGCGTCTGATTGGCAGCACCTCCGTTCCATTTCACCCAAGTGGTCAGGCTCAGTGACTGCATATCCGCGACGGAGCGCTCGAGCTGAACCCACTGGTCGCTGCCATTGAGTTGCAGAACGCCGCTGCGGGTGCCATCGACCGCCAACCAACTCGATGCGCCGCGCAGAATGCCATTGGTGGCGGCGTAGGTATCGAGTGCTACCGCGTCGCTTGCGGACGAAAACTCATAGCTGGCATAGAGTCCGGTCGGCAGTGGCACCAGCCAGTTGTCAGGAATGCCGACCCAAGGCAGGTGGCCGGCTATTGAGGCGTTGTGAATATCGCGGGCGAAAGCGTAGTCGCCATCGGCGATGGAGTTTCCGCTGAGCGTGCCGCCCCAGCTCCCCGAAGATCCTTTCATCACGGCTTGGTCGGTGACCGAGCCGCCGCTGAGCGTGGCATGCTCCAGCAGACGTGCGGAGCCGGACAAGATGCCCGATCCCGCGAGCCGCACGAAATCCGCAGCCATGGCGTTTCCGCTCATCACGGCATTGTCGTATACCTGCGCGTGGCCGCGGGCGATGGCATTGTCCCGCATGCGGGCATTGCCGCTCACCACCGCGAAATCCTCGACGCGGGCATTGCCGAGCACCTGGGCGGTGTTGAGCACACGGGCATTCGGGCCGATGAAGGCGGTGCTGGCCACGGTGGCGGTGCTGGCCCTCCAGCCGCCGCCATTGGCATGCTGCACCAGTCCGGTGGTGGCACCGTTGTTACGCTCGCGGGGCGTGGCTCCGGCGACCCTGAACTCGTAGTGGAAACGGCGTTTATGAGGATCGGAGCGGTAGGGGAACTGCGACTCGTCGAAGCGATAGATGGCATAGTCATCCGGAGTTGCCGCCACCACGAGATAGACCTTGTTTTCGTTGGCCGCGAGGGTGACGCTGCCCGCTTGATTGTTGCCGAAAAGGGCCGAATACCGTTCCCCGCCCGAGTCGTTCATGACGATCAACGAAGCCCGCCAGTTGTCGCCCGTGCCCTCGGCGAGCAGGCCTCGCAGATCCACACTCACCACACGTCCGGCTCCCGTGCCGGCCGGTGTGAGCTCGTGAATGGTGAATGCTCCCTGCATCGGCGCGCGCTGGTGTGGCACCTGCCACCAGTCCGGAGCGTCCGGCCGCCGGATCGGCTCGGTGAGCTGCTCCCAGTCCTTGATGGCCCCGATCTTGGCCTTGATGGGACCATAGCCGGGATAGTTGTAATTCAATCCACGGCGCGCGTAGTAGCCGATGAGGTCCTTGACGTTGGTGTTGGTCAAAGAGT
>ERZ1022724.3-NODE-3-length-75109-cov-83.920084_pt1 | contig 75109 bp, 70 predicted proteins | sample MGYA00521091_ERZ1022724 | MGnify/ENA primary metagenome ERZ1022724 (study PRJEB33162, sample SAMN09537610) | freshwater metagenome | isolation source: freshwater | place: Canada:Alberta | collected 2017-07 | study: EMG produced TPA metagenomics assembly of the... | reverse complement strand
GACGTTCGGTAGGTAAACCGTTGTCGTCCCAGCCCATTGGGTAGTAGACCTCTTTGCCGATCATGCGCTGGTATCTGGCAATCAAATCGGTGTGGGTGTAGCTAAAGACGTGACCTACGTGCAGTGAACCAGAAACTGTAGGCGGAGGGGTGTCTATTGAGTAAATGTTTGCTTTGGGTGCGGATTTGTCGAAGCTGAAGGTACCTGCGCTATCCCAGCTCGGACCCCACTTTGCCTCCAGACCTTCTACTCCGACCTTGTCTGGGGTAGTGGCGGCGCGGACAAAGCTGGCGCCAGGTAGTTGTTGATTACTCAAGGGTCAAAGTCTCCAAAAATGGGGGTCGTTACAGGTTAACATTGTCAGAGATTGCCCAACGCATAAGCCCAGAAAGCTAAAAATGTATCCCCTGAACTCGGCCGGTAAGGCAACTGGTGTAAACCCGAGTCCAAGCTTTCCTGATATCGAGAAGGAAATCCTCGAATACTGGGATAAAGAGGGCACTTTTCAGGAATCCATTGATCAGCGAAAAGCTGAAGGAGCCGAAGAATTCGTCTTTTATGACGGCCCGCCCTTTGCTAACGGTCTTCCGCACTATGGACACCTTCTAACTGGCTACACCAAAGACCTGGTCCCAAGGTTCAAAACCATGCAGGGGTATCGGGTTGAAAGGCGCTTTGGTTGGGATACTCATGGACTTCCTGCTGAAGTCGAGGCAGAGCGCCAGCTGGGTATTTCTGGACGTCCCGAGATAGAAAAGTATGGGGTTGATAAGTTCAACGCCTATTGCAAGACATCTGTCCTGAAGTACACCGAGGACTGGAGAGCCTACGTCACAAGGCAGGCGCGTTGGGTTGATTTTGATAACGACTACAAGACTCTGGACACCAACTACACCGAGAGTGTGATCTGGGCATTCAAGGAGCTCTACAAAAAAGGCCTTATCTACGAAGGCTTCAAAGTTCTTGCCTACTGCTGGCGATGTGAGACTCCGCTCTCAAACCACGAACTTCGAATGGACGACGAGGTTTACAAGACACGTCAGGACCAGTCTGTCACCGTCACCTTTCCAATCACCGAAGGGGACCTTGCTGGCGTTCGCATGTTGGCCTGGACAACAACTCCCTGGACTCTTCCAACTAACTTTGCGCTCGCGGTAGGACCTGAAATTTCCTATGCTGTGGTTTCCGCAGGACCCAACGGTGCAGCCGATGGCGGAGATTCCAAGACCAAGTATCTAATTGCCGCATCGCTACTTGGTGCTTATGCCAAAGACTTGGGTTATGAAGATGCCGACACTGCTATTGCTGCCACCGAAAAGACAATTCTCGGTAAGGACTTGGGTGGAATTCGCTACGCCCGAATCTTCGATTACTACGCAGACGAATCAAAATTCGATACCAAAAACGCCTGGCAAGTTCTAGTTGGCGACTACGTCGCAGACAACGAGGGAACTGGAATTGTGCACCAGGCACCGGCCTACGGTGAGGATGACCAGAAACTTTGTGACGAAGCGGGGATACCTGTTTATGTTTCGGTGAATGAGCGCGGTCAGTTCAACTCTGTTGTTTCAGACTTTGAGGGCCAGCACGTCTTTGACGCTAACAAGCCGATCACCCAGAAGCTAAAAGCCGAGGGCAGGTTGCTGCGTCAGGCTAGCTACGAACACCCATACCCGCATTGCTACCGGTGCAAGAACCCACTTATCTATAAGGCAGTCTCGTCCTGGTTCGTGGAAACCACCAAGGTAAAAGACCGAATGCTGGAGCTCAATCAGCAGATTGAGTGGACACCCTCTCACACCAAAGACGGATCCTTTGGAAAGTGGCTGGAAAACGTTCGGGACTGGGCGATAAGCCGAAACCGTTTCTGGGGAGCACCGATTCCAGTCTGGAAATCCGATGACCCAAACTATCCGCGAATTGACGTTTACGGATCTCTCGAAGAGCTTGAAAAAGATTTTGGAAAAGCTCCCGAGGATTTCCATCGTCCGTTCATCGATCAATTAACCAGACCAAACCCAGATGACCCAACCGGTAAGTCCATGATGCGTCGAGTTCCAGAGGTTTTGGACTGCTGGTTCGAATCTGGTTCTATGCCTTTCGCACAGGTTCATTACCCATTTGAAAATCGTGACTGGTTTGAAACTCACAACCCCGGTGATTTCATTGTTGAGTACGTTGGACAAACCAGAGGTTGGTTCTACACACTGCATGTCCTAGCTACAGCACTGTTTGACCGCCCTGCATTCAAGTCTGCAATTTCCCATGGAATCGTTCTTGGAAACGATGGACAGAAAATGTCCAAATCCCTAAGAAACTACCCGGATGTTTACGAGGTCTTCGATCGTGACGGTTCCGACGCCATGCGTTGGTTCCTTATGTCTAGCCCAATTCTTCGCGGTGGAAACTTGATTGTCACCGAACAGGGAATCCGCGAAGGGGTTAGACAAGTTCTACTTCCGCTTTGGAACACGTGGTACTTCTTCTCTCTCTACGCGAACGCTTCCAACTACAAAGCCAAATACTCAGTGACAAGCACTGATGTTCTAGACAGGTACTTGTTAGCCAAGACGCGAGATCTAATCACCCAAGTAGAAGCAGATCTGAATCAGTACGACTCTTATGCTGCATCGGCCAAGCTGCGTGATTTCAGTGATGTTTTGACCAACTGGTATGTGCGTCGCTCAAGAGATAGGTTCTGGGCCGGCAACGAGGAAGCCTTTGACACTCTTTACACAGTTCTGGAACAGGTCACCAGAGTAGTTGCGCCATTGCTTCCAATGGTTTCCGAGGAGATTTGGCGTGGACTTACAGGAGGCAAGAGCGTTCATCTAGAAACTTGGCCAGACGCCGGCAAGCTCAGCTATGACCAAGACCTAGTGAGCGCCATGGATCAAGTTCGCGCAGTCAGCTCTGTAGCCCTAGGCCTTAGGAAGACAAATGGCCTGCGCGTTCGTCTGCCTCTTTCGAAGCTCACAGTGGTCACTACCGGCGCCTCAAAGTTGGCCGACTTCTCAGGGATCATCGCTGAGGAGCTAAACGTGAAGGAAGTTGAGCTAGTCGAGTTGGCAGTTGAGTCAACCAAGGCCTTTGGTGTTGAGAAGCAGCTCACTGTGAATTCCAGGGCACTCGGTCCAAGGCTTGGCAAGCAAGTGCAAGAAATCATCCAAGCGGCAAAAGCTGGAAACTGGGAAAGCAACGGCGACAACGTTTCTGTGAACGGTGTAGCTCTTGAAGAGGGCGAATACGAAATAAGTCTTGTTGCAAAGGACGAGTCCAGCGATGAGAAGCTAATTGGAATTTTGCCAGGTGGTGGTTTTGTGATTCTTAATCGCGTTGTGACCCCAGAGCTTTCGGCAGAAGGTTTAGCTAGAGACGTTATCCGCGCAATTCAGCAGGCTCGCAAGGATGCTGACTTTGATGTTTCGGATCGAATCAAGACGGAGCTAACAGGCGATGCCTCAGCGGTTGGTGCGATTAGAGCACACGAAGAACTTGTAAAGAGTGAGACACTCACCCTTGAGCTAATCCTCGTGGAAGCAGAAACATTGTCATCACCAGTTCCAGTTGGTGAATCACAACAAGTCCAAATTTCGGTGGTCAAGCTTTGAGCCAAGAAGGCAATGACGAGAAGTACTGGGCAGCACAATCCGACATAGTTTTAGAAAAACTGCTACTTCGCATTCCTGAAAACAAAATTCGACCCAGACTTGAGCCCACCAGACGTGCGGTTGAGTTACTCGGAGACCCACAGCGTTCATATAAGGTCATCCACGTCACTGGAACAAACGGAAAGACTTCAACCACGAGATTCATCGAACGTATTCTTCGGGAACACGGCCTAAAAACTGGGCGATTTACTTCTCCTCACTTGGTGCGTTTAAACGAGCGAATGGCGCTTGATGGCGAGCCGGTTAGTGACGAGCAGCTCATCAGCGTGTACTCCGACATCGAACCAATTCTTGAGTTCGTGGATCAAGAGCTCGCTGCGGCAGGAGAGAATCCACTTACTTTTTTTGAGGCATTAGCTGTGCTTGGATTCGCGGTTTTTGCGGATGCCCCTGTTGATGTTTTAGTGCTTGAAGTGGGAATGGGTGGAGCGTGGGACTCGACGAATGTTGCCGATGGAGATGTAGCGGTCTTTACGCCTATCGGGCTTGATCACATGGAACGATTGGGCAACACGCTTGAAGAGATCGCTGGTACGAAATCAGGCATCATCAAGCCAGGCAGTGTTGTTGTTAGTTCGGTCCAAGACCCGGAAGTGCTTGCAGTTCTAGAAAACGCTGCGAAACAAAGCGCGGAAGCATTTAAGCTCGAAGGCCGAGACTTTGGAGTTAGCGAATCCGTGCCCAGCTCCACAGGTCAATCAGTTTCCATCTCGGGACTCGCAAGTTCTTATGGTCCTTACCAGGCACCAGTTTTTGGTTCTCACCAGGGTCAGAACATCGCTGTGGCTGTCGCTGCCGTAGAGGCGTTTCTAGGAGGTGGCCAAATTCCGATTGCTGACGACATTTTGCGATCGGCAATTTCAGACGTGTCGTCTCCTGGTCGACTCCAGTTGATTAGAACCGAGCCAAATCTTTTGCTTGATGGAGCCCATAACCCAGCAGGCGCGGCAATTCTTGCCGCAGCACTTCGCGCAGAGTTTTCAGGCAAACCACTTGTTGGGGTTCTTGCTGTGTTAGCCGATAAGGATGCCAGAGGGTTGTTTTCAAATCTTGCTGGAGTTTTTGACAGCGTCATTGTTACTGAGTCATCATCGCCAAGATCCATGCCAGTAGCCGAGCTCGAAATTGTGGCTAGAGAGGGACTGGGCCAGGAAGTTCAAAGCGTTTCGGATTTCAAGTCAGCTCTCGAGCTGGCCAAGCAAAGGGCATCGGAAATCGATGGCACTGTTGTGGTGTCAGGTTCGATTACCTTAGTAGGAGATGTAATCAAACAAGTTCAGGAGGAACCAGATGAAGAATAGGTCCACCAAAGCAACCCTTGGTTCGCTCGTGATGGTTTTTCAATCAGTCGTGGTCTTCTTCGCAACTCTGGTGGGCTTTGGTCTGCAGGTATATCCTGAGCCGGCGGTTATTTGGGGTGTCGGGCTGAGCATTTCTGTTGTTCTCATGCTTTTTCCAGCAGTACTGGGCAAGCCTGGAACTTATCTGCTGGGCTGGATACTGCAAGGGGTAGTAGTGTCGCTCGGGATTTGGGTTCCTTTGATGTACGGACTCGGAGCAATATTCTTGGCAATGTGGGCCTGGGGAATGATTGCCGGTGGCACAATTGATAAAGCTCGAGCAGCAAAGAACAAACTTGATTCAGAAGGTGGCACACAATGAAAGAACAGACTCTCGTTCTAATAAAGCCAGATGGCGTTGCGCGATCACTCACTGGTGAGATCATTCGCCGCATCGAAGACAAGGGCTACGTTGTCACAGGCCTCAAGATGCTCTCTCCAACTTCAGCACAACTTGCTGCTCACTACGCTGAGCACGAGGGCAAGCCTTTTTATGCTCCATTGATTGAATTCATGTCGTCAGGTCCGATTGTTGCTCTTCGAGTTGAGGGGGAGCGCGTTATTGAAGGCTTCAGGTCCCTGGCTGGAACAACCGATCCAACAACAGCGGCACCTGGGACTATTCGTGGCGACTTAGGTCGCGATTGGGGCGAGAAAGTTCAGAAGAATTTAGTTCATGGTTCTGACTCAGTAGAGTCGGCTAATCGTGAGCTTGGAATCTGGTTCGGCTAAAACAGACTCGGCCACAAATCCCAAAAGCGCCACACGGTTGCCGAGATGATGGCCCCAAAGGTTCCAAAAGTAAATAGCCAGTGCCAGTCATAGGCAGCCACGAAGAATCCAACGGTCTTTAGTGGAACAGGGATTATTCCCTCTCGTGCACTGAACAATAACTGTTTCCAGAACATTGGAATCATTCCAGTCCAGGCCACCATGCAGTATGGGCATAGGGCTCCAATCTCGAAAAGACTCTGACTAAACAGCCAAACTACGAATACAAAGCCCCCAGTCATACCTAGAGTAAAAAGCTGCCAAAACCATTTGGCAAAACTTGCCCCGGCAAGGGTTGCGAAACCGATCAGGATCGGAACTACAAAAGCAGCTAGACCAATTAGAGAATTTGGAAATCCCAGAAGAGCTGCTTGCTCGGTCAGCATCACCGACTTGCATGAGATGAATGGGCTTACGTCGCAGCTAAGAACTGCATCTGGATTTGCGGCCACATTCAGTCGCTCAATGGTTAGAGCCAATGCCCCAATCCAACCGATTAAGCCACCGGTGATAAGCATCCAAGCCAGTGATGTGGTACCACCGATTAGGGGTTTCTGGCTGGTTTCAACGCTCATAAGGTAAGTATTCCACGGCGATTCAGCCCCATTTGGCCATTTGGTGTAATACTTGTTAGGTAAGCAAATGGGAGCCACATCCTCCCGCTTAAAAGGTTTATCGAGCATTTGGCTCCAAGGCATAAGACCCATCGGGCAGCTGGCAGGGCGACGTGACAGCAATGACTCGCACCTAAAAAGGTTTAGTCGGTGGCAAAAGTCGCTGATAAGGATTTAGAGCCGGATTATCGGCCAAGCGTGTGGGCTTTGGCCAACCGGGGGCTTGGAGTGCACCTTAAATGGTGAAAGAAAAAGACGAAGCGGCAAAAGCCGACAAAGCAAGTAAAAAGGTAATCAAGAAACCTGACGCTAAAGACGCAAAGCCTCAGCAGGATAAAGCACCCAAGAAGCTGGCGGATAAGAAAGAATCTTCCAAAAAGACTGAGACAAAGACAGAGTCTCAGGACTCAAGTAAGAACAAAAAACCAGAAGCGACGAAGGCTTCTCCTGCACTTAGCGCAACCTCACTTATTTTTAAGGCCCCAGATCTTCCAGCAGTAGAACCTCGGAAGAAGGGTTCTGCAAAGAAAACCAACGAAGCCGAATCTGAATCACATCTTCGCAGACGCTCACGTCGTCGCGCCGGTGAGCCAATCGATGTGAGTCCAGATTCACCTAATGTCGTCGTTAAGGTTAGGACCCCTCGCGCACCGAAGGAGCCAAGCAACGAACCTCAGCGTGTAAAGGGTTCCACCAGACTCGAGGCTAAAAAGCAACGCCGTCGCGATGGCCGAGACGCTGGTAGACGACGTACAACAATCACTGAGACAGAATTCCTCGCGCGTCGCGAATCGGTTGATCGCATGATGCTGGTTCGATCCAAAGATGACAAGATTCAGCTTTGTGTTCTCGAGGACAAGGTTTTGGTTGAGCACTATGTAGCGCAAACCCAAGATGGCTCACTTATTGGAAACGTTTATCTGGGTAAGGTTCAAAACGTTCTTCCTTCCATGGAAGCTGCCTTCGTTGACATCGGCCGCGGCAGAAATGCAGTTTTGTATTCCGGCGAAGTCAACTGGGAAGCTGATGGTCTGGATGGCCAGCCTAGAAAAATTGAACTTGCCTTGAAGTCGGGCGACAATCTTCTGGTCCAAGTCACCAAGGACTCGGTTGGCCAAAAGGGCGCAAGACTTACCTCCCAGGTCTCTCTTCCTGGAAGATACGTCGTGTACGTTCCTAACGGCAACATGAATGGAATCTCGAGGAAACTTCCAGAATCTGAGCGGGTTCGACTGAAAAAGATCTTGAAGGACATCGTTCCTGAAGAGGCGAGCGTAATTGTCCGCACCGCAGCCGAAGGAGCAACCGAAGAGCAGCTCACTCTGGATGTTGCAAGACTGCAGGCTCAATGGGACGGGATTCAGAAGAAGATAAAGAAGGCTACGCCTCCGACACTTCTTCACTCCGAGCCAGACCTATTGGTAAAGATTGTTCGAGACGTCTTCAATGAGGACTTCCAGAAAATGATTATCTCTGGCTCCGATGCCCAGGCGGTTATAACCGATTACCTGGAATCAGTTGCCCCAGATCTTTTGGACCGCGTTGAGATTTACGACGGCAAAGAAGACCTTTTCGAGCGTCATCGCGTAGGGGAGCAAATCGGTAAAGCGCTAGAGCGCAAGGTCTACTTGCCGTCGGGTGGATCATTGGTCATTGACCGTACCGAGGCAATGACAGTCGTTGATGTTAACACTGGAAAGTTCGTTGGTTCTGGTGGAAACCTTGAGGAAACAGTGACCAAGAACAACCTCGAGGCCGCCGAAGAAATTGTGCGCCAGCTAAGGCTTCGGGACATCGGCGGAATCATTGTTGTGGACTTTATTGATATGGTCCTTGAGTCCAACCGAGACCTAGTTTCCAGAAGGCTCATTGAGTGCTTAGGAAGAGACCGAACCAAGCATCAGGTTGCTGAGGTAACTTCTCTAGGTCTAGTGCAAATGACTCGTAAGAAGCTGGGACTTGGGCTTTTGGAATCCTTCAGTGAGCCCTGTGAAGTCTGTAGCGCCAGGGGTGCAATTGTCCACCACGAGCCAATTATGAGAACCAGAAGCTCAAACGAGGGAAAACCTGAGAAAAAGCGGAAAGGCCACATGGATGTCGCGAATGTGGTCACCCCTGAACGTGCCTCAGAGATCAACTCGGTCGTTGCCAAGATCGCCGCTTCAACCATGGGCACCGGAAAGATCGAGTCCAAAAAGTCTGTCGACCAGGCGCCAAAGGACCCGACACTAGAGCGAATTCTCGACGCCCTCCCCGAAGCCAAGCCTGAGAACAAGGCTGAGCCCAAGGCTGACGGCAAGCGCAAGCCAAGGCGGGCTACCAGTCCAGCCAAGGTTGACCCAGGAGCTTAAGCCCCATTAGACTAGGGAGCTGTTGCCCAGGTGGCAGCTTCCCAAACTTAGAAAAAGGTAAATCAAGTGGTTTTCGCAGTAGTTCGCGCAGGCGGCCGTCAAGAGAAGGTGTCAGTAGGCACAATCGTGACTCTTGACCGCATCAAGGCCGACGCCAATGGCAAGATTCAGCTTCCAGCTCTTTTGCTAGTCGATGGCGACAAAGTAACTACTGACGCAAGCGCTCTTGCTGCCGTGAAGGTTACCGCTGAGGTTCTAAATGACCTTCGTGGACCAAAGATCATCATCCAGAAGTACAAGAACAAGACCGGATACAAGAAGCGTCAGGGTCACCGTTCGGAACTTACTCGCGTCAAAGTACTAGAGATCAAGTAAAGGATTAGAACAAATGGCATCCAAAAAGGGCGTTAGCTCCACCAGAAACGGTCGCGATTCCAATGCTCAGCGTCTTGGAGTAAAGCGCTACTCCGGCCAGGAAGTTAACGCAGGAGAAATCATTGTTCGCCAGCGCGGAACCCACTTCCACCCCGGAAAGAACGTTGGCAAGGGCAAGGATGACACTCTGTTTGCTCTAGCTGCCGGTGCCGTTGAATTCGGAACCAAGGGTGGCCGCCGAGTAGTAAACATCGTCGAGGCTGCATAAGTCTAGATCGACAAAAGTTTTTACTAAAGGCGAGCCAACGGCTCGCCTTTAGTTATTTGTAAAGGAGGAAGATCATGGTCTCGTTTGTTGACCAAGTGACTCTTCATCTGCGCGCTGGAGACGGTGGCAAAGGTTGCGTTTCTGTAAAGCGAGAGAAGTTCAAACCACTCGGGGGGCCTGACGGTGCTGATGGTGGACGTGGAGGCACTATCTCGCTAATTGCTGATCCAAATACCACAACTCTTTTGGACTTTCATTTTCATCCCCATCGTGCAGCTGGTGATGGAGCTGCGGGAGCGGGTGACTTCAGAAACGGAGCTCAAGGCGAAGACTTGAAGCTTTCTGTTCCAATCGGCACAATCGTCAAAAAATCTAATGGGGAGCTAATCGCGGACCTTGATGAGGCCGGGATGGAACTAGTCGTCGCTGAAGGTGGAGTTGGGGGACTAGGAAACGCCGCTCTATCGAGCACCAAGCGAAAAGCTCCAGGATTTGCACTACTTGGAGTTCCTGGGTGGTCTGGCGATGTAATCCTGGAACTAAAAACCGTTGCAGACATTGCACTCGTTGGTTACCCTTCGGCAGGCAAGTCATCTTTGATTGCCGCAGTTTCTGCAGCGAGACCAAAGATTGCAGACTACCCATTCACAACTTTGCACCCAAACCTGGGGGTTGTTCAAGCTGGAGAAACAAGATTTACGATTGCAGATGTTCCTGGGCTAATCGAGGGTGCCAGCGAAGGAAAAGGCCTTGGGCTGGAGTTTCTTCGTCACGTTGAACGATGCTCAGCTTTGCTTCATGTGATTGACTGCGCGACACTTGAGCCAAACAGAGATCCAGTTTCCGACTTGGACAAAGTGCTGAAAGAGCTCGACGCTTACCAGGTGCCAGAAGGCCAAACTCCATTGACCGCAAGACCTGCCCTGATTGCACTGAACAAGATTGACATTCCCGATGGCAAAGAACTGGCCGAGTTTGTTCGTCCAGAACTTGAAGCTCGCGGCTATCAAGTGTTTGAGGTTTCTGCTGCTTCTCACACTGGCCTCAAGGAGCTTAAATTTGCCATGGCAAAGCTTGTTGAGGCTGACCGTTTTGAAAAGGCTAAGGTCCCTGCTCGTCCGAGAATTCAGCTAATGCAAACCAAGAGGGAAGACAACAGCTTCAAGATTGTGCGTGAGTTCACAGGCATGGAGGAGTTCTTTAGAATTCTGGGTGCAAAACCTGAGCGCTGGGTAGCTCAAACCGACTTTGGCAACGAAGAAGCTGTTGGCTATCTTGCAGACCGCTTAGCAAAAATTGGTATTGAAGCGGCTCTTTTCAAAGCCGGTGCATCCAATGGTTCGACCGTAGTGATTGGGCCAGGGGACGGGGTTGTCTTCGACTGGGAGCCAACTATTGCGTCGACGGCTGAGCTTTTGGTTAGCCCTCGAGGAACCGATCCAAGATTTGGACCACTTAATGAAAGACGCACCAACGTTGAACGCCGCAAGAGATACGTTGAAATGATGGATGCTCGCGCAGCACTTCGCGAGAAGATGGAAGAGGATAGAAAATCCGGAGCTTGGTCCATGCCGGATGACCTCGAGGAGAAGAAGTAAATGTCGAACCACGGTCAGTGGCTAGCTTCTGCCAAGAGAATCGTAGTGAAAATTGGCTCTAACTCCGTCACTGGAAAAAACGAAGGAAAAATCGACCAACTGGTAGACGCGCTGGCTAAGGCAATGAATCGTGGTGCCGAGGTTGTTCTAGTTTCTTCTGGAGCTATCGCAACGGGAATGCCACTGTTTGACTTTGACGAAAAACCAACAGATTTAGATACTTTCCAAGCTCTAGCTTCTGTTGGCCAATTCCGACTAGTGACCCGATACCAGAAGAGCCTTGAGCGTCACGACATTATTGCTGGCCAGGTACTGCTAACCCTCACAGACATCGAAAAGCAAGAAAGTAGGGACAACGCAAAAAGAGCCCTTGAACGACTCTTCCAATTGCGCGCCCTTCCAATTGTCAACGAGAACGACACTGTTGCCACCACAGAAATTCGCTTCGGTGACAACGATCGACTTGCGGCGATGGTTGCTATTTTGCTTGAAGCTGACGCCTTGGTGCTTCTCAGCGATGTGGATGGTCTGTATGACATGCCGCCGACAAACCCCGATGCCAAGTTAATTCCACGCGTTTCGTTCGGGATGGATCTGGGCGATTTGGAGATCGCAGGCACGAATACTGGAGTTGGAACCGGAGGCGCAATAACCAAAGTCGCCGCAGCAGTAAGCTGCACCGAAGCCGGAATCGGCGTAGTTATCACAAATGCCGATAACGTCGGCAAAACCTTGGCAGGGGAATCACTCGGCACTTTCTTCGAACCTAATCCTGACATCACGATTTCTCGTAAGTAGGCTGTGGTTATGTCTGCAATCGACAAGATTAAGCTGGCGAAAAAAGCTAGCGGCTCTTTAGCTATAGCCTCGACCCTTCAGAAAAACACTGCCCTTGAAGAAATTGCAAAACTCTTGGTGGCCTCCGAAGCGGAAATCATTTCGGAAAACCAGAAGGACTTGGCTAGAGCAAAGACCGAAGGCCTGTCGGCGGGTTTGCAAGATCGCTTGATGTTGAACGCTGAAAGAATCTCTGGCCTTGCAAGTGCAGTCCGGCAGCTTGTTTCTCTGTCAGATCCAATTGGAGAAGCGGTTAGAGGCATGACGCTACCAAATGGGCTCAAGCTTTCAGAGATTCGAGTTCCATTTGGTGTTGTGGGTGCAATTTATGAAGCTCGACCAAATGTCACTATTGATATTTCGGCTCTTGCTCTAAAGTCTGGGAATGCAGTCGTTCTTCGCGGCGGAACAGCCGCCGAAAACACCAACATTGCTCTTGTAAAGGTTCTGCAGCAAGGTTTGACAAAGGCAGGACTGAGTGGTGACCTTGTCCAGACTGTTGACGACTTTGGTCGCGAGGGAGCAAGTGCCATGATGGCAGCTCGGGGTTTGATCGACGTTTTGATTCCTCGCGGAAGCGCTGGTCTAATCAAAGCCGTAGTTGAGGACTCAAAAGTTCCTGTTATTGAAACTGGCGACGGAGTCACGCATTTGTTTATTGATGAGTCTGCAAATCCAGAGTGGTCAGTTGAGATTGTTCACAACTCAAAAGTCCAGAGGCCTTCCACCTGTAACGCATTAGAAACTCTCCTAGTACACGAGTCAGCGGCAAAGACGATCCTCCCAAAGGTGCTGCAGAGACTTGACGACTCCGGGGTGACAATTCACGGTGATGATGCAACCAGGGAAGTCTTTCCCAAGGCGGTCGCTGCAACTGAGGACGACTGGACCGCGGAGTATTACAGTCTTGATTTGGCAGTCAAGGTTGTCTCTGGCCTCGATGAAGCTCTCGAGCACATCGCTAAGTACTCAACTCATCACACCGAAGTAATCATCACCGACAGTTCGGCTAACGCTGAGCGCTTTCTTGCAGAGGTTGATTCAGCGGTTGTGATGGTGAACGCAGCCACTCGCTTTACTGACGGTGGGCAATTTGGTTTCGGCGCTGAGGTCGGTATTTCCACTCAAAAGCTCCATGCCAGGGGTCCTATGGGGCTTAGCGAACTAACTTCAACGAAATGGCTAGTTCGCGGCGCCGGTCAAACCCGCATCTAGGTTATTCTGGTCTTACGAGAGTCCAAGGAGAATAAATTGTTTAGATTGCTTTCTGAAGCTACTGACGGGCCATTTATCCAGCACAGCGAGCTACCAATTCCAGCTTTGATGTATGGGCTGATTGCGATGTCAATCTTCATTCTTTTGGCATTCATTACATTTTCTTACCGCGATGTAGCTAACCGCCACGATCACAAGAACTCCAACTCTCAAGGTCACTAGGCCCAAAAAGCTTTTAGCATGGCAAAATTCCGACTGGGCGTAATGGGTGGCACTTTCGACCCCATACACAACGGTCACTTGGTAGCCGCCAGTGAAGTTGCAGCCGCGCTAAATCTTGATCAAGTTGTCTTCGTACCTACTGGTGCCCCCAGTCAAAAACAAGAAGTCACCGGCGGTGAGCATCGTTATCTGATGACGGTTATTGCAACTGCTGCAAACCCTCGTTTCATGGTTTCTAGAGTGGACATCGACAGAGACAAGCCAACCTACACAGTTGACACCCTTCGAGACCTCAAGGCCGAATATCCAGAAGCTGAACTTTTCTTCATAACCGGCAGTGATGCCATAGCTCAAATTCTTGCCTGGCATGAAGTAGAAAAGCTTTGGGACTTGGCTCACTTCGTTGCAGTAAGCAGACCTGGTCACATTCTGGAGATTCCTGAAGTTCCTCAGGGAACAGTTACTTCGGTTGAGGTTCCCGCACTTTCAATCAGTTCAACCGATTGTCGCAATCGAGTCGCCAATGGCGAGCCAATTTGGTACCTGGTGCCAGACGGTGTTGTTCAGTACATCGGAAAGCATGGTTTGTATCGGGGTGTTGCGTGAGCGATTCAACCATGTATCAATCCAGGCGCGAGCGTAAAGAAGCAGAAAAGAAAGGCTCCGCTGCTCCTTCAGCTCCAGTGAGCTTTGTTGAACCTACTATGACGGCTTCAACGCCGACTGTGAAAGAGCCAGATATATTCCTAGAGCCGGTCAAGAGCGCTGATTTTGGTTCGACCAGCAACCTTGGTGCCGAACCGGTCACGGCATCCATAATCATCAACACCGTTCCTGATCTTGAAAATAGTCCGATTGTTATCTCGGGCACAGGTGTTGTTATGACAACTGGCTCGATAGAAGTTCCTCAGATTGATCCAACCACTGGCAGTATTGCCGTCATCACTGAGAGTCAGCAAGCCGACGAGGCTGTTGTTGAAGACAGCTTAAACTCCTTTGTTTCCTCAGTGGCACCAATTCGAGCGGCAGGAATTGCCAAGACTCGCGCGAAGACCGTTGAACTAACCTTGGTGACTCGAAAAGGCCAAGGGCAGGTATATGCGGTGATGTCCACTGCAGTACTAATGATCACGATTGGGGCATTGATTGTCGCAGCGTTTATGCTTGGAATCTTCCAGTAGATAGGTATTTGTGACCGCCAGTAAAGAAGCACTCAGAATTGTTCAAATCGCAGCTCAAGCAGCTTCGGACAAAGTTGCAGAGAACCTAGTTGCTCTGGATGTGACAAACCCCATGCCCTTGACGGACATCTTCTTCATTGCATCTGGACGCAATGAACGTCAGGTTATGGCAATCTCCGACGGCATTGAAGAGGCACTTCTAGAAAACGGTGTAAAACTACTTCGTCGAGAAGGAAAGACCTCGGGCCGTTGGATTCTTTTGGATTTCGGTCACGTAATCTGTCATGTCATGCACGAGGAAGAACGGATGTATTACTCCCTTGAGCGCATCTGGAGCGACTGCCCGGTTGTGCCTCTTGACGTTGTTTCAGCTGAGAGCAGTTTGAGCTAAACTAGCGAAGTTCCATGAATAGATGGGCCTGTGGCGCAGCTGGTAGCGCACCTGCATGGCATGCAGGGGGTCAGGGGTTCAAGTCCCCTCAGGTCCACAAAGAGAATGAACACAAATAGCCCTCCGGGGCTATTTGTCATTTAAGCCTCAATCAAATTGATTCAAATCTAGACTGGAAGCCATGAGCAAAACCTACCGCGGCTACACACTTGAGCAAGTTGCCAAGACAATCGACCATTCAATCCTTAAGCCCGACTTCAAGGCTTCAGATGTGATTGAGGGAGCTGAGCTAGCCAAGAAGTACGGCACTGCAAGCTATTGCATTCGGCCGATGGACGTAGCTGTTGCGGCTCAAATACTCGCTGGTAGCGGTGTGAATGTCTGCACAGTTATCGGGTTTCCTCACGGCAGTACAACAACGGCAACCAAAGCGTTTGAGACCAAAGACGCTATTGCCAATGGTGCCAACGAAATTGACATGGTCCTGAATATCTCTGCGCTACTATCTGGCGACTATCAGCTCGTCGAAGATGACATAAGGGCAGTAGTTGAGGCAGCTTCAGGAAAAGCCTCCGTCAAAGTCATTTTTGAAACTGCTTACTTAAATGACGAATTGATCGTGAAGGCCTGTCAGCTAACTGAGGCTGCGGGTGCTCAATACGTCAAGACTTCCACCGGCTTTGCAAGCGAAGGGGCCACCCTGCACAACGTCGAGCTTATGAAGAAAACTGTGGGCGATCGACTAAAGGTCAAATCATCCGGGGGAGTTAGAACCCTCGATCAGCTAATTGACTACATGGATCTTGGTGTGACCCGAAGTGGTTGCTCGGCTACTGCAGCAGTCCTGGATGAGTTCATCGCTAAAGCAAGCTAACCGAGGATAGTGAATTTGGATAAGCAAAAACTCTCCCGTCCGCACGTTTGGCTACCCAGGGAGGGTGCAACTAGAACGCTGTTGCTACTTCATGGCTCTGGAGCTGATGAGCACGATTTGCTATCGCTCGGCAGAGAAATAGATTCAACGGCCAATATTCTCTCGCCCCGAGGATCCGTAGAGCAGCAGGGTATGACAAGATTTTTCGAGTACGAACCAGATTTCACACCCTCCGAGATCTCATTGTTAACTGAAACAGCAAAGCTTGCTGAGTTCGTGGAGCTTGCAAGTGAGCGTTATAACTTCTTACCCGAGTCCTTAGTCGTGGTTGGGTTTTCAAACGGCTCTCACGCCGGAGCCGCTCTGATGCTACTTAGACCGGATCTCTCTAAGACGTTGGTAGCGTTTGGTACCACCCAGGTTCTTCCTGGGCTTGCTAGTGCACCTGATCTGGATGGCGCAAGAGTATTCATCGCCAACGGGCAGCAAGATCACTACTCGCCCGAGGCTAAGACGGTGGCGATGATTGACCAGCTCGAGGGCTACGGGGCGGATGTCACCTTACTGATGCACCCGGGAGGCCACCAAATTAGCGGAGATCACGTCCGATTTATCGCTTCTGAGCTTTGAAGCTGACATTCAGCATTCTTAAAGGAATAAACCTTAGACTTTTGGTAGTTGACCCCTATGAAAGAAGGAGATTAGCGTGTCCCACAACCCAGTATTTAACCGCTCAATGCAGACCGGTCTTCAGGCTGCTCGCGAGGTTCCTCAGGATCTTGTAGACGCCGAGTTCGCGAAGATTGCCTCCAAGTCGGAGCCAATGACCGTTGAGGGAACCGCTGGCAAGGTCATCGCTATCTTTACAGTGCTGCTTGCAACCGCTGCAGCTACCTGGTTCTTTACTCCACTGCAGCAGCTTTGGTTCCCAGCCATGTTGGTTGGACTTGGTCTTGCGCTTTGGATTACTTTCTCGAAGAAGGTAATGCCTGCAGTAATCGTTGCGTACGCGGCTGTTGAGGGAGTATTCCTTGGTGGAATCTCTGCCATGTTCGAATCAATGTACCCAGGAATTGTTCAGTCCGCAGTTTTGGCTACTTTGACAACCGCGGGTGCAATGTTTGCCGCTTACCGCTTTGGCTGGATCAAGGTTGACGCAAGATTCACCAGAATCATGACCTTCGCAATTGTTGGATACATGATCTTTGCGGTAATCAACATTGGTTTTGTTCTGATCACCGGTGGAGCCGGAGTTTACGGTTCAGCTTTTGGTTGGCTTGCAGGACTAGTTGGTGCAGGCCTTGCTGCTTTCACCTTGAACCTAGATTTTGAAACCATCATGGTTGGTTCTCGTGACAAGTGGCCAGTTGAAATGGAGTGGCGTGCAGCCTTTGGTCTTGCCGTGACTCTTATCTGGCTATACGTCGAGATTCTTCGACTGCTGTCAATTTTCAACCGCAACTAGATGGTTATTCTGGCGATACTCTTGCCAGAGCTGATTTAGGTCCCAGGCGTTTTCGGCCATTATCGAAACACCCTTTACTCCGGTACGCCTTGTCTTACCTGAAATCAACAGCAGCTTGGTGTTGAACAGTACTCCACTTGATCTGGTCTGAGCCTCATCAAAGAAGGTAGAGTCGCTGCAACCAGTGCCATCATCGAGAGTGATAAAGACCACTCGCTTACCAGATCGCATCGGGGGGCTTTGGGTTGCAACCCTAACTCCAGCTATGAGCACGTCGGTTTTTGATCTCAGTCCAACTAGTTCATTTGATCTAACAACACCCATCTGATCCAGCATCGGTTGATACTTAGCCAGCTGGTGATCGGTTACATCCATTCCCAGTAGATCTAGTTCTGTCTGGATTTGCACAGCTGCTGAAATCTGAGCGAAACCAGAGGGCATCTGCTCTTTGGCTTCAAAATCGAGCATTGGCTGATTTTGATCAAGCTTCGGCTTTGCCTTTAGGGCCGTTAGTTGACGGACTCTTTCCAGGACATCCCCTCTGGTGTGATCGTTTGATCCACCAGCTAGTTCGTCGAGTGCCCCCACTAGAGCTAAGCGCTTGATGGTTGCCCTGGAAGGCGATGCCCTCAGGTAAAAATCTGCCAAATCAACAAACGGTGCTTGTTTGATAATTCTTGCTATTTCAGAGTTAGAGATTCCATGAAGATCAGTTATAGCCATTCGGATAGCTGTGCCATCGGTAGTTTTCTCAACTAGGTACTCATCCTTAGATTTATTGACATCAAGCGGCAGTATCTTTACCCCCAATCTTCGAGCTTCAGATAGCAGCAAACGCTTTGGGTACATCCCTGGATCATGCGTGAATAGACCTGCTAGAAACTCGGTGGGGTAGTGGGTCTTGAGCCAGGCACTTTGGTAGGTAGGAAGAGCAAATGCGGCACCGTGTGCCTTGCAGAACCCGAAGCTCCCAAAGCCTTCGAGAACACTCCAGATCCGATCAACAATTGCTTTTGAATAACCGCGCTTGGTTGCACTTTGCCTAAAAAATCCCTCCACGTGACGCTGGTTCTTCTCAAGGCTTCTTCGAAGCTCATCCGCCTTAGCAAGAGAGCATCCAGTCATCACATTCAGAATCTTGAGCACCTGCTCGTGAAAAATTACAACTCCTTGCGTTGATTTCAGGATTGGAGCCAGGTCTGGGTGAATCAAGTCAGGCTTTACGAACCCATGCCGACCATCCAGATACGGGGCAATCATGTTCCCCTTCATCGGACCTGGCCTAAACAGTGAAATCTGAATCGTTAAGTCATTGAACTCAGTTGGCTGGTGCTTGCCAGTTAGCTCCCTCTGGCCTGGACTCTCAATTTGAAATACCCCGAGGGTGTTGGTAGTCCTGATTTGCCTGAAGGTTTCTTTATCGTCACGAGCGATTGAGTCAAGATCAATGCTCTTGCCTGAAACACGCTCTATCTCCCTAATTGCGTAGGCCATGCTGGATTGCATCCGGACCCCAAGAATGTCTAGCTTGAGCATTCCCATTGGATCCATATCGTCCTTGTCGAACTGACTCATAGGAAGCCCTAAACCGCTTGGCTCAACCGGGGTCAGAGACAAAAGGTTTTGATTGCCCAGAATTACACCGCAGGGATGCATCGAGATGTGCCGGGGTAATCTATCGAGGCGCTCGGTGACATCGACCAGCAGGTTTAGTCTTCGATCATGCTCAACCTGCTGAGCAAGTTTTTGAAGCTCGGGTTTTTGCCCCAGCATCCCTCGGAAATTTCTAGCACTAAAGCGCCAGATGCTTTTGGCTATCTCATCAATCTGATCTTCTTCAAAGCCCAGAGCTAATCCACCATCACGAACGGCACCTCGGCCGCGGTAGGTGGACTGCATTGAAAGAAGCGTCACGCGATTGCCCCCGTAGCGCTTAAAAATTGCTCGATAAATATCATGTCTTCTTGCTGATTCCACATCGATATCAATATCCGGAAGGCTAGAGCGCTCGGTGCTTAGAAATCTTTCAAAGAGCAAATCATGCTCAATCGGGTCAACTCCACTGATCCCCAGCAGGTAATTGGTTAGCGACCCAGCTCCTGAACCTCGAGCTGCAGTTCTAATCCGCATGTCTCGAATCATCTGGGCAACGTCGGCAACGGTTAGAAAGTAGGTGGCAAAGCCAAGTTTGTTTATTGTTATTAGTTCTTGATGCAGCCGATGTCTAACTGGAAGAAGCTTGTCTTCTGAAAGATCTGGGTAGCGCCAGCTAATACCAGCGTGAGCTTTTTGCCAGAGCACCTCAAAAGGATTCCCTTCAATCCCAAGGGCTGATTTTTCTGGAGTCTTAGGCCTTGACCAGTCGCAGTCACTAACTGGGTCAAGTCGAAGACTATTTGCCAGCTCCTCAGTGTTTTTCATAAGAGCTGCGGCTAGCTCTTGGCTATCTGCAATCTCAAGCGCCAGCTTTTTCATTAGCGATTCGGGCTTGAGCCACGCCTGGGCATTGGGTTGAGGGGTGAAGATTCCAAGTGGTTCTAAATGCCTTGCGGCATCTAGAACATCTCCGGTTAGCGCATCATCTGGCTCTAGATAGCGAACCGCATTTGTCAGAACAGGCCTAACCCCCAAGGTCAGTGCCAACTGAAGCATTCGCTTAGCCTGCAGGGTTGAGTAGCTTGTACCAGGCTCGGTTAGGTGAGAAACAATTTCTACATTCAAGCATTCGCTAACAGGGATTAGTTCTTGCCAAGCCAAGAGCTTCTTTGCAGCAACGGTGGCGTTTGAATCAATAACTGCTTTACCAAAATCAGAGTCAGGCCCAAGCAAGATTGTGCAGTTGGGTTTTCCTTCGGTTGCTACCAACTCCGACAGATCTTTTTCTGTTATCGCTATCTCTTTTTTTGATTTGCTCTGGGCTTTTGAAACTATTTTGCAAAGAGCCGCCCAGCCCGTTCCTTTGTTGTGCCCCTTGGCCAAAATTGTCACAGCACCGCGGTTTTGAACTTCCAGTCGAACACCAACTATTGGACTTATGTTTTTATCCAGGCAGGACCCGATATGTTTTACGGCTCCGTAAAGTCCGTTTAGGTCAGTTATAGCCAGCGCATCCTGACCAAACCCTGCAGCGGCTTGGGCTAGTTGATCGGGCTTAGCAGTTCCAAAATGGAACGAGTAAGCAGAGCAGACGTTCAAATGAGTAAAGGACATAGTTAGCCAAAAATTCGAACCAATTGCCAGCGGTCATTGCTGTGAAGCAGCTCAAACTGACTGGGGGAGTTGATTCCCTTGGAGGCAGTTATTCGCCACATCTCAACTTCTAAAACTTCTGAGCCAATGCCGCGCTGGGCACGGCTGGCCTCTAGCCACCAAGGCTTTCTGGAAAACCAGCGCTCAGGGCGTGAGATCACCTGATAGCTGCCGTTTCGCCAGCTGAAGCGAACGGGCTCCCCGGACTGGTTGGTAAGCACCTTGACGTTTTCGTCGACTGAAATCATGAATCTTCCCCATAAACGGCTGATTATTCGAACAAGTGTTCGAATAATCATTAGTGTATGGCTATCGACCGACAAAGAAAAATCGGGCCTGAAGGGCAGTTATTTGCTGGTTTTGTTGATTTCGTCGTCAATCATCTGGTCGGCAACTTTGGAGATTTTCTTCTTAGCCAGATGGATTACAAAGATAAAGATGACCAAAATCCCAACAAATACCAGGGCTCCGAACCTGAAGTTTGAGGCAACTTCTTGATAGCTGGCTCGGGCGATGTATCCGATTCCAACGTAGGTTGCCGCCCAGACAAGGCAAGCGCCGAAAGTCCAGGCTATGAAGGTTTTGTAGCGCATGGTCGTGGCTCCTGCTACCACTGGAACAAGCGAATGCAAAACGGGAAGAAACCTGGAGATCGCAACCGCTGGACCGCCGCGCTTTTCAACGAAAATGTCCGCCCGCTTCCAGTTGTCCTCACCAAAGCGTTGGCCTAGCTTAGAGGCTCTAATCCTTGCTCCAAAGAGCCTTCCGATCGAGAAACCAATGGTTTCACCAATCATTGAGCCCACCAAGACAGCCCCCACCAACCAGAAGAAATCGGGAAGGTCAGCAACTCCGGTTGAGGCAACCAAAACGACTGTGTCGCCAGGAACGATAAGCCCGATAAACAAAGAGGTTTCGAGCATGATGGCAAGACCTGCAAAGAAGTTACGCCAGAACGGGTCAATGCCAGATACCCCAGCAAGCAACCAGTCCAGAATTTCATTCACACCAAAATCATCCCACGAAAAGGGTGAGAAAAGCCTGATGGTTGGCTTTAGTCGAGCTGTGAGCTAAGTAGCTTCAAGCGCCTTTGGAAAGCGTCCAGATTGACCGATTCGGGGAGTTCATCTGAAACCCCAACCCAGGAGCGAACCGGCATGATTCCATTTAGCGAGCTAAGAGCCCAAATCGGCAATCTCGCTAATTCCTGTGGCTTAACGTTCTCTACTCGGACCTCAAAACCCATCTGCGAGGCAATAGAAGCAACCTCGTCCCGGGTAATTGAAGGAAGCCACTTTGTTTGATCGTTCGACGAGCACAGCACATCTCCCCGCCACCAGACCAGCGCGCTTAGAGCACCTTCGGCAACGAAACCTTTGGCATCGGTGATAACTGCCTCATCTGCTCCGTTCATATTGGCGTGACGCCTCAATTGCTGGCAGAGCGATAGATCTGGACCTTTCACAGTCGGATTCATTCGCGGGTCAGGCTCTGGGTAGCTCCAAAGAGAGACTGAGTCAATCTTTGACGGGGCCTCGCGGAGCCTTAGATAAAGACGCAAGTGGGAAGGCTGCTCTGCGTGATACTCCATGCGCGGAAACCAACGACCTTCTCGCGGAAGCAATCGCTTTATCTCGGCAAAGAAACCATTCAGGTACTGCTGCTGGTTTGGGTCTTCTTGGATGACCCAAGAGCCAAAGCGATCGAAGTGAGCGGTAAGGGATCTAACTCGACCTTCTTCCACGAGCCAGGAGTCAGCAACCTTTAGTTGAACCTCAGAAGTTGATTCAATGACAGGCTTGAGCTCGCCTGCTTCTAGGCGATAGAAATCTCCCAGAACGCTCATGAAAAATCCTTCGGGTAGGCCTTGCTCTAATCTATAGATTACGAGCAATTCCAAGACCGTTTTCCCCAACCCCCGATTAGGTGAACTTCCATTGCGTCTAGAGATAGAGAAGCTTCGCGGCTGGGCCAACCCAGCAGATGTCTTTTATGGCATGCACTCAAAGGACCCAAATTCTTTCTGGCTTGATAGATCATCCAACCAAGACGAGCCTGTCTCAGTAATCGGATCCGCAGGGTCTGTACTCAGGGCAGGAGATGAGGCCTTTGCGCTCGCGAGCGAGCACCTAAGGGTAATAAACGCCTCGATTGATTCATTACCTGAAATCGAAATCCCGTTTAGTTTTAGACCCGGATTGGTTGGGTATTTGGGATATGAACTGGGCAAGGAAAGCCAAGAAGGAATCCACCCCAAAGCACAGTTCATGATTGTCGATCGGGCTATGGTCTTTGACCATAAAAACAAAAGCATGTATTTCATTGGGCTGTTCGATAATCGAGAAGAATTTGTTCAATGGCACAGGGCTGCTCTTTTGAGGCTTACTTTGGTCGGTGGAGAATCGGCATCATTCAAACAAGAAGTCAAAACCTCGACTTTGGTTTCAAGCAAACTTCGTCACTCTAGAGAGAAGTACATCGAGCTAATTCATAAAGCCAAGGAGTACATAAAAGCTGGAGACGTGTTTCAGCTTTGCCTGACCAATCAGATCTTCATTGAGCACGAGGCTAGTGCCCTGAGAACGTTTTTGAATCTTAGGCAATCAAACCCAGCTCCATACAGCGGCTATCTCAAACTTGGGGGAGTGGAAATTGTTAGCTCATCTCCCGAGCAATTCCTGAAAGTTTCTGCCACCGGGAGAGCTTCCTCAAAACCTATAAAGGGAACCAGGCCCAGATCACAAGATCCAGCAGAGGACCTCAGAATTGCAAATGAGCTAGCTAACAATGAAAAAGAACGGGCTGAGAACCTGATGATTGTTGACCTCATGAGAAACGATCTTGGTCGAGTATGCGAAGCAGATTCAATAAATGTTGAGAAGCTGTTCGAGGTTGAAAGCTACGCCACCGTGCATCAACTCGTGAGCACAGTAACTGGAAACTTGAAAGCCGGTCAAAGTGCAACTAGCGCTCTAGCAGCCTGTTTCCCCGCAGGCTCGATGACAGGTGCCCCAAAAATTCGGGCGATGGAGATCTTGCAAGAACTTGAAGCGGCCCCAAGGGATATTTATTCAGGTGCAATGGGTTATCTCGGTTTTGATGGATCAGCTGATTTTGGAATGACAATCAGGACGCTAGTTTTTGAAGGAAACTCCGCGACTGTTGGCATAGGAGGCGGAATCACAATTGATTCCGACCCCGAAAGCGAGTTTGAAGAAACTATGCTCAAATCCAAAGCACTTCTTCAAGCGCTAGGAGGTTAGTTGAATGGAAGATCTAGCGCTTCTTGTTTCAGGCATCTTCCTTGGATTAATTGCGATTGGCGTTGGTTCTGTTGTGCTTGCAATCCTCGCTCGAAAAAACAAGATATCCCGCTACTGGCCACTGGGAGCCTCGGTTGCACTGAGCCTGTTGGCAATTATTGCCTGGCAGGGGTCTGACCGCTTGGGCATGATTCCCCTCGGTTGGGCAGTGCTCACGGCTGTCATAACACTGTGGCCGCCTTCAAAGAGGTAAACCAAACCCATTGCCTTGGTAACCTTGCCAAAGGAAAGTTCACAATCTTTAGGAGTTTTTACCTTGTCCACCGAGCCAGTTCAGTTTGACGCTAAGGCGTTGACGGAGAAGTGGTTACCGGTATGGGATGAACTGAAACCTTTTGATTCCGGCAAACCGGAAGATAAAAGACCTAAGAAGTATGTGCTGGACATGTTTCCATACCCATCAGGTGATCTACACATGGGCCACGCCGAGGCCTACGCCCTCGGAGATGTAATTGCCCGGTACTGGGTTCAAAAAGGATTTAACGTAATGCACCCAATCGGTTGGGACTCGTTTGGACTACCAGCCGAAAACGCCGCCATTAAACGCGGTCTAGATCCAAGGGGCTGGACCTACGACAACATCGCTCAGCAAAAAGCTTCAATGAGGCGCTACGCCTGCAGCTTTGACTGGGACCGAGTTCTTATCACTTCTGATCCCGAATACTACAAGTGGAATCAGTGGCTATTCCTTGAGTTTTACAACAAAGGCTTGGCTTATCGCAAAAACTCAAACGTGAACTGGTGCCCGTCTTGTCAGACAGTTCTTGCTAACGAACAGGTTGTTCAAGGTCTTTGTGAAAGATGTGACACTGCAGTTACTAAAAAGGCCCTTACTCAGTGGTATTTCAAGGTCACTGACTACGCCGACAGATTGCTTGATGATTTAGACACCCTTGAAGGGGCGTGGCCTGCAAAGGTGCTGACCATGCAACGCAATTGGATTGGAAGATCCTATGGCGCAGAGGTGAAGTTTGAGATTGAAGGAAGAAAAAACCCAATTGAGGTTTACACAACCCGGCCAGACACTTTGTTTGGAGCAACGTTCATGGTGGTCGCAGCAGACTCTGATCTAGCTGCTGAACTAGCTTCCGAGGCTTCACCAGAGGTAAGAATCAAGTTCCAAGACTTCTTGGAAGAAACAAAAAAGACCAACGACATTGATCGACTTGCAACCGATAGACCCAAGCGTGGTATCGATCTAGGTAGATATGCAATCAACCCGGTCAACGGCGAGAAACTTCCGATTTGGGCTGCTGATTACGTCCTTGCTGATTACGGAACCGGAGCCATCATGGCTGTTCCGGCTCATGACCAGCGAGATCTAGATTTTGCCAAGCAAAATAACCTGCCAGTCCAGGTAGTTGTTGATACCGGTGAAGATGACCCATCAATATCTGGAGTTGCAACAACCGGTGATGGCGTGCTGGTTAATTCCGGTGAACTAAATGGCCTCAAGAAAACCGAAGCGATTGCAAAGATCACAGAGGTACTTGCAGCAAAAGGCCTAGGAAAAAAGGCCAAGAACTTTAGGCTTCGTGACTGGTTGATTTCTCGTCAGCGCTACTGGGGAACTCCGATTCCAATCGTGCACTGTGAAAACTGTGGTGAGGTTCCGGTTCCAGCCGGGGAACTTCCAATAAAACTTCCCGATGCTAAAGGACTTGATCTTTCCCCTAAGGGAACCTCGCCACTTGGAGGCGCAAGTGATTGGGTAAACGTCTCATGTCCAAAGTGTGGGCAGGCTGCCAAGCGCGATACCGACACCATGGACACCTTCGTTGACTCATCTTGGTACTTCCTGAGGTTCTTATCTCCAAACTCAGACACTGAGGCTTTTCCGAAGGACGAAGCCAAGAAGTGGGCACCAGTTGATCAGTATGTCGGTGGGGTTACGCACGCTATCTTGCACCTTCTTTATGCACGCTTTTTCACCAAGGTGCTACACGATCTAGGGCATGTTGAATTCGAAGAACCTTTCACCAGACTCTTGAACCAGGGAATGGTTTTGATGAACGGCTCCGCGATGAGTAAATCGCGTGGAAATCTTGTGCGTCTTTCTGAGCAATTGGACGAGCACGGCGTAGATGCTGTTCGCCTAACTATGGCTTTTGCCGGACCGCCGGAAGACGACATCGACTGGGCGGATGTTTCTCCAGCGGCAAGCGCCAAGTTCTTGGCTCGCGCTTGGAGATGTGCTCAGGATGTAGAGAGCAAACCTGGCGTGGATTTTGCTTCTGGCGATAACGATCTTCGAAGAGCGACTCACCTGTTTTTGAAGGAGTTCCCGGAGCAAATCGAGTCATTCAAGTTCAATGTGGGTGTTGCGAAGATCATGGAATTAGTAAATGCCCTTCGCAAGACCATAGATGGACCTGCAGGAGGTTCCGACCCAGCAGTTCGAGAGGCAACTGAGGCAGTTGCCAAGGCGTTGAGCCTATTTGCCCCTTACACGGCAGAGGATATGTGGCAGCTACTTGGCCACAAGCCAGCAGTTGCCCTAGCTGGCTTTGCGGAACCGATCGCCGAGCTTTTAGTTAGGGACACCTTGACAGCGGTCGTTCAGGTGGATGGAAAGTTGCGTGACAAGTTCGAAGTATCCTCGTCGATTACCGAGGCTGAGCTTGAGGCACTGGCCATGGCTTCTGTGAATGTCCAAAACGCTCTTTCTGGAAAACAAATAAAGAATGTCATCATTCGTGCTCCGAAGCTTGTGAACATAGCAACCAGCTAGTCTCTTTTGCACAGATTAGCCCAGAGGGCTTTCTTGCTTGGCGTGCACTACTTATCTTTGGGCTATGGACTGGCTGAAGCAGAAGCTCATATCTGCTTTGTCGGGCGATCAAAAAGTTTCCCGGCAGCTGTTGCTTTCCTTGGCAGCTTTGGTAGCGGTTGCATCTTTGATTTTGGTTGCCGCAAATCGCCCTGAGGCTCCAACTGGTGAGTTTGAAATCACTGAAGGGTTGAACGAGCAGGAATCAATTGATCAGTTTCTCTACGTCCACATAGTTGGTGAGGTCAAGACACCTGGAATGTATCAACTACCTCTTGGTGCGCGACTGGTAGATGCTGTCTTTGCGGCAGGGGGCCTAACTGCTGATGCAGATAATTCGAGCGTGAATCTAGCCAGGGAGCTTTCCGACGGGGAGCAAATCGTGGTTTTCAAAGTAGGCGATGTTGCTGACTCAGGTAGTTCTTCACCCGGCGGGCTAATAAGCATCAACCGTGCAACGGCTGAGCAGCTTGAAGAGCTTCCCGGTATCGGGCCTGCTCTATCTGCTCGAATTATTTCTTACAGAGATGCTAACGGTGGGTTCAAGACCAAAGAGGATCTGCTGAACGTGAGTGGAATCGGAGATTCAATTTTTGCCGGATTTGCCGATCTGATCACGCTGTGACCCTTAGCGTCGCGAGCCTTGGGCTATGGGCAGTGCTTGCATTGTTCACTTCGATGGACTTCTTGCCAGTTTGGCTCCCACTTGCCTTCGGTGGATTGATGTTTATCTGGGCAGTGGTAGTCGGGGAGGCTAAGCGCGCACTCGCAGCACTATTGGGAGCCTCTTTGATTCTTGGCGGCTTATCGCTTTGGTTACAAACCGAACTCACTAAACCTGCATGGCTGGTTGAGTTTGCAGAGGAGAAGACAAAAGCCGAGGTTAGTTTTGAAATCCTCAATCGCCCGAAAGAGATCTTTCAGAACTTCGACAGGAGCCCCGTCTACGGAGTGGCCGTGTTCTTGAGGTCAATTGATGGCGCAGAGGTTGAAGGTCGTGGGTATCTAATCTATGACGGGTTGGAGCTCGCTCGCGGAGCAACAGTGAGCATGGAGGCAAAGTTCGAGCCTGCTGGTCGAAACTCAAGAGATGCATTTCTAGCTAAGCCAGTATCCGAGATCGAAGTAGTTGCTCAGCCAGCCCAAACCCAAGGGATACTGAATGACCTGCGGGCAAGCTATGTGGGCAATCTGTCGGGAGTGACCCCTGACTCAAAGACGCTTGTTGCAGGTCTTGCAATTGGAGAAATCAGCGAGCTCAGCCCAGAGCTTGAAGAGCAAATGAGAATAGTGTCTTTGACTCATCTGGTTGCGGTATCCGGCTCCAACTGCGCGATTGTGGTCGGGATGGTTTACCTGATTGCGGTGGGCTTGCGATTTGGCCGAACGGGCCGGATGTTGATTTCGTTGGTTAGCTTGGGCCTGTACGTATTACTAATTGGACCTGACCCAAGCGTTCTTCGCGCAGGCGTGATGGCCGCAAGCGTAATCATCATGGTTGCACTTGGGCGTCGCACATGGGCACTCAACGCCTTGGCAATCGCAGCAATCATCCTGTTGATTGCCGACCCATGGCTAGCGGTCGAGTTCGGTTTTGGCTTGTCGGTTTTGGCTACCGCAGGTATTTTGCTTCTGGCACCGGCAATGACAGAGAGACTGTCGCATCGGATGCCTCTGCCATTGGCTCTAGGCCTGTCAGTGACTCTTGCAGCGCAGTTGTTTTGCCTGCCTCTGCTCATGCAACTTCAACCAGGGCTACCGACCTATTCCGTTGTAGCAAACCTCCTTGCAGGTCCCATGGTTGCGCCCGTGACTGTCCTTGGAATGATCGCTCTTTTGCTTACTCCAATAGCACCGCCTCTCGTGGCAGTGGTTTCTTGGATTGCATCTTTGGGTACTTGGGTAATCGAAGCCGTAGCCATTTTCTTCTCAGGTTTACCTGTGGCCTACTTTCCTTGGGCAACGGGGTGGCCAGCAACAATCCTCAGCATCTTGCTGATCATCTCGGTAGCAGCATGGCTTCGCGGTTCTGGTGTTCCAATGCGCCAACTGGGTGCTGGGGCGCTGGCTGTTGTTGTGGTGGCTACTGTTTCAGTACCGGCAGCATCTGAAATTCTCCCCAAGTCTTGGCCGCTCAGACAGTGGCAAGTAGTGGCATGCGATGTAGGCCAAGGTGACGCAATCGTTATCCAATCTCTTGGCCGAACGGCGGTTATCGACGTGGGATCAGATGATGACCTGATTGATAGGTGCTTAGCTGAACTGGGAGTGAGTCGGGTGGATCTTCTGGTGCTAACACACTTTGACTTTGATCACGTTGGTGGAATCGCTGGGGCTGTAAACAGCAGGGAGGTCTCCGCAGCAATAGTCTCTGGCTTTCCAGACGATAGACCGGCAACAAAACAAGCGCTTGACCTGCTTGCACAGCGAAGAGTGAATGTCATTACGGCAGAACCTAAAATTTCGGGACTGCTGGGAGAGTTCTCATGGCGGATTATCGCCCCTTCAAGATCGGCAAGTGAGGCAAAGGATTCAAATGATGCATCGATTGTGATGATATTTAGCGGACCAAATTTTGATCTTTTGCTTCTTGGGGATTTAGGGGAGCCTGGCCAAAAGCGAATAAGTAGCGCCGTCACACAGATACTTAGTTCCTCTTCTAAACCGCTGATTCTCAAAGTCTCTCATCACGGCTCAAACGATCAATCGGCAGCACTTCATGAAACCTTACGCCCGGAATTTGCCATCATTTCCGTAGGTGAGGGAAATGGCTACGGACACCCGGGTAAAGATCTTATGAGCCTGCTAGATCGCTCAGGTTCTCAAGTGCTGCGCACAGATCTGCACGGTTCAATAGCGATTTCAGTGAAAAGCGATGAGCTTAGTTGGGCGGGGAGCGGTTAGTAGGCTAGGGGCGTGGGAAAAGCAAAACAGGTAAGTTGGCGCGACGCTAAACCCGCGCCGATTGTTTTTGTTTCAGGACCAGAAGATTACGTTGCGGAACGGGCAATACGTTCAATCCGGGATGCTCTAAAGAAATCCGATGCAGGGCTGGAAGTTCACGAAATACTTGCCAGTGACTACGCCGCTGGACAGTTAACAGCCCTTGCTAGTCCATCACTATTTATGGAACCAAGGCTGATTCTGATTGATGGCGTTGAGAAGTGTTCAGATGCTTTAATCGACGATGGTCTGAACTACTTAGCCGACCCAAGCTCCGACACGACAATTGTGCTGAGGCACAATTCCTCCAGTGTTCGCGGAAAGAAGTTGATTGAGGCTATTCGTGCCTCCGACATTGCAGTAGAAATTGCCTGCGCCGAGATAAAGAAGGACTCAGACAAAGCAGCATTTATTCAGTCAGAGTTCGCAGCAGCTGGAAGAAAAATAACACCTGGTGCCTTACGTGCTCTGGCGGATGCTTTTGCCGATGACTTGTCAGAACTTGCAGCAGCCTGTTCTCAGTTATTGGTTGACCAGGCTGAGTCAATTGACGAAGCAACAGTGGATAAGTATTACGGCGGAAGAGTAGAGACAAATGCCTTCAAGGTAGCCGACGCAGCTCTAGCTGGACAAAGCGCTGAGGCTCTAGCTCTGCTTCGTCACGCCTTAACAACTGGTGCCGACCCGGTTCCTGTCGTGGCTGCCTTTGCAATGAAAGTTCGTTTGATGGCAAAGGTTTATGGGAATAAGTACGCAAGCGCAGCTACGGTCGGCGCTCAACCTTGGCAGATTGATCGCGCAAGGAAAGACTTAGCCGGATGGAGCGAAGAAGGTTTGGCAAACGCTGTAATGGCAATCGCCACAGCCGACGCCGCAGTCAAAGGGGCAGAGAGGGATCCAGTTTTTGCCCTCGAGAAGCTAGTCCTACTTCTTTCAAATAGGGGACAAAAAAACACCGAGGCCTAAAAAGGACTCGGTGTTTTTTGTAAACAAATCTTTACTTCAGGACTGAAGCCTTCTTCGCAAGCGCTGACTTGCGGTTAGCCGCCTGGTTCTTGTGAATGACACCCTTTGACACAGCCTTGTCTAGCTTGCGGTTAGCTGCTGACACTGCAGCAGCAGCTGCGGCCTTGTCGCCACCAGTGGTTGCCTCGCGGGCAGCACGGATTGCAGTCTTGAGCTCGCTCTTGACGGCGCGGTTGCGGTCAGTTGCCTTCTTGTTGGTCAAGATTCTCTTGACCTGGGACTTGATATTTGCCATTTTTTTCTTTCGTTTTGGGGATACCCAACCGCTCTAGCTTAGCTGTTGGCAGGGCCTTCAGGCAAACGTTTGTTAGCCCAAGGAGCTGGGCCTGCAGCCCCTATGCGAGAATGGAGTCGAAAGCCCACAGCTCCCAACCTAAGGATTAGCCCTTGTCGCCACGCGCAACAACCAAGCTGGAGCCGTCGAAGACGCCTCCCGGTCAGTTGCGCAACTTCTGCATTATTGCCCACATCGACCATGGGAAATCCACTTTGGCCGACCGAATGTTGCAACTAACTGGTGTGGTGGACGACCGATCGATGCGTGCTCAGTACTTAGACCGTATGGACATTGAACGCGAACGAGGCATCACAATCAAGTCCCAGGCGGTTCGCATGCCATGGGCTGTTGATAAAGAAGTGTTTGCCCTTAACATGATCGACACCCCAGGTCACGTCGACTTCACGTATGAGGTTTCAAGATCCCTGGCCGCCTGCGAGGGTGCTGTTTTGCTGGTTGATGCCGCGCAGGGAATCGAAGCTCAGACACTTGCCAATTTGTACCTTGCAATGGAAAACGACCTGACGATTATTCCGGTGCTAAACAAGATTGACCTTCCAGCCGCGCAGCCCGATAAGTATGCGGAAGAACTAGCAAACCTCATCGGGGGAGACCCTGCCGATTGTCTCCGCGTTTCAGGAAAGACTGGAATCGGCGTCGGGGAATTGCTCGACAAAATCGTTGCCACAGTTCCTCCACCAAAGGGAGACCCTAACGCTCCAGCCCGCGCGATGATTTTTGACTCTGTGTACGACAGCTACCGCGGTGTTGTGACTTACGTTCGCATGATTGACGGAAGTCTTTCGCCGCGCGAAAAAATTCAAATGATGTCTACCAGAGCAGTCCACGAACTTCTGGAAATTGGAGTGAGCTCACCCGAGCCAGAACCAACACAAGGTCTTGGAGTTGGAGAGGTCGGTTATCTGATTACCGGCGTGAAGGATGTTCGTCAGTCAAAAGTTGGCGATACCGTGACAACCGTCAACAAACCTGCAACCGAAGCTTTGGTTGGCTACTCAGAGCCCCTACCAATGGTTTTCTCTGGCGTTTATCCAATCGACGGTTCTGATTATCCGGATCTTCGAGAAGCACTGGACAAGCTAAAACTTTCCGACGCCGCCTTAGTTTACGAACCAGAAACCTCCGTTGCCCTTGGGTTTGGATTCCGATGTGGTTTCCTTGGGCTGCTTCATCTGGAAATCGTCACTGAGCGCCTGGAAAGAGAGTTTGGCCTCGAACTAATTGCGACCGCACCTTCTGTAGTTTATGAAGTCACTCTCGACGACGGTAAGGAAGTCACGGTTACAAACCCGAGTGAATTCCCCGGTGGAAAAATCAGAAAAGTACTTGAACCGATGGTTCGATCCACAATCCTGGCACCAAAGGATTACGTGGGCACCATCATGGATCTTTGCCAAACCAGGCGCGGAGTAATGATTGACATGCAGTACCTTGGCGAAGATCGTGTACAGCTTCGCTACACACTTCCTCTTGCCGAGATTGTCTTTGATTTCTTTGATCAGCTAAAAAGTAAGACTCAGGGCTACGCATCCTTGGACTACGAAGAAGCCGGTCTTGCTGAAGGAGATCTAGTAAAAGTTGATCTTCTGTTGCAAGGAGAACAGGTCGATGCCTTCAGCGCTATCGTTCACAAAGATAAGGCGTATGCCTATGGTGTGATGATTACCGGAAAGCTGCGGGAGCTGATTCCTAGACAGCAATTCGAAGTTCCGATTCAAGCAGCAATTGGGGCACGAATTATTGCCAGGGAGTCAATTCGCGCTGTTAGAAAAGACGTTTTGGCTAAGTGCTACGGAGGAGATATCTCCCGTAAGCGCAAGCTACTCGAGAAGCAAAAAGAAGGAAAGAAGCGCATGAAGATGGTAGGGCGCGTTGAAGTCCCTCAAGAGGCATTCATTGCAGCGCTTTCTTCAGACGGTGAAAAAAAGGGCGAAAAGAAGGGCAAGTAATTGGCCGGCCCGCTACCAGATGGTGATCAAGCTCCCGAAGACGGACTTCTGTCAACCGATGAGGTTAAAGGCAGCGATTCAAGGACTTTTCATGCCTACGTTCACATACCTTTTTGTAAAGACATCTGTGGCTACTGCGATTTCAATACCTACACCGCCACCCAGCTTGGCTCTCTCAAGCAAAGCGACTACGCAGCTTCGCTGATTTCAGAAATTGAATTCTCCTCTCAGGTGCTGAAGCAATCCAAAGCGCCCGTAAGGAAATTCACTACTGTATTTTTTGGAGGAGGAACACCGTCTCTTCTGCCAGCTTCTGACCTGATCGAGATTCTGGAGTCCCTTAGGAAAACCTTTGGGTTCACTGATGATGCAGAGATCACTACAGAGGCGAACCCGGACACGGTCACGTCTGAGAAGTTCACGGCCCTTAGAGAAGCTGGCTTCAACCGGGTTTCTATCGGAATGCAGTCAGGTGTTCAAAGTGTCCTAAACACCCTTGAGCGCAGCCATAATCCTGACAATGTCGCTAAGGCTTTTCAGATCGTCAAGGATCTCGGCTTCGGCACCTCTCTCGATCTAATCTTTGGTGCACCGGGTGAAACTCTTGAGCAGTGGCGTGAAAGTCTCGAAACAGCAATAGCCCTTAACCCAGACCACTTATCTGCATACTCGTTGATAGTGGAGCCGGGGACTAAGTTGGCACGTCAAATCAAATCTGGAGAGCTAGCCGAGCCAGACGAAGACCTGCAGGCGGAGAAATACGAGTTGACTGAGCAATTGCTTGCCGGAGCTGGGTATGGCTGGTACGAAATTAGCAACTGGTCTAAGTCACAGAATCTGGAGTCTAAGCACAATCTTGCTTACTGGATGGGGCAGGACTGGTGGGGATATGGTCCAGGAGCCCATTCCCACATTGGCTCAGTTAGGTGGTGGAATCAAAAACACCCCCTGAGCTACTCGAAAAAACTTGAAGACAACATTTCACCAGCCGCAGGACGCGAACTTCTTTCAGAAGAGACCGCAAAGCTCGAAAGAGTTCTTCTTGAATCTAGAACCTCATCGGGGATGAGCATTTCCGAGCTAGGAGAGCTGCAACCTTCAGCCAAATCACGCATTCCTCAATTGATTTCCGACGGGCTAATCGATGGCCCGTTCGCAATTAAGGGGCGGTTAGTCCTGACCCTAAAGGGGCGCCTTCTGGCCGATGCTGTGGTGCGCACATTAACTGACTGAGTAATCTCATCAAGTTGCAGGTAATATTGGCACTCAGAACCATTGAGTGCTAACAAGTAGGTGATTAACGATTGATTCCAGATAGACCCCTAGAGGTTCTAAAGGCAATCGTTCGCGACTACATCGCCTCCAAAGAGCCTGTGGGTTCAAAATCCCTAGTTGAGCGTCACTCATTTGGCGTATCCGCGGCAACTATTCGAAACGACATGGCAATTCTTGAAGAAGAAGAGCTAATCGTTGCCCCGCACACATCCAGCGGAAGAGTCCCGACCGACAAGGGCTATCGAATGTTCGTTGATCAGTTGAGCGAAGTCAAACCACTTTCTTCTGCAGAGCGAGCAGCCATCGAAGGTTTTCTATCCAAGAGCTCCGACCTTGACGAAACACTTGGTGCAACGGTTAGATTGCTTTCCCAACTAACCAATCAGGTTGCGTTGGTCCAGTATCCAAGTCTTGGGCGCGCGTCCGTGAGACACATTGAGATTATCTCGATCGATGAAAAGCGCCTGCTATTGATGCTCATCACCGATTCCGGAAGAATTCAGCAGCACGTAATTGATATCCCTGGTGGTTATGAAGCTAGCGATGTTGAGAAGCTTCGAAACTTTCTGAATGAGACACTCACCGGTAAAGCCCTTTCAGAAGTTTCAGCACTGGCAAAGTCGGTTTCCCAGAAAGCAAGCGGAAAGATAAAGCTGCTCGCTGATCGGGTAATACCGGAGCTTCTGCAGTTGGTTGATGCTAACAGTCAAGAAAAAATCCTATTGGCGGGGACATCAAACCTTGCTAGGAGAGAAGATGATTTTCCTGGCAGCATTTCACCGGTGCTGGAGGCTATCGAAGAACAGGTAGTACTTCTAAAGCTGGTATCGGAGATGCAGGCGGACCAGCACGGCGTATCACTTCTTATTGGACGTGAGAACAGTGTTGATGCGCTCTCATCTACTTCAGTTGTTGTGTCAGGTTACGAAAACCAAGGCAATGAAATTGCCAAAGTTGGAGTCATTGGGCCAACCCGAATGGATTACTCATCAAACATCGGGGCGGTGCGTGCAGTGGCGCGCTACCTTACAAAGTCACTCGGAGGATCTCAGTAATTGTCGGATCACTATGAGGTACTGGGTGTTGCTCGAAATGCATCTTCTGAGGAAATCAAGAAAGCATATCGAAAACTAGCCCGTGAGCTACACCCAGACGTCAATCCATCAGAACAGGCGCAAGAGCGGTTTAAGTCTGTCACTCACGCCTATGAAGTTTTGGGTGATGAGCAGTCTCGAAGAAACTACGACTCCGGTGGGGCAGACGCTGGCTTTGGTTTTGGGGATATCTTCGAAACTTTCTTTGGCGGAGGAGGTTCGCGAGGACCGCGTTCGCGAGCCGAACGCGGTCAGGACGCACTTCTTCGAGTCGAACTCACCTTTGAGGAAGCGGTCTTCGGGGTAGAGAAATCAATTCCAGTCGATACCGCCGTGCTCTGCGACACCTGCAACGGTAGCTGTGCAAAGCCTGGCACTAGTGCGAAAGTTTGTGACATTTGCCGCGGTGCAGGTCAAGTTCAAACTCAGGTTCGCTCATTGCTTGGATCGGTTATCACTTCGAGTCCCTGTGGTTCATGTCGCGGGTATGGGCACGTTATTCCTGAGCCTTGCCTAAGTTGCCGCGGTCAAGGAAGAGTTCGCGCAAGGCGCGACATTGAACTCAAGATTCCTGCTGGAGTAGAGGATGGACTGCGTTTGCAACTTGCTGGCTCGGGTGAAGTAGGTTTTGGAGGAGGTCCGAGTGGAGATCTCTACGTGGATATTTCACTAGCTCCCCACCAGTTCTTCTCAAGAAACGGCGACGAATTAGTTTGTGAGCTTGAAGTGCCACTTCACGATGCAGTGTTAGGGACGATGGTAAAGATTGATTCTTTCGACGGTGAAATAGAGATTCAGGTGCCGGCAGGCAGTCAAACTGGGGATGTAATTCCAATCAAAGGCAAGGGGTTCGGAAGATTGCGTCAGTCTGGACGTGGTGACTTGCTGGTCGCAATCCAGGTGAGAATTCCGAGCAAGTTAGATTCCAAACAAAAGGAACTTTTTAGAACTTTGGCTGGCTATCGAAAGAGTGATGCCGCTGGTCTTGTAGCCCGAAAGTCTGGTTCCTTCCAAGGCAGACGTCGTGGTTGAGCCACTGTTTTTTGCGGCAATAGGAAAAGACACAGTGTCGGGATCAACATTTGTTTTGAGTGGACCTGAAGCCAAGCATGCGATAAGTGTCCGTCGAATGCTGCAGGGTGAAGCGATTGCCGTAAGCGACGGAGCTGGTCTCAAGGTTCGCGGCACAGTCACCAATGTCGGCAAGGACACACTAGAGATCATCGTTTCAAGTACAGAGGCCCTTAAGGCGCCTGCGGTGCAACTTCATTTGGCACAGGCTTTAGCTAAGGGCGACAGGGATGAATTGGCCATTCAAGCTTGCACCGAACTTGGGCTGCAGGGAGTTATCCCATGGCAGGCCGAACGTTCAATATCCATTTGGAAAGACGAAAAGAAAGTTAAGGGTCAAACCCGCTGGCAGACTATTGTCGCTGAAGCCGCCAAACAGTCACTGCGTGCTTACGTACCGGTTGTCGAGCCAGTTCAGAACTCCCAAGAACTTGTTTCAAAGCTTGCGGAGTTTGACTTGGTGCTGGTGCTGGACCCAGAAGCAGACAAATCAATTACTCAAGTGACCCTGCCGTCTTCTGGCTCAGTTGCCCTAGTTGTGGGGCCAGAGGGAGGCATGTCGGAGGTGGAGCTTGAAGCTTTTGCCGCAGCCGGCTTTAGTTCGGTGCGAATAGGATCAGGCGTGCTTCGGACCTCAACTGCTGGAATGGCTGCGGTTTCCTTTCTGCAGGCAAAACTGGGGGAGTGGAATTAGCCGCGTCGGCTAAAACTAGACTTATGGACATGAGCGAAGCAAGCTGTATTTTCTGCAAGATAGTTTCTCGGGAGATAACCACCGAGTTCGTTGCGGAAACCAACAACACCCTGGCATTTTGGGACATTGCACCTCATGCAAAAGTTCACCTTCTTGTTATTCCTAAACAACATCATCGTGATGTTGCTGAACTAGCCGAGAATGCTCCGCATATTCTTTCTGAGGTTCTAAAAACTGCTACCGACTTGGCCATGGAATACACCTCTGGTTCATTCAAACTTCAGTTCAATACCGGTGCGGAAGCTGGACAGACTGTATTCCACGCCCACGCCCACGTTCTATCCGACTCAGCAAAGGACGGCTCTTGACCGTTTCTGAATCAAAAGATTCAACAACCGTTTCTGTTGAGATTTCTGGTGTCGACCCAGTTACCGTCTTCGGGGCTGAAGATCGCCTACTCAAGGCAATCGAGGAAGGCTTTCCTGAGGTTCGGTTCCTGGCACGTGGAAACCACGTAGAAATCACTGGACCAAGTGCAAAAGTTGCGTTGGCTAAAGAGAGGGTCTTGCAGATTATTGCGGCCGTGACAACTGGGAGAGATATTTCCCCAGCTGATCTTCGCCGAAGTGAGCCTGACCTACTTTCTCAAAGCATTCTCAGCTCGCGCGGGAAGTCAATTAGACCTAAGACCACAGGTCAGAAAGGCTACGTCGAAGCAATAGATAAAAACACAATCGTTTTTGGAATTGGCCCGGCAGGAACTGGCAAAACCTACTTAGCCATGGCAAAAGCAGTTCAATCTCTGCAGCGCAAAGAAGTTTCAAGAATCATATTGACTCGCCCTGCGGTGGAGGCCGGAGAGCGCCTTGGTTTTCTTCCAGGAACTCTTTCGGAGAAAATTGACCCTTACCTAAGGCCACTGTTTGACGCTCTTCACGAAATGCTAGATCCAGACTCCGTGCCAAGGCTGATCGCCACTGGAACAATTGAAGTTGCTCCTTTGGCCTACATGCGCGGAAGAACCCTAAACGATTCGTTTATTATTCTTGACGAAGCCCAGAACACCACTGGCGAACAGATGAAGATGTTTTTGACTCGTTTGGGCTTTAACTCGAAAATGGTCATTACTGGAGATGTCACGCAGATTGACCTTCCAGGCGGGGCCTCCGGTCTAACCATCGCTACAAGAGTTCTGGATGGTGTTGAAGATGTCCATTTTGCCAGGCTGAGCTCAAAGGATGTAATCAGGCACCCGCTGGTCGGAAAAATTGTCGACGCATATGATGAGGCAGCTGCCCAGAAGGCGCAGAAGGACTCTTCGAAGTGAGTATTGAAATCAGTAATGAAACCGAGCATTCGGTCGATGAAGTCAGGGTTTTGAAGCTCGCAGGGTTTGCGTTGGATCGGATGAAGATTCATCCTGGAGCAGAACTTGCGATCATGTTTGTCGACGAGACAGCCATGGAAGCTCTTCACATTCAGTGGATGGACGAACCTGGTCCAACCGATGTCTTGAGCTTTCCAATGGATGAACTTAGACCCGGAACCGAGCACGAACCGACACCAGCAGGGTTGCTAGGGGACATTGTGATTTGCCCAGCGGTGGCTATTCGTCAAGCCCAGGCGGCAGGCCACGAGACCATGAATGAAGTATTGCTACTTACAGCCCACGGCATCCTCCATCTGCTTGGATTTGACCATGTGGAACCAGAAGAGGAAAAGGAAATGTTTGGGATTCAAAAGTCCATACTTGAAGCGTTCTACGAGAGCGAGAAAGTTTAGATGAACATCCCAGATCGATTAACTGCCCTAACCAAGCTCTTTAGTAAAAGAGCCAGCGATTCAACTGAGGCTGAAGAGTACGAACAGGACCTAATCGAGTCCGTCGAAGAGTTTTCAGAGACCATCACTCGTGAAGTAATGGTGCCAAGAATTGACATCGCCACAATCGCAGCTGATTCTGACCTCGATAAAGCTATGGCAATGTTCCTATCGAGCGGGTACTCGAGGCTCCCAGTTACAGGAAAAACCACCGACGACATCCTGGGAATTTTGTATTTGAAGGATGTTGCAAAAGTGCTTCACGAAACACCAAAGTTGATGTTTGAACGCACCACCGAGCAGTTAGCACGTAAGGCTGTATTCGTCCCAGAATCGAAGCCGCTAAAAGATCTTCTTCAGGACATGCAGCGAAGCTCCACTCATGTTGCTGTCGTGATCGATGAATACGGCGGAGTCGCAGGCCTTGTCACGATGGAAGACGTTATTGAAGAGCTGGTCGGAGACATCGTTGATGAGTATGACCGTGAAATACCAGACGTTGAACAGATAGAAGAGGGTGTTTACAGAGTCAATGCTCGATTTTCTCTATTTGAGCTTGGGGAAGAGTTAGAAATTGAGCTCGAGGATGAAGACGTTGATTCAGTGGGTGGATTGCTCACAAAGGAACTAGGGCGTTTGCCTCAGGTTGGGGATTCTGTCCAACTTCGTTCAATTGAGCTAACAGCCGATAGGGTTGAGGGCCGGGGCAAGCGACTGCTCACTGTGATCGCACGATTGCGCGACGAACCGATAGCTGAGGACTCGGAAAAAGATGACTAACGAATTCCGCGCCGGTTTCGTCTCCTTTGTGGGGCGGCCGAACGTTGGAAAGTCAACTCTTACAAACGCCCTGGTGGGTGAAAAAATCGCAATCACCAGCGATAAACCACAGACCACAAGAAGGGCAATTAGAGGAATTGTTCACTTGCCCGAGGGTCAATTGATAATCGTCGACACACCAGGACTTCACCGACCTCGGACTTTGCTTGGACAGAGGCTAAATGACTTAGTCGCCTCAACCCTGTCTGAGATTGACGTGATTGGAATGTGCTTTCCTGCCGGAGACAAGATTGGCCCCGGCGATAGATTCATCAACGAACAGCTTGGCGATTACAGAAGAGCGAAGCTGGTGGCCATAGTAACCAAGAGCGAAACTGTTTCAAGAGAGGCGCTTGCTAACCAGCTGATGGAAGTATCCAAGTTGCGGGACTGGGCGGAAATTATCCCCGTATCTGCAATTGCAGGTGAGCAACTGGGAGAACTAACTCAGCTTCTTTTGAATCTGATGCCAATTTCTCCAGAGCTGTATCCAAAGGACATCAACACTGATGAATCTATCGAATCGAGAATTTGCGAACTGATTAGAGAGGCTGCACTGGAGGGTGTTAGACACGAACTACCGCATTCGCTTGCTGTGACCATGGATGAAATGCAAAAGCGCGAAGATGCCGATCTGATTGATATCCACGCCAACATCTTTGTTGAGCGCGATAGCCAGAAGGGGATTGTTCTGGGTAAGGGTGGCGAGCGTCTAAAGGATGTTGGAACGCGCTCACGCAAAGAGATAGAAGCCCTGCTGGGGTCAAAGGTTTTTCTGAGTTTGCGCGTCAAGATAGCCCATGAATGGCAAAGGGACCCAAAGCAGCTAGGAAAGCTCGGCTTTTAAGTGCTAGCGTTTAGGTGTGTTCTTCGAGCTACTACTTAGTGGCCGCGACGAGGCCTAAATAGGCCCTCCTCGTCGCGGTGCTTTTCGCTACGGCTAGCTCACTTCCATACTTCTAGGAGAACACTAATGAAGAACCATCAAAAACCTTCCGCGATGCCAATTCATCGCTATAAACCTTTTCATGAGCAGATCAAGATAGATCTTGCCGACCGCACCTGGCCTACTAAACGGATCACCAAAGCTCCGAGATGGTGTGCCGTTGATCTGCGTGATGGAAATCAGGCCCTGATTGACCCAATGTCGCCAGAGCGCAAGCTCAAGATGTTCCAGCTTCTTGTTCGCATGGGCTACAAAGATATCGAAGTTGGTTTTCCTTCTGCTAGCCAGACCGACTTTGATTTTGTTCGAGTACTAATCGAAGATGGGCACATCCCAGAAGATGTCACTATTCAGGTCCTAACACAGGCCAGGGATCACCTAATTGAAAGAACCTACGAATCTTTGGTGGGCGCAAAAAGCGTAATTGTGCACTTCTACAACTCCACTTCTGTTTTGCAGCGCAAGGTTGTATTCAACCAAGACAAGGACGGCATCAAAAAGATTGCTCTGGATGCGGCCAAGAAGTGTAAGTCGCTGGAGCACCTATTGCCGGGCACCAAGATTTACTACGAATACTCACCGGAGAGCTATACCGGCACCGAGCTTGAGTACGCGGTTGAGGTCTGTAACGCCGTCATCGAAGAGATTAACCCAACCCCTGAGCATCAGATGGTAATCAATCTGCCGGCAACCGTTGAAATGATTACTCCGAATGTTTACGCAGATTCCATCGAGTGGATGAGCAGGAACTTGAGTCGCCGCGAATCCATCTTGCTTTCTCTTCACCCGCACAACGATCGAGGAACTGCAATTGCAGCTGCGGAACTTGGTTACATGGCCGGAGCAGACCGGATCGAAGGTTGCTTGTTTGGAAACGGCGAGCGAACTGGAAACGTTGACCTTGTGACATTGGGTCTGAACTTGTTCAGCCAGGGTATCGATCCAGAAATCGACTTTTCAGACATCGACGAGATTAAAAGAACTGTGGAGTATTGCAATCAGCTGCCAGTTCCAGAGCGCTCACCATATGGTGGCGACTTGGTTTACACAGCATTTTCAGGCTCTCACCAGGACGCAATCAAGAAGGGCTTTGAGGCCATGCAGAAAACTGCAGACGCGGAAGGTAAGAGCCTTGGAGATTTGGAATGGGCAGTTCCTTATCTTCCTATCGATCCGCTTGATGTCGGTAGAAGCTACGAAGCTGTAATTCGAGTAAATTCTCAGTCCGGCAAGGGAGGAGTGGCTTACCTACTTAAATCAGATCACTCCTTAGATCTTCCGAGAAAACTTCAAATTGAGTTCTCGCGCGTAGTTCAGGGCCTTACTGATTCTGAAGGTGGAGAAGTCAGTAGCGAAAAACTCTGGGAGATATTCCAAGATGAGTACCTGCCAGCCCCAAACAGCAAGCCGGAACTTAAGTGGGGACGCTTTGAGCTAAAGCGTATGAAGACTGAAAGCGAAATGGATGGCGAGGTAAAGCTAGATATCGTTCTTCGCGACGGAGCAAATGAGATTGCTGTTTCTGGAACGGGAAATGGACCAATCTCGGCTTTCCTTTCAATCCTTGGGGCTCAGGGAGTGGACACCAGGCTTTTGGACTACGTTGAGCACACTATGAGTGCCGGCGGAGACGCGCAAGCTGCCTCATACATTGAACTTGACGTTGCAGGAAAGACACTCTGGGGAGTTGGCATTGATTCCGATATCGCCACCTCATCTCTAAAGGCTGTCATTTCTGGCGTAAACCGCGCTATCCGCTAAGCCTTAACTGCGCTTGGGCCAGTGGATACTGGTTGTATGCCGTTATACCGAGATGAAGCAGTTGTGCTTCGCACTCAGAAGTTGGGTGAAGCAGATCGCATTGTGACTTTATTGTCGCGCTACCGCGGTCAAATTCGCGCGGTGGCTAAAGGAGTTAGGCGAACTGCATCAAAGTTTGGCTCTCGTCTCGAGCCGTTTATGGTTGTCGATGCTCAGTTCTACGAAGGCAAATCTCTGGACATAGTGAACCAGGCCGAAACAATCGGCTCTTATGGTGGCCAGATTATCGATGACTACGCATCATTTACTTCTGCAAATGCGATGGTAGAAGCCGCCGAAAGGCTTACTTCGGAAGAATCCTCTCCGCAGCAGTATCTATTGCTTGTCGGCGCGCTTCGTTCGCTTGCCAGCAAAGAACATGACTCTTCTCTAATTTTGGATTCATACTTGCTTAGAGCCTTGGCAATTGCCGGCTGGGCGCCAAGTTTTGATAACTGCGCCAGGTGCGAGGCGCCAGGTCCGCACGGGGCTTTCGTGATGCAGGTCGGATCAGTTGTTTGCCAAGATTGCAAACCAATTGGTGCAGTATCAATCTCAACTCAAACAAGTGATCTTCTTGGAGCTTTGCTCTCGGGTGATTGGGATCAAGCAGAGAAGGCTTCAGATTCTGCCCGCGCAAGCGCTTCGGGTATTGTTGCTGCGTACAGTCAGTGGCACATCGAGCGGGGGCTAAAGTCCATGCCGCACGTGGAAAGAGCATGATGGATTTTCTTGAGGTTGCAAAAAAAGGCGTAAAGGCCCCCAAGTTTGACAAAGTTCCAAAGCACGTTGCAATTGTTATGGACGGAAACGGTCGCTGGGCTAACAAGCGAGGATTAACTCGCGTCGAAGGTCACAAAGCCGGCGAAGCTGCTTTATTGGATGTTGTCGCGGGTGCCATCGAAGCTGGAGTTAGCGAGCTAACAGTCTTTGCTTTTTCAACTGAAAACTGGAAACGCTCTCCTGACGAAGTCCGATTTCTAATGGGATTCAATAAAGATGTTCTTCGAGCCCGTCGCGATCAACTAAACCACTGGGGAGTAAAGGTTCGCTGGGTGGGCAGACGCCCAAAGCTTTGGGCCAGTGTTATTGACGAACTAGAGGCTGCTGAGGCACTCACGAAGCGAAATAAAACTCTCACTTTGACAATGTGTGTCAACTACGGTTCCCGAATTGAGATTGTCGACGCAGTTAATCAAGTTGCCCTGCTTGCCTCAAAAAAGAAGCTCAAGCCTGGTTCTGTCACTGAGAAGAGTTTTGGAAAGCTACTTTCCACTAATCCACTGGGGGATGTAGACCTTTTCATCAGATCATCAGGGGAAAAGCGCATCTCCAACTTCCTTCTGTGGCAAAGCGCCTATGCCGAGCTGGTATTCACTGAGGTGCTTTGGCCCGATTTTGACCGCAAACAGCTCTGGGCTTCAATCGCCGAGTATTCAACCAGACAGCGCCGCTTCGGCGGTGCAATCGACAGCCCCAAGGCAAAGCCAGTCAAGTAAACTGGGCCTCGGTTCGGTTTCGGGCCTTTTCTAGTCCCAATTTGGAGTTCACCGTGGCAATAACCAATCGCCTAGATTCAGCTATCGCGCTAGCTAAGCGCAGGGGATTCGTGTTTCCCGCTGGAGAAATCTACGGTGGAACACGTTCAGCGTGGGACTACGGACCCTTGGGCGTTGAGCTAAAGGAAAACATCAAGCGTCAGTGGTGGCGCTCAGTTGTTAATAGTCGCGAAGACGTTGTCGGTCTCGACTCATCTGTCATTCTTCCAAGAAGGGTTTGGGAGGCCTCGGGTCACGTCAAGGAGTTTGTTGATCCTTTAATTGAGTGCACCAGTTGCCACAAGAGATTTAGAGCAGATCACCTCGAGGAAGCGTACGAGGAGAAAAAGGGTCGACCCCCGGAGTCGATGAAAGACATTGCCTGCCCGAACTGTGGCACGAGAGACGCGTGGACTGAACCAAAGTTATTCAACGGACTTCTAAAGACTTACCTGGGTCCGGTTGAGGATGAGTCGGGAATGCATTACCTGCGCCCTGAAACCGCTCAAGGAATCTTCGTAAATTTTGCAAACGTGCTAAATGCAGCACGAATGAAGCCCCCGTTTGGTATTGGTCAAATAGGAAAGAGCTTCAGAAACGAAATCACACCCGGAAACTTCGTTTTTCGAACTCGCGAGTTTGAACAGATGGAGATGGAGTTCTTCGTTGAGCCAGGAACAGATGAAACCTGGCACGAGTACTGGATTCAGGAGCGCTACAACTGGTACATCAACCTTGGAATCAATCCAGAGAATCTTCGTCTGTTTGAACACCCTAAGGAAAAGCTTTCTCACTACTCAAAGCGCACAGTTGACATCGAGTATCGCTTCGGTTTCCAGGGAAGTGAGTTTGGTGAGCTTGAGGGTGTTGCAAACCGCACAGATTTCGATCTGGCTACCCACGCGCGTGAGTCGGGTGTTGACCTTAGCTACTTCGATCAGAACAAGGGTGAGAGATGGACACCGTTCGTTATCGAACCGGCGGCCGGTCTCACCAGATCCCTAATGGCCTTCCTAGTTGACGCATATGCCGAAGACGAAGCTCCAAACACCAAGGGTGGAGTGGATGTTAGAACTGTTCTTCGCCTTGACTACCGACTAGCCCCCGTCAAAGCGGCAGTCCTTCCGCTTTCTAGAAACGAAGATCTATCTCCAGTTGCACGAAACTTGGCTCAAGATCTTCGCGGGACATGGAACATCGACTTTGATGACTCTGGGGCAATTGGTCGCCGCTACCGTAGGCAAGATGAAATCGGAACTCCGTTCTGCATTACCGTCGACTTCGAGTCGCTAGAAGATCAAGCGGTCACTGTCCGTGAGCGAGACACTATGGAGCAATCTCGTGTCTCTCTAGACAAGCTAAAGGGCTACTTGGCCGAGAAGTTGGTCTAACTTTTCTCTCATGCAGGCAACGCAGAAACCGGCTCTAACTTATGGCAACATCGCCATCGATGTCCCTGTTGTGCTTGCGCCGATGGCTGGAATCACGAACACTGCATATCGCAGGCTGTGTCAGGAATTTGGTGGCGGCCTTTACGTTTCTGAAATGGTCACCTCACGAGCGCTAGTTGAACGAACTGAAGAGTCCATGCGCCTCATTGGGCATCACGAGTCAGAGAAGGTTCGCTCGGTTCAGCTTTATGGCGTGGACCCAAAAACCATCTCTGACGCTGTAACAATGCTTGTTGCCGAAGATAGGGCCGATCATATCGATTTGAACTTTGGCTGCCCAGTTCCGAAGGTAACTCGAAAAGGTGGGGGAGCAGCGCTTCCTTGGAAGAAAGATCTTTTCGAAGCAATTGTTCAATCAGCCGTAAAGGCCGCAGGCAGCATCCCCGTCACAGTAAAGATGAGAAAAGGAATTGACTCTGATCATCTGACTTTTCTCGATGCAGGAAAAGCTGCCCGAGACGCAGGCGTTGCAGCTGTTGCTCTTCACGGCAGGACTGCCGCCGATTACTATTCTGGTCAAGCTGACTGGGACGCAATAGCGACCCTTCGATCCGCCCTTCCTGATGTCCAAGTGCTCGGAAATGGTGACATTTGGAGCGCCCAGGATGCAGTTAACATGATGAAGCAAACCGGTGTTGACGGAGTCGTGGTTGGCCGGGGTTGTCTTGGAAGGCCATGGCTGTTTGCTGATTTAGAGAAAGCGTTTCGTTCTTACATGAGCAATCCCAATGCTGACATTGACTATTCGCAGATTCAGCCCAACCTGGGTGAAGTCGCAGATGCATTTAAGAAACACGCTGTTCTACTGGTCGAGTTCTTTGAAGATGAACTGCGTGCCTGCCGAGATATCCGAAAGCACGTTGCCTGGTATTTCAAGGGCTACCCAGTCGGCGGCGAGTTCCGAGCTTCGTTAGCCAGTGTTGAGAATCTCGATCACATGGATCAATTGCTTGGAACACTTGATCGCTCAATGCCTTATCCCGGTGAAGAAGCTGAAGGCCCGCGCGGTCGCGCAGGTTCCGTTAAGAGCTGCGCTCTTCCTGAGAACTGGTTGGACTCTCGAGAACTTGGTGAATCCGCCAAAGCATCACTGCTTGAGGCTGAGCTGAATGTATCGGGGGGCTAAATGAGTACTCCCGGCTACTCCCAAGAAGATTTCGAAAGAATCGTCCCTGAAGACCGCACCAACTCTGCCAAACGCGGTGAGTTTGCAAGGGATCGTGCTCGCGTTCTTCACTCTTCCGCACTTCGCCGCCTCGGTGCCAAGACTCAAGTTCTTTCTCCAACTAATGGTGACTTTGCAAGAACTAGGCTCACTCACTCGCTCGAGGTTGCTCAAGTCGGTCGTGAGATGGCGCAAGCCCTTGGCGTGGATCCAGATGTTGTTGACACTGCTTGCCTAGCTCACGACTTAGGTCATCCGCCTTTTGGACACAACGGAGAAAAGGCATTGAGTGTTTGGGCAGAAGATTTTGGTGGCTTCGAAGGTAACGCGCAGACTCTGAGGTTGCTATCAAGAATCGAGCCAAAAGTCATTGACTCCAGCGGCCAGACAAGAGGATTGAACTTAACCAGGGCAAGCCTGGATGCCTCGTGCAAGTACCCATGGGCTCGTTCTCAAGGTGTTGCTGAGGCTGGCGGCAATCAGTCCGTCAAGTTTGGATACTACGAAGATGATGCTGAGGTGTTTGAATTCCTTCGCAAAGGTGCAGAGGTAAACAGAAAGTGCATCGAAGCTGAAGTAATGGACTTCGCTGACGATGTCGCATACTCGGTTCACGACTTTGAAGACGCTGTTGTGTCTGGGTATGTAAATCTCTCAGAACTAGCAGCTGTTTCAAACCACAACGACTACTTTGAAAAGATTCAAAGCTGGGCTGGGCCTGATATCTCAATAGCTGAAATACAGGCTGCCTTTGAAAGACTCAGTGCAAATATTTACTGGCTCAAGAGCTACTCATCTTCACTAGCTGATCAAGCAACTCTGAAAAACCTCACTAGCTATCTAATTGGCTCTTTCGTGGGTCGATCGACCAAGCACACACTCGAGTCAAATTCTTCCGAGTACCTTGTTCGTTACAACGGGTCACTATCGGTACCCAGCGATGTCAAGGCTGAGATAGCGGTACTTAAAGGGACTGTATCGGTGTTTTTGATGACTGATGAAAAGCGCCAGCCTTACTACAGCTGGCAGCGAGAGGTTCTAACTGAGCTCGCGGATAAACTGCTGGCGTCTAATGGAAAACACCTGGATAACTACTGCCAAAGCGTCTGGGCGCAAGCCAAGTCCGAGAATGAGAAGTACCGGGTAGTGGTTGATCAGGTAGCTTCACTTACTGACGTATCAGCCTTGAATCTGCATGCTGAACTGATCGGTAAATAGGATTAGCTGATGGCGGGAAAGATTAGCTCCAGGGACATCGAGGAAGTCAAAGCTCGAGTAAACATCGCTGATGTTGTTGGCTCCTATGTTGCCCTAAAACCTGCCAGCGCTGGAAGCCTCAAGGGTCTCTGTCCCTTTCACCAGGAGAAATCTCCTTCGTTCAATGTCCGACCGCTGCAGGGTTTTTATCACTGCTTTGGATGCGGGGCCGGGGGAGATGTCTATAAGTTCCTTCAAGAGATGGAATCACTGAGTTTCTACGAAGCAGTTGAGAACCTTGCCGGAAAAGTTGGCTACACCCTCACCTATGAAGCTGGAGCCAAGGGCCCTGATCAATCTCAGAAGGCAAGAATCTACGAAGCCAATGCCGCAGCTGCCAAGTACTTCCAAGATCAGCTGATGACTGACCCAGCTATTCCTGGTCGTGACTTCCTGAAATCACGCGGCTTTGACAAATCAGCAGCGGAACTCTTCGGTGTCGGTTTTGCCCCAAAGGGCTGGAACAATTTGACCGATCACCTAAAGGCCAGTGGTTTCACGGAAGAGGAGCTAATCACCGCATCTCTTTCTTCCAAGGGAGAGCGCGGGCTGTATGACAAATTCCGCGGAAGGCTAATCTGGCCGATTCGGGACACCTCTAATCAGGTGATTGGCTTTGGTGCTAGAAAACTCTTTGACGATGATCAAGGACCAAAGTATCTAAACACTTCCGAGACTCCGGTGTATCACAAGTCGGCCGTGCTCTACGGAATCGATCTAGCTAAAAAAGACATCTCAAAGTCTCAAAAGGTAGTTGTCGTTGAAGGCTACACCGATGTCATGGCTTGCCATCTAGCTGGTGTAACAACTGCAGTTGCCACCTGCGGAACGGCCTTCGGCGACGAGCACATTCGAATTCTGAATCGTATGCTTGCTGCAAACGTTGACAGCCCAGCCGAAGTAATCTTCACCTTTGACCCAGACGAGGCTGGTCAGAAAGCGGCAATGCGCGCATTTGCTGACGCGGATAAGTTCCACGCCAACAGTTTTATCGCCGTGGGCCCCGATGGACTCGATCCATCTGATCTTCGTGTGCAAAAAGGTGACGAAGCTGTTCTGGCAATGATTGATAACAAGAAGCCAATTTACGAATTTGCCATCAAGCAAAAGATGAAGAACTTCAATTTGGAATCAGTAGAGGGACGTGTTGGAGCGGCGAGAGCATCTGCTGCGGTAATTGCAACTATCCGAGACTCCGCACTTCGCTCGGTATACATTCGAGAACTAGCGAATTGGGTAAACCTTGACCTATCAGAGGTAAGTGCACTCGTGGATCGAGCCATCAAGGAAAAGGTTGTTTCAGCGGTTGCACCACTTCGTCAAGACCCCATTCCCGAAGCGCCAGTTGAGCATTCGTTCCAGGCCCCTGACCTGAAAGACCCAGCTGTTCGTTTCGAGCGTCAGCTTCTCGAAGTACTTGTTCAGCAACCTTCTTTGGTCTTGCCCGAAGACATGAAACAGCTTTCCGCTGGTGACTTCTTGGCTGCAGCGCACGGTGCAATCGCCAGGGCAATTGGTTCTGCATTGGATTACCGAACAGATGCTAATTGGCTTCCAAAGATTGCCGAGAGTCTTGACTCAGCCCTTCACTCGACCCTTCGCTCCTTGGCGGCAACTGAACTCCCAGCCAGGAGCGACCAGGAGCTTTCTAGGTACGTCTCAGGGGTAGTAAACGCCGGCTACATAGCCTTGCTCACGCGCCAGAAACTATCGCTACAAGCCGTTCTTCGGCAACTAGATCCAGAGCAGACTGCAAAGATAGAAGAGATTCAACGCGAGTTGATATCAATTGAAGAGCGCAGAAGGAAGCTTCAAGGTGGCTAACAACTTAATTGCCATCGAGCCAAAAAGCTTTGAAGCCTACGAAGAGGCAGTGTCCGCATCTGGAGGAAAAGTTGCCCCACTGTCGGGTGAGGTAAGAGCCTTGATTTGGACCGATTATTCGGCACCAGAGCTTCTTTCGAAAACCTTGTTGGAGCACCCACAGATTGAATGGGTTCAGTTGCCTTTTGCGGGGGTAGACGCATTTGCAGAGATTCTCTCGGCACCAGTTAGGTTTACCAGTGCAAAAGGTTCATACAAAGAGCCCGTTGCTGAACATGCACTCGCACTCTCTCTTGCTTTGGGTAGAAAGATTCCAGTGCGTGTCAAAGCAACTAGTTGGGGAAAACGCGAAGCGGTAAGTTTCTACGATTCCAACGTGTTGCTAATTGGAGCCGGTGGCATCACACAGGAACTAATCGGAATGCTAGAACCTTTTCGGGCTCGTATTTCAGTTTGCAGAAACCAGGAGGAAATTGCAGTTGCTGGAGCTAACGAAGTCTTTGGGCTGAAAGATCTACCAGCCAAGATTGGTGATGCTGATTTGGTTGTAATCGCCTGCGCGTTGACTGACAAGACGCGCGGACTATTCGACCTTGACCTCCTTTCGAAGATGAAACCAACTGCTTTTTTGGTAAACGTAGCAAGGGGCCCAATTGTCAACACCTCTGATCTGCTTAGGGCACTTGATCAGGGGCTCTTGGCTGGGGCAGCTGTTGATGTGACTGACCCCGAACCGCTTCCAGATGGGCATCCCATGTTCGGTAGGGATGACCTGATCGTGACCCCTCACACTGCGGATACCAAGGAAATCGTCATGAGACACTTTGCTGTCAGAGTGCAGCAGAATGTGAAGGCCTTTTTGGGCCAGGGCCCTTGGATAGGCGAAGTAGACCCTAAGCGTGGCTACTGAAGGCTCTGGAGGCCTCAATTTTTGGTAGTGTTGGTCTCTGCGAAAGCATTCCTCGGTAGCTCAATTGGCAGAGCAATCGGCTGTTAACCGATAGGTTCTTGGTTCGAGTCCAAGCCGGGGAGCCACTTAATTCATAGCCACTAATCGGCTACTTTCAGGAGGTCCCGGTGATTCGCTGGATCCAACAAAGAAACTGGCTCCCAGAAGTTTCACTCGCGGCATTCGTCTTTTTACTATTGGGTGGACTTGATCTTCTAACCCAGGGTCCTATGGCCATGCTTGGCTCACTTGCAATTGCTGCCAGCTTGCTGTTCGTTAGAAAGCTAAGCTTCCTAGCCCCCGCACTTGTGTTGGCAGCAAGCCTTGTACAGGTCAGCTTTTCACTCCTACCAATATTTGGATCCATTGGGATTCCATTGCTGGCGTTTGTTGTGGGAGCTTTCAGCCCCAAACCTTGGCGTGAAGTTAATTTCGCAGTTACCATTTTCGGCGGATTAGTATTTGCCGCCAACGTTGGATTCAACCCGACTATAAACCTGGCAATATTTGGTGGAGTGGTCCAGCTGGATGATCTCGGCAGAACAGTAATCTTCCTTACCTTGTCTCTTCTGGCAATCAGTTTGATTTCTTTGATGTGGATCCTTGGGCAGCTACTAATCACTCGCTTAGTTCACATAGGAACAGATTTTGACCGACTTGTATATGAAGACAAGCAGCTGAAGCTATCGATTGAGCTAGCGGAGCAGTCAAAGAGATTTGAAATTGCCCGTGACATAAACGAAACAGTGGTTCAGAAACTCGCTTCCGTAATAACAAACGCCGAGGGTGGAATTTACGCGGCTAAGGCAAATCCAGAGGCTGGTTTTAGAGCTCTGGAGAAAGTACTGGTTAGCGCTAAAGGCGCCCATTCGGAACTTCGTCGGCTCTTCGACATGATCAACCGTGGAACTGCAGTTTCCACCACGCCACCTACGCTTGAGGATCTCGAAGCTCTCGCAATCAGCATGAGGGAAAAAGGCCTTGATGTTGCTGTATCAAATTTTGGAGAGCGATTCGCACTCGACCAGTCAGCTGAGCTCGCAATTTACAGAATCATATTTGAGGCGCTTCAAAATGTTAGGCAGCACAATCCCAGGGGTACGAAAGCAACGGTTGAGATTTCGTGGCTTGAGAATGGCCTACAGGTGATGATCAAAGACAATGGCGTTGAGATCGAACGCAGGGCGCAACTGGGTCCAAACGGTCTACCAGTTCCTTACGAGGCGAAGGATGACTTGGACACGCTTTTGGAGAAAGTCACGGGCCCAGGTCTTACAGCCATGAGGGAGCGTGCAGAGAGCTTCGGCGGATCGCTTGAAGTCCAACGTGTCGTTGGAATTGGCTTCACAGTGTCTGCGATGTTTCCTGCAACGTCAATCAGCACTGATTTGAGCACTGCGTAGCCAATGGCTTCTTCGATTCGCATCGGATTGCTTGACGCAGACAGCGATGTCCGTTTTGGGCGAAGGTTGGTGCTGTCTTCGAGTCCAAAGTTCGAGGTTGTGTTTGAATCTGATGGTTCAGTTTCTGACCTAGAAGCTATCGAGCAGTCTTTGATTGACGTTTTAGTCATTGACCAGAAACTTTCCTCAGGTCCCGGAATAGATTTCTACTCCAACCTTCGGAGTCTTGTAGGTGTGAAGCAAGCCCCTACGGCGATCCTTACAAGTTCGTTTCATCAGTCGGGTTTGCTAGTTGACGCCTTAGGTCAGGGTTTCGTTGACCTTGTCTCCTTGGAGCAAGGAGCTTCTGGTTTGGTGGATAGGGTGCTTCAGGTGGTTTCAGGCTCACACATCCGCTCTCTTCTTGACCTAAAGCAGCTGATAGATGCACAGCCACCAGTGATACAGGTTGACTTGAGTTTTGTCAGGCTGGTTGATGAATTGCCTGAGAAAATAGCCAGTAACCTAAGGCGACTAAAGTCTGTGTGGGCTAGCGTCGATTCCTCCAAGATTGAGAAGTACGACCTATCATCTTTGAACGACGCTGTTGCACGTTTACCGGTAGCAAACTCCACAGAATTGATTATGACTATGAGTCGATCGGGGCTACTGGATGTCAAGTAAGCAGCAGTCAGTGACCGCCGCATCGCTAGGTGTCGGGTTTGCAACCGGCCTTTACGGAGTATCGTTCGGAGCGCTATCGGTTGCTGCGGGGCTTGATATTTGGCAAACCATGGCGCTGAGCCTTTTGATGTTTAGCGGCGGAAGTCAATTTGCTTTCATTGGGGTAATCGCTACCGGAGCGGGTGTTGTGCCAGCGATTTTGTCAGCCTGGTTGCTTGGCGTCAGAAACGGCTTTTACGCAATCCGTATGAATCCCGTGCTCTCTGTTAGCGCACTCTTGAAGCCGATTGCTGCCCAGTTAACAATTGACGAGTCCAACGCAGTTTCCTTACTGGGGGAGCCAGATCGAAAGAAGGAACGTCTTGGTTTCTGGCTTACTGGCGCCGCCGTTTTTGTCTTCTGGAACGTGTTTACTTTTGTTGGGGCGGTGCTTGGGTCTCAGTTAGGTAATCCAACTGACTGGGGACTTGACGCTGCTGCTGCAGCGGCATTTCTGGGATTGATCTGGCCACGTCTAAACCAGTCAAAGCTTCTTGTGCTGGCCGTAGCAGCCGCCTTTGTCGCCACATCACTTTCAGTTGTATTGCCGGCGGGAGTTCCTGTTCTGCTATCAGCGGTATTGGCTGTGGGTTTCTGGCTGTTTGGAATGCGAGGTGGAAGAAAGTGACTCTTTGGTCAGCAATTCTTCTTTCCAGCGCCATGGTTTACTCATGGAAACTTTTTGGCTACTTAGTTCCTGAAAAGTTTGTCTCGAATCCAAGAATTAAGGAACTAGCAGCGCTTTTGACCGTGGCCTTATTGGCGGCTTTAGTAGGTATCCAAACCTTTGTTTCCGCAGAAGGCGTAGCGGTTGATGCGAGAGTTCCAGCACTAGTTGTTGCCGGAGTGCTTTTCTACCTGCGGGTGCCTTTTGTTGTGGTTGTGGTGATTGCTGCGGCAATTGCAGCGCTTCTAAGACTGTTGTTCTAGTCTTCTAAGTTGTCAGTGCCCGGCAACCAGGAAACGCCCGGCTTGTTCCAGCCCAAATCTTTCATTACCTCAAAGGCCTCTTGCCTTGCATCGAAAGAAAGCTTGTCGACATAGATGATTCCATTGAGGTGATCAAACTCGTGTTGAAAAATTCGAGCGAACCAATCTTCCGCTTCAATGCGAACCGGATTCTGGTCCAGGTCGACGCCCTCAACTAAAACTTTGGCACCTCGCTTCAGCGCAAACCTCTCTCCTGGAAATGACAGGCATCCCTCACTTTCGAGTTCCTCGTCCGCGGGACCAGCCTCGATCGGGCTATGAGTAAGGGTTGGGTTGATTACCACCCCTCGACGAGGAGTGTCGTCATCGTCAGGATAGCTGTAGACAAAAACTCGCAGGCTCACGCCTATCTGAGGAGCCGCTAGGCCAACCCCCGGAGCTTTGTCCATGGTGTCATATAGGTCTTGGACCAATTCCCGAAGTTCTTCGTCAAACACGGTCACTTCAAGGGCGCGCTTGTGCAAAACAGGGTCGCCGTAGATGCGAATTGGTCTAATCACCTGACAAATCTAGCTGTTTGCTCAGAAACTTCTGGCATAAACGGGATTAGGCTCGAATTTGTTGATTGAGGGATTGATTTGGGACCAGAACTAAGAGAACTAGCAATTGTGCTCGCCATACTCGCGGCTGTGGCTTTGGCTTTTGGCGCCCAGTTTCAGAACCAAGCGGTTTCAAAATCCACCGAGAAGACCCCGAGACGTCGAGGCTCCCTTTCGCTCAAAGAGCTCGGAGGATTATTCGTCCGACCAAGGTGGATTTCAGGGCTTGGTCTTATGGGTCTTGGAATGGTTTTACAGGTGGCGGCCTTAACTTTGGCGCCGCTGATTGTCGTCCAGCCCATCGGGGCAATAGCTCTAGTTATAACTTCTTTGCTGAATGCAAGATCTACTAAGACCAGACTTAATCGAGGAACCATATTGGCAATCGGCCTGTCGACTTTTGGCGTGGGCGGGTTCGTTATCACAGCCTCTCAGGTGGCTTCCCAGGTTGAGCTAACCGACGAAAATTTGCTCCGTGTTCTTGGTTTGCTGGTTGTGATTTTGGTTGCGTTTGCGGTGCTGTTTTTCACTTTTGGCAAAAAAGCCAAGGCTCTGACTTACATCCTTGGAGCCGGTGTTCTGTATGGATTTGTTGCAACGCTTGCCAAAGTGGTTATCCAAAGGCTGTACCAGATGGACTACGACGCGTTAACGGGACTTGCACTAGTTAGCATGATTGGCGCTGTGTTTCTGGGTGGTTGGTTCGTTCAGAACGCTTATTCTTCTGGCCCGCCAGATCTAGTGATTGCAGGGCTCACCGTGATTGACCCACTAGTTGCTGTTGGAATAGCTATTGGCGTCCTAGGAGAGGCTCAGCAGGCCAGTGGCCTGTCTATCGCAGCATTTAGCCTTAGCGGGGCTGTCGCGGTTTCTGGGGTTTACCTGCTGTCTCGGGTGCATCCTGAACTTCGTCCAAGGAAAAAGCCAGTCCAGTAAACTTAGGGTAAGCAACCTTTCTACCTGCTTCGCAAGGCAAACAATTGACAGAGATTTTGAGTACTTCGACGCCACTACGAGTGGTGATTGCTTGCGATACCTTCCCGCCGGACATAAACGGAGCCTCCCGCTTCGCCGAGAGACTAGCTTCGGGTCTAGTTAGGGATGGACACGAAGTCCATGTAATCGCGCCAGCTCATAACAAGACTTTTGGTTCCTTTACCGAGGTTCATGACGGAAGCACCATGATGGTTCACCGCATAAAAAGCTACCGAGTCATTCAGCACAAGACCCTGAGATACGTTTGGCCATTTACGTTGAAGAAAAAGGCCGACCGTCTTCTTCGAAGCATCAAGCCTCATGCTCTGCATATCAATTCCCACATGATTGTTGGAAGATTTGTGATGAAGTCAGCTCAAGAGCTTGGTATTAGAGTGATCGCCACCAATCACATCATGCCTGAGAACCTCATCAAGTACTCTCTGGTTATTCCGCGCTGGGCAGAAAAGTGGGTTATGAATCTGGCCTGGAAAGACGCTGGACGAGTCCTTAGAAAAGCTGACGTGGTGACCACACCAACCAGAAGAGCTGCAACGCTACTCGAGAACGCCTCGGGACTTACTGGTGTCCTGGCAATCTCCTGCGGGATTGAAGCCTCAAAGTTCGCAAACCGGACCCCCACAACTAACAAGGAACCCAGAATTCTCTTTCTGGGCAGACTCGACTATGAAAAGCACATTCATAATCTCCTGAAAGCTGTTGCGCTGCTGCCAAAGTCACTTAATGTAAAAGTTGAGATTGTTGGCGACGGGGGAGAGCGCGAATACCTTGAGAAACTAGCCAAGGAACTAGGAATCGACCACAACGTTGAATTCCGGGGACACATCACCGACCAGGAGCTGCCTAAGGCCTACGAGCGAGCAACGCTGTTCGCGATGCCATCGATTGCTGAGTTGCAGTCGATAGCCACCATGGAGGCTATGGCTTCAGGCCGCCCTGTAGTGGCCGCTGACGCCATGGCCCTTCCTCATCTGGTGCATGACGGCGATAACGGCTACTTGTTCCCACCCGACGACGTGAAAGCTTTCGCAGATCGACTCCTAAAAGTACTAACTGCTAGTCAAGAAGAGCTTGATCGTCTTTCCGAGAACTCACTGCACCTTATCCAGTCGCACGATATCGACACCACAATAAAGATCTTTGAGGGCCTGTACCGAGGGGATGTTCAAGAGCCTGAGGAGTCTGCAGATAACCTCGCCACCTACAGCTTGCCTATCGGCCAGCTCAGTAAGCGATTGAGTAGATCAATCATGCTTGCAAGAAAGCGTTCCGCGGAACTACGCGCGCGTGCTGAAGAAGCCGGGGCCGAGCTTCGTGAACGAGCTCAAGAAGCTCGAGGCGAAGTAATCGAGAAGATTGAGGAAGTTCGAGAAGACGTGGTGTTCGCAGCAAGAAGAATAGAGATTCGCGTCAGAAAGAGTGTCAAGAAAGCTGCCGAGAGACTCCGACGCGAGGAGCAGTAGGCTTGGAATTGGCCCAGGGGAGTTAGCTCAGCTGGTTAGAGCAGCGGACTCATAATCCGTCGGTCACGGGTTCAAGTCCCGTACTCCCCACCAGAATCCAAATCGAACCGGGAGCCCAAATGATCCTGTTTGCTAAGTCCTGGTGGTTACTTAAGTCCACTCACCCAATTCCATCATTTGCCGTCACCGGATTTACTGTCCTGCTAGCGATTGGCTACGGAATCCCTACCGTAACAGTGCTTCTAATTGGCATCAGTGTGCTGACTCAGCAGTTCTCCGTTGGCTTATCGAATGACTGGCTTGATTCTGCGAGAGACAGAACTGTGGGTAGAAAGGACAAACCTGCCGCAACTGGGGAAGTATCTGCGAGGCTTATTCGAAATTCTTCGTTAGTGTGTGCGATTCTGGCTTTAGCTTCCGCTTCTATCCTTGGTTGGTCAACTGCGCTGATGATGTTTGCAATGCTGGCAATTGGGTGGTCTTACAATTTAGGACTCAAATCAAACGGTCTCTCAGCTCTACCGTATGCGTTGGGTTTTGGCGTGCTTCCAGTATTCGTGACCCTAACTCTCGAGCCATCTTCAATCCCAGCTTGGTGGGTAATTCTTAGCGCATCCTTGTTGGGTATCTCAGCACATTTCGCTAACGCTCTACCTGATCTACTTGATGATGAGAAAACGCAGGTGAGAGCTCTACCTCACATTTTGGGCCAAAGAGTTTCCGCCTTTGTGATTGCCTCTGCTGCTGCCACGGCATCACTTCTAGTGGTGACACAGTCGAAAACCTTAGACCTAGTCTTGGCTTGGGGCGGGTTTGGCCTGACTGTGGCGTTTGCAATCACAGCCAGCGCCCTTGCCCTAAGGGCTAAGCCGCCTAGAGTGATTTTTTACCTGCTGATAGGCGCAACTTTTGTAAATGTGGTTTTACTGATGCTTGGTCAATCTTTGGAACCAGCTTGAGTTCAGGCTTAGAAGTAGCCAGCTCGCTTTTTGGCTTCCATGGACTCTTCACGATCTCCGTCAACTAGGCGCCCTGACCGCTCGCTCAGCTTTGTGAGTTCCATTTCGTTCAGCAATGAATCCATGTCGGTTGCCGCTGACTCCACAGCTCCGGTGACTGGGTAGCAGCCAAGAGTCCTAAATCGAACAATCTTTTCTTCGATTTTCTCGCCTTCAAGAAGAGGCATACGGTCATCGTCAGGCACCAGGAGAACACCGTTTCGAGTTACTGTCTTACGCGGCTTTGCGTAGTAAAGCTGAACAATCGGAATGTTCTCGCGCTCGATGTAACGCCAAATGTCCATTTCAGTCCAGTCGGAGAGTGGAAATACCCGCATGGTTTGGTTGTTTACGAGCCCTAGGTTGTAAGAGTTCCAAAGCTCAGGTCTTTGGTTCCTCGGATCCCAGCGCTGGCCCTCTTCGCGCAAGCTAAAGATTCTCTCCTTGGCGCGGCTCTTTTCTTCGTCGCGCCTTGAGCCACCAATTGCAGCGTCGTAGCCACCTTCTTCGAGGGCGGCAAGAAGCGGAACGGTTCTCATGATTCGGGTGTATTCGTGGACGCCGTGAGACATTGGGCTGACGTTGTCACGAATTCCTTCTTCGTTTTTGGCAACAATTAGCTCAAAGCCAATTTCTGCAGCCATCCGATCTCTGTGAGCAATTACTTCTTTGAACTCCCACTGGCTATCAACGTGAAGGCAAGGAAAGGGAAGTCCTCCTGGGTGGAATGCTTTGCGGGCCAGGTGCAATAAAACGGACGAGTCTTTACCGATGGAGTACATCAGGACAGGCTTGCGGAATCCAGCTGCAGTCTCGCGAAGAATGGCTATGGACTCATTCTCAAGCGCATCAAGCACGTCGTCGTGAGGGGTGCGAGCTCTAGTCATGAATTCGCGCTCCTAGTGCAGTAATGGATGATCTGTGAAAAGATTATCACGAATGACTTTTTGTCTTGAGAAGGACCCGCAGCTATGGCACCCCTAGAAAGCGCCTACTTCGGTAAGACTGCAACTCTTCCCACTCTCCACGGTAAAGAAACTGTGCTTTCCCCAATCTTTCAGAGCGCTCTAGGGCTTGGCATTCAGGTCTCAGAGATCGATACCGACCAGTTCGGAACCTTTTCTGGCGAAACCCCAAGAACCTTGTCTCAATTAGATGCGGCCGTAGCAAAGGCTCGCGCTGCAATTGCATTGACTGGAATTCCACTAGCTATTGCCAGCGAGGGAACAATCGGACCAAACCCCCTGATACCAATTGCTAGCTCTGATTTGGAGACACTGGTTTTCATTGACAGTGAACGAGACCTGATTATTCATGAATCGTTTCGAAGTAGCGAAATAATCACTGCTCGACAAACCTTCCAACCAGGACAGAATTTAGATGAATTTCTGGCCAAAGCAGATTTTCCAAATCACGCTCTGATTGTGCGGACCGAAGCCCCGGCTGCGTTTAGGGCTGTCAAAGGAATTCGCGATTTCGACAAACTAGTTCAAGCAATTCAGGAGCTTGCCCAGGAATCAGGGTCTGTGATAGTTGAAAGCGATCTGCGTGCAAGTTTCTCGCCTAGTCGCATGAAAAACATTGCCAAGTGTGCTGAATTGCTGGCAGAAAGAATTGCAGCTACTTGCCCGAAGTGCCACACACCAGGTTGGGGCACGGTGACACCCGTTTTTGGCTTACCCTGCGAAGATTGCGGACAGAAAGTAGAAAGTGCTGTTGCGGCCGATCAACTGGGGTGCACTAAGTGCGATCATGTGCAAACCACTCAAAGAGCGGACGCATTTGCAGAATCTAGGTTCTGCGACTCCTGCAACCCTTAGCCACCGTTGCTGGCTATAAGAAGTAAGTACTTGCTAGGCGATCTTTTTGCCGGACTTGAAGGTAGCTAAAACCTTAATGTTGCGAAGATCAGACGAAGCCGTCTCCAATGGGTTTTGATCTAGAACAATGAAGTCGCAGGGCTCACCGTCGCTAAGTGGCACTTTCTTGTCCCCGGTGAGCTGGAAGATAACCGCTTCGCTATAGCTTTGGAATGCTTCTGCGACCTGGATGGCCTGTTCCATAACCCATCCGCCTTCTGGTTTTGAGTCAGCGGTTTGTCTTGTGACTGCGGTAGCTATACCCAAAATTGGGTCGGAGCTTGACACTGGCCAGTCTGAACCGAAGGCAATCACAGCACCGCTATCAATTAGATCTCGCATTCGGTACATCTGATCAATTCGTCCAATGCCGAGCCTCGGAACACAGCTCATCAGCATGCCGTCGGCCTGTGCCCAGAGTGGTTGCATGTTGGCGATCACGTTTAGTTTCGCAAACCTGGATATGTCGGCATCAGAAATCAATTCCGCGTGGGCAATCACATTCGGAAGCTTCGGCACCCCGTTAACTTCTTGAGCATGCTCAATGGCGTCAAGTGCCTGTCTTACTCCAGCATCACCAATGGCGTGAATGTGTAGTTGAAAGCCAAGATTGGCGGCCTCGAGACAAGCAGCCTTTAATTCAGATTCACTCCACAGCGGTTCACCATGGCTATGGGCATTATCTAAGTAAGGCTCCAGAACTGAGGCTGTCCCGCTTCCAAAAACGCCATCGGCAAAGAACTTGACTGTTTTTGCTGAAAGCTTTGGACTAGCCAAGCTATTGACCTTCTCGCGGTCGGATACTGCAAACGCCAGTGATTTCTTCCAGTGCTGCGGTTCAATCTTGAATGCCAAGTTGTAATCCAGCAACAGTTGGTTATCTGAGATTGCCGAAAGGTAGATCTCGGTCATGCCTGGAGTAATCCAAGCATCCTGTGCTTCGACGATTCCGTAGCCTGCAAGAACTTTGTCGGCCCAAGCTAGCGCGGCTGTCTCTTCTTGCATGGTGCGAGCTGGTGCTTTGTCTAAGACCAATGCCATTGCTTCAGGCTCCCGAAGAACACCCATGGGAAGCCCGGAGCTGTCTAGGTCGATGGATCCCGAGATTAACTTTGGAGGGGGAGAGGGTATCAAGGCGAGGGCCTGGCTGTTTACCCAGATTGTGTGGTGATCGCTTGCGTGCAACACCACAGGAACATCTGAGACTGCTTCGTCGATCCAGCTAGCTAGAAACAAACCACCCTCGACAATAGAGCGATCGTAAGCTCCGCCTTCTATCCAGGCTTTGGCTGGATTGGCCGCTCGATACTCGCGAAGAATGGCTTGAATCTCTTTGATTGAGTTAGCTTTGGTCACCACTGGGCCTAGGGCCTCGCGTCCGGCAAAGATTGGATGAGCGTGCCCATCGCGGAATGCCGGAAAGACGAAACCTCCGCCGAGTTCGACCGCAGTGTCGAATTCACTGGAAGAATCAACCAAGCCATCTTTGGAATACAGTTCTTGCTCAAATGACGCCGTTCGCGGATTGAAAAAGCTCGCGCCAGTGAATTTGGTTATCAAGCCTTTGACGCTGTTTTCTCGCGGAAGTAGCAGGAAGGGCACAGCGACTCGTAAGTGACTTGATCACCGTCAATTGCCACCTGTGCTCCGTCAAAGACAAACTGCTCGTTGACTTTACGGCCGTTGAACATGGCTTTCTTACCGCAACGACAAATGGTCTTGAGCTCCTCAAGGCTGTGCGCAATTTCCAGCAAACGAAGGGAGCCTGGGAAGCCGTTTGTCAAAAAGTCAGTTCTAATTCCGAAAGCAAGCACTGGCACGTCGTCCAATACTGCAATCTCGAGGGCCTGGTCTACCTGTTCACGCGTCAAGAACTGTGCTTCGTCAAGAAGCAGGCAAGCTACCCTCTTACCGGTTGATTCGCGCTGCAAGGTGGAGCGTCTTTGAAACTCGGTTCGCAGGTTTAAATCCGGCGTGACGAGAAAATCCACGTGGCGATCGACGCCGAGCCTAGACAAGATGGCGGTGTCACCTTTGGTGTCCACAGCTGGCTTGGCAAGCAGAACGGACTGCCCACGCTCTTCATAGTTGTGGGCAGCCTGAAGAAGGGCGGTTGACTTACCGCTATTCATGGCTCCGTGACGAAAATATAGTTTGCTCATAGCCCCTATATGCTAGTTGGATTTTTTGACAACTCCCCGCAGTCGCCCTACCCTTAGAGCACCACCAAATACAGGTCGTAGGGGAAGACGTACCTAGGTTTGGAGGTGATTGTATGTCTGAAGGCCTGGTGTTGATACACCTTGCGCCTAGCGCTTTGCTTACCCATGTCGAATGGACCATTTCGGGCATCTCAGGCAACCCCACCAGAATCAACTGGGTGAAAGATGACTCCTCGCAAAACTCGTTTCGCGGATCGGTTGCGGTTGACTGCAGCCTTGGAGAAGCTGCGACTCTGTCCTCGGCCTTTATGAACCTAAAGCAGATCAGCTTTGAGGTTATTCATCAGTCTGAAACGGCTGGCGCAAGATGGTCATTTACGCCCAGCCTCGGGATGTTTCATTGCGCCACCGATGCTGCCGGCAACCTGGTTGTGAATGAAAATCAACTTCGCGCTTCAATCGAACGAGCCGGCTCAAACATTCTTAGGTTGCAGGCTGAGCTTAGAAAGCTTTTAGGGCAGGCTTGGGATGACGAACTCGAGCCATACCGAGAGCTAATTGGTGGAACGGAAAGCAACCACGGCGTTGTGTCCACCGAAGCCGAAGGAATTAGTTATAGCCAGAATGTTCGACCCCTCTAGTTTTCTTGGGGTTGTAACAACATCGAGTTCGATTGCAGGATCTGGATTGTCCAAGTTGATGGTTGGGGGAGCGGTCCGCTCGTGCAGGGCAAGAACAGTAAAGATTGCCTCTATCGCGCCGGCACCTCCAAGGAGATGTCCGGTTGAGCTCTTTGTGGCTGACACGGCAATCTTTGACAAGTGGTCCCCGAAAACTCTTTTGAGAGCGTTGTATTCGGCAACGTCGCCAACCGGGGTGCTGGTTGCGTGGGCGTTGATGTGAACGACGTCCGAAATTGCGGAGCCGCTTTGTTCGATCGCACCAATCATCGCTCTTGCAGCTGCGGATCCTTCAGGGTCTGGTGCAGTGATGTGGTACGCGTCAGAGGTTACCGATGCACCGACAACCTCGGCATAAATCTTCGCACCGCGTGCCAGGGCGTGTTCTTCACTTTCAAGAACGAGCGCTCCACCACCTTCGCCCATAACGAATCCGTCGCGATCTATGTCGTATGGCCTTGACGCCTTTTCGGGAGCATCGTTTCTCTTCGAGAGGGCCTGCATTGCAGCGAATGCAGCTATTGGCAGTGGGTGAATTGCAGCCTCTGAGCCTCCAGCAACAACTACATCAACCTCACCGTTTCTGATTCGGTTGAATGCGTTTGCGATAGCTTCAGTTCCAGACGCACAAGCAGACACTGCAGTTCGGACTCCTGCACGAGCTGAGATGTCCATGCCAATTGCAGCTGCCGGACCATTAGGCATCAGCATTGGAACAGTCATCGGAAGAACCCGTCTTGGACCGCGCTCTTTCAGGACGTCGTAGGCATCCAGCAGCGTCCAGACGCCACCAATTCCAGTTGCATAATCAACTGCTAATCGCTCTGGGTCAACCTCAGGGGAGCCAGCATCGGCCCATGCTTCGCGAGCCGCAATAAGAGCAAATTGGCTGGATGGGTCGAGTCGTTTTGCTTCCTGAAGTGTGAGCACTTCATTTGCTGGAGTCTTCGCCTGACCTGCGAATGTGACAGGAAGCTCGTGTTTGGCAACCCATTCTTGGTTCAGCGTTGAGATGCCGGATTTACCCGCTAGGAGGTTCGCCCAGGTTGATTTGCTGTCGCCACCGAGCGGCGTAGTTGCGCCAATTCCGGTGACAACAACTTTTTTGAACAAGGTTTTTAGCCTTGCGCCTTAGTGATGTAGTTCACTGCATCTCCAACGGTAAGAAGGTTCTTCACTTCTTCGTCTGGAATCTTCACGTCAAACTTGTCTTCTGCGTTTACCACAATGGTCATCATCGAGATTGAGTCGATGTCTAGATCATCTGTGAAGGACTTGTCTAGTGCGATGGCATCGGTTGCGATACCGGTCTCGTCAGTGACGATTGCTGCTAGTCCTGCAAGTACTTCTGCTGCTGAAAGTGCCATTTTGGTTTCTCCTTATGAACTCTTTGTTTGAATCAGCCCTAAGTTTAGGGCACAACCACTACTTGGGCCCCGAAGGCTAAACCAGCCCCGAAGCCTATCTGAAGCGCTAGATCGCCTGACTTTATTTGACCCTGCTCCAAAAGTGCATGCATGGCCAAAGGAATACTGGCAGCTGATGTATTCCCAGATGTCTTGATGTCTTTGGCTACGACGACGTGTTCTGGCAAGGCCAGCTGCTTTGCCATTTCGTCGATAATTCTCTCGTTGGCTTGGTGCATCACAATCGCGTTTAGATCTTCAGCCTTCACACCAGCGACCTCGAGGGCTTGCTTAGCTACTTTCACCATTTCCCATACTGCCCAACGGAAAACAGTTTGCCCCTCCTGAACCAGTGTTGGCCAAGCTCCGGTACCGTCGCGGAAATCTAGCAACGAACCAGTCATGCCAACTGCTTCCCACTTGCTACCATCGCTTCCCCAAACACTCTTTGATATACCTGGACTGTCAGAAGGCCCCACAATCGCGGCCCCTGCACCATCTCCCAATAGAAACGAAATTGAACGATCTGTCGGATCAATAAAGTCAGAAAGCTTCTCTCCGCCAACAACCAGAACGTACTTAGCGGTTCCTGAACGAACTAGCGAATCCGCCTGAGCAATTCCGTAGCAGTAACCCGCGCAGGCTGCTGAAATGTCAAAAGCCGGCGCTGGATTAGCCCCAACCAGATCTGCAAGCAAAGCTGCAGCCGAAGGCGTCTGATACGGGTGAGTAATGGTGGAAAAGATTACGGCCTCTATTTCAGATGGCTTGATCCCGGCTTTTGAGATTGCTTCGTTGCTGGCCTCAACGGCCATGTCCATAAGCGATCGATCTTTACTTGCTCGAGTGCGAGTCACGATGCCAGTGCGCTGAGTAATCCACTCATCAGAGGAGTTAATTGGCCCTGCAATGTCTTCATTGGTGACAGTTAGGTCGCCGCGAGCGGCACCAATTGAGTAAATCTTTGAATAAGCAACTGCGGTTGACTGATTCAGCTTTGCCATGGGGGTGGGCTCTACTTTCCTATCGCTTCGGCCACTTTATCCAAGTCAGCCGGAGTTTTTAGTGCGATAGCCACAGTGTTTGGCATCGCTCTTTTGGCGATTCCCGATAACGCCCCCGCGGGAAGTAGCTCAATCATTACGGAAACATTCGCACTTTGCATAGAATCCATGGTCTTATCCCATCGAACTGGGTTCGAGACCTGATTCACCATAAGCTCCAAGAAGTCCTGGCCTGAATCAACCAATTCGCCACTGCGATTGCTCCAGATCGAAATTTCTGGATTCTTCACATTCAGCTGCTTACTAAAGGCTTCAAGTGCAGGCTTCGCAGGCTCCATAAACGAAGTATGAAACGCTCCAGCAACCTGCAGAGCTACAACGCGGGTTCCAGCTGGGGGAGAAGCTACGAGATTTGCGATTGCTTCTTTTGAACCTGCTGCAACAACTTGGCCAGATCCGTTGTAGTTTGCAGCAAATAGTCCCACCGACTCCAGATGTGACACAACGGTGTCTAGTTCGCCTCCAACAACTGCCGCCATCGAGCTTGGCGTAAGAGCTGCTGCCGCAGCCATTTCGTTTCCGCGTCGCTGAACGAACTTGAGGGCGTTGTCTGCGTCGAATATCCCCGAAACGAAAGCCGCAGTGATCTCGCCTACGGAGTGTCCCGCTGCAGCTGATACTTTCAGTGATTCACCGAATCTCTCCGTGAGCGTTAGGTAGCTGGCAATTCCTGCAGCCACAATCAGCGGCTGGGCAACTTTGGTATCCCGGATGGCATCAGCATCAGCGACGGTCCCGAAGTGAATTAGATCCACACCAAGCACATCAGAGGCTTTTTCTATCTGCTGTTTGAATACCGGAATATCAAGCCAGGGTTCTAAAAAGCCAGGCGCTTGCGAACCTTGACCTGGGCAGGCGATACAAATCATTTCCACCGCTTACTTGTACCCTGTTCGTGCTCAGTCATTGCACCAAGAACCGTTGCAACTTGCAGAACAAAGGACTCTCTAGCTCCGGTTGCATCCCAGCCGATTAGTTCAGATATGCGCTTTAGTCGATATCTGACGGTGTTGCTGTGTACAAACAATTCTCTCGCTGTCACTTCAAGGGACCTTCCGGACTCGAGGTAAGCCACCAGCGTTTCAAGAAGATCAGGTGAGTTTTTTGCCAGCGGGCGATAAATCTTGTTTAGCAAAGTGTTCTTTGCCAGCATATCTCCAGCCAGAGCTCGCTCCGCGAGTAAGTCATCGGCGGAGATAGGTCTTGGTGCCTTCGCCCAGGCTCCAACTACAGCAATTCCCGCTAGGGCTGATTTTGCCGACCGGTTCGCTTCACTGATAGAAGGCACTTCAGTACCGACAACAACAGGTCCCGGCCCAAAGCTGTCTAGAAAAACCGAACACAACTGGAAAAGTGACGTTGTGGCCGCCGCTGTTTCATTCTCATTCGGAATTGTCCCAACCACAACAATCAAACGGTCGCCGTGGATTCCAACCAGCACATCAGCTGAGTGCCTGCGAGCATTGCGTCGTAAGGCATCAACATCGGTTGTCTCATCGAAGCTACCAATCATGACAGTCACAGCTCCGCGTGCTTTCCAACCGAGTGCGGAAATCCGAGACGAAAGTTCTTCTTCACTTTCTCCGCTCAAGATGGTGTCAACCACCAGTGCCTCTAGTCGGGCGTCCCAAAGACCCCGGGCTTCTGCTGCCTTGGCGTAAACATCTGCGGCACTAAAGGCTATTTCTCGTGAGTATAAGAGCACAGCTTCTCGAAGTTCGCTGTGCTCTTGCATGACCCGATCTTCAACAACCTGAACCACGACACGAATCAACTGAAGGGTTTCCTGAAGAGAGATTGAACGAAGCAGTTCTCGAGGGGCAGTAGAAAACACGTCCGCAGCAACCCACGGTTGAGACTTCGGATTCTCGTACCAAGACAAAAATGATGTTATGCCGGCTTGAGCTACAAGTCCCACCGCGGATCTTCTTGATGCTGGCATCTCTCGATACCAGGGAAGAGTTTGGTCAAGACGAGCCAGCGTGGTGGTTGCTAGTTCTCCAGCTATGGAGTGCAACCACTCAAGGGTTTCGTCCTTAGGCTTCGCCACCAGCAGTTCCGCTTGTTCCTGCACGAACATCGTGCAACTGATAACGATCAATTGCCATTTGAAGAACCGAGTGATCTAGTTCGCCACGCTCAACTAACTGCTGCAACGCGCGAACTGCAATTGATGGTCCATCAATCTTGAACTCACGTCTTGCGGCTGGCCTAGTGTCTGAGAATCCGAATCCATCGGCACCCAAGGTTGCGTAGTCCCCTGGCACCCAAGCCCTGATCTGGTCCGGCACGGCGTGCATGTAGTCACTCACGCCAAGGAATGGTCCAGATACTCCAGAGAGCTTCTTGGTTAGGTAGCTTGCCTCAACTGGGGAGTTGGGGTTCAAGAATTTCTCTCGGTCTTTGGCAAGGCCATCGCGACGAAGTTCGGTCCAGCTTGTCACTGACCAAATATCTGCCGATACACCCCAGTCATTTTGCAAAAGACTCTGCGCTTCAAACGCCCAAGGAAGCGCAACACCAGATGCAAGAATCTGCACCTTTCTTCCTCCCGAATAATTCTCGCTGACTCGGTGAATTCCTTTGAGAACTCCTTCAACGTCGAGATTCTCAGGCTCTACTGGCTGAACGTAAGGCTCGTTGTAAACGGTGATGTAGTAAATCACGTTTGGATCTTGGTGATTCCCGCCATACATTCTTTCTAGACCTGCACGCATGATGTGCCCGATCTCGTATCCGTAAGCCGGGTCGTAGCTAATCACTCCGGTGTTTGTGGATGCAAGAAGCGGTGAATGTCCATCAGCGTGCTGAAGACCCTCTCCGGTAAGAGTGGTGCGACCTGCTGTTGCCCCAATCATGAAACCGCGCGCCATCTGGTCAGTTGCTGCCCAAATTGCATCCGCAGTTCGCTGGAATCCAAACATGGAATAGAACACGTAGATCGGAATTAGCGGTTGGGCTTGAGTTGAGTAACTTGTTCCAACGGCAGTGAACGCAGCAAGGGAGCCTGCTTCGTTGATTCCGGTGTGCAGAATCTGACCAGCTTCTGATTCCTTGTAGTTCAGCAGTAGGTCTCTATCAACGGACAGGTAGTGCTGACCGTTTGGGTTGTAAATCTTGGCCGTAGGGAAGAAGGCATCCATACCGAAAGTTCTTGCTTCGTCAGGGATGATTGGCACCAGTCTTGGACCTAGCTCAGGGGAGCGAAGTAGATCCTTCAGCAGTCTTACAAATGCCATGGTGGTTGCAACTTCTTGAGTTCCAGATCCACCCTTAGCAATGTCGTAGGTGGAAGCATCTGGAAGGTTGAAGTTCACATACTTACTTCTTCGCTCTGGAAGATAGCCACCGAGTTCCTTGCGACGCGCGTGCATGTATTGAATTTCCGGAGCTGATTCTCCAGGGTGGTAGTAAGGAGGCTGGTACGGATCGCGTTCCAAGTCAGCGTCGCTAATGGGTACGCGCATCTCGTCACGGAACTGCTTCAGGTCTGCAAGCGTCATCTTCTTCATCTGGTGAGTTGCGTTTCGACCCTCAAATGTCTTACCCAGCCCATAACCCTTGATTGTCTTTGCGATGATTACGGTTGGCTTGCCTTTTTGCTCGGTTGCAGCTTTGTAGGCGGCGTAGACCTTCTTATAGTCGTGTCCACCACGGCGAAGACCCCAAATCTGGTCATCTGTCATCCCTGAGACCATCTCAAGAGTTCTTGGGTCACGACCGAAGAAATTCTCGCGCACAAAACCACCGGACTCGGTTTTGTAGGTTTGGTAGTCACCATCAGGTGTTCTGTTCATTAAATCTACAAGTGCGCCATCGTGGTCCTTGGAAAGCAGTGAATCCCACTCGCGTCCCCAAATAACTTTGATTACGTTCCAGCCAGCGCCTCTGAAGAAGGACTCAAGCTCCTGGATGATCTTGCCGTTACCTCTTACTGGGCCATCTAGACGCTGCAGGTTCGCGTTTACAACGAAGGTAAGGTTATCGAGCCCGTCGTTAGCCGCTAGCTGGAGAGCTCCTCGGCTTTCGACTTCGTCGAGTTCGCCATCACCCAAAAATGCCCAAACGTGCTGTTCAGAAGTGTCACGGAAACCGCGGTTGTGGACGTAACGATTTAGCTGTGCTTGGTAAATAGCGTTAATTGGCCCAAGACCCATCGACACTGTCGGGAACTGCCAAAACTCCGGCATCAACCTTGGGTGAGGGTAAGAAGACAGTCCTCCACCAACGTGTGATTTTTCCTGACGGAAACCATTTAGCTGATCTTCGCTAAGTCTTCCTTCAAGAAATGCGCGAGCGTAAGGACCAGGGGAGGCGTGACCCTGAATGAAAATCTGGTCTCCACCAGAGGGGTGATCTTGACCTTTGAAGAAATGGTTGAAGCCAACTTCATACAAAGAAGCCGATGACGCAAAAGTTGAGATGTGTCCACCAACTGCGATGCCTGGACGTTGTGCGCGGTGCACCAGCATCGCAGCATTCCATCGCATCCACGCGCGATAGGTTCGCTCAATTTGCTCATCTCCTGGAAAAGCGGGTTCGTCTTCGGGAGCGATGGTGTTGATGTAGTCGGTTGTCGGAACAAGTGGAACGTTTAGCTGCAGCTCATGCGATCTTCTAAGAAGATTGAGCATGATCTCGCGTGCACGACCGCGACCGTGAGTTTTGGCCGCTTGGTCGAGCGACTCCAACCATTCGGAAGTTTCTTGAGGGTCGATGTCGGGATTTGAGACTGCGTAGGCGTCATTGTTGTTAATGGACAACGCGGGTCCTTTCGTCAAAAAAGGCGGCAAGCATCAGTTTTGTGAGCTAGCCCAGGAGGCCTATTTGTTTAGGCTCTAAGCAGTTTACCTAGGTTTGGGAGCCAGCATTATTTGGGCTTTTGGGAGCTAGGTGCGTACTCTAGAAAGCACCAAATCAATTAGGAGAGTCATGGCAGTAGAAGTCGGCGATAAGGCCCCAGATTTTGAGCTAACCAACCAGCACGGAGAGTCAGTAAAGCTTTCTTCATTCCAGGGCAAAAAACCCGTGGTACTGGTTTTCTACCCGCTGTCGTTTTCGGGCACCTGCACAGGGGAGCTTTGTGAGTTGCGCGACAACTTCGCCGCCTTTGAGTCCAAAGACGTGGAGCTTATGGCCATTTCGGTTGACTCCAAGTACACCCAAAAGCTCTTTGCTGAAAAAGAGGGCTACAAGTTCCAGGTGCTGGCGGATTTCTGGCCTCACGGTGGTGTGGCGCAGAAATATGGAGTTTTCAAGGATGATTTGGGCTTTGCTATTCGCGGCACATTCCTAATTGACACCGATGGCGTTGTTCGCGCCAAGTTCGTAAACGGTCCGGGTGAAGCCCGAGATCTCGCCAGCTACCACGAGGCACTGGCGGCTTTGTAGTAGAGTTTTGTAGTTGCCTTATGGCGCATGTTTGAGGGCCTTTAGCTCAGTTGGTAGAGCGCCACGTTTACACCGTGGATGTCATCGGTTCGAGCCCGGTAGGGCCCACAGATAGCGACCATTTGTACTCGCGGGTTAGGATTTGGCTATGTTTCAACCGAACCCCCCAGCTCCAAAGGCTATGCCAGATGCTGAGCTGAATTCAAAAATTGCGGAGCTGCAGCTCCAACCAGACGGTTTGGTTGCCGCCATGTCCCTAATCGAAGAGCAGTCCAGACTTCGTCAGGAAGACGCTCTTGCTCTTTCGAAGTGGCAACTTGAAGCTCAAATGCACGCAGCTACCGAACCAGCACCGATCGAGCCTCTTTCTTTTCAAGACCCTGCAACACTTTCGCCAGTTACCGCTGCCCCAGAAGTTTTTGAATTTCCAGTTGAATCGATCAAGGCGGAGACTGAAAAAGAGATTCCCGCCCCGACAACCAGTACTGAACCGGCAGTAATTGAGTCCGTAAATGCGGAACCTTTGATTGCCGAACCTGTGGCTGCCATGCCCGTGCAGAGCCCACCTTCATCAGAGCCGACTTCATCGCCCGAGCGCATTGAAGACATCGTCGCAGCTCTAAATGCAAGCTACGCGGAGGCTGCTACCGAACTTGAAATTACCGAGAGTGTTGTTTCAGAGGTTGAAACACCTTCGGTTGATGTTTCTCCAGAATTGCAAGCGAGCGAGCCAGAACCTGTTCCTTCTTCGATTCAAAAAGAAGTGGCTGCTACAGAGCTAGATGTAGATAGTGAAGATGAAAGCTTTTCGGACGAGTATCGGCCAAGTCCAACCAGCACCTCGCTTGCTCTGAGTTGGTCATGGCTTGCTATTGCAGCCACACCAATGGCCTTGGTTGTAGCCGCGGTAATCAAGGACACTGGAGCATCGCTTGCACAAGCAGTTATTCTGCTCGCTTCGGTTCTACTGGTGACATCTTTAATGGCAGCTGTTGGTTCTTTAGCGTCAGTTCGTGCCTCTAGTTCACTCACAGTCGTTTCAAGAGCAGCATTTGGTGTTTGGGGTAACGCATTGCCAGCCACTCTCGTGCTAGTGGCAAAACTATTCTGGGCTGCCGCTTTCGTCTATTTTGCAACTAGGGTGATCTCTCCTTTGATTTTTAACCAGCCATGGTTTGCAGGGGTTGCAGAGCGACTGATTTTCCCTGGCGAATTCACCGCCTCGTTGTTTGTTCTTGTTCCTCTGGTACTTGCTGCCGCGATAATTTCTGTGCTTGGAGGTCAGGTCATTCTGAGACTCCAGCAGGTCACAACTGTGGTCACAGTAATTGGTGCGGGCTCATTCGTGTTCTTTGTCGCCAATAGCTACTCACTGCAAGACCTAACTCAGGGCGAAGCACTTGCTACTTCTTCGCTCATTGACTTAGCGCTTGCGCTTATTGCATTGTTTGGTTTCGCACTGCTGACATTCGCCGGAGATTTTGCAAGAAAGTTGCCTGTTGAAACCCCTGGGGCAAAAGTATTCTTCCTTAGCTTTGTATCGACTTTCTTCCTGCCGCTAATCGTTGGTGTTCTTGGTCTGGTTTGGCTGTTCATGGCCGGTGACAGTCTTGGCTCCTCGTTCACTGCGGAAGTCTTGGCTACTGTTGCAGGCTCGGCGCCAGTTTGGGTATTTGTAGTATTTGTTGTTGCTGTTGGAATTTCACTTCTGCATCTGATCACAGCTTCGATGTACTCGCTCGCAGGGAATTTAATCGGAATAGTTAAAGTTCCTGGTTGGGTCGCCGGCGTTGTGATTTCGGTTCTTCTACTAGTGGCGGTTTTGCTTCCGAGCTACTTGGTCGCGGTTTCGACGTTGCAGGAATCAGTTCTTGAGCTTGTGCTCCTGGCCGGCGTAGTAGCGGCAGCTTGGGCAGGAATTTTTATCTCCGACGCCCTAAGTCGATCTCGCGGCTACCACGAAGTTTCACTAACTCGTGAATACGGTTTCTATGGCAGATTCAATGTCGCAAACCTGCTTGGATTCTCGATTGCAATTGCCCTTGGTTTCGGATATTTGAACGGTGGGCCTCAGCTCTCGAGCTGGACTGGATATTTGGGAGATTTGACGCCGGGGATTTTTGAACTTGCGGGATCAAACATTGGTATTGCGATGGCTTTTGGTCTAGCCGCGCTAATGCCTGTTGTTTTCGGCATCCCCAGAATCAAGAAGCAGGAAAAGAACCTGTTGGAGCTAGACCAAAGACGCCAGGAGCTCAAGGAATTCCTTGACGCTGTCCAGTAGCAAGATGCCTACTCCGCTTTCACAACTGCTGGCTACCTTTGAGTCGCTCTGGCCGCTTGCAGGAGCTGAGGAATGGGACCGCCCAGGTCTCACAACTGGACACACCAACCAACCAGTGACCAAGGCCTTGCTCTGTGTTGATGTAACCCTTGAAGTGCTTTCGGAGGCCAAGAGCCTTGGTTGTGAGCTGATCATCTCTCACCACCCACTACTTCTCAAAGGCGTGAATTTCTTAGGTGAACAGCAACTAAAGGGTGAACTGGTTTCCTTTGCTGTGAAAAACTCGATTGCCCTTTACTCGGCGCACACAAACGCAGACATTGTGGTTGATGGAGTTTCCGATGTTTTGGCCAAGCACCTCGGAGTATTGAATAGCACGCCACTTGTTGCAACTGGAAATGGAATCGGCCACGGCAGGATTGGAAAACTCCAGAGCCCGAAGAAACTTTCGGAATACGCAGAGTATGTCGCTGCTTGTCTTCCTGCAACTCATGCACCTATACGAGTTGCGGGTGATTTGAATCGAGTAATCGAAACAGTGGCGGTAGTTGGTGGGGCGGGAGATAGCTTTATCTCTGCAGCACAGCAAAGCGGCGTAGATCTTTTGGTCACAAGCGATCTTCGCCACCATGTTACGTTGGATGGAGCCTTGGACCCGAGTAGACCATTAGCTCTCATCGACATCTCGCACTTTGCTGCTGAAAGCCTGTGGCTTGAACCCACCTGCCGAGCCCTCTCAAAGCTGGTTCCTGAGGTTAGTTTTGTGGTGAGTTCAGTTTCGACAGATCCATGGTCCATGACAGTTCTAGGAAAGAGCAGCAGTGAAGGCTAATCTCCAGGACCAAAAACGTCTTTTGGAGCTTGTTGAACTTGATCTCAATCTCGTTCGTAACTCAAGTGATAAATCAAAGCTTTTGGCCGCCACTGAAATACAACTTGCTAGCGAGAGAGCCCTTGCGCTGTCTGATCAGCTGATTGATATTCGCAACAAAGTGGGGGATTTGGAACTTGAGCTGAAGCGTTCCGAGAATGATCTTGAACTCGTAGAAAACCGAATTGCAAGAGATAACGAGAGACTAGCAACAACTTCCTCGGCCAAAGATGCCCAGGGGATTGAACACGAGCTGACAACTTTGGCAAAGCGTAAGAGCGATTTAGAAGATGCAGAGCTAGGTACCATGGAAGCTTTAGAAGCAGTCCGCGCTGAACTTTTGACTGCAGAGATCGCAAAGGCAGAAGCTGAAGCAGAACTTACCTCGCTTAGATCAGCTCTATCCACAAACACAGCCGAGCTAGATTCTCAAAGACAAGATCTTTCTTCAAAGCGAACCGCGCTTATTGGTCTTATTGATCCAGAGCTCGCGGTTGCCTACCAGAGAAAAGCCGATCGGGGCGTTGCAGTTGGAAAGCTGATTGGGCGCGAGTGCGGAGCATGTCGACTTTCCATAACCGCTACCAACCTTGAAGAAATTGTGGCCTTACCTGCAGATGAAATTGCAGAGTGTCCAAACTGTCAGGCTTACTTGGTGCGTTCATGAAACTAATTGTGGAAGCCGATGGCGGCTCTAGAGGAAACCCTGGGATTTCAGGTGCCGGCGCTGTTGTTATTGACTCCGAAAATGGAAAAGTTCTTAGAGAGATATCTGAAGCCGTAGGTATCGCAACTAACAATGTCGCAGAATACACAGCGCTACTTCTTGGGCTCGAAGCCGCTTTCGAGATCGACCCCACAGCCAGCGTCTTAGTGCGAATGGACTCAAAGCTAGTCGTAGAGCAAATGTCGGGACGCTGGAAAATCAAGCACCCTGACATGATGGCCCTCGGCTCGAAAGTTCAAAAACTGATTTCCAACAAGAGCGTTGAGTTTGTATGGATTCCACGAGAACAAAATGGCCTAGCCGATGCACTTGCAAACAAGGCCATGGATTTTGCGGGCGATCCCATCGCCTCAGCCGTTGAATTCAACAGCGGGGAGCCATCTTCAATTAGGGCTCCTCGTCCGAGCATTCAAGAAGTAACGACAATGATTCTGGTTCGCCACGGTAGAACTGCCCTGACTGAATCAAGAAAGATTTCCGGTGGGGATGGCGAGAACCCAGACCTGTCTGAGCTTGGAAGGCAAGACGCCAGAGAAGTTGCCGAGGAGCTTGCCAAATTAGGACATTCAGGTAATTTTGCGTATCTGAGCCCACCAGTTGCAGTTGTTCATTCACCGATTGCCAGAGCTAAACAAACTGGTCAGGCAATCGCCAATCGCGTTTCTATCCCGATGGTTTCCAACAATGATCTGGCTGAGATTGGGTTTGGAGACTGGGACGGCCTTACAAACGAGGAAATGATTGCTGCCTTTGAAGATGAATACAACGCTTGGCGGGGATCATTTGAGGTCGCGCCTCCAGGGGGCGAGTCATTGAAGGACTTTGATGCTCGAGTCAAAAGGGCTTTTGATTCGATTCTTGAGAGCTACTCGGGGCAAACAGTTGTTGTGGTGGCACACGTTATGCCGATTAGGGCGCTTCTAAGACTTGCAAATGACGCATCAATTGCAGGCTTTTGGCGAACCAACATCGGACCCGCATCAATTTCTATTGTGCGCTACTGGGGCCACGAGGCGGCCGAAGTTATCTGCTCTAACTCAACCGCCCATTTATCTTCCTAAGGGCCATAGCTAGACTTGAGAGCGGATGGGTCGGCAAGGCGGTCGCGGCAGTTTACTGACGAGGAACGTCCGGGCTCC
>ERZ1022724.2-NODE-2-length-75464-cov-27.605458_pt1 | contig 75464 bp, 66 predicted proteins | sample MGYA00521091_ERZ1022724 | MGnify/ENA primary metagenome ERZ1022724 (study PRJEB33162, sample SAMN09537610) | freshwater metagenome | isolation source: freshwater | place: Canada:Alberta | collected 2017-07 | study: EMG produced TPA metagenomics assembly of the... | reverse complement strand
GAGTGTGGACCGTCCTGGAGATTCTGGTCCGCTGTGTAGGCGTGAACCGTGGTCATTAGACCATTCTCGATTCCGAACTCATCGTTGAACACTTTGGCCAGCGGTGCAAGGCAGTTGGTTGTGCAGGAGGCGTTAGAAATGATGTGGTGCTTGGCAGGATCATATAGGTGCTCGTTAACACCAATTACGAATGTCGCATCTTCACCCGTAGCCGGCGCTGAAATGAGAACCTTTTTTGCGCCTGCTTCAATGTGTTTAGCAGCGTCTTTGGCGTCAGTAAAGCGACCGGTTGATTCAATAACGATGTCTACTCCGAGATCACCCCAGCCAAGTGCTGCAGGATCTCTTTCGGCAAGAACCTTGATCTTGTAGCCGCCAACGATGATGTTCTGGCCCTCGACTCGAACCTCGGCGTCAAGACGACCGGTCACAGAATCGTACTTTAGAAGATGCGCAAGGGCTTTCGGGTCAGACAAATCATTGACAGCAACGATCTCAAGGTCGGTACCTTTTGCCATCTCGGCTCGAAGGTAGTTTCTTCCGATTCGGCCAAAGCCGTTGATTCCAACTTTGATTCCCATGATTTTGCCTTTCCGTAGGGCGCTCTAAGCGCTGGTTCTAAGTGGTACAGATCCACGCACCCTCGGGTGGAATTGCTTGCTTCAGACTAGCAGTAAGCCCTTGGTCTGCCCTCTGGCGGCCTCAAAGCGCGCTTGCACGTCGGTCCAGGACACAATGTTCCAGAAGGCGGCTACATAATCAGCTTTGACGTTCTGATAGTCCAGGTAGAAGGCGTGCTCCCACATATCCAGCATCAGAAGTGGAACAGAAGCAGCCACCAAGTTACCCTGCTGGTCGTAAAGCTGCTCAATGATTAGACGCTGACCCAGTACGTCCCAGGCAAGAATTGACCATCCGGAGCCCTGAATTCCCATCGCGTTTGCTGTGAAGTGAGCTCTAAAACCGTCGTAGCTACCAAAAAACTCGTCGATTGCAGCTGCCAGCTCACCGGTTGGCTTGTCCCCACCGGCAGCCGAGAGGTTCTTCCAGAAGATCGAGTGATTCACGTGACCACCGAGGTTGAAGGCAAGATCCTTCTGAAGTTTGTTGATCCAAGTAAGGTCATTTTTCTCACGGGCCTCGGCCATAAGGTCTAGGGTTGCGTTGGCGCCTGCAACATAGGCCGCGTGATGCTTTCCATGATGTAGCTGCATGATTCGGCCTGAGATGTGAGGCTCAAGAGCTGCAAAGTCGTAATCAAGATCTGGAAGCGTGTACTTTGTCATCGGAGTCTTTCCTTTGTTTTCGGTGTATCTCTATTATGCGGTTGAAACTAGTTAGTCGTTTTCGAGGTCTTCTGGCAGGAAAGCATCGGTGCCTTCTATGCCTAAATCCTCGGCTTTTTTGTCAGCCATTGAAAGAAGCCTTCTGATTCTGCCGGCGACCGCGTCCTTGGTCATTGGCGGATTAGCCAATCTTCCAAGCTCATCCAAGCTAGCTTGCTTGTGCTTGACCCTTAGCTCCCCTGCGTACTTGAGGTGCTTAGGAACATCATCTCCGAGAATTTCGAGTGCTCTTGCCACTCGTGCGCCAGCGGCAACGGCAGCTTGGGCGGAGCGACGAAGATTAGCATCGTCAAAATTAGCAAGTCTGTTAGCGGTTGCTCGCACTTCACGCCTTAGTCGAAGCTCTTCCCACTTCAGTAGCTGGCCGTGAGCTCCCATCTGGGTGAGCATGGCGCTGATGGCGTCGCCGTCTCTTATAACTACCCGGAACACACCTCTTACCTCTCGAGGTTTCGCCACAATTCCAAGTCTTCTTGCCACTCCCACAAGGGCCATGGCGACTTCGTTGCCTGGAGCAGTGACTTCAAGAGCTGCTGATCGACCTGGGTCTGTCAATGAACCATGAGCAAGAAATGCGCCACGCCACACTGCTTGAGCTTCTCCCAAAGAGCCCGTCACAAGGGCTGCTGGTAGCCCGCGAGCTGGTCGGCCACGAGTGTCCACTAGGCCAGTTTGGCGAGCAAGAACTTCGCCTTGACCAAGCACTCGTACTTGGTATCGGTTGGTTTTTCGGATTCCACCGGCAGAAATAACTGCAAGCTCGCTGTCGCAACCAAAAAGCTCAGTTAGATCCTTACGAACTCTTCTGGCTACTTGCGCAGAATCTAACTCGACCTCGATGACCACTTTTCCTGAGACAAGATGCAGGCCACCGGCCAAACGTAGAATTGTGGCGAGCTCAGCTGCGCGAACTCCGTTCTTTGGCACTTCAATGCGCGCCAGTTCGTCTTTTATGTCTGCTGTTAGTGCCAAGGTGCTACTCCTTACCAAGGTCACGATGTCTTACCGTGACTGTGAAATCGTTATTTCTTGAAAGCAATTCAGAAAGCTTCTGTGATACGGCTACTGATCTGTGTTTACCGCCGGTGCAGCCTATAGCAATAGTGGCGTAGTGTTTGTTCTCGCGAAGGTAGCCATCAAGCACAGGTTCCAATGCCTTCACATAGCTTTCAACAAATTCCATTGCACCCGTTTGCGAGAGAACGTAGTCGCTGACTTGGCTGTCTAAGCCGGTGAATGGACGCAGTTCTTCGTTCCAGAACGGGTTAGGGATAAATCGCGCATCGGCGACGTTATCTGCATCAACCGGAATCCCGTACTTGTATCCAAAGCTCATCACCGTCAATTGCAGTTTCACTGTTGAATCTACCGAGAAGTGCTCGGCAGTTTTAGTTGAAAGCTGGTGCACATTCAGATCGGAGGTGTCCATGACCACGTCAGCTGATTCCCTGAGAGCAAGAAGGCGTTTTCTCTCCTCGGCTATGCCATCAAGAATTGTTCCATCCCCCTGCAGAGGATGAGGTCGGCGAACCTGCTCAAACCGCTTAACCAAAGTGGCATCATTAGCCTCCAGGTAAAGCACGCGTACGTTTACGGCCTTGCCTCCGAGAAGAGCGAGGTTGTCCTCCAGCTCACTAAAAAATTCCCCACCTCGAACATCGATGATTACGGCAAGTCTTGGTACTGGAGTCTTTGTGATTGTGAACAGATCTGCAATCGGACCAAGCATCTGTGGTGGCAAATTATCGACCACATACCAGCCGAGATCTTCGAGGGAATTGCCGACAGTTGAGCGTCCAGCACCAGACATTCCGGTGACAATCAATAGCTCATGGCCCAGATTCTCAGGCATTTGTTCCCCTCGTTCACCACGAGTCTAGCCAATTCGCGACACGCCCGAGTGCGTTACGGCAACTGGTTTAGCTGGTCCAAAATCTGTTTTGCCATGACAGGACCGATGCCGGCAACATCTGAAATCTCCTCAAGTGAGGCGACTTTCAGTCGCTTGGCTGAGCCAAAACGTCTAAGAAGGGCTGTCACACGTTTTTCGCCAAGTCCAGGAATCTCAAGCAAGGTACTTGAAATGCCACTCGAGCGCTTTTTGCGTGAAGCTGTAAGGGCAAATCGATGCGATTCATCTCTTATCCTCTGCAGTAAAAACAGCTCTTCCGAGCCTCTTGGAAGAATCACCGGAAACTCTGAACCAGGTACCCAAACCTCTTCAAGTCGTTTGGCAAGCCCGCATAAGGCAAGATCTGGCACAGCTGACTCAAGAATTGCTTTCTTAGCTGCCCCAACCTGAGGTATTCCCCCATCAACGACAATCAAGGATGGCAAGTAGCTAAAGCGTCCATCATCAAGACTCTCGGGATCTCTGAGGTACTTTAGGCGACGGCTAAGAACCTGATAAATGGCGTCGGTGTCATCCGAAGCTTCGTCGATGTTGAATTGGCGATACTGAGACTTCTTTGGCAAGCCATCTTCAAAAACAACCATTGAGGCAACAATGTTTGTTCCAGATAGATGCGACACATCGTAACACTCGATTCGTAACGGTGCTTCAGTTAGTGACAATGCTTTGGCAAGAGAGGACAACGATTCCGACCTAGCCGTAAAATCCGCGGTTCTCCTGGTTTTGTATAGAGCTAATGAGTGTTGCGCATTCTCCAGGGCGGTACCAGCAAGTGCAGCCTTATCACCACGCTTGGGTATGCGGAGAGAAACTGCGCCGCCCTTTGATTCTTCAAGAAACTTCTCAAGTTCACTGGAATCCTCTGGTAGCGCTGGTACAAGAATCTCCTTGGGCACCGATGGGGCCTCTACACCTTCTGCGGAACTGTAGGCAAACAGGACAATTTGTCGCACCAATTCCTCAAGGGGTTGCTCAATCTCTTTGTCGACTACCCATGATCTGACTCCCCTGATTCGGCCACCTCTGACCGAGAACAACGAAACGGCAGCAGCCAGTTCATCATGAGCGATTCCGAATAGATCAGCATCGGTAAGGTCGCTGAAAACAACAGTGCTTTTTTCAAGAACTGTCTCAAGAGCCCCTATGTTGTCTCTAAGTCGCGCAGCAAGCTCGTAGTTTTGAGCCTCAGACGCTTTTTCCATTCGTTCCTGAAGTATTTCTACTTGTCTAGGGTCCATGCCGCTCATGAAATTTACGAGCTCCTTGGCGGTTGTGAGGTGTTCGTCTTGATTTACTCGCCCAACGCATGGGGCCGAGCATTTACCGATGTCGGCAAGCAAACATGGCCGGTTTGCTCTTTTGGCTGCATTAAACACACCTGACGAACATGAACGAATCGGATAAACCTTTAGAAGGGTATCGAGCGTCTGGCGAATAGCCCATGCCTGTGTATACGGGCCAAAGTACTTCACTCCTTTCAAATCACGATTACGCGTTATGAAAACTCTGGGCATCTTGTCTGAAAGCGAAACTGCCAAGTAGGGATAGGACTTGTCGTCCTTGAATCGGATGTTGAATGGAGGGTTGAATTCCTTGATCCAGGTGTATTCCAGCTGGAGCGCCTCGAACTCAGTTTTTACAATTGTCCAATCAACATCTGTAGCAGATAGAACCATCCTTTTGGTTCGTTCATGGAGAGATTCAACTGGAGCAAAATAACTCTGCAGCCGAGCTCTTAAATTCTTAGCCTTGCCAACGTACAGCACCCGTCGGTTATGGTCATAAAAACGATAGACGCCAGGTCGGGTTGGAATCTCTGATGTCTTCGGCCGAAAAGACAAATCGTTGGCCATCTACTTCAGAATCTCCTTTAGGAACGCTCCGGTAAAGCTTGCCTTGTTCTTGGCAACCTGCTCGGGAGTCCCCTCCGCAACTAGTTCTCCTCCTCTGAAACCACCTTCGGGTCCTAAGTCAAGTAGCCAGTCAGCGGATTTGATTACATCCAGGTTGTGTTCAATAACAATCACCGTGTTGCCCTTATCGACGAGAGAATTCAGAACTAGCAGCAATTTCCTAACATCCTCGAAGTGAAGTCCGGTGGTCGGCTCATCTAGAACGTATACAGTCTTGCCAGTTGATCTGCGTTGCAACTCAGTTGCAAGTTTCACACGCTGCGCTTCACCACCGGAAAGAGTGGTTGCCGACTGGCCAAGCCGGACATAGCCCAGACCCACGTCAACCAACGTTGTTAGATACCTGGAGATAGAAGAAATTGCTTCAAAGAACGTTGCAGCCTCCTCTATTGGCATCTCAAGGACTTCGGAGATGGACTTACCCTTGTACTTGACCTGTAGTGTTTCGCGGTTGTATCGAGCACCATGGCAGGTTTCACAAGAGACATAGACATCTGGAAGGAAGTTCATTTCAATCTTTAGGGTTCCATCGCCACTACAGGCCTCGCAGCGACCACCTTTGACGTTGAAGGAGAAACGACCCTGCTGATAACCCCTGGCTTTTGACTCCGAAGTTTCAGCAAAGAGCTTTCTAATGTGATCGAAGACGCCAGTATAGGTAGCCGGATTCGAGCGTGGCGTTCTACCAATCGGATTCTGATCTACGTGGACGACCTTATCTAACTGTGACAGGCCAGTGATCCTCGTGTGCTTGCCGGCAACAAGTTTTGCTCCATTTAGGGCATTTGCCAAGACGTTGTAGAGGATATCGTTCACCAAGGTAGATTTTCCGGAACCACTGACTCCCGTGACAGCAATGAATGTACCAAGCGGGAAATTAACAGTTAGATTCTTTAGATTGTTGGCTTTTGCACCAACAACCGAGATGACACGTTTAGGATCAATCGGACGACGCTTTTTTGGAAGAACAATACTTTTTCGACCCGATAGGTAATCCCCAGTAATCGAATCTTTGTTAGCAAGAAGTTGCTTGTATGTTCCAGAGTGAACAACTCGACCTCCATTGATACCGGCGCCCGGTCCGATGTCAACTACCCAGTCTGAGGTTTTAATGGTGTCTTCGTCGTGTTCGACCACAACGAGGGTGTTCCCGAGCTCTCGCAGCTTAATCAAGGTATCGATTAGTCGCCTATTATCCCGCTGATGCAGACCGATTGATGGCTCATCAAGCACGTAAAGGACGCCGGTTAGTCCAGATCCAATTTGAGTTGCTAAACGAATACGTTGCGCCTCTCCGCCTGAAAGTGAGCCCGCTGCTCGCTCCAAAGAAAGGTAGTCAAGTCCAACAGACATAAGGAAATCCAATCGGGCTCGGATCTCACGAAGAACCTGGGCAGCAATTTTCTCATCGCGCTTTCCGAGCTTGAGCTTGGCGAAGAACTCAACACATTCCCCCAGGCTCATTGCTGCTACGGCTGCAATCGAGGTATCAGCAACCTTTATTGCAAGAACTTCGGGTCGAAGCCTAGCTCCGTCACAGGCCGGGCAAGGGATTTCACGAAGAAATCCAGCCCACTTACCTCTGGAGTAATCATTCTCGGATTCCAGGTACTTACGTTCTATGTAGTTAAGCACTCCTTCAAATCCAGTGGTGTAACGAAGCTCTCGACCGTAGCGATTCTTCCATCGAACTTGGACATCGAAATCATTACCGTGCAGGATTGCATATTGAACTTCTTCTGGAAGATCCTGCCAAGGCGTCTTGAGGGAGAACGACAAGTCCTTTGCCAGGCCCTGAAGCATTCTGGAAAAGTAGTGGAATAGCCCCTTGCCCTGTGTTGACCAAGGCAGAATTACTCCGTCTAAAACCGATGCCTCGACATCCCCTATGACCAAATCAGCGTCAACTGCCATTTTGGTTCCGAGGCCAGAACACTCCTGGCAGGCTCCAAATGGCGCATTAAATGAGAATGTTCTTGGTTCAATCTCTGTGATGGCCAAAGCGTGGTCGTTGGGACAAGACATCTGCTCGGAGAAACTTCGCTTGGCGTCGGCACCTTTCTTGTCAACAAAATCAATTGTGACTTTGCCCCCAGCCAGCTTTAGAGCGGTCTCAATTGAATCGGTGAGTCTCCCGGAAATTCCTGATTTGATTGCAAGGCGGTCTACTACAACTGCGATGTCGTGCTTGTAGGACTTTTTTAGAGGTGTTGCCTCAGCTAGTGAGATTGTTTCCCCGTCAACCATTGCACGGGCGTACCCTTGCGCAATAAGGTCTTTGAAGAGATCAACAAACTCGCCCTTCTTCTGATCAACTAGTTCAGCTAATACTTGGAATTTGGTTCCTTCGGGATACTCAAGAATCTGATCGACTATTTGCTGCGGAGTCTGTTTGACAATTTGTTCACCACACTCTGAGCAGAAGGGCACACCAATTCGAGCCCAGAGCAGTCTCAAGTAATCGTGTATCTCGGTTATCGTGCCTACTGTGGATCGAGGATTTCGGTTCGTTGATTTCTGATCTATTGAAACAGCTGGCGAAAGTCCTTCGATGAAGTCAACGTCAGGCCTATCTACTTGACCAAGGAACTGTCTAGCGTAGGCAGAAAGAGACTCAACATATCTTCTTTGGCCTTCGGCAAAAATTGTGTCAAAAGCCAGGGAAGATTTGCCGGATCCGGATAGACCTGTAAAAACCACTAAAGAATTTCGAGGCATCTCGACAGTCACATTTTGAAGGTTGTGAACCCTTGCGCCCTTGACGACAAGCAGGTCTTGGGATTGAGTTGACTGGGGATTCACGTCTACCAGCCTAACCCTGCGGACGGGTTCAACTTAGATGTGCCCGGCTTTCTTCATTTGCCGAAGCTCGTGCTTTAGCTCCCCGATCTCGTCCCTAAGCCTTGCCGCGAGTTCAAACTGGAGCTCTTTGGCAGCATGGCGCATCTGCTGATCTAGATCGATAACTACGGCCATAATCTCGTCCTCGGCCATAGCCGCGATCCCACGCTTTGAACGCAGAGGTACAGCTTGTTTATTGCGACCCTTGCCTTGACCAAACTCGGCGATAAGTTCCGCGGTGTCGATTTCCTCTCGCTCAATTTGGTCGGTTATGTCTACAATCTTCTTTTGCAACGGCTGAGGGTCGACCCCTTTTTCCTTGTTGTAAGCGACCTGCTTCTCTCTTCTTCGTGTTGTCTCTTCGATCGCCTTCTTCATCGAATCAGTGAGGTTATCGCCGTACATGTGAACTTCTCCGTTCACGTTTCTCGCTGCTCGACCGATGGTCTGAATAAGAGAGGTAGCTGAACGAAGGAAACCTTCTTTATCGGCGTCGAGAATCGCCACAAGAGACACCTCTGGCAAATCTAGGCCTTCTCTAAGCAAATTGATACCGACTAGTACATCGAATACGCCCTGTCTAAGTTGTCGCAAAAGCTCGACTCGTTTTAAGGTGTCTACGTCCGAGTGAAGATAGCGCACCTTTACCCCTGCTTCTGAAAGATAGTCGGTGAGTTCTTCAGCCATTTTCTTTGTAAGAGTCGTCACAAGAACTCGCTCATTCTTTGCAGATCTAACTCTGATTTCTTCAAGCAAATCATCAATTTGACCCTTTGTGGGCTTTAGGACAATCGCTGGGTCAACTAGACCAGTGGGCCGAATAATCTGTTCAACCACTCCGTCTGCAGCAGCAAGTTCATACTTTCCGGGCGTTGCTGAGAGATAGACCGTTTGCCCTACTCTCCCCTGAAACTCTGACCACTTAAGTGGCCTGTTGTCCATTGCTGAAGGAAGACGAAAACCGTGCTCAACAAGTGTTCGCTTCCTGGAAGCGTCCCCTTCATACATTGCTCCGATTTGGGGAACCGTCGCATGCGATTCATCGATGACAGTCAAGAAATCTTCTGGGAAGTAATCCAGAAGACAGGAAGGAGGTTCGCCCTCTGCACGGCCATCGATATGCCTTGAGTAGTTCTCAATTCCGGAGCAGAATCCAAGCTCCCGTATCATCTCCAGGTCAAAGTTCGTCCGCATCTTGATACGTTGGGCTTCCAACAACTTGCCTTGAGATTCAAACTCTCTCAGCCGCTGGGCAAGCTCGTTCTCGATTGCCTCGATTGCCCTGCCCATCTGCGCCGGAGAAGCAACGTAGTGACTTGCGGGGAATATCGACACCGCGTCTAGCTGTTTAATTACATCCCCGGTTAGTGGATGCAGCGAGAAAATGGCCTCAATCTCATCTCCGAAAAATTCGACCCTGGTTGCGTACTCGTCATACACAGGAATGATTTCGAGAGTATCTCCCTTGACCCTAAAGTTGCCGCGCGAAAAGTCGACATCATTGCGCTGGTACTGCATTGATACAAACTTGCGAATTAGATCATCGCGATCGATCGACTGACCTACCTGCAGGGGAATTGACTGATCTAGGTACTCTTTTGGCGCTCCAAGCCCATAAATGCATGAAACAGTCGAGACTACAATCACGTCTCTGCGGGACAAAAGGCTCATTGTCGCCGAATAGCGAAGTCGCTCCACCTCTTCATTGATGCTTGAGTCTTTCTCAATGAAAGTGTCAGTTTGAGGCACATACGCTTCCGGCTGGTAGTAGTCGTAGTAGCTAACGAAGTACTCAACTGCGTTGTTGGGAAACATCTCCCTTAGCTCGGTCACCAGCTGGGCCGCCAGGGTCTTGTTGTGGGCCATCACAAGCGTAGGGCGCTGAAGCGCTTCAATTAGCCAAGCGGTAGTTGCTGACTTTCCGGTACCCGTAGCACCCATAAGCACGACGTCTTTCTCGCCGGCATTGATTCTTTGCGTCAGTTGAGCAATTGCCTCTGGTTGATCACCAGATGGCTTGAAATCGCTAACAACCTTGAAGGGCGTGAAGGCTCTAGTTCTTTCCATGATTGGCCTTGGCTTCCGCTTTCAGTACTAGCAAATCCCATAGCTTAGAAACCTCAGCCTCAAGCTTCGATAACGATACCGAACCATCTAAGCGAACATCTGATCTTGCTACACGCTCATCCTCAGTAGCCTGGGCTTGAATACGCGATCGAGCTTCATCTTCAGACAGCCCGCGGTTATCTTTTAGTCTTTGGATCTGCTTCTCAACACCAGATTCAACCGTCACAACAAAATCGAACGGATAGTCAACTTTTGCTTCTACAAGCAAGGGGACAACATACACAACAATAGATTTCTTGCTTTCTGAAATGTGCTGCATGGTTCGGTGCTTGATCAGCGGATGGAGAATTGCTTCAAGCTTGGTTCTTTTTGCTTCGTCTGCAAATACCTGCTCGGCAAGGGCTGGCCTTGATAAAGACCCATCCGGTTGAATGATTCCTTGCCCAAATTCCGCGATGACTGCTCTTAGTCCTGGAGTTCCAGGTTCGACGACTTCCCTTGCCACTAAATCGGCATCAATGACATCCGCGCCTAGTTTCCCAAACATGGCTGAGATTGTCGACTTGCCAGAGGCAATGCCTCCGGTTAGACCAACTAAGAACATGCCACCAGCCTACAAATAAAGAACCGGGGACCAGCAAAACGCCAGTCCCCGGTTCGTTGTATAAAAATGGATTACTCGTTGTCGCTTAGCTTGTCACGAAGTGCGCTGAGTGACTCGTCGCCTGAAAGAGTGCCGGCGCTTGGGACCTCGGAAGACTCACTAGTGATGGTGTCGCCAGGGACGGAAGCGCTGGGAGCTGGAAGGTCAGGTAAAGTTGCAGCGAGTTTGTTTGCTTCTGCAACCTGCTTCTTGTGCTCTTCCCATCTAGCGTGTGCTTCGGAGTATTCCTTCTCCCATTTGGCTCTGGCCTCTTCGTGACCTGGCTGCCATTCTCCGGTAGCTGCATCGAAACCGTCTGGGTACTTGTACTGACCCTTGTCGTCATACTCTGCATACATTCCGTAAAGCGCTGGGTTGAAGTCTGTTCCCTCTGGGTTAACTTCCTCAAGTGCCTGCTTCAGTGACAGTGAGATGCGGCGACGGTCAAGATCGATGTCGATGACCTTTACGAATACATCCTGGTTAACTGAAACAACCTGTTCTGCAAGCTCAATGTGCTTGGTAGAAAGCTCCGAGATGTGAACTAGTCCCTCGATACCATCGGCAACTCGGACAAATGCACCGAACGGAACAAGCTTGGTGACTTTTCCTGGCGCGTACTGACCGATTGAGTGCGTGCGCGCGAATACCTGCCATGGGTCTTCTTGAGTTGCCTTCAAGGACAGTGAGACTCGCTCACGGTCTTGGTCAACTTCCAAAACCTCAACAGTTACCTCTTGTCCAATTTCAACAACCTCGGAAGCGTGCTCGATGTGCTTCCATGAAAGCTCTGATACGTGAACAAGACCGTCGACGCCTCCGAGATCAATGAATGCTCCGAAGTTAACGATGGAAGAAACAACACCAGTTCTTATCTGTCCCTTTGCAAGGTCTGCTAGGAAGGTCGAACGAGAAGCTGACTGACTCTGCTCTAGTAGAGCGCGGCGAGACAAGACAACGTTATTGCGGTTCTTGTCTAGCTCAAGAATCTTGGCTTCGACTTCCTGTCCCATGTATGGACCTAGGTCGCGAACACGGCGAAGCTCGATTAGGGATGCTGGAAGGAATCCACGAAGGCCGATGTCGACGATAAGACCGCCCTTAACAACCTCGATAACTGTTCCAGTTACGGTGCCGTCTGCTTCCTTGATCTTCTCAACATCACCCCAAGCACGCTCGTATAGAGCACGCTTCTTGGAAAGGATTAGGCGGCCTTCCTTGTCTTCTTTCTGAAGAACAAGGGCCTCAATTTTGTCGCCCACAGAAACGATGTCTCCAGGGTCAGCGTCATGGCGAATTGAAAGTTCGCGGGAAGGGATAACACCCTCGGTCTTGTACCCGACATCGAGAAGAACCTCGTCGCGGTCAATTTTTACTACGGTGCCTTCGATGAGGTCGCCGTCGTTGAAGAACTTTAGAGTCTTTTCGACTGCAGCTAAGAACTCTTCAGCGCTGCCAATGTCGTTTACGGCTACCTGCTTTGGTGCCTTTACGGTTGTTTCAGTGGTCATAGAGATTGTTACTCCATTGTTTGTTTACTCAGGTCGCGATGGGTCTCAAGAACTTTTTGGAAAAGAAGATGATTTCCACCGCAACAGCGGATAGGGGTCATGCGCCAAGGCGCCCTATCAGCTTAGTGCAGATAATCAGCCCTTACCAAGGGCTAGTGGCCAGCCTCATCCCAGCTACGGCCTGTGCCAACCTGGACTTCAAGCGGTACCGAAAGTTTCACAACATTGGACATTTTCTCTACGACCAAGGCCCGGAGGCTCTGCAGTTCACCCTTGGCAACCTCGAAAACTAATTCATCGTGGACCTGAAGCAGCATTCGGGACTTTAGGCCTGAATTCTTCATCTCAATGGCTATGGCGTTCATCGCAATCTTCATGATGTCGGCTGCGGTCCCCTGAATAGGAGCGTTTAAGGCTGCTCTTCTAGCGTTTTCACGAACTTGGAAGATCTTGCTGTTGAGATCATCAAATGGGCGTCTTCGACCATGCAAGGTCTGGGTGTATCCAAGGGTCTTTGCGTCTTCAACCACCTTTGCCAAATAACGCCGCACTCCCCCGAATCGTTCAAAGTAGTCCTTCATAAGCTGCTTGGCATCGGCATTACTTAGTCCAAGCTGCTTTGCAAGTCCATATTCGCTAAGTCCATAGACCAACCCGTAGCTCATTGCCTTAACTTGGGCACGCATGTCGGATGTTACGGCACTTGGCTCGACTCCGAAAATTCTTGAACCCACAAAGCGGTGCAGATCTTCACCCTTGTTGAATGCCTCAATAAGACCGGGGTCTTCAGAGAGGTGAGCCATGATCCGCATTTCAATCTGGGAATAATCCGCTGTCAGTAATGTCTCAAATCCAGCCGATGCTATAAATGAGTCTCGAATCTGCGCTCCGCGAGGGTTTCTAATTGGTATGTTCTGCAGATTCGGGTTTTCACTGCTAAGCCGGCCGGTTGATGTTCCTGTCTGAACATAAGTTGTGTGAATTTTTGAGTCGTCCTCAACGGCCTTGAGCAAAGTTTCGACCATCTGCTTGAGTTTTGTCGAATCGCGATGGGCCAACAGCTTTTCCAGAAATGGATGGCCATTAAGTTCAAAAAGCTCATTGAGTGCAGCGGCGTTTGTAGAAAATCCAGTTTTTAACGACTTGGTTCCAGTCATACCTAATTCATCAAAAAGAACGGTCTGTAGCTGCTTTGGAGATGCCAGATTGATTTCCTTGCCTATGATCTTGTAGGCATCCTTGGCTATAACGGCAACTTCGGAAGACAACGCTTCAAACAACGCTTCTAGCTTTGCCGTGTCAATTGAAATACCCTGACTTTCCATTGTTGACAAAGTTATGGAACTGGGTAATTCGATGCTTTCGTACAACTTGAGCTGGCCTTGCTTTTCAACTTCTGCTCTCATCGGAGTGGCAAGTGAAATTGCCAGCCAAGCGTCAAGACTTGGATCTGAAGCAGCTTCTGGAATCAACTGATTCGGATCCGAACGCTGAATTGACAGACCTAGCTGTTCAAGGGCGATGTCATCAACGTAGTAATTTCGACGAACGGGATTCAAAAGATAGGCAAGCAAAAGAACGTCATCCACAACGCCGTCAATCTCTAGCCCATGTGACAACAGGATTCTGCGGGTTCCCTTGAGATCAAACAACACCTTGGGTGAATTACTTCTAAGCCAATCTAGGATGAACCCATCTGGTTTTCCCGATAAAACCAAACGCTCTTTTGCGGTTGCAAAGCCCATAAACAAAGTGTCATCGGATTCCTCAAGCTCAAATCCAACTATCTCTTGTTTGGCAATCCAACCAGCTACCTCTTTAGCGTTGCAGGATTGAGCTGCAGGGATCTCTAAAGTGTCGAAGATTCTCTCCTCAACAATCTGAGCCGGCTGCTCAGTACCTGAAGCCGGCGCGGCTGATAAGCCAGCTGTTTGACTTCCGTTCTGACCTCGAAGACGCAACACCCGCTCGGTGAGGGTCTTGAAATGCATCTTCGTAAACACCGACCGTACTTTTGTTTCATCGACCGAAGTAAGTCGAAGTGATTCGAAATCCAAACCGAGGTCGAGGTCACGAACCAAGTGATTCAGCCTTCGGTTTCTGACTGCCAGTTCACTGTTATCCCTGAGGGACTGGCCCACTTTTCCCGGAATCTCATCCGCTTTTGCTAGGACGGTGTCTAGGTCTCCGTAGATCTGCAACCATTTTGCTGCCGTTTTCGGACCCACACCTGGAATACCAGGTAGGTTGTCGCTGGTTTCTCCAACTAGTGCGGCAAGGTCAGGATATTGCTTGGCGTGAATACCGTAGCGCTCAACAACTGCTTCATCATTCATTCGTGCAAGGTTCATCACTCCCTTGATTGGATACAAGATGGTGGTATCTTCACTAATTAGCTGGAAGGTGTCTCGGTCCCCAGAAACAACTAGAACTCGATAACCAGCATCCGCGGCCTGATCAGCAAGCGAGGCAAGAATGTCATCGGCCTCATAATCCTTCTTGGTGAGTGTGGTGATGTTCATGGCCTTCATGGCCTCTTCAAGAAGTTCTGTCTGACCGTAAAATTCCTCTGGAGTTTCACCGCGATTGCCTTTGTACTCTGGGTATTCAATTGCTCTAAATGAAGGCCCGGAAATGTCAAATGCGACTGCCAAGTGTGTTGGCTTCTCCCCCTCCAACAGATTCAAGAGCATGGAGATAAAGCCATGAACCGCATTTGTGTGTTGGCCATCTGGGGTTCTGAAATTTGATGGATTTAGGGCGTAGAAAGCTCTAAACGCAAGCGAGTGGCCGTCAATTAACAGAAGGGTAGGCTTAGTACTCACAACAGCTAGCCTACTTCGCAAGTTGTTTAGTTCTCTTGAAAGGCCTAAAGCAAATGTCTGAACCAATTCTTAGCGACGAAGCGAAATTAGTTGCCGCCAGACGAGGAATAGGTGACTTAGCTCAAAAGATGGGTATCGAGATTCTTGAATTAAGCGCTGAACGCGCAATTGCGACTATGCCGGTAGAAGGAAACACTCAGCCCAGAGGACTGCTCCACGGAGGAGCGTATCTGGTTCTGGGAGAGACACTGGGCTCCTTTGCCGCGAATGTTTGGGCTGGTGAAGAAGCCTATGCAGTTGGAATCGAAATTTCAGCATCGCATTCAAAATCGGCCACCAAGGGCAAAGTCACTGGGGTGGCAACGGCAATTTCGCTCGGGAAGACGTTAACGGTGCATGAGATTGTTGTGACCAACGAGGCCGGTGAACGCTGCTCTACAGTTCGAATCACGAACCTAATTCGAAAGAACTAGTTATTTTTCGAGCTGGTCAAGCACAGTTCTTGCAACATCAGCCATACTGAGTCGCCTGTCCATAGATGCCTTTTGAATCCAACGAAAGGCTTCTGGTTCAGTCAACTTCATCTTCTCGCTGAGAACCCCCTTAGCGCGCTCAACAAGTTTTCGCGTTTCGAGTCTTTCTCCGAGGTCGGCAACTTCGGCTTCAAGGGCAACAAGCTGTGAATGCCTTGAAAGGGCAATTTCAATTGCCGGAAGAAGATCCTGAGGAGAAAAAGGCTTTACAAGAAATGCCATTGCTCCGACTTCGGCAGCGCGAGTCACTAGCTCCTGCTGGCTAAAGGCGGTCAGCAGAACAACAGGGATTTTTAGTTCCGAAATTTTTTCCGCGGCCGAAAGACCATCTAGATCTGGCATCTTGATGTCCATAACCATCAAATCAGGCTTTAGCTCGAACGCCAGCTCAACTGCCTTGTTGCCATCGCCTGCTTCACCGACAACGTCAAAACCTTGATCTCTAAGAGTTTCAACGATGTCAATGCGGATAAGAGATTCGTCTTCTGCAACCACAACTCGTCTTTGGGTCGTTTGCTCTGCCATGTCGATAACTATATTCCACTTGCGCCAAATAGAGCAGAACAAAATCCATTAGAGTTGAACCCGTGGTACCAGCCGGAATGGCGGAACGGCAGACGCGGAGCACTCAAAATGCTTTGTTCGAAAGGACGTGTGGGTTCAAATCCCACTTCCGGCACCACGTTATAACTAGTTGGTTGCGCCAGAGCCGACTTTGTGAACTCGCAGGGTGTTAGTCGAGCCTGAAACACCTGGTGGGGTACCTGCCACCACAACAACCTCATCCCCCTGCTTGCACAGTCCTTCTTCTAGGACAGTTGTGTCAACTTGATCAAACATTCCATCGGTGTGGTCAACCTTAGGAACAAGGAAAGTTCGCGATCCCCAAACCAATGACAACCGATTGGCCACATCCTGGTTCGGTGTAAAAGTGAGTACTGGAACCGCTGATCGAAGCCTAGAAATTCTCTTGAGCGAGTCACCGCTTTCCGTGAATACGCAGACATACTTCGAGCCAAGAAGTTCAGCTATTTCCATAGCTGCAAGGGAAACTGCCCCAGCGTGAGTGTGTGGCTTTGTACCAAGAGCTGGAATACGATCTAGTCCGTTTTCCTCAGTTGACTGAATTATCTTTGCCATAGTTGAAACAGTCTCGACCGGGAATTCTCCGACACTAGTTTCACCGGAAAGCATTAGAGCATCTGCTCCATCTAGAACCGCGTTAGCTACGTCGCTTGTTTCAGCGCGCGTGGGAATGCTTGCATGAATCATTGATTCGAGCATCTGAGTAGCAACAATCACGGGCTTGGCCCAGCGACGTGCAAGTTCCACAGCCCGCTTCTGAACCAAGGGAACCTGCTCAAGCGGAAGCTCGACACCGAGGTCACCTCGCGCAACCATGATGCCGTCGAAAGCATCGATGATTTCCTCCAGATTCTCTACTGCTTGTGGCTTCTCGATCTTTGCAATAACGGGAAGAGTTCGACCTTCTTCATTCATAATTTCATGAACTCGAATGATGTCCGACGCATTACGAACAAAAGACAGAGCAATCATGTCAACACCGATTTTCAGTGCCCAACGAAGATCATCCTCGTCTTTTTCGGAAAGCGCAGGAACATTCACGGCTACGCCCGGGAGGTTTATTCCCTTGTTATTGGACACATCCCCGGCAATCTCAACTTCTGTAGTTACCGTGGTGCTCGAGACATCGGTGGCCCTGAGTCGAACCTTGCCGTCATCAATCAGAAGGATGTCGCCCACATTGACATCGGCAGGGAGGCCCTTGAATGTCGTGCCGCAGATGTTTACATCGCCTTCTATCTCCTCAATAGTGATCTTGAAGGTTGCGCCCTTGGCTAGGTGGACAGGACCGTCCTTGAACTTTGCCAGGCGAATTTTTGGGCCCTGAAGATCAACAAAGATTCCAAGCGACTTTCCAGCATCCGCCGCTGCTTTACGCACCGTTTTGTAAATGCCCTCATGAACCTCATGGCTGCCATGGCTTAGGTTCATCCTTGCAACGTCTACACCTGCATCAATGATTGCCTTTATTTGCTCGTAGCTTGAACTTGCTGGTCCTAGCGTTGCAACAATCTTTGCGCGTCTCATTTATTCCTTTTTCCTCTATCTGCTACTAGCCATTGTTAGCTGTAAACCGAAATTGGTTGATCAGAGGCCTTCACCGGTGAAGGCAATTCAGTGGTTCCTTCTAGGAACATATCAATGCTAGCGGCAGCAGCCCTGCCCTCTGCGATAGCCCACACAATAAGGGACTGTCCTCGACCAGCATCGCCGGCAACAAACACGCCTTCAAGCTCGGTTGAGAAATTATCGCTTCTTTCAAAGTTTCGCTTCTGATCAAGAGGAATTTCGATCTCTGCAACACATTGGTCTACTTGCGGTCCAGTAAAACCAAGAGCAAGCAACACCAAGTCAGCCTGAATGACTCTCTCTGTACCGGGAGTTGGAACTCTCCTACCGTCAACGAATGAGGTGTCTGCGATCTTGATGCCAGAAACGCAGTTGTCAGTCCCAACAAACTCAACGGTTGAAGAAAGGTACTTTCTCTCACCAAACTCTTCGTGAGCACTGCTTATCTCGAACAAGCTTGGGAAAGTTGGCCACGGCTGGGAGTCTGTCCTTGATTCGGGTGGTTTCTGTCCAATAGCAATGGTTGTCACGGACTTTGCTCCTTGACGTGTAGCTGTTCCGAGGCAGTCCGCGCCGGTATCACCGCCACCTAGAATCACAACGTGTTTTCCCGCCGCACTAATCTGGTGTGCCACAGGTAATCCAGCGACAACTCTATTTGCCTGAGTCAGATAATCCATTGCGAAGTGAACGCCTCCGAGCTCTCGCCCTGGTACCTCAAGATCGCGTGGGACTGATGCTCCAGTTGCAATCAAAACTGCGTCATAACGGCGGCGAAGATCGGACCAACTAATGTCTTTGCCAATTTCAACTCCAACCCTGAAGCGCACACCCTCGGCTTCCAGCTGTGCCAATCGACGGTCAATGTGTTGCTTCTCCATCTTGAAATCAGGTATTCCGTATCGAAGCAGCCCACCTATTCGATCATCTCTTTCAAAAACAGCAACTGTATGCCCTGCTCGAGCAAGCTGCTGAGCAGCGGCAAGACCTGCAGGCCCCGACCCAACGACAGCAACCGTTTTTCCAGTTAGGCGCTCAGGGGCGTGAACCTGCACCCAGCCATTATCAAAGGCATCGTCAATGATAGAAACTTCAATTTCCTTGATAGTGACAGCAGGTTGGTTAATTGCGAGAACACAACTGGATTCACAAGGAGCAGGGCATAGCCGCCCGGTGAACTCGGGGAAATTGTTGGTTGCATGAAGGCGTTCGATAGCATTCTTGCCATCCTTGCGCCAAACCGCATCGTTCCACTCGGGAATCAAGTTACCGAGAGGGCAACCGTGATGACAAAACGGAACTCCGCAGTCCATGCATCTACCGGCTTGGGTTTGAACAACATCAGAATTTCTGCGTTCGTATACTTCTTTCCAGTCCATGATTCGAACTGGCACAGGGCGACGCTCAGCTGTTCTACGTTCGGTGGTTTTCAAAAAGCCTCTTGGGTCAGCCATTGGTAGCCTCCAGAATCTGCTTCCAAACTACGTCCCCATCAGGGTCTAGTCCGCGCGATGCAGCCGAATCACGTATCTCACTCACACTTGCGAAGTCAGTTGGCATAACCACGACAAAGTGCTTTGCTTCCTCTTCGAAGTTAGAAATCAGCCGCTGCGCAAGAAGCGAACCGGTTTGCTCGGCATGATTTGAAATCAGCCCGGCAAGCTCGGCTTTGAGCGCGTCATTCATTGGAAGCAAACGAAGGTCGTCTGATGCAATAGCGTCCGAGTTGACTAATTCTGGGCGCAGTTTGTAGACGAATGCGTAACCACCGCTCATTCCTGCTCCCAGGTTTCTGCCGGTGCGTCCCAGAATTACCGCTCGGCCACCGGTCATGTACTCAAGTGCGTGATCTCCCACTCCTTCAACAACAGCAGTGGCACCGGAGTTTCTTACTAGGAACCTTTCGCCAACAATTCCTGAAAGATACATTGAGCCACTAGTCGCGCCGTATCCGATAACGTTTCCAGCAATTATGTTTTCCTCGGCAGGAAAGCCAGACGTTTCATCCGGCTTTACAACAATTGTGCCGCCACTAAGACCTTTTCCTACGTAGTCGTTTGAGTCACCAACGAGAATCAACTTCAAACCTCTTGGAATGAACGCCCCAAAAGATTGACCAGCAGATCCACGAAGCGTCACTTGGATTGTCGAATCAGCTAAGCCTTCAGCTCCGAAGCGCTTTGTGATCTCGTGGCCAAGCATTGTTCCAACGGCCTGCTCGGTGTTTCGAATTGGCAGTTCAATCTGTACCAATTGCGCATCTTCAAGGGCAGATTCTGACGCAGCGATCAGTTTGTGATCAAAGTGCTTCTCAAGTTCGTGATTTTGCGCAGTGAACCTGCGCTTTGGGGCATTTACTCCCAATCCGGATCCTTGAAGAATTGGAGTGAGATCTAACCCATCAGCCTTCCAGTGAGAAATGGCCCGATTTGCATTTAGAAGGTCGGTTTGTCCAATTGCTTCGTCGAGGGACCTAAAGCCCAGTTTGGCGAGAATTTCACGAACCTCTTCAGCAAGGAACTCAAAAAAGTTCACTACAAATTCCGGCTTGCCTGTAAATCGTTCACGCAGAACTGGATTCTGGGTAGCAACCCCGACAGGACACGTATCGAGATGACACACCCTCATCAAGATGCAACCAGAAACCACCAGCGGGGCTGTTGCAAAACCGTACTCCTCTGCCCCGAGCAGAGCCGCCACAACAACATCCTTGCCCGTTTTCATCTGACCGTCGACTTGAACTGATACGCGATCTCGCAGCCCGTTGAGCATCAAAGTTTGCTGGGTTTCAGCAAGACCTAACTCCCACGGAGTACCGGCGTGTTTCAGTGAGTTCAAAGGTGAGGCTCCGGTACCCCCGTCATGCCCGGAAACTAGAATCACATCCGCTTTTGCTTTCGCTACTCCAGCGGCTACAGTCCCGATACCAACTTGGCTAACGAGTTTTACATGAACCCGAGCGCTCGAATTTGCTCGCTTCAAGTCAAAGATCAGTTGCTTAAGGTCTTCAATTGAGTAAATGTCGTGGTGCGGAGGAGGCGAAATCAGACCAACCCCGGGTGTTGAGTGTCGGGTCTTTGCTATCCACGGATAAATTTTGTTCGATGCAAGCTGCCCACCTTCTCCAGGTTTTGCTCCTTGCGCCATTTTAATTTGGATGTCGTCAGCATTTGAAAGATACATGCTCGTCACACCAAATCGACCAGACGCAACCTGTTTAATGGCACTTCGACGCTCAGGGTCAAGAAGTCTTTCCAAGTCTTCGCCGCCCTCGCCCGTGTTTGATTTTGCCCCTAGACGATTCATGGCCACAGCAAGAGTTTCGTGAGCTTCTTGGGAGATTGAGCCATAACTCATGGCACCTGTTGAAAAGCGCTTTACAATCTCGCTTATCGGTTCAACTTCTTCAATCGGGACCGCGGGTCTGACCCCTTCTTTGAACTCAAAGAGTCCCCGCAATGTCATTAAACGTTCGGCCTGATCGTCGACGGACTTCGTGTACTGCTTGAAGATGTCATACCGTTTTGATCTAGTTGAGTGCTGGAGCTTGAACACTGTTTCTGGATTGAATAGATGAGGAGGCCCCTCGCGTCGCCACTGGTACTCCCCTCCCACCTCGAGGTTGCGATGAATGTTTACAGCTCTTTCAACTGGGTAAGCACTTGAATGACGGGAAGCTATCTCTTGATGTAATACCTCGATGCCTATGCCGCCTAACTGCGAGATAGTGCCGGCAAAGTACTTGTCGATAACTTCTGGGTTCAGTCCAATGGCTTCGAAGCATTGCGCACCACTGTATGAAGACACGGTCGAGATTCCCATCTTCGACATGATCTTGAGCACACCTTTGCCGAGGGACTTGATTAGGTTCGAAGCCGCTTTCTCGAAGCTAATCCCTTCTAAGGTGCCATCTTTAACCATGAGCTCTACAGACTCTAGGGCTAGGTAAGGATTTACGGCCGCAGCTCCATAGCCCACGAGCGCGGCGACATGATGAACCTCGCGAACGTCTCCAGCCTCTACAACTAAGCCAACCATTGTCCGACGGCCTGTGCGTATCAAATGGTGATGAACTGACGAAGTTAGCAGAAGAGACGGTATTGGAGCTAAATCACGATTCGAGTTTCTATCGGAAAGAATCAGGTAAGTGACTCCGTCGTTGATAGCGGCATCAACCTCGATATTGATCTTCTCTAGTCTTGCCTCTAATGCCTTTGGTCCATCAGCTACTTTGTAAAGCCCCTGAACAACAAAAGCTTCTCCGCTTCCTGGTAGCTCATCGATGTGCTTTATTTTTGCGAGCTCATCGTTGCTCAAAGCGGGGAAATCAAGTATGACCTGCTGAGCATGAGAAGGTCCAACAGACAACAAATTGCGTTCTGGCCCAATTCCTGTGCTCAATGAAGTGACTACTTCTTCACGAATTGCATCAAGTGGTGGGTTAGTGACTTGTGCAAATTGCTGGACGAAATAATCAAAAAGCAATCGCGGTCTGTCGCTAATTGCGGCTATTGGAGTATCGGAGCCCATTGCGCCAAGTGGTTCAGCCCCGGCTAAGGCCATAGGCTTCAACAAGATTTTTAGTTCTTCCTCGGTGTATCCGAAAGTTCTTTGACGGCGGTTAACTGAAGAAGGCGTATGTGCAATGTGCTCACGCTCAGGCAATTCTCTAAGGTTGATTCGATTTTCTGATAACCACGAATCCCAGGGTTCTTGGGCGGCAATCTCAGCCTTAATCTCGTCGTCTTCAATGATGCGACCGGCAGCGGTGTCGACAAGAAACATCTTTCCTGGCTGCAAGCGGCCCTTACGAACAATCTTTGAAGGCTCTACGTCCGCAACACCAATCTCAGAAGCCAAGACAACTAATCCATCTTCGGTGATGATGTAGCGTCCTGGGCGCAGTCCATTCCGATCCAAGGTTGCACCCACGAGGGACCCATCTGTAAAAATCACAGCAGCTGGGCCATCCCAAGCTTCCATGAGCATTGAGTGGTACTCGTAAAAACTTCTCCGAGCGGGTTCAATGTCGGTGTGCTTCTCCCAAGCTTCAGGAATCATCATCATCATGGCGTGAGGTAGGGACCTTCCAGCAAGGTACAAAAGCTCAACTACTTCATCGAATGAAGCAGAGTCACTTCCTCCAGGCGTGATGATCGGCTTTAGCAAATCAATGTCTCCAAGTAGCTCAGAGTGCAGTTGTGCCTCGCGCGCTTTCATCCAATTTCTATTCCCACGTACGGTGTTGATTTCCCCGTTGTGAGCAATCATTCGATACGGGTGAGCTAGAGGCCAAGATGGGAAAGTGTTGGTTGAGAACCTTGAGTGGACAAGGGCCAATGTTGAGACCATTGAGCGGTTGCTCAGGTCAGGGAAAAATGGCTCGAGCTGAAGAGTGGTCACCATGCCTTTATAGACAATTGTCTTTGAAGATAGAGACGGGTGGTACAGCCCGATCTCGCGTTCACTTCGCTTGCGAAGGCGAAAAAGAGCTCTTTCAAGATCCAAGTCCTTAGCCCCATTAGTGCTTTCAATGAAAACTTGAGAAATGTAAGGCATTGCCGCTTTCGCAAGATCCCCAAGTACTTCTGGATTAGTAGGGACATCGCGCCAGTGAAGAATTTTTAGATTCTCAGACTCAGCGAGACTGGTGAATCTCTCTCGATCAGATGCACGTTCTTTCTCATCGATAGATTCGAAAACTAAACCAACACCATACTCACCTGCTGAGGGAAGGCTCAGCTTTAGTTCGGCTCTAAAGAATGCGTCCGGAACCTGAATAAGTATTCCCGCCCCGTCACCTGTTCCGGCATCAGAGCCAATTGCTCCACGATGTTCGAGATTGCGAAGAGCACTTAGTGCGGTTTCAATAATGTCGTAGCCAGCTGTTCCGCGAAGGGTTGCCACCATTGCAAGACCACAAGCATCTTTTTCATTCTGTTGCTTGTACAAACCGGAGTGCGGAAAATTACCAAAGCGCTCAAACGGGGAAACGATAGGCATGCATCACTCCAATCAAAAATATTGAAGGGACAACGCTGGCCCGTACGACAGTTGTTTAGAAAACTGGAACCAGGCACTTTTGATGCCGCTTTGGGGCCCTGTGGGGCTACTTATCAGATACTAGCTTATTTGCTTGGTCAGTCCCAGCTTCAGGGTCATTCCGGTCCTCAATAGATTCCGATTCGCTGCTTGTCTGTTGCTGAGGGCTAGCTGGCTCGCGGCCTGGCTTGTAGACAGATGCCTCCTGACCAGGGTGGCGCCTGGACTGGATGAAAATGATTGCAAGGCCAATTGCGATACCTACGATTGCAGACCAAATGTTTATCCGGAGCCCTAGAACAATCTCACTCGGGTCGATCCTAATTGCTTCGATCCAGACTCGTCCGACAGAGTAGTAAACCAGGTAAAGCCCAAGCATCTTCCCCCATCGAAGGTTGAACCTACGGTCGGCAGCAAGAAGTAAAGCTACACCGGCAAGTGACCAGATAGATTCATACAAAAATGTCGGGTGAAACAAGACACCCTCGGGTAATCCAGCTGGATACGCAGGGTTGCTACTTGGAATCTCGAGACCCCAAGGTAAATCTGTCGGGGTTCCGAAAAGCTCGTTGTTGAAGTAATTACCCCAACGACCAATTGCTTGCGCGAGTAAAACTCCAGGAGCCACTGCGTCTAGGTATGAAGTAAATTTTATGCCTGCTGAACGTGCGCCAATGTACGCACCAACAGAACCAAGAATTAAGGCGCCGTAGATTGCTAGGCCACCCTCCCAGATGCGGAACACAGCAAGAAAATCAGCACCCGCATAAAAATAATCGTCAGGATGTGTCAACACGTGAAAGAAGCGGCCTCCAAGAATGCCAAACGGAATTGCCCAAAGTGATATGTCAAGTGCAATGCCTGCTTCTGCTCCCCTGGCGCGAAGGCGCGACTCAGTGAGGATTAGGGCGATAACGATTCCAGCCAGAATGAACAAAGCATAGAAGTGTATGCGAAAAGGGCCGAGCTCGATGTAGCTCACATCTGGAGATGGAATCGCTGCGATGATGATGTTCTTCACTTGTTTTTTCCTTTTGCTAGTTCGGCTACCTTGGCCCGAAGTGCCTCGATACCCCCATTTTGGTAAGCGCGAACGAAAGCGGATCCAACTATGGCTCCATCCGCATACTTGTTTATCTCTCTTACTTGCGAAGCTGTAGAAACACCGATTCCAACTGCTGTCATGGAATCCTTCGATTGAGATCGAACTTGAGCGACGACCTTCTTTGCATTCTGGTCAAGATCATCCCTTGCTCCAGTTATACCCATAGTTGACACCGCGTAAACGAAACCCTTTGAACTTGCGCAGGCACGCTGGGTTCGAGCATCAGATGAGGTAGGGGTTGCTAGAAAGACTCTGTCTAGGCCAAGAGCATCAGTGGCACGTATCCAGCTTGCAGCTTCGTCTGGGATTAGATCAGGGGTGATTGCTCCCGATGCCCCTGAATCTGATAGTTCTTGGGCAAATCGTTCTTCACCGAACTGCATGACCGGATTCCAGTAAGTCATAACCAGAACTGGTGCATCAACACGACTAGTGACCGCACGAATTGCATCAAAGGCGTCTTTGAGCTTGAACCCGTTTGCTAAGGCAAGCTCGGTTGCTTCCTGGATCACAATACCGTCCATCACTGGATCGCTATATGGAATCCCAAGCTCTAAAACATCAACACCTGATTCGCACATTGCCACTGCAGCTTCCACAGAGTCCTCGAGCGTTGGGTAACCCAATGGAAAGTAACCAATGAGAGAGCCACCCTCCTCGCGGTTGGCTCTTAGAGTCTGTTCTGTAGTACTCATCAGATTAACCCAAAGTACTTAGCTGCGGTTTCCATGTCTTTGTCCCCTCGCCCGCTTAAGTTGATAAGAATCTTCGCTCCAGGCTTCAGGGAAGGAATAAGTTTCTCAATGCCCGCTAATGCGTGAGCTGTTTCAATTGCAGGGATAATTCCCTCAGTCTGGCTCAACAGTTTTAGAGCGCTCATAGCTTCTGTGTCTGTCACAGGAATGTACTCAGCACGACCAATGTCTTTCAACCAAGAATGCTCTGGGCCTACACCCGGGTAATCAAGACCTGCGGATATCGAGTGAGACTCTAAGGTCTGACCGTCCTGATCCTGAAGTAGATAGCTTTTGGCACCGTGTAAGACACCTGGTCTTCCCATACTGAGTGTGGCTGCATGGCGGAGAGTATCCACACCATCTCCTGCAGCTTCCATCCCCACTAGTCGAACATTATCGTCATCTAGAAAAGCGTGAAAAATTCCGATGGCGTTAGATCCTCCGCCAACACAAGCGGCAACGACATCAGGCAGTGAACCAAACTGCTCCAGCATTTGCGCTCTAGATTCGATCCCAATTACTGAATGGAAATCCCGCACCATCGTTGGAAATGGATGCGGACCTGCAACAGTTCCGAGTAGATAGTGAGTGGTTGAAACGTTTGCAACCCAGTCCCTTAGCGCCTCGTTTATCGCATCCTTCAAGGTTCTCGAGCCAGTTGTGACCGGAATCACTTCTGCACCGAGTAATCTCATGCGAGCTACGTTCAGAGCCTGCCGGATCGTATCGACCTCGCCCATGTAAACAACGCACTCCAGCCCTAACAATGCAGCTGCTGTAGCACTTGCAACGCCGTGCTGACCGGCTCCAGTTTCAGCAATAATTCGCTTCTTGCCCATTCTCTTTGCAAGCAAGGCCTGTCCCAGAACATTGTTGATCTTGTGTGAACCCGTGTGGTTTAGGTCTTCGCGTTTCAGAAACACCCTTATATCACCGATGGACGCTGCGAACCTAGGAGCCTCGGTAATAATGGAGGGTCTACCTGTATAGGTTTTGTGAAGATTAGCCAGCTCAGCGATGAATGCAGGATCGGACTTTGCGTGCTGATAGGTCTGATCTAGTTCGTCCAGAGCACCAATCAATGACTCAGGCACAAACCTTCCCCCGAAGTCGCCAAAATAGGGTCCGACTTGCTCTGAGAGTTTCTGGGCCATTAGAAAAGTCTATGCCTTGGCTATTTGACTGAAAGACTCAAGCAATTCTGTGGCATTTCCGGTCACTAAAGCCTCTCCCACCAGAACACACTGGGCTCCCGCAGCCGCATACGCTGCAACATCGTTTTTGTCACGAACCGCCGATTCAGCAACCTTTACGCAATCTGTGGGCAGGGCTGAAACAAGTTGCTCGAAAAGCGCCCGATCGGTTTCAAACGTGGTCAAATCCCTGGCGTTGATGCCTACTAGTGAAGCACCAATCGAAGAGGCAAACTCTACTTCTTCAATGTTGTGAGTTTCAATGAATGCACACATCCCCAATGATTCAATAAATGCTTTGAGCCTGATCAATGCAGCGGGTTCTAGACCGGCTGCAATTAATAGAACTATGTCTGCTCCGTGCGCGCGTGCTTCAAGCACCTGATACTCGTTAGCAATAAAGTCCTTGCGAAGAATCGGAATTGAAACAGCTGGCCTTACGGCAGCAAGGTCTTGAAGGCTTCCAAGAAACAATCGTTGCTCAGTTAGAACACTGATGGCACTGGCCCCGGCTGACTCATAGACCCTGGCTAGCGCTGCAGGGTCTGGAATGTCAGCTAAGTGACCCTTGGAAGGACTTGCTCTCTTAATCTCAGCGATGACGTTTATAGACGTTCCGAAAGTTAGAAAACTTAGGGCATCAAGAGCAGCAGGCGCTCCCAGGGCTAGTTTTTCAACGGCGGGTAAGGAAACAAGCTCTTGTCTTTTACGTGCGTCTTCTACTGCGCCCGCGTAAAGCGAATCAAGCAATTAGTGCTTGGACTTTGATCCGCCGACTCCGTAGCCGGCTCGCTTCAAAAACAACCCAACAGCTACACCGGCAAGCGCTAGACCTGCCGAAGCCCACACCAAAACTGCGATGTCAAGCCAGAAGAAAAGTGTTCCAAGCGCAAACGCAACAATAATGATGATTACGGTTGTCCAAGCTGCTACGGAATCCCCGTGACCTGGTTCTAATTGATTCTCAGACATAAATTCTCCTCTTGTTCACTAGTTTATCCGAGCAAGCACTACTTCTGGGACTCCCACAGGTCCTCAATTTCCTCAGGGGGTTCAACATTTGAAGTCTTCTTGGACGGTTCGAGACTCAAGAAGGCTTTAGCTGCTAGCAAGGCAATGTTCAATCCGATTGCAAGGAGATACCCGATCCATAGATAAGTGCTGTTGGATGATGCCACAAACTGCATCTGGCTAGCTGAACCGGCAACGCCAGTGATCTCACTTATTGATCCCGTTATCGAATCTTGGACGCTTGATTCAACACCAAAACCAACCAGGAATGCATGGGCAAGCATGGCAGGAACCATCAGACCGGCAATCCAGCGACCAACCGTTGTTGGCGTAAAGAATGATGCAAGTAGAGCAGCCGCCTGAAGCAGTATAAGTGCCGAGATGATTGGGAACGCAGAGAACCCCGTCACTTCAATGCTTTGGCCTCCTGCATCAGGAGTTAACTGAATCTGATGCCAATTCAAACCTGCAGACACCGACAGCAAAAGAATGCTCGTTAGCCAGGCAAAGGACAGGTTTCGTTGGCTCACTTCGTATACCGTCTCATCTGATTAGCGGCGTGAATCGCTCGCAGTGGCGCGGAGGCCTTGTTCAGAGTCTCCTGGTTTTCAAGCGAAGGAACGCTATCTAGCACAATTCCGGCTCCCGCCTGAACATGACCTACACCGTCGCGAATAACTGCAGTCCTGATAGCAATTGCAAGATCAGCGTTGCCGGCAAAGTCAAAGTAACCAACAACCCCTCCAAACAGTCCACGATTTGTAGGTTCGAGCTCCTCGATTATTTCAAGAGCTCTAGGTTTTGGTGCGCCCGATAAAGTTCCGGCAGGGAAAGTCGCCTTTACAACACCAACGGCTGAGATCCCATCTCTAATCTGACCTTCAACTGTTGAGACTAAATGCATGATGTGACTGTAGCGCTCTACCGTCATGAACTCAGTGACGTTCACTGAACTTGCCTCGCAGACCTTCAAAAGATCGTTCCTTGCTAGATCAACAAGCATTAGGTGCTCGGCCTTCTCTTTAGCGTCGCCAAGCAGCTCTGCTGCCAAAGCATTGTCTGCTTCTACAGTGACTCCCCTTGGTCTTGAGCCGGCTATCGGGTGGAGCACGGCTTTTCCGGCGTTGACTCTCACCAGAGCTTCCGGCGATGAACCAACTACTGCAAAATCACCATCGTCATCAAGAAAGTTCAGTAGGTACATGTAAGGACTAGGATTTATCGCCCTGAGCATCCTATATACATCGAGCGGAGTTGCTGAAACTTTTGAATCGAAACGCTGCGAGATCACAACCTGAAATACATCGCCTGCGACAACGTGCTGCTTTGCTCGCTCGACAAGAGTCATGAATTCGGTATCACTTGTTCTTCTTGTGAAAGTCGGTTCTGCATCAAGATCAACTTCGGCCATGAAGGGCTTGCTTGGCTCTACAAGCTTCTCCTTCATTATGCGTATGCGCTCTATTGCAGCCTCATACTCAACGGATGCTTCAGAACTCTGCTCAAGATACACATTTGAAACAAGCTTTAGAGAGGAGTCCTTGTGGTCTACAACGACCAAATCCCTAATGACTGCAACTGCTAGATCCGGGACTTTGAGCTCCTTGGACTTTCGAGTCCCAAGCCGTTCAATTTGATGCACGGTATCCCAGCCCAACAGTCCCACCAGACCAGACACGAGCGGAGGTAGGTCATCTACTGGCGCAGCTTTCCAACTCTGCTGAATCTTTTCTAGTGCGTCTAGACCAGATAATCCAGTTAGCGTCTGCGCATCAGACGGCAACGGGTTTGACCCACTAGCAGATGTCCAAGCAAATGAATCGTCCGAAGCAACAAAGAAGCCGTGGTTTTCCACTCCAATAAAACTATATCGAGACCAAACGCCAGCCTCAGCGGACTCGAGAAGGAAGCTTCCCGGCTGGTTTGCGGCGAGTTTTTCAAAAATGGATAGTGGGGTCTCGGTCCCAGAGAATACTGTTTCAACAATTGGAATAACTTGATACACCTTTGCAAGCTCTAGAAACTCTTGTCTTGAAATCATCAGTTAAACCCTCGCAAGGGCCCGAAGCCGATCAATCTCAGCATTTCGATCATTTGCTCTAAAAATTGCAGTGCCTGCAACAAAGGTGTCGGCCCCGGCGGCTGCTAACGCAGAAATGTTATCGGCCGTAATTCCACCGTCAACTTGGATCGAAAGCGAAAGCTTGTTCTCACGAGCAAAAGTGGCAGCTTGAGAAACTTTTGACACGGTTGCTTCGATCAATGACTGGCCGCCGAAACCTGGCTCCACGGTCATTATCAAGAGCATGTCTAACTGCTGCACCAAGTTCGAAACTGACTCAAAGCTAGTGCCCGGCTTTATCGACATAGCTACCTTCGCACCAGATGCTCGAATGTTGGAGATTACCTGAGTGGGATCGGTGGCAGCTTCGAAGTGGAAGGTGACCGAACTTGCGTACTGGCCATACTGCCCAGCCCAGTGCTCAGGATTGTCAATCATCAAGTGAACATCTAGAGGCACCTGGGACACTTCAAAGAGTCTCTTGGCAATTGGAAGACCAAGGGTCATGTTAGGCACAAAATGCCCGTCCATCACATCAACGTGAATCAAGTCTGCATGACTAATACTTGCTAACTCAGCTTCTAGGTTCGCGAAGTCAGCGCTCAAGATACTTGGCGCGATGCGAATGTCCATTTTGCTAGTTTATCGACTTGCGCATAAGGGCTAAGAACATCGCGTCAGTACCGTGAACGTGAGGCCAAAGTTGTGTTGTTGAGATTGTCTCATCAAGGGCTAGGTCTGGATTGATCCCGTTAAGAATGCTGTTTGCGTTAACTAGCTCTAACTGATTCTTGAACCTGCCTTGAGCCCAGGCTACCTGTGCGGTTGTCTCGGACAAGTGTGGCGAACAGGTGACATAGGCCAACACTCCCCCAGGCTCCAAAGCTAGCCATGCACTCTCAAGAAGTTCTCTTTGGAGTTTTACCAAGTCAACCAAATCATCTGTTGTCCTTCTCCAGCGAGATTCCGGTCTACGTCTAAGTGCTCCTAGGCCTGTGCATGGAGCATCCAGCAGAATTCGAGAGAACCTTTGAGCTTGGTTGCCGATTTCTCTTCCATCGGAGGTAGTCACCCTAAACTTTCCCAGTGGTTTCAGTGATTTAGACACCAATTCGGATCGATGCAAAGAAACCTCGTTGGCAATCAGATCTGTTCCCTTGGCTACTGACAATGCTGCTAGCAAAGCTGCTTTTCCTCCAGGCCCTGCGCAAACATCCAACCATGTGGTGTCTTTGGTTTCTATCCTCGCCTCAGCCAGAGCCAATGTGACCAACTGAGATCCCTGATCTTGAACACGAGCGAATCCGTTCTGAACAGCTTCAATGCTGCCTGGATTCCCACTGATAGCCACTCCGATAGGTGAAGGATTGGCATCCGGCAGTTGTGACCCAAGTTGTTCGGGCAAGCAAAAACCTGGCAGCGCCACAAGGGAGACCTTTGGTGCCAAGTTGTTGCTATCTAGAAGCTTCGCGAGACTGCTCTCCATTCCACGTGATTGTAAAGCAGCTTTGAAAGCCTGAACAACCCAAACTGGGTGTGAATACTTGATCGATAAAGCTTCGTTGCCTGATAGGCCAACTAGGACTGAATCTATCCATTGATCTCGGGTTTTCAGGCTGACTTTTCGAAGAACTGCATTCACAAAACCAACCGATCCTTTGCTGGCCTTGGCTTTTGCTAGGTTGACGCTTTCATTTATTGCCGCGTGAGTTGGAACTCGCATGTCTAAAAGCTGGTGCACGCCAAGCACCAGAACAATCTGTGCAGCAGGCTCTACATCATCAATCTTGCGGCTCGATGCAATTTCAATAATCTTCTCGTAAAGAAGCCAGTTACGAATTGTCCCAAAAGCTAGCTCTTGAACAAAAGCAGCGTCCCTAGAATCAAATTTTGCTCTTGCAACAAGGGTTGGTAAGAGAAGATTTGCATAAGCATCATCGGACTGAACTCGATCCAGTAGATCAAAAGCTACCTCGCGAATCACGACAGCAACAACGAATCTCTTCGCAATCCCCGAAACCAATCCGCCCCTGACATTGCCTTTTTGCCAGCCGGTTGAACCTTTTTCAGCACCACAGAACCAGCTAAGCAACCGACCACCAGTTCTGAGTCATCCAATTTTGCAATACCGGGCTCAAGTTGCGTTGCACCCGACACAGAAGCTTCGAGAACTCTTACTGGAAGAGAGTTTAATTCAAACCAGGCAACTGGCTCCGGATTCATAGCCCGAACCTTGTTCACAAATTTTTCCGCTGAAAGGTTGAAATCAAGCCTTGCTATCGAGCGGGTTATCTTTTTTGTGACCGCTCTCCCAACATCAGCAGGCTGAGCAGCTCTTGAGGAATACAGGCTATCGAACTCATGGAGAGTCCTTACAAGAAGTTTCGAACCTTCATCGGCTAGACGCTCTAAAAGCTCTCCGGCGCTCTCATTAGGTTTGATGTCTATTTCCTGTGCAGAAAGAATTGGACCGCTATCTACACCTTCATCAAGCTCGAACACACTTACGCCTGTAGAAGTGGCACCCTCGAGAATTGCTTGCTGAACTGGGGACGCTCCAGGGTATTTGGGTAACAATGAGTAGTGAAGGTTGATCCACCCCCTACTTGGTATTCCTAGAACTTCTTTTCTAAGAATGGAACCATAAGCAACAATCACCCCAAGGTCAGCATTCAATCCAGAAATCCAATTCAAAGCTGCTTCATCAATTGAGTTTGACTTCCACATTGGGATTGCTAGCGAGCTAGCCATTTTGGCAACCGCAGACTCAGTCACTACGGAGTTTCTGCCGGTGGGAGCATCTGATCGGGTCAGGACGCCAACCACGTTATAACCGGCGTCAACCAAGGCTTCAAGAGTCTTGGCAGCATTAGCTGGTGTACCCGCAAAAATAATTCTCAAATGATCTCCGCGTCTAGATTACTTCAGGGTCGTTCATCTTCACGGTTATCGCTCGTGCACTTCTTCCAGAAACTGCTGTACGTGTCTTGCCAGCCCCTACCTTCGCGACCTCAGTCTTAAGTGTCTTGGCTAAATCAATACCAATTGAGTATGGGTACTTGAAGATAAGTCTCCATAACGAACTACTTGCTGAGCTCTCAAGTGGAGCTGGCCCAATCCTGATAACGCCATTCTGATGACTAAGGTGCTCCGAAAGCTCATTCAGCAACTCAATCTCGGCGGTGATGCTTCCAAGCCGTAGTGCAGGCGGAAGCATTAGCTCGCTACGAGAACGATATTCATTCTCGGCAATTTTGTCGTGGTTCCAAAGGCAAAACAGCTGCGAAAGTTCGCCAGTCACGCCAACCAGCACGCACTGCGCCTTCGACGATGCTTTAGCTACAGCATTTGACCAAATGCGAACAGCTTCTTCCTGAGCGCGTAAGTTTTGCCTAGAAAGCGCAATCTTGGCATCTAACAGCACGACAGCACTGTATCCACCTTCAACATATGGTTCGGCCCCAGCCGTGGAAACCACAAGTGTCTTACCTCTTGGAATCTTGACTGTTCGAGCGTCTCCAGTGGATTCAATAACTCGAACTTTTGGGAAAGCGCGCCCTAGCTCTGCGGCTGTGCGTGTGGAGCCAGCTCTACCTAATGCAACCTCAGTGCCTCCGCAATCGCATCGGTAATCCAGTTGAAAGCTATTGCACCATCGGCATTTCTTAGCACCACTCGAGTCAACCCAAAGCGGTCCCTTGCAGTCCTTACACCGTGCAGGCTCGTCGCAGGCTTTGCAGTAGATAGAAGTGCTATCACCCAGAGATGAAACTTGTACTAGGACTGGGCCGATTTCAAGACCTGCCTTTATCGCTGAATAAGCATGTGAATCAACGCGAAGACCCGGTTCCGAGTTTGAAATTCTTGGAGCAGCAAAAGACTTACTTCTGTCCACTAGAAACTTTGAGTCCAAAAGTCTTTTCATGTCGCAGGAAACTGAATGAGAGGCAAAAACTAGGGAACATTGTTCAATTCCCTGCCGTACTAAGACCACATCTCTTGAGTGCAAGTAAGGAGCAGATTGATCAGCGTAACTTCGGTCCGCCTCATCAAGAACCAGAATGCTACCAAGGTTGTGAGCTGGTGCGTAAGCGGCAGACCTCGAACCAATCACTATTACTGCATCGTGTTCTAAGGCTTTCAGGAATGCATCGTACTGTTTTGATTTGGGCTGCTCCTGAGAAAAATTCGCGACAAAATCCCCCAAACCAATTTGCTTTAGTGCCTCAAGAACTTGCTCATGTTCTCGATAATCGGGGACGAGAATGATTGTTGATCTTCCTTGCGAAAGATTTAATGAGGCTAGATCAACAAATAGTTTTACCCATCCTGGTGCATTAGGTCGGGTACTTCCCCAATCAGTTTCTACCTCTCGAGGCTCGGCTTGAACAAAGGACTTCGTGCTACCAGCAACGAGCAGTTCCAAATAATCAGCATCTTTTACACTTGTAGGCTTTTTAGGTTTCGAGTTTGACAACGACTTCATGTGAGCTTCAAAGGCTCTGGGCATGTGAGGCGGGATAGCAAGCTTTAGAAGCTCCCCCAAAGAACAAGCAGATCGCTCTGCTAGTTGCGCACAAAGATTGAACACACTTGGCTGAAGTGTCTGCGCGTTGCCGACGACTTCGAGCACCTCACTCAGCCGACCCTTGAATTCAGAGTCAACGGGGAATTCAACTATGAACGCATCTAGCGGTTTCTTTGAGCGACCAAACATCACCCGAACGCGTGAGCCAATTGCCGCAGTCTCCTGCAAAGGCTCTGGGACAAGGTAGTCAAACAACCTATCTAACTGGGGAAGGTTTGACTGGATAGCCAGTTTCGCTATCTTCTGCATCTATAGATTCAGAGCAGAACGCAACGCGTCAACGCGATCGAGCTTCTCCCAGCTGAACTCCGGCAGCTCTCTGCCGAAGTGACCGTATGCTGCAGTCTTTGAATAGATTGGTCTGAGAAGATCTAGGTTCTCAACGATGGCACGTGGTCTTAGGTCAAAAATGTCGCGAATAGCCTGCTCTATGGATGCTGTAGCAACTTTCTCAGTCCCAAAAGTCTCTAGGTAAATTCCAACAGGGTTGGCAACACCAATTGCGTAGGCAACTTGAACTTCAACCCGATCCGCCGCCCCTGATGCCACAACATTCTTGGCGACCCATCGCATTGCGTAGGCTGCAGATCGATCTACCTTTGAAGGGTCCTTGCCGCTGAATGCTCCGCCACCGTGTCTTGCTGCACCGCCATAAGTATCCACAATAATCTTGCGTCCAGTTAGCCCCGCGTCGCCCTGGGGTCCACCAATTACGAATTTGCCAGTTGGGTTAATGAAAAACTTCGCTGCAGAAAAGTCCAAACCTGACTGCTCAAGGATTGGCACGATCACGCTGGATTTGATGGCCTCGTGAATGTCTGCTTGCGAAACTCCGTCATCGTGCTGACTCGATACAACTACGGCCTCGATTGTTTTAGGGGTTGAGCCATCAAAGCCAACAGTGACTTGGGTCTTTCCATCGGGGCGCAGAAAGGACACTTCTCCACTTTTACGAACACTGGCGAGTTTCTCCGACAGTCTGTGAGAGAGAGCAATGGCTGTGGGCATGTAAGTTGGAGTTTCATTACTGGCGTAGCCGAACATAATTCCCTGGTCTCCGGCACCTTGAGACTCAAAGCGATCGGTTGAACCCTGATCCCTTACTTCAAGACCCGAGTCAACACCCTGAGCAATGTCAGGAGACTGCTGACCTATCGAAACTGACACCCCACAGCTTTTTCCATCAAATCCAATCTTCGATGAGTTGTAGCCAATGCCCAAGATAGTGTCTCTGACGATAGAGGGAATTTCAACATATCCGCTAGTCGAGACTTCTCCGGCAACATGCACTAAACCTGTTGTGACCATGGTCTCTACGGCTACACGAGCATCTTTATCCTGAGCCAACATGGCATCAAGGATTGCATCAGAAATCTGATCGCAGATTTTATCCGGATGACCTTCGGTCACTGATTCCGACGTGAACTGCCTTAGTTTGCTCATGATTCCCCCATGTTACTTGCTATCTTCGACAAAACGCCCGTAGCAACAGCTATTTTAGTTCCTGAAATTCTCTCAGCTGAATCCCCATAAACCAATACAACTTCAGTCTCGTCCTTGCCGAACACTTTTCCAGAGCCAATGTTGTTTGCAACTATGTAGTCGCAACCTTTAGACAACAGCTTCTTCCTCCCGAGCTTCTCCAGCTCATCACTGACCTCAGCTGCAAACCCAATCACGATAGGTTTAGATTCTTCTTGACTCAACAAGCTCACGGTCTGGGCAAGGATATCTGGATTAGCTACTAGCTCCAAACTTGTCTTTTCACCCAAGTCTGCGCGCTTGAGTTTTGCATCCGTAGAAGCGGCAGGTCTGAAATCTGCGACCGCTGCAGCCATAACCAAGATGTCGTAGGCGCCTCGCTGGGTGGCAAGAGCTTCACCTAGCTGCATAGCGGTTTGAACCTTCACGCAATCAAGTCCTGTTGTCATCGCTTCGTCAATATTCGCGGCAATAAGTACGACCTCTGCGCCAAGCTGTTTCGCGGCTCTAGCAAATGCAATACCTTGTTTGCCCGAAGAATAGTTTCCAATGAATCGAGCGGCATCAATGGGCTCTCTTGTGCCGCCGGCTGTGACTAGAACTTTCTTTCCAGACAACGGCCCACCGAGCGATGCTAACGCTGCTTCAAAAATCAATTGCGGTTCAGCTAGCCGACCAACACCTGAATCTTCTCCGGTAAGTCGACCAGTTTCAGGCCAGACGATGTTGATACCCCTTGAGCGAAGCAAGGAGATGTTCGCCTGAGTTGCCTGGTTTTCCCACATTTCAGTGTGCATGGCGGGCGCAAGAACTACTGGGCACGTTGCTGCAAGAACGGTTGTTGTTAGCAAGTCGTCTGCAATGCCAGCTGCAAGCCTTGCTATGAATGAAGCTGTTGCTGGGGCGACGACAATTAACTCAGCTGATTTCGAGATTGCGATGTGCTTAACCTGGTCAACATCTGTGAAAAGATCTGGATCAACAATTGAGACAGGATTTCCTGACAGCGCCTCTAAGGTAGTCTTTCCGATGAATTTAAATGCGTTCTGGGTTGCGACGACTTGAACTGAATGACCGGCCTCGGAGAACAATCGAATTACTGCTGCTGATTTATAGGCCGCGATACCGCCGGTAACACCGACCACTACATGGGCCACGTGAAGAATTCGCCTAGTCTAGGTGGCGCTTTGTAAGAAGGCCCTGATCCACTTCGTGAAGCGCAATAGTGAGAGGCTTTTCGTCGATAGTCACATCAACCAGAGGTCCGACGTTGTTAAACAAGCTTCCTTCGTGAAGGGCGGAGTAGTAGTCGTTAATCTGGCGTGCACGCTTTGCAGCGAACATTACGAGTTCATACTTCGAGTCGACTCGATCCATCAACTTATCGATTGACGGGGAAACGATTCCTTCTAGCTTTTCGGACATGGCAACTTTCCTGAGATTATGTGGATTTCAATAAGTCTACGACTTCTTGGGCACATCTGGCGACCTCATCATTTACCACCGAATAATCAAACTCCCCAGCCCGGGCTAACTCTGATTTAGCCGTTTCAAGGCGTATTTGCTTGTCCTGCTCCGACTCAGTCCCCCGTTTATCTAGCCTGGCCCGCAATTCGTCGAAACTCGGTGGGTGAACAAACACCAGCACGGACTCGGGAAATGCCTTCTTCACCTGAAATGCTCCTTGGACATCAATTTCAAGAATCACATTGAGTCCTTGGGATAAGGCAAGTTCAACCGGTTGTCTTGGAGTGCCATAGGAATTGGAACCGTGAACAGTAGCCCACTCCAACATCATTCCTGAGTCAACTCTTTGCTTGAACTGCTCATCGCTCAAAAAGAAGTAAGACTTTCCTTCTATCTCCCCAACTCGGGGAGCCCTTGTGGTTGCAGACACTGAAAGAACAAATCCAGGAAAACAATTCACGATGTGCGAAGCCAGCGTGCCCTTACCAACGGCAGATGGGCCTGCCATCACGACTAACTTGCCTGCTCCAGTCATGCCCGCAACCCTACCTCAAGCTCAGACTTTGCGGCCGCTAAGCGGCTTGCCAGACCTTCCCTGCTCGAACCTGCCACCAAACGAGAAACGCTACAGATACTTACTGGGGAAAACGCTTTCATGAGAGATCTTGCCTGGGACAGATTAGCTCCTTGCGATCCAAAGCCTGGCACTAGGACAGGAACTCTCGATGGCTTAGTTAGATCAATGTCAAGAGTTGAAGAGTTCACTGTGGCGCCGTAAACAATGCCTACGGAACCAAGCTCCCCCACGCTGTAGGTTTCCGCATACTCAAACACGCTCTTAGCAACGGTTTGCCCATTGGAACTGGCGGATTGCAAGGTGGCGGCTCCTGGATTTGATGTTGCAGCAAGTATGAACAATCCTCGTGCGTTGTCTAAAGCGACTTGAACAACTTGATCTAAGGATTCAGGACCCAAATACGGTGAGACGGTGAGTGCGTCGCAAACAAACACCGCTTCTTTTCCAAGCCAAGCGTTCGCGTAACCATTCATGGTAGATCCGATGTCGCCGCGCTTGGCATCCGCAAGAACCAAAAGCGTGCGCGCAGATGCTTCTTCCAGGATATCGGTTAGCACCTTGAAGCCTTCAGCACCAAACTGCTCAAAGAAGGCAACCTGGGGCTTGACTATCGCAACTTGATCTGCTGCAACGTCCAGTATTGCCATCGCGAATGATCTTGCCCCCTCGGCGCTTTGTGGGAGGCCCCAGCTCTGTAATTGTTCGAGGCTTGGGTCGATGCCAACGCAAAGATTTCCTTTTGCTCTGAAGCCTTGCAGCAACCGAAGGCCGAAACTAGACACCAAGGGCCGCCTTGCGATCACTTGCGTGCTCTTGCAAAGACTTAACATCGAAAGGTCCTGCGATTACCGCTTCGAAGGAACCTATCGCGCAACTGAGTTGCGCGAGAGTTGTGAAAATTGGCTTGTCTGCAGCAGTTGTCGCAGCACGAATCTCGTAGCCATCTTTACGAGCCGAAGAACCGGTCGGAGTATTGACGACTACATCCACTTCACCGGCCGTGATCATTTCAACAATTGTGGGCCCCTCTGCCTCTGAAGATCCTTGGCTGTGCTTTCTGACCTCTCTTGCTGAAATACCGTGCCGCTGAAGAATCTGAGCAGTGCCTGCAGTTGCGAGTATTTCATAACCAAGCTGTTCGAGCCTTCGAACCGGCAAAAGCATTTGCGGCTTGTCTCGATCGGCCACAGAAATAAATATTCGCCCCTTTGTTGGCAGCGAACTTCCCGCGGCCGCCTGTGATTTGGCAAATGCTCTTGGGAAATCAACGTCTATTCCCATGACCTCTCCAGTTGAGCGCATCTCTGGTCCAAGAAGTGAATCTACGTATCTTCCATCAGAAGTTGCGAATCTCTTGAAAGGAAGTACTGCTTCCTTAACAGAGATTGGCGAGTTGGCTGGAATGTATGTGCCATCGAGGTTCGGAAGATGACCCTCTGCTTTCAATTCCGCGATGGATTTACCGACCATTACCAAAGCTGCTGCCTTTGCCAAGGTAATTCCCAAAGCCTTTGACACGAAAGGGACAGTTCGAGAAGCTCGCGGATTAGCTTCAAGAACGTAAAGGACATCTGCGGCCATTGCAAACTGGACATTTAGAAGGCCCCTCACGCCTATACCCTTAGCAATCATTTCGGTAGCGTCCCGAACGCGCGCAATCTGCGACTCGCTAAGGGTTATCGGAGGTAGCGTGCAACTAGAGTCTCCCGAATGGATTCCAGCTTCTTCGATGTGCTCCATTACTCCACCAACGTAAAGTTCAACACCGTCGTACAAAGCGTCGATGTCAATCTCGATTGCATCATCCAGGAATCTATCGACCAATAGAGGGTGTTCGGGGCCAACAATGGCTTGGTCTTCAATCCTTCGGAAGTAATCAGACATTCCCTCTTGGTCATAAACAATCTCCATCCCACGGCCACCCAGGACAAATGAAGGTCTAACAAGCACAGGAAATCCAATTCGATCTGCAATCACTTTGGCGTCAGCTAGATTCGTGGCTGTACCGTTAGCCGGGGCAAGGAGTTTTGCCTTGTCGAGAATCTTTGAGAAAGAACCGCGCTCCTCAGCCAGGTCAATAGCGTCGGGTGAAGTTCCAAGAATCGGAACACCAGCTTTCTTCAAACCCTGCGCAAGCCCAAGAGCGGTTTGACCACCAAGCTGCACCACTACGCCAACAATCTCACCTGAAGCAGATTCTGCGTGAATAACCTCAAGGACATCCTCAAGGGTTAGTGGTTCGAAATAGAGCCTGTCGGATGTGTCGTAATCAGTCGAGACAGTTTCGGGGTTGCAGTTGATCATTATTGTCTCGTAGCCCGCGTCAGAGAGGGCAAATGAGGCGTGAACACAGGAGTAATCAAATTCGACTCCCTGACCGATGCGGTTAGGGCCAGAGCCAAGAATTATTACTTTTCGACGATCAGAGGGAACAACCTCGGTCTCTTGCTCATAAGTTGAATAGTGATACGGAGTAAGAGCGGGAAATTCTCCAGCACAAGTGTCCACAGTTTTGAAAACCGGACGAAGGCCGAGCTTATGCCGGAGACTTCGGACATCAGTTTCTGAAAGACGCCGCAACTCTGCAATCTGCTGATCACTAAAGCCGTGCTCTTTTGCCAACTTGAATATCTCAGGAGTTAGGTCCTTGGCATTTCGTATCGAATCGGCAACCTCGTTTATGAGAACAATTTGATCTAGGAACCAAGGGTCAATCATTGTCGAGTTGAAGACCTGTTCCGGTGTAGCTCCCTTAAGCAATGCCTGCTGAACATTCACAATTCGCCCATCGGTTGGTTGCTTTATTGAAGTAAGCAGGTCTTCAACTGGAGTCACGTTGTGGTTCCAATGAAACGAGGATCCTCTTTTTTCTAACGAACGAAGTGACTTCTGGAGAGCCTGGGAGAAGGTACGGCCGATTGCCATGGCCTCCCCCACGGACTTCATGGTGGTTGTAAGAGTTGGGTCGGCGGCTGGGAATTTCTCAAAAGCGAATCTAGGGACTTTAACGACAATGTAGTCAAGTGTCGGTTCGAAACTGGCAGGCGTCACTTTTGTGATGTCGTTTGGAATCTCATCCAAGGTGTATCCAATGGCAAGCTTGGCCGCAATCTTTGCGATTGGAAATCCGGTTGCTTTTGAGGCCAAGGCTGAAGATCGGCTGACTCTAGGATTCATCTCAATCACGATTACTCGACCTGTTGCAGGATCTACAGCAAACTGAATATTGCAACCGCCTGTGTCAACACCAACATCGCGAATAATCTGGATCGAAATATCTCTTAGGTTCTGATACTCGCGGTCAGTCAAGGTCAAAGCAGGTGCGACAGTGATTGAATCCCCAGTGTGCACACCAACAGGGTCAACGTTTTCAATCGAGCAAACCACAACCGCATTATCGTTGCGGTCTCTCATTAGTTCTAGCTCATACTCTTTCCAGCCAAGAATTGATTCCTCGAGCAATACTTCGGTAGTTGGAGATGCTTGAAGTCCAGCACCAGCAATTCGAATTAGCTGTTCTTCGTTGTAAGCAAAACCAGAACCTAAACCACCCATCGTGAAGGAGGGACGAACAACCAGTGGGTACCCAAGCTTCTTTGCCCCAGCAAGGATCTCCTCAATGTTTTTGGCAATTACAGATTTTGCAACATCGGCTCCGGCGTCAAGCACAAGTTGCTTGAACGATTGACGATCCTCTCCTGCCTTGATGGCAGCAATGTTGGCGCCGATCAGTTCGACGTTGTACTTCTCTAGAATTCCTAACTCATGCAGCTCCATCGCAGCGTTGAGCGCCGTCTGACCACCAAGGGTAGGCAGAATTGCATCCGGTTTTTCCTTTGCGATGATGGCCTCAATAACCTGAGCCGTTATTGGTTCGACATATGTGGCATCTGCGAAGTCGGGGTCGGTCATGATGGTTGCTGGGTTTGAATTCACGAGAATAACCCGGATGCCCTCGGCTCTGAGTACTCGACAGGCCTGAGTGCCCGAGTAGTCAAACTCGCAGGCTTGACCGATGACAATTGGTCCGGAGCCAATAACGAGAACGCTGTTTAGATCAGTTCTGCGCGGCATTAGTTTGCACCTGACCGCTCGGTAATCATTTGAACAAGCCGGTCAAACAGATAAGACGAATCGTGTGGCCCAGCGGCAGCTTCCGGATGGTACTGAACCGAGAACGCCGGCACGTCAATGCATTCAAGGCCCTCTACGCACTGGTCGTTTAGATTCACATGTGAAACCCGGACCTTTCCAAATCCAGCAGGTGATGCAACCAGTTCCCCGTTCTCTCCGCCTGGAACTCTAACCGCGAAACCATGGTTGTGAGCTGTGACTTCCACTCGACCAGTAGTTCGATCAAGTATTGGCTGGTTGATTCCACGATGGCCAAAGGCGAGCTTATAGGTATCAAAACCGAGTGCTCGACCAAGTAGTTGATTTCCAAAGCAGATTCCAAAAAACGGAATTCGCCGTTCAAGAATTGCTTTTAGGAGTTTCACTTGTTCCGCCGAGGCGCTAGGGTCTCCAGGTCCATTCGAAAAGAAGACCGCATCGGGCTTGGTTGCCAGCACAGCTTCGATGGATGTAATGGCTGGAAGAACTGTCACGACCAAACCTCGTTTAATCATGTGCTCAATAGTTGAGCGCTTAATGCCAAGATCTAGAATCGAAACCCTGCCGACGTACTGGCCCATGTGCGGCACTTCGTAGGAATCAGGAGTTGTCACAATCGAACTTAGGGACATTCCTTTCATCTGCGGTGCTTCGCAAACAATTTCAACCAGTCTTTCTATGGCCTGTTCGGACCTTGGTCCCGAAAAGATACCGGCTCGCATAGCGCCTTTTGAACGTATGTGCCGAGTTAGGGCTCTGGTGTCTATGCCTGAGATACCAACAATGAAGTTCTCCTCGAGTTCTTCCGTGAGCGATCTCTCGGATCGATAATTGGAAACAACTCTGGATGGCTCTCTGACAACATAGCCACTAACCCAGATACGGTTCGATTCCTGATCGCGCGAGTTAACACCGGTTATTCCGATGTGAGGCGCCGTTTGAACCACAATTTGACCCGCGTAGCTTGGATCAGTAAGAGTCTCTTGATACCCAGTCATTCCAGTAGCAAAAACAATTTCACCAAGGGTTTGACCCTCGGCTCCGTAGGCAGTTCCGTCAAAAACCTTGCCATCTTCAAGCACTAATTTCGCAGTCTTCATTTGACTAGACACCCACCAAACTTGAAAGCTCAGAAAGCAATTTAGAGCGAAGGCTCGCATCAACAAATCGGAAATGGGACTCTAGTTCCTGCGATCCAAGCTTCCACTTGATCGACACAAGGCCATCTTTTTCAACTGCTCTATCAATGACCGCAGAAGCCGAACCCAAATCAATCAAGTCGGTTCTTGGAATATGAAAGCTAACCTCGCCGGTCCGTGTGACTTCTAGTCCAGAAGCGGTAATCGCAAGAAAAGCCTCGCCGCGATGTGCCAAACCATGAGCCACTACCCGTTCAAGTGGACGATTGGCAAACGTAGTGGCAACGTAGAGACACTTGAATCCAGCTGTTGAACCAGCAGCTTCTGTCGGCTTTACAAGTGTCATCTGTTGTTTTGACATCCTTCTGCGCCAAGATGCGAAAGCCAGCAACGCCAAAACCACAAAGAATGCCAAGCCGATAAGGCCCACCTGGTAGGTCTCCATTAGATTCTGCCTTTCTGAACAACTTGAAAATTCCTATAACTAAATTCTCCGTCATAAATCGTGTGCACAACTCGCCCCTTCATCTCCAGACCCGAATAAGGGTTATTCTCACTCATGCTCTGGGTACGAGGTTCCGGAGACCAAGACAAAGCAGGATCTACAAATGTAAGGTTCGCAGAAGAGCCAGGCTCCAGATATCTCCCGTGTGAATCAAGCCCACTGATTCGAGCGCCGTTGGTGGACATTACCTCAGCCAAACGTGCAAAATTAGACTTCCCAGAATCAACAAGTACGTCCTGCGCTACTGAATATGCAGTTTCGAGGCCAACCATCCCAAACGCAGCACTTGCCCAATCAGTATCCTTCGATTCCTTGGGGTGAGGGGCATGGTCGGTTGCAATCACATCGATTGTGCCATCGATAAGACCTTCGCGAAGCGCCCTTACGTCAGCATCAGTTCGAAGCGGAGGATTCACCTTGTATAGCGGATCGTAACCTGCTGCTGACGCTTCTGTAAGTAGAAGGTGATGAGGAGTCACTTCTGCGCTCACGCTAACTCCCCGCTTTTTAGCCTGACGTATCAATTCAACAGAGCCAGCAGTAGAAACGTGGCAAACGTGAAGCCTTGAGCCGGTAAGTTCAGTGAGCATCAGATCTCGCGCGATGATTGCTTCCTCCGCAACGTGTGGCCAGCCTGCGAGTCCAAGCTTGGTTGCAAGGGCTCCCTCATTCATCTGAGCGTTGACAGTAAGTCTTGGTTCTTGAGCATGCTGAGCGATGACTCCATCAAAGGCTTTTACATACTCAAGGGCCCTTCGCATAAGAGCTGGGTCGTGCACACAGTTTCCGTCGTCACTAAAAATCCGAACCTTCGCCTTGGACTGTGCCATTGCTCCAAGTTCAGCTAGTTGCTCTCCTTTTAGTCCAACGGTCACTGCTCCGATTGGCTGAACGAACACAAGACCTGAGTCTTGTCCTAGCCTGGCGACTTGCTCAACCACACCTGCGGTATCTGCCACCGGAAATGTGTTTGCCATGGCGTGAATAGCCGTGTATCCACCTGCGGCAGCGGAGCGAGACCCTGAGGCTACTGTTTCGCTTTGCTCAAACCCAGGCTCACGAAGGTGAGTGTGAAGATCTACAAAACCAGGTAGAACAACCAAACCCTTTACATCGATTACTTCGTGCTTAGCCCCAGCTGTAGCTTCCGCCACAATCAATCCATTTTCGATAATGATTTCCGCTGGCTTTCCAGCCGTGTTGTTTGCGCCTTTCAAGACATAGTTTCTCGACATTAGTTTGCCCCTCCTGAAAGTAGCGTGAATAACACAGCCATGCGGATCGAGACGCCGTTTCTAACTTGGTCTAAGACCATGGAGTTCTCACTGTCGGCGCTGGCTGCGTCAATTTCTAGGCCGCGATTCATGGGGCCGGGGTGCAAGATCAATGTTCTCGAATCTAGCTTGGCAAGTCTTGACTTATTGAGGCCCCAAATTCTTGAGTACTCGCGTTCAGTAGGGAAAAAAGAGGCGCTCATGCGCTCTTGCTGAACTCTAAGCATCATCACAACATTCGGCTGGACATTCTCTAGTGCATCATCTAAAAGAAAGTGCACTTGGTCTGCATCAGCAAGAGACTTAGGTGCAAGTGTTGCGGGGCCGCACACATGAACTTCCGCACCCAGAGTTTTCAGAAGCAGCAGGTTCGATCGAGCTACCCTGGAATGTGAAATATCGCCGACAATAAGAACCCTAACCCCAGTCAGATCTTTGCCTCTTGGGTTCTTGGAAACTCCTTGCCGAATTGTCATCGCATCAAGCAACGCTTGCGTTGGGTGCTCGTGAGATCCATCACCTGCGTTGATTACAGCGGATTGAACCCAATCGGTGTGCGCTAGCCGGTGAGCTGAACCGCTGGCTGAGTGTCTTAGCACAATAGCGTCTGCACCCATTGCCTCTAGGGTTTGGGCGGTGTCCTTCAAAGATTCTCCTTTTGAAACAGAAGAACCCTTAGCGGCGAAGTTGATCACATCGGCAGAAAGACGTTTAGCTGCCAACTCAAAGGAAATTCGAGTCCTGGTTGAATCCTCAAAGAATAAATTCACCACAGTTTTTCCTCGAAGCGTGGGCAACTTCTTGATTTCTCGATCATTCACATCTGACATGTCCTCAGCCAGATCAAGAAGAGATATTGCTTGGTCCTTAGTTAGATCGGCAGCAGATAAAAGGTGCTTCATGACTCAATCACCACTTCATCAACTCCATCGGCTTCCGAGAGTTTCACTGAAATGTGTTCTATGGAAGAAGTAGGTAGGTTCTTTCCAACGAAATCGGCTCTGATTGGCAGCTGCCTGTGTCCTCGATCAACCAACACTGCTAGCATCACAGCTTTTGGTCTTCCATGATCATTCAAGGCATCTAGAGCAGCGCGAACTGTTCGTCCACTGAAAAGCACGTCGTCGACTAGGACGATGGTCTTTCCATCTACTCCCCCGGCTGGAACCGAAGTCACTCCAGGTCCTCGAGTTGGTTGCTTGGCAAGGTCATCTCGGTACATCGTGATATCTAACGAGCCAAGATCAATGTCGACGCCCGAGTGTTTCTTTATTACCTCTACCAAGCGATTGGCTAGAAACACCCCTCTGGTTGGAATTCCAAGCAAGACCAAATCTTCTAGACCCTGGTTGGCCTCAACAATTTCATGGGAGATGCGAGTAATAGCCCGAGAGATGTCATCGGCGCTCAAGACGGTGCGTTTTGACAACGCCCACCTCCTTCTCCGCCTCACAGGACGGTAGTTAAAGGATGATTCTTGGAAATACTAGCAGTTAAAAGCTATTTTGCGGTCTTGGTGCCAGAAATTGCTGCCAGTAAACCGTTCACGAATAAGCCCGACTCTTCGGTCGAATACTCCTTTGCTAGATCTACAGCTTCGGCTATTGCGACTGGATCTGGTACCTCGTCATTGAATAGGATCTCCCAAACCGCCACTCTAAGAATGGCCCGGTCCACTGCTGGCATGCGCTCAATAGACCATTTGTGCGAGAAGGAAGCGATGCGGTCATCGATGTCGGCGTGGGAGGTAGTAATTCCTTCCACTATTTCTCGCGCATACCCAACAATCTCAGCTTGATTCTGCCGATCCTCCTGTGTGGAGGCAGTCATGTCCAAAAGTTCAATTGGGTTCTGCTTGCGCATGTCAGCGGCAAAGATGGCATCAAGGGCCATCTTTCTTGACTTAGTTCTAGAGCTCACAAGCTAGTCGGTCACGCGGCCGAGGTACTCGCCAGTTCTAGTGTCTACTCGAACCTTTACGTTCTGTTCAATAAACAAAGGGACCTGAATCTGAAGTCCCGTCTCAACAGTTGCCGGCTTTGTTCCCCCGCTAGAGCGATCTCCTTGCAAACCTGGCTCGGTATAAGTGATTTCTAAGACAACTGATGCCGGGAGTTCAACATAGATTGGGTTGCCCTCGTACACTGCAACTACCGCACCTTGATTTTCAAGTAGGTAATCCTTAGCGTCGCCAACAACTTCCTCGGAAAGAGACATCTGTTCATAGTTCTGGTTATCCATGAATACGTAGCCTGATCCGTCGTTGTACAGGTAATTCATTTCACGCTTATCGACGCTTGCGGTTTCTACTTTGACACCGGCGTTAAATGTGCGCTCTACTACTTTGCCAGTAAGAACATTCTTCAGCTTTGAGCGCACAAAGGCCGGACCCTTACCTGGTTTGACATGTTGGAACTCAACAACAGTCCATAGCTGGCCGTCAATGTTTAGAACTAGTCCGTTTTTTAGGTCGTTTGAAGTTGCCATAAGTCGTGCTTACTCTGATTTCTTTTTGTATTGATTGGTGGATTTACCTAATTCTAGCGCTTTAGCTAGCAAGCTGGCGAAGGGCAAGTTTGTAGGAGTCGAAGCCAAAGCCTGCGATGACCCCAGTTGCGGTAGCTGAGATGACACTTTTGTGACGGAATTCTTCTCTAGCGTGTGGGTTTGAAATGTGAACCTCAATGAGCTTGGCACCTGTCGATGTGTGAGCTTTGCAGGCATCAGCCAATGCATAGGAATAGTGAGTGAATGCCGCCGGATTCAAAATGATGTCCTGCCCGGCGTCTGTTGCCTTATGGATTTGAGCCATCAGTTCAGACTCAGAATCGCTCTGAAAAAAGCCCACCTTTACCGAAAGAGACTCAGCTAGCTTCGATAACTGATCGGTTAGAGCTTCTAGATTCATGTCTCCGTAAATGTCGGGCTCTCTAGAACCTAGGCGTGCCAAATTAGGGCCATTGAGTACTAGCACTGTTTTCATTTCTCTAGCCTACTGAGCAATCTCTTGAAAAGCAGCGAACAAAATCTCTTCGGTAGGAGCATGCATGATCGTTGGTTTCCCAATCTCATCAAGAACAACGAATCTAAGGTTTCCCCCACGTGATTTCTTGTCAATTTGCATGTTTGCTAGAAGCTGAGGCCACTTATCAGCTGGGTAATCTACTGGCAGTCCAAGTTTGACCAAAAGATCACGATGACGTTTGACCGCATCGATTGATAGACGGCCATTTAGATGGGCAAGTTCAGCCACAAAAACCATTCCGATCGAGATTGCGGCACCGTGCCGCCATTTGTAGCGCTCGGCTAGCTCAATAGCGTGACCGAGAGTATGGCCATAGTTCAAGATCTCCCTTAGGCCAGCTTCTTTGAAGTCCACTGCGACAACATCAGCCTTTACCTGGATACTTCTTTGAACAAGTTCCTCGAAAACTTTCGTCGACGGATCTACCGCCTGCTCAAAATTCGATTCGATCAAAGTCAGAATCTTTGGATCGCTGATGAACCCGCACTTAACGACTTCGGCGAATCCGGCCAACAGCTCATTTTTTGGTAATGTGCTCAAAGTCTCAAGGTCAACAATGACAGCTGTTGGTGAATGAAATACTCCAACTAGATTCTTGCCTTCACTGGTGTTCACACCGGTCTTGCCACCAATTGCAGCATCGACCATAGCCAAAAGTGTTGTTGGGATCTGAACAATCCCAACACCACGTAACCAGGTAGCTGCTACGAATCCCGCAAGATCGGTAATTGTCCCCCCACCGAAACCAATTACCATATCCGTTCTAGAGAACTCAGACTTTCCCAAAATGCCCCAGCAAAATGCTGCGACTTCAATTCTTTTTGCCTCTTCGTTGTCAGGAACTCCCGCTAGTAAAACTTCAAACCCTTGGCCAATCAAATAATCGCGGAGCTGCTCGGCGCTCACGGCCAAACCGACAGGGTGAACCACCAAGACCTTCTTGGCCCCTTTTAGGTGCTCCGGTACTTGCTCAAGCAATGACCGTCCGATTACAACCGGGTATGGCTTATCGGCACCAACAACAATTCGAGACACTTCAGCCACGACTATTCACCAACTCAACTATTTCAGACACCACCGAATTCAGTGCCTTAGAGCTAGTTTCAATCTCAACCGTTGCCACCTGCTCGTAGAGCGGCTTACGTTCTTCATAGATGCGCTTCCAATCGGCAATGCCGTTTTTTAGTAGCGGTCTTCTGCCAGCTAGCAGGCGCGATGCAATGTGACGGCCATTAGTCGACAGGTAGATAACGAACGAGTCTTGAAGTGCGTCGCGATTTCTCTCTTGAGTCACGACCCCGCCGCCGGTTGCTACAACTGAATCTGAGGCCAGTGCCGAAAGGAGAAACTCGCTCTCGATCGCCCTGAAGTGTTGTTCACCGGATTTCTCAAAGATCTTTGCAATCGAACCGTGCTGCTTGACAATCTCCTTGTCGGTGTCCACAAACGACTTACCGAGTTGCTTGGCTAGCTTTTTACCTATGGTCGTCTTGCCCACACCCATTGGACCCACTAGCACTACTGCCCCGCTCATTAGCCCTCGAAAGACTTGAGAACTGCTGGAATGCTTTGAATAAATGAATCCAAGTTGCGCTTGGTCTCCGAGATTGAATCTCCGCCAAATTTTTCAAGAACGGCATTAGCGATAACTAGTGCAACCATGGCCTCGGCAACTATTCCTGCAGCTGGCACGGCGCACACGTCGGATCTTTGATGATGGGCTTTGGTTGCTTCACCGGTTGATACATCGATTGTTGCAAGAGCTTTGGGGACAGTTGAAATAGGTTTCATTCCGGTTCTTACGCGAAGAATTTCTCCAGTTGACATGCCACCTTCAATGCCGCCAGCTCGACCAGATAGCCTTCGAACAACGCCAGCGGAGTCCTTCTCGATTTCATCATGAGCTACAGAGCCACGACGACGAGTGGTTTCAAATCCGTCGCCGACTTCAACGCCTTTAATCGCCTGAATACCCATCAAGGCACCTGCAAGTTGTGAATCGAGTCGTCTGTCCCAGTGCACATATGAACCAAGACCCGGAGGCAATCCATAAACAAGTGTCTCAACTACCCCGCCGAGAGTATCTCCTGCTTTATGGCAATCCTCAATTTCGGCAACCATAAGATCCGAAACACTCTTTGAGAAGCAACGAACTGGATCTTCGTCCAAACTAGCCACGTCCGAAGGTTTGGGAAGATCCGTCTGGTTCGATTCAACTGGGCCAATTGCAACGGTGTGTGTGACAAGTTCGATGTTTAGTGCCTTTAGGAATCTAGCTGCTATCTCGCCCAATGCAACTCGCGCTGCTGTTTCTCTGGCACTGGCCCTTTCAAGGACCGGACGCGCATCTAGAAAACCATACTTTTGCATACCAGTGAAATCTGCATGGCCAGGTCTAGGGCGAGTTAGGGCTTCAGCTCTCGCACCGGAGAGCTCCGACTCCGCCACCGGGTCTGCCGACATTATTTTTTCCCACTTCGGCCATTCAGTGTTCTGAATTGTTATTGCCACTGGTCCGCCTTGTGTAAGCCCGTGCCTGACTCCGCCGCTAAGGCTAACTTCATCTAGTTCAAACTTCATTCGAGCGCCGCGTCCAAAACCAAGGCGTCTTCTGGCAAGGGCATTCTGGACATCTTCGGTTGTGACCGCTACTCCAGCAGGTACACCTTCTAAAATCGCGACAAGTTCAGGTCCATGGGACTCTCCAGCGGTTAACCAGCGCAACATGTCTCAATTCTGGCACACACCAGCCTGAGCTAGCCATTATTTGGCCGAAACCGCGCCCTTCATCACTTTATAAAGCGAATCCCGATCAATCTTTTTATCCTCACCTGTGGAGGAAACAAACAACTGCACCTGCTCGATTGCCTGCCATATCAACATCTCTATGCCTGATATAACTAAGTCGGAATCCCAGGCTAAAGCAGCTTTCGACGGCCAGGGGTTGTATGCAGCGTCAAACAATGTTCCCGTTTTCGGTTTAGCATCATTAGCAATATCACTCCAAAGATCGACGAACGACCCTGCCGGAACAAGTGACATAACGAGATTGGCTTCAAGTACCGGCTGGCTGATGGCGGGTTCAATCCCAGCATTGAACCCGAGGGACTTTGCAAAATCCACAAGCTCCTGGGCATTACTTTCATTACGCGAGAGAATCGAAATCTGAGTTTCTGGAAACTTTTCCAAAAGTGCAACCAGAGCAGAGCGCGCAGTAGCCCCTGAGCCGATAATCAGCGTTTGCTTCGGTGCTGTGACAGAAGCAAGGGCTTGGGTGATTCCGTAAACGTCAGTATTTGCAGCGCTCCATGCACCATCGGCTTGGAAAAGTGTGTTTGCGACTCCCGTGGCAATTGCATGTTTGTCATGCAAGGCAGCGAACTCAAAGGCTTCTAGCTTTAGTGGCATTGTTACTGACACGCCGGCATAGATTCGAGAATTCAGAAACTTGGCAAGATCGCCCGCCGCAACTTCTTGCTTGTCGTATTGAAAATCAAGTCCCAGTTGCTCGTATGCGGCTCTATGAAGCACCGGAGAAAGTGAATGTTCTATTGGTGAGCCGACAACGCAAAAACTAGTTGTCATACCAGTTCGGATTCTCTCGTTCCCACTGACGAAGCAAAACCACATATCTCTCGTGCTCCGCAAGGGTTCGTGAAAACATTGTTTCACCGCTTTCAAGGTTGATTGTCACAAAGAACAACCAGTCCCCGTCAACCGGGTTCAATGTAGCCTCTAAGGCAAGAGTTCCTGGAGATGCGATAGGGCCCGGCGGAAGACCCTCAATCAAGTAGGTGTTGTACCCGTGTTTGATCTGATCTGCCTTTGACACTTCTGACATGTCTTTCCCGCTATAGCTGTAGCTAATAGTTGGATCTGTTTCTAGCTTCATATCGATGGCTATTCGGTTTGCGAACACTCTTGAAACCTTGTAGAAATCTGCTTCAAGTTTGGCTTCTCTTTGCACGATGGATGCCAGGGTGAGTGTGCTGTGCCATTTATCTACAGGTACCCCCAGCCGATCTAATTCCTTCTCCATACGTGTGACCATGGTTAAGAGAATGTCTTTGGCAGTTGCCTGGGTATCAAAACTGTAGGTTGCAGGGAACAGGTAGCCCTCGATTGTTTTGGCCTCACTTGGAATTCCAAAGCTTGCCAAGTCCTCGGCAACAGATCGGAACTCTCCGGCTGGAATACCGGTAATTGTTGATAGCTCCTCAAAAATCTGTACTGCTCTATAGCCTTCAGGAATTGTTACCTTGTAGGTCATGGCATTAGAAGCGCTAGAGAGCACATCTAATGCCGCCTGGTTGCTCATCTGTAGTTTCATCATGAAACTTCCTGGATAGAACACCGCGTTGTTCTCAATCAAATGCCGATAGAAACTATCAAAATCCCTAATCACTCCAGCATCCAGAAGTTTTTGGGTCACAACTACTCCGTCGTCACCGGAGTCGATTCTGACTACAACCTCTCCCTCACCGGGCCCTTCGAAATCAAGGGTTGTTAACTGCAGATAGGCGGATCTAAGGCTGTCGTAATTGAGCGCTACAACTGTTGCGCCAATCAAACCGAGACTAAGCAAGAATGCCGATATTGTGAGGAATAATCGACGTCGTCGGGAACTTGACATCCTACGCATCGCTTCCCCTTACTAGTTCCCCTGGAGTCTTGCCTGAGACCTTTAGTGTCGCCAAAGCCTGCTCCAAAATTTCAACCGCACTCGCACTATCAATCAACGACCTGGCCTGTTTGGAATCCTTACCGCTGGATCGAAGCTTGGCAGAAGCAGTCACAGTAGTAAGTCTCTCATCGACCAAACGGATTGGCACGGAGATTAGAGCAGCAAGTTCTATTGCAAAGCTTCGAGCATCCTGAGTAGAAGCACTTTGACCTCCAGAAAGCGAGATCGGATCGCCTACATAAACCTCAACTGGGGAGTACTCAGTAATCAAATTAGAAATAGTATCCAGAGTCTCAGCGAGATCTTTTGATCTGATTAGAGCTGGTAGTGGAGATGAAAGAATTCCATCAGGATCACAGACCGCTAATCCGATTCGCACTGTCCCAACATCAATTGCTAGGCGACGTCCCTTTTCCATCTAGCTGGCGATGAGCTTTTCTATGGCAAGCAAGGCACTTGAAAGTTTGCTAGTTTCTGGCCCTCCACCTTGAGCGATGTCGTCCTTACCTCCACCACCGCCACCAAGGATTGCAGAAGCTTCCTTGACCAGCTTTCCGCTACTGATTCCAGCCTCTTGAGCTTTCTTTGACGAGGCGACAATCAAAACAACCTTGCCGCCGGAAACTCCCGCCACAACGACCACACCTGAATCCGGTTCAAGCTTGTCTCTTAGCGCAACTGCGAGGTCGCGAACTTGGTCGGCGGAATCTACTTCACCGATGTTTGCAACAACTAGCTTTGATCCGCCGAACTGTTTAGCTGCTGCCAGGAACTCAGGAATTCTTAGCTTGAGCTGTTCCATGGAAAGTGTGGCAAGTCTTCTGGAGGCTGCCTTAAGTTCGTCGACTGTGGACTGGATCTTCTCCACAAGCTGCTCACGCGGAACCTTGAAAGATTCGGTTAGGGCTGCAACTAGCGCTCTTTCTGCGGCCAGTGCCTGGAAAGCTTCAAAGCCAACGAAAGCTTCCAGTCTTCTAGATCCAGAACCAACAGATGCTTCGCCGATGATTGAAACCAATCCAACTTGAGAGCTTCTTGAGACGTGAGTACCGCCACAAAGCTCTCGCGACCATGGACCACCAATCTGAATGACGCGAACGCTTTCATCGTAAGTTTCACCGAACAAAGCAACCGCCCCAAAGTCCTTAGCTTCTGCAACAGACATAAACCTGGCGCTAACTGCAAGGTCTTGGCGGATTGCGAGATTTGTCACTTCTTCAATCTCAGTTTTTGTAGCCTGCGAAAGAGCTTCGCTCCAAGAAAAATCCAACCGCATGTAGCCGGGCTTGTTGTATGAGCCCGATTGCAACGCCTGGGGACCAAGTACCTGGCGAAGTGCTGCGTGGACAACATGTGTTGCCGAGTGGGCTTGCGCAGCCCCGAGTCGCCAATCTGCTGAAACCTCAGTGGTGACCTTGGAACCGACCGAGACTTCTCCGCGTTTTACAACTACAGAGTGAGAAACCAAACCCTTAACGGGTTTCTGAACATCTAAAACTTCGAGCGAAAGTCCTTCAGCAGTGATGAAACCAGAATCACTGTCCTGGCCCCCTGACTCCGCGTAGAAGCTAGTTTCGTCAAGAAGTACCTCCGCTACATCGCCTTCTTTCAGCTGCTTTACAACTTCCCCGTCACGAATCAAGCCAATTACCTTCGCACTTGAAATCAGTTCCTCGTAGCCTGTGAATTTTGTGGTACCAAGGGAACGAAACTCCCCGTACACGGAAAGATCGGCATTGGTCGAACGCTTCTGCTTAGCGTCATCTTTTGCCCTCTGTCTTTGCACGTTCATCAAAGAAGTGAACTTTTCACGGTCAATTTCAAGTCCGGCTTCTTGAGCAATCTCGAAGGTAAGGTCTACCGGGAAGCCATAGGTATCGTGAAGCAAAAAGACGCTATCTCCAGTAAGGGAAGTTGACCTGGATGATTTTGCCTTAGCAATTTCTTCGTCCAGAACCAGTAGGCCAGAGTTTAGGGTTCTCAAGAAGGCTTCTTCTTCATTCACTGCTGTTCGGAGAATACGCTCAAAATCTGTTTCTAACTCTGGGTAGCTGGCCTTCATCGCATCCTTTGATGCGGTAAAGAGTTGCTTGAAAACAGGTGCCTCAACCCCAAGAAGGCGCATGGCGCGAACGGCTCTGCGAAGAAGGCGTCTAACAACATAGCCACGTGCGTCGTTTGCAGGAGTCACTCCGTCGCCAATAAGCATCAAGGCCGAACGAACATGATCGGCTACAACACGAAGTCTTACGTCATCGTCAGTATCCGCACCGTAAGTTTTTCCAGATAGCTTCGCGGCCAAATCCAGCACGGGACGAACTTCGTCAATTTCATAGAGATTGTCAACGCCCTGCATCAAAAACGCTACGCGCTCAAGTCCCATACCGGTGTCAATATTCTTTGAAGGTAGCTCACCTAGAATTTCAAAACTATCTTTACCGGTTCCTGCACCTCGTTCGAACTGCATGAATACCAGGTTCCAGATTTCGATGTAGCGATTCTCATCAGCTTCGGGTCCGCCTTCTGCTCCGTAGGCTGGACCGCGGTCATAGTAAATTTCAGAACAAGGTCCTGCCGGACCAGGCTGACCAGTCGACCAGTAGTTATCTTTCATTCCACGTTTCTGAATTCGCTCAAGTGGAATCTCGGCTACTTCACGCCAAATGTCGATTGACTCATCGTCGTCTTTGTAAACGGTCACCCAAAGTAGCTCCGGGTCTAGTCCAAGTCCCCCGGCATCCTTGCTTGATGTCAAAAACTCCCAGGCGTAGGAAATGGCTTCTTTCTTGAAGTAGTCACCGAATGAAAAGTTTCCATTCATCTGGAAGAAAGTGCCGTGCCTGGTGGTCTTTCCTACTTCTTCGATGTCCAATGTGCGAACACATTTTTGAACACTGGTCGCGCGCTTGTAAGGTGCTGGAACCAAACCAGTCATGTATGGAATGAATGGGACCATGCCCGCGACAGTAAACATCAGAGTTGGATCCTCTGAGATAAGCGAGGCTGAAGGAACTATCTCGTGATCTTTGCTGGCAAAGTAGTCGAGCCAGCGCCGACGGATCTCGGCGGTCTTCAATTCAAACCCTTACTTACCGGCAGGCTTGGATCTTGGTCCAGTCTTCTTGGTGGCTGCGCTCTTGGATCTAGCAGCTGTGCTTTTTGCAGCAGCTGGCTTGCGCTTTGGTTTTGCAAGCTCCGCTTCACGCTCTGAGAATCCATCCATGACTGCATCAGCAAACTCTGACACTGAAGCTTTGGCGTCTTCATACGCTTTGCGAGCAGCAGGGTTTTCCTCAATCTGTCTTGCTGCAACTGCTCCAAGTGCAATACCTGCAATGAACCAAACAAGTTTCTTCATAGCTCTACTTCTTCTTTCCCAGTAGGTTGCGCATCACTCCGCCATATCCTGCAATTTTTGCCAGAGTTCCGCCCATGGAGGCTGTGAAGGCAGACACCAACGAAGATAGGTTCGTTGTTACTGTCGACACATCGGTAGTAATTGAGTCAATCTTCTTTAGCTGGCGATTCGTCTCTTCCAGAGTGACAGTCAGCTCGGCAACCAGAGGTGTCAGCTCTTCTGTCATCTGCGAAACAGATTCAGCGCTTCTATCTAGGAGCTTTCCTAGCTTCAAGATTGGAATGGCAAGGAAAAGCACCAGCAAAACGAACCCGCCCGCAGCAATCAAGCTTGCGATCTCAGACCCTGACATGGTGCCCTCCTCAACTAATTCTTTGTTTATCGAGCCGCGTAGTACTCAACCACAAGCTGAACTTCACAAGTGACTGGAACTTCGGCACGAAGAGGACGACGATCTAGAGTCACGTGAAGTTTGTCTAGTTCAACGCTTAGGTAGCCAGGAAGCGGAGGAAGAACATCTACGTGTCCACCAGCAGCTGCAACCTGGAAGGGTTCGGTCTTTTCGCTCTTCTCGTGAACGTGAACCAATTGTCCTGGCTTCACGCGGAACGATGGGCGGTCAACGCGCTGACCATCAACAAGAATGTGACGGTGAACAACTAGCTGACGTGACTGAGCGATTGTGCGAGCAAAACCGGCACGCAACACAATTGCGTCAAGACGCATCTCTAGAAGCTCAACTAGGTTCTCACCGGTTAGACCTGGTGCGCGCTTAGCTTCTTCGAAAGTCTTCTTCAACTGAGCTTCACGGATACCGTACTGAGCCCTTAGGCGCTGCTTCTCGCGAAGACGAACGGCGAAGTCGCTGTCGGCCTTTCGCTTGGTGCGTCCGTGCTCACCTGGAGCGTATGGACGCTTCTCTAGGTACTTGGCTGCTTTTGGGGTTAGTGCAATCCCGAGTGCGCGTGACAAACGGGTCTTACTGCGAGTGCGCGATGTCTTAGACACTGCTTCCTTTCAAGTTATTCCAACAAAAAGTAAAAGCAATAGAGGAATGCCTTCGTGCTGCCGAGAAAGGTCTGCTAATTGACACTCGCTATTTGGATAACCCCTCGCAGCCGCGCTCAGGATTCAAATTGGCAACCTTGAAAGTTTAGCACCGGCCGGGCGGCCTCATCAAGCCTTTTTGCCGCGAATAATGGCCCTTAGAGCCTCTACTGTCTCACCCAGAGTCTTCTCTTGACCAAGGTGCTTCGGTATGTAGTACTGCCGAGGCTCAGATAAATAATCCTGAATCGCCACCGAATTGGGCTGATCGTGAGGGTAAACATAGGACTTATCGGACCCAATCCGGGCTGAGCTAGCACTCCGAAGATACAAGGGAATAGCAGGAGTAAAACCTGCTCGAACATCTTCAAGAGCTGCATTTATAGCAAGGTAAGCGGAGTTGGATTTGGGTGCCAGAGCAAGATAAATAGTTGCCTGTGCAAGTGCAATTCGAGCCTCTGGCATCCCAATGTTTGCAACGGTATCGAATGCGGCAACGGTGAGCGGCAAAGCTTGCGAATCTGCCAAGCCTATATCTTCTGAAGCAAGAATCATTAGGCGCCTGGCAATGAACCTAGGGTCCTCTCCCCCTTCGAGCATTCGCGCAAGGTAGTGCAGTGCGGCGTCTGGGTCCGAACCTCTGACTGATTTTATGAAGGCGCTTATGGTGTCGTAGTGCTGCTCGCCTTCCCGGTCGTACCTAACCAGCGCCGTCTCTAAGGCGGCAAGAACATCCTCGAGTGATATCTCGGCTTCACCGGTTGAACTGATTTCGATTGCCCGTGATGCTGCAGCTTCTAGCACCGTCAATGCCCGTCTGGCGTCGCCACCTGCTATCTGACAGATTCTGTCGACCGCGTCATTCGAAACGGTCACCTTCCCCGCCAGTCCAGCTGGATCCTGGATGGCTCTTTGAATCAGATCCGCGATATCTGTCTCTGCCAGGGGTTCGAGCTTTACCACCAGAGATCGAGACAAAAGCGGAGCGTTTACTGAAAATGAAGGATTTTCGGTGGTGGCAGCAATCAGAACAATCCATCCGGCTTCTACGGCTGGCAACAAAGCGTCTTGTTGGGCCTTTGAAAAGCGATGAATCTCATCGAGGAAAACAATGGTCGCTACAGAATAAAGCTCCTGATCAACCCTTGCTTTATCAATAACTTCGCGAAGTTCTTTGACACCAGTCGAAACAGCTGAAAGCTCAACGAACCTTCGGCCTGAGGTGTTGGCCACCGCTTTGGCAATTGTTGTCTTTCCGGTTCCCGGTGGACCCCAAATCACAACAGAGGTCGAACTAGCAGCAGACCCGTCTGGCTTTTTCGCCAGCATCGAAAGTGGTGAACCCTGGGCAAGCGCTTTTTGCTGGCCTACAACCTCCTCAAGAGTTCGGGGCCTAATTCTTGCAGCTAAAGGCCCGCTGGAACTAAAGAGGGAATCGGTCATTTCTCAAGAGTATAAGAAGGTCCAACAAAAGCTTTGTAAACTCTCTATGGACCATAAAGCTAGGGAGAATTACGCACCGTGAGCACTCAGAAAAAGATCGCAAACGCAGCCGCTGACAGGCTGACCTCATTTCAGGCAAAACAGAACTTGGAAGCCGCGAAAGCGGCAAGGCGCAAGTCCGACAACAAACTAGCTGTGATGTTCGGAGCTGGCGCCATTGTTCTGGCACTAGTTGGTCAGCTGGCTTACTTTAGTTTTGGTCCAGGCTCTGTCACAGAATCTGCCGAAGTCCCACCAGTTGAAAACTCCGAACTAGTTCCTGATGTTTCTATTGCTGAAGCGCGTTTGTGGACTGGCTCCATGACTGTTGGTGACGCAACACTAGAACTAGAGCTAGATGGTGTCAATGCTCCTCAAGCAGTTGCGAACTTCGTTTCTCTAAGCCAATCCGGTTTCTACGAGGGTGTGTCATGTCACCGCTTAGTCACTGACGGTATTTACGTCTTGCAGTGTGGTGATCCGGACGGAACCGGTTCCGGTGGTCCTGGATACAACTTCGGCCCTATTGAAAACGCGCCAGCTGACGAGTCCTACGTGACAGGCTCATTGGCCATGGCTCGAGTTGGCGGGGATGGCAACAGCATGGGTAGCCAGTTCTTCATCGTCTACCAAGACTCCAGAATTCCTTCAGATGCTGCCGGTGGCTACACAATCTTCGGAAAGATCACGTCGGGATTAGATCTTCTTGACCCAGTTATTAGCGCTGGAGTTAGTGGTGGAGCCACAGACGGCCCTCCAGCGTTGGAAACCCGCCTTGGCTCTATCGAACTAAGATAAAGACCAAACCGAAAGCCACCAGGAGAATACTGTGCCCCCTATTTCGAGTACTCACGGAAGAGTCGACACCGAGAACAATGTTTTCGTTATCGACGGCGGCACTGAGCGCAAAGTTGGACAGTACCCAGGAGTCACGGAGGCAGAAGCTCTCGCTTATTTCGAGCGAAAGTTTGCAGAACTTGAATCAAACGTTCGAATTCTTGAACAGAGGCTTAAAAACAATGCTGATCCTTCCAGCATCGCAACTGCAGCACAGAAGCTTGCCAAGGAACTAGTTGAGCCAGCTGCGGTTGGAAACATTCAAGAGCTGCGCAACCGAGTCGCCGCGGTGACACCGGACATTGAAAAGATTCGAGCCGAAAAATCTGAAGCAACCACTGCAGCTATCGCGGCAACTCTTCAGGGAAGGTCTGAAATCGCACAGAAGGCGGCCGCTCTCGCAGACAAAGACCCGAAGAAGACTCAGTGGAAGATTGCCTCGAAGGAAATGACTGAGCTTTTTGATGCTTGGCAGACATCGCAGAAATCAGGCCCAAAAGTGCCTCGCAAAGAAGCCGATGCCATCTGGAAGATTTTCTCCCAGGCCAGGACAAAGTTTGAAGCAAACAAGCGTGCCTTTTTTGCAGAACTAACTGTTGCAACTAAAAGTGCCCGTGCCAAAAAGTCAGAACTAGTGGCGAAAGCCGAAGCCTTGGTTGCCAAAGGCTCTGACGCTGCTAGCGATTACAGAAAGCTTCTAGACGAGTGGAAATTAACTGGAAGATCGCAAGGCAAGCAGGACGATTCGCTTTGGGATCGTTTCAAGGCAGCTGGGGACGCAATCTACGCACTTCGCAAAGACACTATTGCCAAAGAACAAGTTGAGTACTCTGCCAACTACGAAGCCAAAATAGTGCTGATTGCTGAGGCAGAAAAGCTTGACCCTTCAAAGAACTTGGCCGAAGCCAAAAAGCAGCTTCTTTCTATCCAGCAACGCTACGAGAAAGCTGGCAAGGTCCCTAAGGACAAGATTCGTGCAACCGATGACCGTATGCGCGCGGTTGAGAAAAAGTTCAAGGATCTTGAACAAGAACAGTGGAGAAAATCAGACCCTGCAGCCATAGAAAGAACCAATGGAGTACTTTCCCAACTTGAACTTTCTATTGCAAGCCTTGAGTCAGATCTTTCTGCTGCTGCTGCAGCAAATGACACCAAGAAGACCAAAGAGCTAACTGACGCGCTTGCCGCCAGAAAATCCTGGCTTGAGGTAGTCAAGCAAAACGCAAGTTAACTACTGAGATACTCGATACACGTCGTAGACGGCTTCGATTCTCTTCACCGCGTTTAGAAGATGCTCCAGAGTTCCAGGGTCCCCCATCTCAAAAACAAAACGGCTTAGCGCAACTCTGTCATTTCTTGTAGAAACCGAAGCTGAAAGAATGTTAACGTGATGTTCGCTTAGAACTCGCGTCACGTCGCTGAGCAAACCAGATCTGTCGAGTGCTTCGACTTGAATCTGAACCAGAAACAACCTCTTTGAGGAAGGAGCCCAGCTAACTTCAAGAATGCGCTCTGGCTCAAGCTGCAATTGGCCGACGTTCTTACAGTCGGTTCTATGAACCGAAACTCCAGTCCCCCGAGTCACAAAGCCCATGATCGGATCTCCCGGTACTGGTGTGCAGCAGCGTGCAAGCTTGACCATCACATCGGCGTCACCCTTAACTAGAACACCGGAGTCGCTTCCTCCTATGTGCCTAAACGACTTCGGTGCTTGAGGTAGTTCAAACTCTCCGTCGTGATCTTCCTCGATACCTACAGGTTGAGTTAACTTCTCAATAATTGACTGCGCAGAAACTTGACCTTCACCGATTGCCGCGAACAGCGCACTGACATCGGTTAATCGAAGATCGGCAACAATCTTCGCAAGAGATTCGGCGGACATTAGCTGCTGAAGCGGAAGATTCTGCTTGCGCATTGCTTTGGTAAGCGAGTCTTTGCCCTGCTCAATAGCGTCCTCTCGGCGCTCCTGCGAGAAGTGATGCTTTATCTTCGCTCTTGCCCTAGGGGAACGAACAAAATTCAGCCAATCCTTGCTAGGAGCTGCGTCAAGAGATTTCGAAGTGAATACCTCAACTACATCGCCAGAGTTCAGTGTGCTCTCGAGCGGAACAAGTCTGCCGTTAACCTTGGCACCGATAGTTCGGTGACCAACTTCGGTGTGAACGGTATAAGCAAAATCCACTGGTGTTGCGCCGGAAGGAAGACCGATTACTTTACCCTTCGGCGTGAATACATAAACTTCCTTTGCACCGATTTCGAATCGCAACGCATCCAGGAATTCACCTGGGTCTTGAGTTTCTGCCTGCCAGTCAGAAAGGTGCTTCAACCAAAGCATGTCGTCCTCGGTTGTTGTTTGAGAATTACCTGACTGCTCTTTGTACTTCCAGTGTGCTGCTACACCAAACTCTGCTCTGTTGTGCATCTCTGTAGTTCTAATCTGGATTTCAACAGCCCGACCAGCTGGTCCAATAACGGTGGTATGCAGCGATTGATACAAGTTGAACTTGGGCATCGCAATGTAATCCTTGAAACGGCCCGGAACCGGATTCCAACGCGAGTGAATCGATCCAAGAATCGCGTAACAATCCCTGACTGAAGGAACAAGAACACGGATTCCAACCAAGTCATAGATGTCGTCGAATTCTCGTCCACGCACCACCATCTTTTGATAAATGCTGTAGTACTGTTTTGGTCGGCCAGCCACTTTGCCCTTGATCTTTGAATCCTTTAGATCCTCTTCAATTGAGCTAATGACCGAATCTATGTACTCCTCGCGCTTTGGGGTGCGCTGTGTGACTAGGTTCACTATCTCTTCATAAACCTTTGGATACAGGATTTCGAAAGATAAGTCCTCAAGCTCAAGTTTGATGGTGCTGATACCCAGCCTGTGTGCAAGAGGTGCGTAGATTTCGAGTGTCTCTTGAGCCTTGCGCTTTGCGCTTTCTTCAGGGACAAACTTCCATGTACGAGCGTTGTGGAGTCGGTCCGCAAGCTTGATTACTAAAACGCGGATGTCCTTGGACATTGCCACGACCATCTTGCGCACTGTTTCGGCCTGAGTGTTGTCGCCGAACTTTAGCTTGTCTAGCTTTGTGACTCCATCTACCAGCATCGCTACTTCGTCGCCAAAATCGCGTCTGACGAAATCAAGCGTGTAAGCGGTGTCTTCAACTGTGTCATGCAATAAAGCGGCTGCAATAGTTGTTGCACCAATACCCAAATCGGCAAGAATTTGGGCCACTGCTAGCGGATGCGTGATGTAAGGCTCGCCAGATTTTCTAAGTTGAGTGGCGTGGGCCTTCTCGGCCGCTACAAAGGCTTTTTCAATTACAGAAACATCTGCTTTAGGGTGGTTTGCTTTAACCGACCGAATGACAGCCTGAAGCTCAGAATTATAGGCACCAGGCTTTGCAAATATCCTCGGGAGTCTCGAGCGCAATGAGTTTGAGGTGGTGTCGGTCAAGACGTGCCTCCCATTCGCTCTCTACAGAGCCAGCCTACTGGGCAGTAGTTGGGAAAGTTAGACCTGAACGCGGGCTTTGCTATTGGTGAACTTGGCATCGTTTTCACGAAGGTGCGCATAAAGCGGTCCAGCGAGGAAAACTGATGAGTAAGTACCGACAATAACCCCAACAAAAAGAGCAAGGGAGATGTCCCTCAAGGTTCCAGTTCCCAAAACCACCGCACCGATTAGAAGAATGGATGCAATAGGAAGAGCTGAGACGATACTGGTGTTCACCGAGCGAACAATCGTCTGGTTGATAGCCAAATTAACCTGTGAAGAGAAAGTTGTGGTTTCGGAAAACTCAACATCAAGGGTGTTTTCCCTGATCTTGTCGAAAATCACAACGGTGTCGTAGAGCGAATAACCCAAAATTGTAAGGAAACCGATGACCGCCGCAGGCGTAATCTCAAAGCCCGAGAGGGCGTAAATACCAAGCGTAAAGATCATGTCGTGCGCCAACGCAACCAGAGCCGCAATAGACATCTTTATGGTTCTAAAGTACAAAGCCATGAACAATGAAACCAAAAGAAGGAAAACTACCAGTCCAAGGATGGCTTTTTCCGTGACGTCTGCTCCCCAGTTAGCTCCAATAAAGGAGGATGTCACTGCCGAGGAATCAACCTGATAAGCACCTGCCAGTGCAATTCTCATTTCCTCGCTGGTGACATCGTCCAGCTGCTCAGTTTGCACGCGTACTGCATCCAGTCCAACTGTTGTCACAAGAGGCTCTATCCCTGGCTCCACGCTCTGAACTGCATCTCGAGCTAGTTGCTGGGAAAGATTCGATACGCCGTCGATGCGGAATTCGCTACCGCCACGGAATTCAATTCCAAAATTGAAGCCGCCTTTTAGCACTGGTGCCAGAATCGAGAATAGAACCACAACTACTGCGATGAGGTACCAGAGCTTACGTCGACCGACAAAATCAAATGAAACCTTGCCGCTGTATAGGTCATTTCCTAAATCTTTAAGCTTTGACATTACTTGTCACCCTTTTTCTCTGCTTCGGCAATTGCTGCCATCGCTTTTCGCTCGGCAATTGTCTGTCGTCTTTCGGCCTCGCCAGAAGACTTCTCAATTTTTCCAGCGGCTAAGGTATCTGCTTTTCTGAATTGGCCACGACCGACATAACCCGAAGCTTTAAGTTGCTTAGAGTCAAACCCTGACCACGGGTGACCGGAAGAGAAGAACTTCGCCCTGGCTAGAAGCCGTAGGAATGGATACGTGAACAACGCAACCACAATTAGGTTCACCAGGGTGGTTAGGCCCAATGTGAATGCAAAACCTCGAACGTTTCCAACTGTAAGCAAGAACAGGCTCACGGCAGCAGTGAAGCTAACGGTATTGGAGGCAATGATTGTTCGAATACCGCGTTTCCAACCATTTTCAACCGCAGTCTCGAGTGAGCGACCCTCTCGAATCTCATCGCGAACACGTTCGAAGAAAACGATAAAGGAGTCCACGGTGACTCCAATAGACACGATCAATCCGGTGACACCCGCGAGTGAAAGTCTGTACCCCTGGCGCCAAGACAAGAACGCAATTATTAGATAAACCAAGATACCTGCGACAATCAGAGAGCCCAGAGTAATCACGGCCAAGCCTCGATACTGGAACACTGAGTAGGCCAAAACCAAAACCAGACCGATAAGTGCAGCCAAAACACCATTCTGAAGCTGTTCGGATCCAAGGGAAGCTGAGATGTTCTCCTGGCTTTCTACTTCAAATCCGATAGGAAGAGATCCATACTTCAATTGATCAGCCAGAACCTTAGATGAGTCGCGATCAAAGTTTCCGGTGATCTGAGCCGAGCCACCAGTAATAACTGCCTGAGTTGCAGGAGCGGTGATCACAAAGCCGTCAAGAGTGATTGCAAATTGGTTTCTCGGGGCAGCAAGTGGGAAAAGTCTTTGAGTCACATCAGCAAATGCCTGTGTACCTACAGCATCAAAATCAAGGTTGACTGCCCAGCTGTTAGTAGATGCTCCTGTGGAGCTCTGGACAGTTCCGTTGGAAGCATCAGAAATGTTCGCGCCCTCAACTTCAACGGGTCCAAGAATAAATTTCTGCGTTCCGGTCACATCACAAGTAATCAGTGGAACTGTTGGATCGTCTACCTGACCTGGTTCGCGGAATGGGGTGGCGCAATCCAGAGCGTCAAACTGTTCCTGCAGCTCTGGAGAGACCCAATTCAAATCACTAGGGTCGGTTGGAGCTGCGTTAGGAACGCTTGGAGCTGGCTCTTCCGGGGCTGGCTCTTCAGCGGGAGCTTCCCCGTCGGTGCTTGTTCCCTCTGCAGCTGGGTCCGCGCCATCGATGCTTGATGATGGCGCTCCAACACTTGTGACAAGAACTGCGCGGAACTCAAGCTTTGCGGAAGCCTTGATCAATGCAAGAGTGTTTTCATCAGGTACACCAGGAATCGAAACGATGATGTTGCGATCTCCTTGAGTAATTACTTGAGATTCACTAACGCCACTGGCATCCACACGCTGTCGAATAATCGAAACTGCCTGATCTAGTTGCTCTGGAGTAACAGCCTGGCCGTCAAGAAGCAAAGGTGAGAGGATGACTTGTGTTCCACCTTGAAGATCTAAAGCTAGTTTGGGTGTGAAGCTGGCGTTTTCATCAGAAAGAGATCCCACTGCAATCAGACCTGTTAGACCAACGAGTATGGCCAGTAACCATGACAGCGACTTGCGCGCGGACTTAACGGTGTTTGAAGCAGACAAGATTACTGACCCTACTTTTTCTTGACGGGAGTCTTAGCAGCGGCCTTAGCTGCAGGCTTTGGTTTCGAGCTTGAGGTGGCCTTTGCGGCTGGTTTGGAGTTCTTTGGCTCCTGCTCAATGCTTCTTACGGCACCAATAGCAACCATCATTTTCGTTCCTGGGGATGTTTCAAGCTCCAGGCGGTTATCCAACACTGCCGTGATCTTTCCATAAATGCCACTTGTCAACATCACGTAGGCACCTTTGACAACCTGAGTCTGAAGGGTCTCAGCTGCCTTTTTGCGCTTGCGACTTGAGTAAAACAGCATCGCGCCCAAAAATGCCAGCGCGGCCAATAAAAAGAGACTGTCGTCCATGAAGAAAGTACCTATCTGGTGGGATTACAGGGAAGCTATCGAAAGCATTTGCGTTCTACTGATTATAACGGCAGGCCAAGGTGCCGGTGGGCCAGGGCTGTTGCCTGCCTGCCTTTAGGGGTCCTCTCTATAAGACCTTCCCTTAGTAAGAACGGCTCAACTACCGATTCAATGGTGTCTGGCTCCTCCCCCAAAGCCACAGCCAGGGTGGAAAGCCCCACGGGTCTTCCTTCGAATTTCTGGATCAAGGTGGTCAAAACTTGCTTGTCGAGTCGGTCAAGACCAAGCGAATCCACCTCGTACAAATCCAATGCAGCAGCAGCCAAATCCTGAGTTATCTTTTGATGGTTTTCAACCAACGCGTAGTCCCGCACTCGACGAAGTAGGCGGTTCGCGATTCTTGGAGTTCCCCTGGACCGAGAAGCGATGAGGGAAATTGCATCAGCTTCGGTCTTCATCTCAAGTTTTGTAGCTGCTCTATCAAGCACCAACTTGAGTTCTTCAGAAATGTAGAACTCTAGATTGGCGGTGTAGCCGAATCGATCTCGCAGCGGATTTGGCAGCATTCCAGACCGAGTTGTTGCTCCCACCAAGGTGAAAGGCTCGAGCTCAAGAGAAATAGAACTTGCTCCGGCGCCCTTGCCAACCATCACATCAACACGGAAATCTTCCATCGCCATGTATAAAAGCTCTTCGGCAGGCCTTGCCATTCGATGAATCTCATCTATGAATAAAACCTCACCGGCGCTCAAAGATGAAAGGACTGCAGCTAGATCACCCGCGTGTTGAATTGTTGGACCGCTTGTCATGCGAAGTCCTGAACCAATCTCGTTAGCAACAATCATGGCCAGAGTAGTCTTACCAAGTCCAGGTGGGCCAGCAAGAAGAATGTGATCTGGTGATCTTTTCTGTAGGGAGGCGGCCTTTAGCAGCAAATCCAACTGCTGCTTGATCTTTGATTGCCCTATGAACTCCGAGAGATTAGTTGGGCGAAGAGCGCTTTCAAACGCCAAATCGCTTTCGCTCGCAGCGCCATCAAGAAGTTCGCTCATCCTTTGCGTGCCTTTGAAAGTACCTGCAGGGCGGCTTTGAGTAACTGCTTATCATTCATGTCCTTTGTGCCAACCTGCTGCAGCACATCTCGAGATTGCCGCTCGCTCCAACCAAGACCTACCAGAGCACTTACTGCACTCTCGTTGGTGCTTGATGGTGTGCTCTTGGAGCCTGTCGCAACCAACTTGCCAGCCAGTGTCAGAGTTATCAACTTTGCGGTTTTGGATCCGATTCCGGAAACGGCCTTGAAGCTTTCATCAGATTCTTCCGAAACTGCCTGGGCAATTTGCTCTACAGATAACTGGTTCAAAATCGATAAAGCCGATTTAGGTCCAACTCCGTTGACACTTCGAAGAAGCTCAAAAACCTCGAGCTCTTGCTTGTTTCTAAATCCAAAGAGGGTCCAGGCGTCTTCTCGGACCACCAAGCTGGTGTGAAAACTGACCTTAACGCCTTCTGAAATCGAGCCAACGGTCTGCGCTGTTGAGTGCACAAGATAACCAACACCCTGAACGTCAATAACTATCTGCCCATTAGAGCTAGAAAGGACCAATCCGGTCAACGAGGCAATCACGCCATTAGCCTACTTAGCGTTTGCTTTTTGCACGTGCTGATTTAGCTGCTTCATTCCACTTCAACTGTGCCTTGGTGTAGCTCGCGGAATTGTTGACTCCCCTAAAGCCCTGACAGATAGCAATCGCCAAAGCGTCGGCTGCATCGGCAGGTTTAGGGACTTCTTTGAGTCCAAGAAGTTGAGCAACCATTTGACCGACTTGCGCTTTCCCAGCTCTTCCAGAACCTGTCACAGCCGCCTTTACTTCGGTAGGTGTGTGCATAGCAATCGGAATGCCGTATCTATTTGCAAGAAAAATGGCGACGCCGGAGATTTGTGCGGTTCCCATCACCGATGAAAGATTCTGCTGCGAAAATACACGTTCGATAGCAATCACATCTGGGCGATGCTTCTTGAATAATGTTTCCAACTCTTTTCCAATAGAACCTATCCGCAGATCAAGCTCTTGTTCTTTTGGGGATACTAAAACTCGAACCTCTACCAAGGAGACCTTTCGCCCCTTCGCAAGCTCAACAACACCCACTCCGCATCGAGTCAGACCCGGATCGATTCCAAGAATCTTGGTCAAAACTAGGCCTCGAGCTCGGCTAGTACTTCCGGGCTGATGTCAAAGTTCGCATAGACGTTCTGAACTTCATCAGAATCCTCGAGCGCATCAATTAGCTTGAAAACAGTTCTTGCGGTATCCGCATCAACCGGCAAACTCGCCGCCGGTACAAACTCAACATCGGCGCTCTCATAGTCCAATCCAGATGACTGAAGGGCAGTTCGAACCGCAACCATCGACGATGGGTCTGTTGTTACGACGAAGCTTGACTCGCGCACCTCGACATCCTCGATGCCTGCATCCAGGCCAACTTCTAGCACTCGATCTTCGGTGACTCCATCGGTTCGTTCGATTGTGATGACGCCTTTGCGACTGAACAGATATGAAACGCTTCCGGGATCAGCCATCGTTCCACCGTTTCGGGTTACCGCAAGACGAACATCGGCGGCGGCTCGATTCTTGTTGTCAGTAAGACACTCGATGAGCAACGCGATTCCGTTTGGACCATAGCCTTCGTAGAAGATGGTTTGGTATTCAACGGCGTCAGCATCTTGTCCAGAACCACGCTTTACGGCACGTTCAATATTGTCGTTTGGAAGTGAGCTCTTTCGTCCCTTTTGAATTGCGTCATAGAGAGTTGGGTTGCCATCAATGTCTGGCCCGCCGATTCGCGCTGCTACCTCGATGTTCTTAATCAGCTTCGCAAATAACTTTGCGCGACGCGAGTCAATGATTGCTTTTTTATGCTTGGTAGTGGCCCACTTGGAATGACCGGACATTGCTCTCCTTGGTTAGCTTCGCTAAGAATTCTAGGTGAGAATCTAAAGGCTTTTCGAGACCATGGCCACGAAGTACTCATGGACGCTGTTATCACCCGTTAACTCTGGATGAAAAGCTGTGGCCAAAAGATTTCCCGAGCGCACCGCAACAACGGCACCGTTAGGGAGTTTAGATAGAACCTCAACACCTGCACCCACTCTTTCCACAATTGGAGCCCTGATAAATGCCACAGTCGCAGGTTTTCCATCAAACTCGATCTCGGTCTCGAATGAATCAAGTTGGGACCCAAAAGCGTTTCTTCTAACTGAGATATCCATAGCCTCAAGGCTGCGTTGGCCAGATGCAGCATCTAGTACTTCTTTAGCCAGCATGATCATCCCAGCGCAGGTGCCGAACACTGGTTTGCCTAAAGATATGAAATCGGAAAGGGTTTTGCGCAAGCTGAAAATGTCAATAAGTTTCGAGATTGTTGTCGACTCTCCCCCAGGAAGAATCAAGCCGTCCACACTTGCTAGATCTGCAGCGTTTCGAACCTCGAGAGATTCGACACCCATAGAGGTGAGGGTGCGAATGTGCTCGCGAACGTCACCCTGTAAAGCAAATACGCCGACGCGCACTTACCAGCCGCGCTCCGAGAGACGGTGTGGGGCAGGAAGATCCTTGACGTTGATACCGACCATGGCCTCGCCTAGTCCTCTTGAGGAATCCGCAACTACGCTTGCGTCGTTGTAGGCAGCAACTGCTTTCACGATTGCCGCAGCACGCTTGACTGGGTCGCCGGATTTAAAGATTCCAGAACCAACAAAGACTCCATCAGCACCAAGCTGCATCATCATCGCCGCATCCGCTGGCGTAGCAACACCGCCTGCCACGAAAAGAACAACTGGTAGCTTCTTGGTTCGTGCTACCTCGCGGACCAAATCATAAGGAGCTTGCAGCTCCTTTGCTGCCACGTAGAGTTCGTCTTCGCTCTTTGCAGAAAGTGCGTTGATCTCTCCAAGAATCGTTCTTATGTGCTTGGTTGCCTCAGAAACGTCACCGGTTCCAGCTTCTCCCTTAGAGCGAATCATCGCTGCACCCTCGGTGATGCGTCTGAGTGCCTCTCCTAGATTGGTGGCACCGCAAACAAATGGCACGTCAAATTTCCACTTGTCAATGTGGTTGATGTAGTCGGCAGGAGATAAAACCTCTGACTCATCGATGTAGTCGACTTTCAGGCTCTGCAGAACTTGTGCCTCAACAAAATGTCCAATACGAGCCTTAGCCATAACTGGAATAGAAACTGCCTTCATGATCTGCTCGATCATGTCTGGGTCGCTCATACGCGCTACCCCGCCCTGTGCACGAATATCTGCTGGGACTCTTTCAAGAGCCATTACAGCAACAGCACCGGAGTCTTCGGCAATCTTTGCCTGTTCAACGTTGACAACGTCCATGATGACGCCGCCCTTGAGCATCTCGGCGAGACCGCGCTTTACAAGAGGTGTTGACTCGTTCTTTGAGGGGTTCATGCTGATAATCCTAACCCGACAAATCGGGCGTTTTCTAACCAGTTAGCTCCAGGCAGCCTGGATATCTGCCCTTATTTCACCAAGGAGTCTTGGCATTGCCTTGGTCTTAGCAATGATTGGGAAAAAGTTTGAGTCGTTTTCCCAACGCGGGACGATGTGCTGATGCAAGTGCTCAGCAATTCCAGCTCCTGCAATTACCCCTTGGTTCATCCCAATATTGAAGCCCTGAGCTTGAGCGACCTTGCGCAAAACCTCCATTGCCCTCTTTGTAAGCGCGGCCATCTCTGCCGATTCTTGTTCGGTGATCTGGTCATAGTCCGCGATATGACGGTAGGTGCAGACCAAAAGGTGTCCGGAGTTGTAAGGGAAAAGATTTAGAAGTACAAAACAAGTTTCGCCTCTATAAACAATTAGGCCATCCTCATCTGTACCCTCAGGGGCTAGACAGAACGGGCACTCGTTAGCAGGTGGCTGTTGACCATTTTGAATGTAAACAAGGCGGTGCGGAGTCCAGAGGCGTTGGAAATTATCAGGAACGCCTGGTAAAAACTCCGGCTTGTCCAACTAGACCTGCTCCTTGCTCGCAATTGCCAAAACAATTTTCTCGATGGCCTCTGCTACGGATACGCCATTAACCTGAGTGCCATCACGATAGCGGAAGCTCACCGAACCTGCATCGCGGTCATCACCACCGGCAATCAACTGGAAAGGAACCTTGTCCTTAGTGTGATTGCGGATCTTTTTCTGCATGCGGTCATCACTCAAGTCAATGTTCGCCCGGACGCCCTTGGCTTTTAGTTGAGCAATGATGTCAGCAAGATAAGGTGCAAACTCATCGGCAACAGGAATACCGACAACTTGAACCGGTGCAAGCCAAGGTGGGAAGTGCCCCGCGTAGTGCTCGGTCAAAACACCGAAGAAGCGCTCGATTGAACCAAACAGAGCTCGATGAATCATTACCGGACGCTTCTTGGTTCCATCATTGGCGGTGTACTCGATGTCAAAACGTTCCGGCAAATTGAAATCAAGCTGAATAGTGGACATCTGCCAGGTTCGACCAATGGCATCTCGAGCCTGTACGGAAATCTTTGGTCCATAGAAAGCAGCGCCTCCCGGGTCTGGCACAAGCTCAAGACCAGAATCCGTTGCAACCTTTTCTAGGGTTGAAGTTGCCGCATCCCAAATGGCGTCAGAGCCGACAAACTTTTCATTCTCAGGATCTCTTGTTGAAAGTTCGAGATAGAAATCAGTGAGGCCATAATCACGAAGAAGGTCAAGAACAAAGTTCAACACTGAAGTCAATTCAGACTCCATGTCCTCTTGGGTTACAAATAAGTGAGCATCATCCTGGGTCATTCCCCGCACGCGGGTCAAGCCATGAACAACTCCTGACTTCTCGTACCTGTAAACGGACCCGAACTCAAACATACGTAGCGGTAGATCCCGATAAGACCTTGCCTGAGACTTATAGATAAGAATGTGGAATGGGCAGTTCATCGGTTTTAGGTAATAGTCCTGGCCAACCTTGCGAACAACGCCATCGGCGTCCACTTCCTCGTCCAACTTCATTGGCGGGAACATGCCGTCGGCATACCAAGCTAAATGACCAGAAGTTTCAAATAAGTTCGACTTGGTGATGTGAGGGGTGTAGACAAACTCGTAACCAGCTTTTTCATGCTGAGCGCGCGAGTAGTCCTCCATGACTTTCCGAATGATTCCGCCTTTGGGATGAAACACAGCAAGGCCAGACCCAATTTCCTCTGGAAAGGAAAACAGATCTAGCTCGGCACCGAGGCGACGATGATCTCTTTTAGCTGCTTCCTCAAGTCTTTCCAGATGGGCCTTTAGCTCTTCTTTCGATGGCCATGCAGTTCCATAGATGCGCTGCAGTTGCTTATTGGCCTCATTGCCCCTCCAGTAAGCGGCAGCTAAACGAGTGAGTGCATAACCGTTTCCGATCATTCGAGTATTTGGCAAGTGCGGTCCGCGACAAAGGTCTTTCCAAATGACCTCGCCGGATTGCGGGTCAACGTTGTCGTAAATGGTTAGCTCACCGGAACCAACCTCAGCCGCACCCTCAGCCAGATTCTCAGAAGACTTTAGAGAGATAAGTTCAAGCTTGTTTGGTTCATTCGCTAGTTCCTTAGCTGCTTCAGCATCTGAAACAACTCGTCTAACAAATCGCTGACCAGAGCGGATAATCCTATCCATCTCCTTCTCTAGCACTTTGAGTGATTCAGGAGTAAAGGGTTCCGCAACTTCAAAGTCATAGTAAAAGCCATCAGTTATCGGAGGACCGATTCCCAAACGCGCATCAGGATTGATCTTCTGCACTGCCTGAGCCAATACGTGTGCAGTGGAGTGCCGAAGAATGCTTAAGCCCTCGGGCGAATCAATCAGTACTGCTTCGACCTTGTCGCCAGCTGAGAGCTTATGGGCAAGGTCTTTAAGTTCGCCGTTTACCCGCTGAGCAACTACCTTTTTATCCTGGAACAGCTCAAAACCAGTTGTGCCGCTAGCAACTGAAGTGGAGCTACCCTCAAGGGTGAGCTCAATAGTCTCTGGCAAAATCTGGTCCTAACGGTCAAGGCTTTACTATCCTAACCAGCTACCAAGATTGGCCTTGGTAGCCTGTACCCTGAAAACCAAGCCACAAGGACAAAAACAATGACCACATCCGTCGACACACGTGCCGAAGAGCGTAAAGCATTAGCCAGACGACTCAACTGGTTGCGCGCTGGAGTACTCGGTGCAAACGATGGCATTGTTTCAACCGCAGGCATAGTTATGGGCGTAGCCGGTGCAACGGTTGAAAGCGGCCCGATTTTGATCGCTGGAGTCGCAGCTCTTGTTGCTGGATCAATCTCCATGGCCGGCGGTGAGTACGCTTCAGTCAGCGCTCAGCGCGACAGCGAAATTGCAGCGCTTGCTAAGGAGCGAAAAGAGCTTAAGGAAAACCCAGAGGGCGAATTGCTTGAACTTACTGAGTACTACCGCAACCGTGGTATCTCAGAGGCGCTTTCGATCCAAATTGCTAAAGAGCTCTCAGCAACAGACCCAGTTAGGGCTCACGCAGAAGGTGAGCTTGGCATTTCATCCGACGAGCACGTCTCCCCTAGAGCTGCTGCGGTTGCTTCGTTCATTGCCTTTGCACTGGGGTCAATGCTTCCAATTGTTGCAATTGCCGGTCCTTGGGTTGATTACCGGGAGATTGCAACTGTTGCTTCGGTAGTTGTTGCTCTAGCTCTAACAGGCTTCTTTGGAGCAAAAATTGGAAAGGCTAAGCCTTTTCGAGCGGTAGTCAGAAACGTAGTTGTTTCCTTGCTGACTATGGGAATCGCCTTCGCGATTGGTAGCGTGCTGGGAGTTGCGGTCGCCTAAGCCTTGAGCTTTAAAGTGGCTGCGGTTCTAGACAAGGAATCGTTTGCAAGCTTTGCATCGGAATTCAAATCAAGCCCAAAGCTAGGCACCAATTTCTTAATTTCCGGCTGCCAAGATTGGAACTTGCTGGGGTAGATCTTCGAGGCAACATCCAGCATGACTCGAACTGCAACCGATGCTCCAGGCGATGCACCAAGCAGACCTGCTATGGAGCCATCCGCCGAGCTAATAACTTCAGTTCCAAACTGTAAAGAACCACGAGCTCCTGAAGGTTTTATAACCTGAGCACGCTGACCTGCTTCGTATAGTTGCCAGTCTTTTGCCTCTGCCATTGGCACAAATTCGCGCAAGCTAGCAATCTTCTGCTTTGGGGATTTCAGGATTTCACGCACCAGATAGACAACAAGTGAGAGATTTGTCAGGGCAACGGAGATGTAAGGCAGCAGATTGGCAAACCGCAAAGACATCGGTAGATCAAAGACGGATCCATGCTTTAGAAACTTAAGGTTTAGGCCAGCGAATGGGCCAAACAATAGAGAAGCTTTTCCGTCAATGACGCGGGTATCCAAATGGGGAACAGACATCGGAGGAGCGCCGACTGCAGCCTGGGAATAAACCTTGGCCTGGTGCTTGGCAACCAGTTCTGGATTCTCTGTCTTTAGGAAGTGACCGCTAACTGGGAATGTTCCGAATCCGGAAATTTCTCTGATTCCAGATTTCTGCAAAAGCTTCAGTGCCCACCCACCGGCTCCAACAAACACCTTTGGTGCGTTGACTGTGAATTTATTTTTATCGTTGGAGCCTCGAATGCTCCAGCCAACTGAGTTTTTCTTGACCGATGAAACCTCGTGAGAGGTAAGTACTTCTACCCCGGATGTTACGAGCCAATTGAACAGTTGTCGGGTCACCGCTCCGTAATCAACGTCGGTGCCTTGTTCGATCCTGGTTGCTGCGATTGTCTCTTTGGCGCGTCCTTCGAGCATGAGAGGGATCCACTTAGCAATCTGCTCTGTATCGTCAGAGAACTCCATGCCTTTAAAAAGTGGCTGATTCTTTAGCGCCTCGAAACGACGCTTAAGGTAGTCGACATCCTTTGCGCCACGAACAAAGGTCATGTGAGGAATCGAATGAATAAAAGTGTCTGGATCTTTCATCACGCCAGTTTGTACAAGTGTTGCCCAAAACTCTCGAGATTCTTGAAACTGCTGGTTGATAGCAATTGCTTTTGCGGCCGATGGAAGGCCACCATTTGGGTCATCCGGCATGTAGTTCAATTCACATAGAGCCGCATGACCGGTTCCTGCGTTGTTCCAAGCGTTCGAGGATTCTTCGGCGATTTTTGGCAGGCGTTCCAGAACAAGCATGTTCAGCTTCGGATCTAGATGCTTCAGAATTACCGCCAGAGTGGCGCTCATGATTCCGCCGCCGATAAGAACGAGGTCGTATTCGCTGCGGTTTGGCAAGCTTTTCCTCACATCAGTTTCTTGGCCAGGTGGTTCGTGGGCGATACTGGGTTCGAACCAGTGACCTCTTCCGTGTCAGGGAAGCGCGC
>ERZ1022724.1-NODE-1-length-87898-cov-16.759423_pt1 | contig 87898 bp, 75 predicted proteins | sample MGYA00521091_ERZ1022724 | MGnify/ENA primary metagenome ERZ1022724 (study PRJEB33162, sample SAMN09537610) | freshwater metagenome | isolation source: freshwater | place: Canada:Alberta | collected 2017-07 | study: EMG produced TPA metagenomics assembly of the... | reverse complement strand
GACCCTAGGCCACCCACCCGATGCGGGTCAATCCATTTTCTCATGTTTTTTTGAAATCATTTCCGATCGTGGATCGAAATCATTGAGGTTAAGCGAGTTACAAATTTAAAAATCTGAGCTAACAAATGAATTGTTAGGAAATCGGGTCATTGGAGACCGAAAAATCATCTGTGATTTGGGGTTTGGAATCGCAAGCGCTGGAAGGTCATCGGGAGTTCATGCCGCCCTTGAAGGATGATTGAGGTGAATCGGCGTCTTGATCCCAGTGAGAGAGATCCACCTTCAACCTAGAATCCGCATTTAGAACGCAGATGTGGGGCTAAGTGGATGTCAGGTCACTGGTGGGGGGTTGCTGGAGTTGGGTCGAAGAGTAGCCAAGAAGGCAGTTTGCCCATGGTCAGGCTCAGCTGCGGCGCAGTTTGACTCAACCATTGCGCAAGTTTCTGGCAGGCTTGTGTGAGGAAGCGGGCGAATTTGCCACCGTCTGCCAATTTGATGATTCTGCGCTGTACGCTGAGCGGCTGTTTGGCATGGATGAGCCGCAGGTCGTAGCGGGTTTTGATCGCTTCGGTGTGGCCGCCCTGGTTTTTGAGTTCATCCAAAACATTCGCAGCATCCGCTTTGCTGGCAGTAATGTTTGACGACGTGGAGGCCGCGCTTCTTTCGGTGTTAGATTGGTGACATAGGCGCTGAAGTCATCTTCGCACTGTTTTCAGAAGCTACCTTACGGGCTTGGCCTGAAGCGGCTTGAGCGTGCGCTCGACGATCACCCGGCGCTCGCAGCTCCAACCGTGGGGTTTGAGTTTGAAGAGGTAGGAGGGACCTTTGCCTCGACCTTGTTCGTGCCGTGCCATGATGGTTTCCTGAACGATTCCGATCTCACCACGGTTGATCCGGATGCGGTGTTAAGCCAGCGGACTTCGCCAGACATTTTCCATCGCTCCGATCCAGCCGCTGGGGCTCACGGTGTTTCCTTTGCGCCATTCGATGTGCTGACACCAGTGCGTGCCACCCATCACAGAGGCAAGTGGATGATGGCTGGGGCGGGCGGGCATTTGCGAGTTGTAGCCGATGACCGTGTCCTCTTGTTCGCCGTATCAGACCATCACCGTCGAGTTGCAGAAGCCACGGGCTTGGTCAGCATGGCGTGATGGATCATTTGCTCCGCGGGAGCGATCCATCTCTCCCCTTACGCAGCATCGAGAGATTTCCATAGTCTGCGGAATTCATCTTCATCAAACAGCCGACCTTTGGGTATGCCGGTGATTTTGGCCACCGCCGCGCCGTTCTGGAGTCGGCGGCCGCGGGAGCAACGGGTGCCGCCAAGCAGACAATTGAGCGAGATGGCTGCGAGGATGTCGATTCCGGGTGGGGCATTCCGGCTGGTGCGCGGCCGAGGGGAATCTGCCGCGTGTTGGTGAAATCCAGTTGTCCTTTCCCCAATGGGTGAACCCGTGATTCGCACGGATTCGTCTTCAAATGCCGAAAGGATCCGCGCTTGGGCCGTCGATCCTCGATCACAATTGCGGATTCGAGGCTCAAGACCGTGCTCTGGACATTCACAGCCCGTGCCTGTTTCAAGTGGATTTATTGGATTGCAATTTCCGGCGATTCACGACACATACCGTTCGCGAAGTTATTTAATATTCCCGTAATAGTTGATGAGCACACGTAAATTTGTCAGTGGGTCGTCGGTCATTCTTGCTGGATGGCTCGGAGCAACGTTTTTCAACGAGGTTCCGTCGCAGCGCTATCCGAAGCTCGAAAAAACAGCCGCCGCCGTCTCTCCACAGCAACATTTGGAGCAGGCCAAGAGTGAGTCGGAAGCTGAGTTCGCGACATTTTCACCTACCCACTGAGATCCATGGCCGAGCAACCCATCATTTGTGATACCAAGCCACTCGCGCTGGAAGTCGAAGCGGGCATTCATTGGTGGTGCTCCTGCGGTCGCTCCGGACATCCGCCATTTTGCGATGGTTCGCACAAGGGGACTGGTCTCCAGCCCCTGAAATACGAGGTTACCGAGAAAAAAACGGTGTGGTGGTGCCAGTGCAAACACACAGCAAATCCGCCACTCTGCGATGGTTCCCACAAAACCTTGCCTAAGGTGGCCGATTCCTGATAAATTTGAATTGCGCAACGGAGCGTGCTGGTTTTGTCTCAGCGCGCTGTCAGGGGTCGTGGAGGCTCGGCAAGCGAACCCCGCCAGGCCTTGATCGGAGCAACGGTAGTTTGTCCGCACTTGCCGCGAATTCCCTGGCAGCACTTATTTTCCTTTCAGGGCGCAGTCATCCCGGTCACCCGACGCGCTTCAAGACCCTGTTGAGTTTGGGGGGGGGTACGATTCCGGCTTGGTCGAGTTTCGGTCAAAGAGCCCTCAAACGTCAGTTCACGGCCATCGCGCGATGTGCCAAGGGGTATGAAACGGGGATTTTGCGAATTCCGCACGATCGGCAGACCCCGCGTCGCGTTTTGGTTTTGAAGATTGAAAATCCTGCGGTTCCCGTAGTTGACCCCGTGTGGACACGTTGCTAGCGTCCGCGCCCCGTCATGAGCGCCGCCCCGAACTACAAAGACACCCTGAATCTCCCGCAAACTCCTTTCCCGATGCGGGCCGATCTCGTGCAGAACGAACCCGCCCGCCTTGCAAAATGGGAAAACGAGGGGCTTTACGAGAGGATCCTCGCCCGCCGCCGCGCCCAAAATTCCCCGGAATTTATTCTCCACGACGGACCACCCTTTGCGAATGGCGACGTCCACATGGGCACGGCGCTCAACAAGCTGCTCAAAGACCTCGTCGTCAAGTCCAAGACCATGGCTGGGTTTGCCGCACCATTCGTGCCTGGCTGGGACTGCCACGGGCTGCCGATCGAATTCAAGGTGGTCAAGGAAACCGCCGGGCTTGAGCCTGCGGAGATCCGTCGCCGCTGCACCGAGTTCGCGCTCAAATACATCGATATCCAGCGTGGTTCCTTCCGCCGTCTTGGGGTTTTTGGCGCTTGGAACAGCCCCTACCTGACCATGGATCCAAGCTATGAGGCAGACATCCTGCGGGTCTTCGCCAAGCTGGTCGCAAACGGTTCCATCTATCAGGCAAAGAAGCCCGTGCAGTGGTCCTACGGCGCGCAGACCGCTCTGGCCGAGGCCGAGGTGGAGTATGCGGACAAGGAAAGTCCGGCAATTTTCGTCAAGTTCCCACTCGTATCCGGCGAATTTGCAAACCAAGCGAGCATGGTCATCTGGACCACCACCCCATGGACGCTTCCGGCCAACCTGGGTATCGCGCTCCACCCGGATTTCACCTACGTTGTGGGGAAATTCATCAAGGACGGGCAGTTAGAGACCTTCGTGATCGTGCGCGAGCTCATTCCTGCCTTCACGGAAAAGACCGGCTACGCCCTCGCCGAGACCGTCCGGGAAAGCAAGGGCAAGACCTTCGAAGGCTTCGAGGCGCAGCACCCGTTTCTTGACCGCACCTCCAGGATCATCCTCGCCAACTTCGTCACGACCGAGACGGGCACCGGCGCGGTCCACATCGCCCCGGGCCATGGCGCGGACGACTATGTGGCCGGCCAGCAAAACGGCCTCGCCGTGCTTTCCCCGGTGAACGACGCCGGACAATTCACCGCAGAAGCCGGACTGGAAGAGCTGGTGGGCATGCATGTCTTCAAGTCCAACACGCGCATCATCGAGATCCTCGGCGCCAGCGGCCACCTGTTAGGGCAGGAGGTTTACAAGCACTCCTATCCGCACTGCTGGAGGTCCAAGACGCCGATCATCTTCCGCGCCGTCGAGCAGTTTTTCATCTCCCTTGAGACCCTGCGCAGCGAGGCTCTATCAGAAATCGACAAGGTCGAGTGGCTGCCTTCATGGGGCCGCAACCGCATCTACGGCACCGTCGAGTCCCGCCCGGACTGGTGCATCTCCCGCCAACGCACCTGGGGCGTCCCCCTCCCGGTGTTCTTCGCTGAGGACGGCTCCGCCATCATTTCCAGTGAACTCGCGCTCAAGGTTGCGGACCTCGTGGAAAAGGAAGGAACCAACGTCTGGTTCGAAAAATCAGACGCCGAGCTCGCAAGCCTGTTAGATCTTCCCGCAGGCGTGAAGAAATGCCGCGACACGCTGGATGTCTGGATCGATTCCGGCTGCTCGCACACCGCCGTGCTCGACGCCCACCCGGAGCTCCACTGCCCTGCCGACCTCTACCTCGAAGCCACCGACCAGCACCGCGGCTGGTTCCAGAGCTCGCTGATGCTCAGCGTGGGGTATCGCCATACCGCGCCTTACAAAACCGTGATGACCCACGGCTTCGTCGTCGACAAGGACAAGAAGAAGCTGGCCAAATCCGACGCTGGAAAGTCCGGCAAGCCCACCGACGCCGCTTATTTTTACAATCAATACGGAGCCGACATCGTCCGCCTCTGGGTGAGCAGCGTGGATTGGCAGAATGAAGTTCCCTTCGGCGAGGATCTGTTCAAGCAAGTCGCCGAGCCGTACCGCCGGCTTCGCAACACCCTGCGGATCCTGCTCGGGAATCTTGATGGCTTCGATCCATCCGGATTCGACCTGTTAGACCCCAAGATCGAGCTCCCCCTGCTTGACCGCTGGATTCTGGAGCGGCTCCACGTCGTCACCACCGAGTGCCTTGCCGCTTACCAGGCTTACGAGTTCCGCAAAGTCTTCAACGCGCTCAACCAGTTCTGCACCGCCGATCTCTCGGCCATCTACATTGATGCCACCAAGGATCGCATGTATTGTGATGCGGCCGGCTCGCCGCGGCGTCTCGCCTCGCAGGCGGCGATGCATGAAATCTTCAGCGCCATCACCAGGCTGTTGGCGCCGATCCTTGCCTTCACCGCCGACGAAGCATGGGATCACGCCGCCTTCACCACTGGCAGCGTGCATGAGCAGGACTTCCCGAAAGCTCACCCCGCATTCGCGCCCGGCGAGGCGACTGACCAGGCGAACCGTTTGTTTGAAATCAAATACGCCATCCAGACCGCCATCGAGGGCCGCATCCAGGCCAAGGAGTTCACGCGCAACAACGAGGCCGACGTCTCGCTCACCCTTCCCGCGAGTGATGCCGCGCTGCTTCCCTTGCTCAACGACCGGGAATTCGCCACCGAGTTTTTCATCATCGCCGGCCTCAGCGCCAGCATCGGGGACTCGCTTCGCGCCACGGCAAGCAAGACCGGGCTCCCGCTCTGTCCCCGTTGCCGCAAGCACGAGCCCCTTCTTGAAAGCGGCCTCTGTGAGAGATGCGATGAGGTGTGCGCGCCTTGAGCCACGTTCGGTTTGAGGTTCCGATGCAGACCTTCGAGGCGACTTGGGCGTGTCAGCTTCCGGCAGGTTGTCGGTCCATGAGAGAAATCCGGACTGGAAGATTCTCCGCTGCGGGGTGATGATCGACGCAGTTCCATTGTGTCAGACCTGTTCACCACTCCAGCCGCCTCCTCAGACAAGCCCGCTCCCGTCGAGCCCCTCGCCGCGCGGATGCGACCACGCTCGCTTGATGAAGTGGCCGGGCAGCAACACATCCTGGCCGCTGGTAAACTTCTCCGACGCGCCATCGAGTCCGACCGTTTCACCTCGTTGATTTTCTATGGTCCGCCCGGCACGGGTAAAACGACGCTTGCAAGTGTGATCGCCCGCACGACGGGCTCCCGCGTCGAATCCCTCAACGGCGTGGAATCCAACGTCGCCGAAATCCGTGCGAAAATCGACCAGGCGCGTACTTGGCGCGACTTGCGCGGTGAGACGACCATCTTGTTTATCGATGAGATCCACCGCTTCAACAAATCCCAACAGGACGTCTTGCTCCCCCACATCGAGAAGGGCGTGGTGCGGTTCATCGGCGCGACGACTCACAATCCCTACTTCCATGTGAACTCGCCGCTCGTCTCACGGTCACAGATTTTCCAGCTGGAGCCCGTGCCGGTTGACGAGATCGTGAAAGTGCTTGGCCGGGCCTTGGGTGATGTTGAGCGCGGGCTGGGGCAGCATCGGGTTCTAGCAGATGCGGAGGCCTTGCTTCACCTTTCGGAGAAATCGGACGGGGATGTTAGAAAGGCGCTCAGCGCCCTGGAGCTGGCGGTTCTGACCACGCCGGATGAAGATGGGGCGGTGCGGCTGACGCTCGCGGTGGCGGAGGAGTCGATCCAGCGCAAGGCGGTGGTCTATGATGCGCATGGCGACGCGCATCACGATACGATTTCCGCATACATCAAGTCCATCCGGGGTTCGGATCCGGATGCGGCGCTTTACTGGCTGGCCAAGATGCTGCATGCGGGCGAGGACCCGAGGTTTATTTCGCGGCGATTGGTGATTTCCGCGTCGGAAGACATCGGGTTGGCGGATTCCAACGCCTTGCGGGTGGCGATGGATGCCCATGCCGCGTTTGAATTCATCGGGATGCCGGAAGGAAGGATTCCCCTCGCCCACGCGACGGTCTATCTGGCGACCGCGCCGAAGTCGAACACGGCCTATGCCGCCATGGGGAAGGCGATGGAAGATGTGGCAAACGGGCGCACGCTGGCGGTGCCGGTCCATTTGAGAACGGGCACCCGGAAGAAGCTGGCAGGAGCCTCAGGCGAGACGGAGGCGGCCATGAAGTATCTCTACGCCCATGATTTCGAGGGTGCGTATGTTCCTCAAGCGTATTTGCCCGAGGGGAAGGTCTATTACCATCCAGGCACCCAGGGGATGGAGAAACGGATCAAGGAGCGCCTGGAGTTTTGGCGTAACTCCATGGAATCCAAGGCCCCGGAAAATACCTGAGAAACTTCTTGAAATCGCAGGAAGCTTTTAGTATCGCTCCGGATGCCCTCGCAGTTGAGGGCCTCCCCCCGGCACGTTGAACAACGAACCCAACCAGCCCATGAATACAAACCGCTATCAATCGATCGGTTCCAAGGCATTTTCAGCCGGAATGACCAGTTTTCCCCGTCATGAAGAGCGCGACAAGACTCCAACGGAAGAGGACGACTGGTGGAGCCAATGGGACGACAAATGGATCAATCACTATGATGAAGAGTGGATGGCGTTCATCCGACGACGAGCGGGGAAGAGCCACTATTTGGAGGATGAAGACAGCGCACCGTGCGTGTGGAACCACCCTCCCGAGTGAGTGTCCCGTCCCGGGGATTGCACTGACCCGGCGTCCAGAACCGTATTCTACTCGGATCTGGACAGGCGGGTGATGCCGCGCTTGAGCAACTGGCTGTCCACTGCGGAGGAAGCGGCTTCGTCAAGGTAGATGGTGAAGTCATCCTGTTGGAATTTGATCGAGTGGCGCTCTTCGAGGTTTCCTTGGAAGGCGTCGATGAGGGACTTCATGTTTTTGACATCCTTGCCGTTCACCTTTTGGACGATGAGGTTGCGGAGGCTCTCATAGCCGACCGTGGCAGGCGTGGGGATGGATCCACTGAGGAAAATGATCCGGTCCACCTTGCCTTCGTATTTTTCCGGGTTTTTCAAAGCGTCGAGGAAATCAAGCGGGGCGCGGCTTTGCCAGTTTTCCCCGAAAGACTCCAGCAGCGGCCGCGACAGTTCTTGGAAAACGAGGCCGCCTTTGACGAGGAAGTTGGGGGCTTTGCCGAAGCTATAAGCGGGGATGAGTTTGGAGCTTTCCTCCTCGCGGGCAAGCGTGGCTTTGATTTCCAAGGGCTGCCCGTCGCGCAGTAGGGAGAGGGTGACGACGTCGCCGGTGGACTTCTCGCCCCGGACCAGATGTCCCCAGTGGAGGCTGCCATAGTTCGGATTTTGGTAGTAGCCACGGCGGTCAATTTCCTGGCCATCCACGGCAAGCAAGACATCGCCTTTTTTCACTCCGGAGGCCTCTGCGGCACCGCCAGTGCGGACCGAGTTGATGTAGAGGCCGCCTTGGGTGTCGCTGAGTTTGAGCCATTGGCGGAACGAGCTGTCTTCGGTGCGGGCGGTCGAGACACCGAGGCTGGGGAAGCTTTTATAGTCACCATTCGAGCAGCCTTTGATGAAGCGGGTGACGATGTCCGTAGAGGCCACGTCGCAGATCTGGTCCTTGGAGTTGTAGCTAATGAGGACGCCTGCAAGTTTCCCATTCTGCAGGACAGGCAGCGAGAAGCTGCTTGCCGCGCTTTGCATGGATGCTTTGACCAGAAAGGTCAGGAAGTTGTGGCCGTCCAGGAAGTTGGAGGCGACGTCCACACTTTGGAGATTGCCCGGCGTGAGGAGTGAGACCCCGTTGTCCTCGATCTGGAGGATTTCCAGGGTCTGGCCGATTTTGGGTGCCGGCGCGAGTCCCAGCGGGGTGGTGTTGGCAAACAGGACATTGCCTTCTCTTTCCGAGACGGGGCCTAGCAGCGCGAGATTCGCCTCGTAGTCCACAGCGATCACGCGGGCCTGCGCGAAGTGGGTGCCATCGGGGGATTCCAGTTCGAGGAACGTGGCATCCGCGACCAGTTCCGCCGTGGTGATGACCCGTTGTGGAGCGATGATGGCCGCAAGCGCGCGGCGTTGGCTCGGGGTGTTCTTTTCCCAAGGCTGAGCGGGATTCCACGACTGCTGGGTTGAGTTGATGCGGACGACGGAAGACTTGATGTCAGCCACCGGCGGTTGCGCGGATTCCGCGCCGGGCGGAGTGGTGGTGACCGCTTTGGACGTTTCCGCATCTTTAGCAGGCTCGCAGGCGGTCAAGGCGAACAACAAGGGTAAGGTATGGATGGCGCGCATGGGGAGAAAGGATCAGTGATTGGGCAGGAATGGTGGAATTCAACGGAGGCCGAGCACGTCCTGCATGTCATAGAGACCGACAGGTTGTTCCTCCAACCAAATCGCCGCGCGCACGGCCCCGGCCGCGAAGGTTAGGCGTGAGGAGGCTTTGTGCGTGAGTTCGACTCGCTCGCCATCCGCAGCGAAGAGCACGGTGTGGTCACCAACGACGTCACCGCCACGGAGCGTGTGCATGCCGATTTCACGCGGCTTGCGTGGACCGATGTTGCCCAGGCGGCCGTGGGCGACGTCATCCTGATAAGTGGTGCCGGTTTCCTGGTTGAGGATCTCGAGCAAGCGGCGGGCAGTCCCGGAAGGGGCATCGATCTTGTGCTTGTGATGCATCTCGGTGACCTCGATATCGAAGCGGTCCTGAGTGAGCACGCGGGCCGCTTGACGGGTGAGCCAGAAGAGCGTGTTCACGCCCACCGAGTAGTTGGCGGAATAAACGATGCGGATCGACTTGGCGGCATCATGGATGAAGGCCCGCTCGTCATCGGTATGGCCGGTGGTTCCGATGACCAGGTTGGTGCCGTTTTTGAGTGCGGCGGCTACCAGTTCCCGGGTGAAGGAATGGATGGTGAAGTCGATGACACAGGAGGCCTTGGAGATGGCAAGGTCGAGGTCCTGGCCCGCGTCGTGGGTGGCTGCGACGGGCACCTGCGCCTGGGCAGCGGCCTGGTTGACAGCCTGGCCCATGCGGCCCGAGATTCCGGTGACGAGAAGTGATGGAGTAAGGATCATGGAAGGATGAGGGAATGGCGGCCTAGTCGACCCAGGGAGCGATGAGTTGGAGGTTATTGGCACGTGCGTCGGCTTCCGCAGCGCGGGGACCTCGAAACGACGCGATCTTTTTGGCGATGGTGATGGCAGTTTGCAAGCGCGACTCGTCTTTTTCGAGATAGGTCAGCGCCCGGAAGCCGCAGCGCTCGAAGTATTCCCATTCCAGAGGCGGAGTTGTGGTGTCCAAAACCGAGAGAAACGCCTGGAACGCTTCTTTTTCACGTTTCTTAGCGGGTTCTTTCTCATCGGGAAGCTGTTCGAGAGTGATGCCGCGGAGGTATTGAAGCCGGTTGAAAAGAGCAGGCTGGCTTTTGGAGTGGACGAGAAGCTGGTCATAAACCGCCAGCGCCTCTAACAGAGATGCCGGATTGGTGGCACCCTGCGCGTAGAGCGCCTCGCCCAACAACAAGCCTGCGGGGAGTTGCAAAGGATCGTCCTTGGCCAGCGTTTTAATCCACGCAGCGAGGAATGCGGAGGCCTCGGAGAGACGGTACATCTCGATCAGGTGTCCGGCTTTTTCCAGAGTGGCGACGGCGGTGAGCGGCCCTGACCCATCAATGGCGTGGTCGAAGAGGATGAGTGCCTGCTCTTTGGACTGAGGAGTCCCCCCCAGCGCTGCGGAGCGAGCGGCAAGCAGCCAGGCCACCTGAGTGCGCGCGGGGTCGGTATCGGCGGCGGCAAGTTTTTCGAGGACGAGACGTGCCGGATTATAGTCACCATTTTGAAAAAGACAGCGCCCGAGGGTAAGCGCGGCATCAGCGGCGACCGGGTCCGCAGGATAGGAGTCGAGAATGAATTGTGCAGCCGCGATGGTGGCGGCCGGCTCGTCCGAGCGTTCCGCAATGAGCAAGCGGGCGTAGGCCAGGCGCACGGGAGGGATTCCGGGAGCGAGATCCGTCTTGGTAGTGAGTGCATCCAGTTGGGCACGGGCGAAGGTCAGGTCCGGCCCAGGGCCGGCGAGGGCCGCTTCCAGCGCTGCGAGGCGGGCTTCCGGTGTGCGCGGGTGCTCGGGATGATCGGTGATGAATTTCTCAAGCGCAGTCTTTGCAGCACCCGGCGGAGTGCTCGCGAGAGCTTGTTCTAACTGGATGTCAGCCTCCAGCGCAGGATCGTTCGCCAAGCCCTGTTGCTGGATGAGGACACTCCCCTGGCCGCCACTGCGGAAGCGGAGAACGGCAGCGTGTTTTCTAGCAAGGCGGGCATCGGATTCGGCGAGGAATCGTGCAGCCTCATCGAAAAGCGAGATGGTTTTTCCAAGATCACCCCGGATCAGATTTACGCGGGCCTCGAGAAAGACAGCTTCGCCTTTCAGGGGCGATGCGGGCATGGAAGCGTGGAGAATTTCAAGGATCGCGAGCGCTCGTTCGTTCGCCCCCTCCTGCAAACACCAAGTGGCTAACTGATAGAGCGCACGATTCGCCAGTGGATGTTGGGGATTTTCCAAGCGCAGCCGATTGAGTAAAAGCCGGCTTTCTGTTTTTGCCTCTGCGGTGCCGATGCGATGAAGCCCTATAGCCCGGGTGTAGAGCGAGTAGGCCAGCAGGTTCCGGACATCGCTTTCAAGCGGATCCGCGGGCCACGCGGCAGGAGCAGCGGATTCAAGGCCCGAGGGGTCCGCGATCAGCCCGAACGGGCGCAGCGCGGGCGGAGTGATCCACTGGGCGCTGCGTTCGAGAATCGGATCGGTAAGAGCAGGCTTGTCGGGCAGCCATTGTAGGAGGCGCTGGAAGACAGCCTCAAGCGCAGCCGACTGCGGACGGTCCTGGAGGAATGCGAGCAGAGAAAGTGTCGCCTGCTCGGACCGGCCCTGCGCATGGATGGCATCGGCCAGGCCAAGGGCAGCAGCAGCATAGCGGGCTGGTGCTTGGTCTTGAGGATGGTTGACCAGCGCTTGGAAAGCGATCTCCGCCTCGGCGGGACGATTTTCCCGGAGCTGCAGCTGAGCCTCAAGGAATGCCGCATGGTTCAAGCCGTTAGCAGGGATGCCCTGGGCGGGCGGCAGCGCAGCGCGGGCCTCAGGAATGCGCCCGAGATCGAGAAGAATCTCAACTTGTCTGAGCTTGATCTGGGTAAGGTCTGCCGGGTTTGCGCCGGGAATCAAGCTGGCGAGGGTGTCGAGCGCTGCCTGCTCCTGCCCGATCGCGAGCTGCAAGCTGGCTTGAGTGAGTCCGCTCTCAAGGCGATAGGGCAGCTCAGGGTTGGCGAGTTGGGTAGAAAAACATCCGATCGCCTCGGCAAAGCGGCCCTGCAGTGCGAGTGCTTGAGCCTGCCAGAAAGCGGCTTCGGGCTGAGATGAAGCGAACGATTGCGAGAGAAGGTCCAGCGCCTCCGTGGTGTTACCCTCACGAATCAAGGTCTCGGCGAGGCGCACCGCGACAAGGGACCTGAGCTCCGCTGAAATTTTCGGTTCGGCGAGTGCCTGTCTGAAATGAAGTTCGGCAGCTTCCCAAAGCCCGGAGGAAAGTGCGTCTGAACCTTTTTGGAGAAGTGCATTCTCCACCTGCCCGAGGAGGGCGGACCGCTCAAACAGCAGGACAAGGGTGAGAATTGGCCAAAACTTCATCGGACAGGCGGAAGATAATCTGGGAAAAATGGCAATGCCAGCCCGGATGATCGAAAACAACAACTCTCAGGCGCAGGTCCCGAAAAGCCGGTCACCTGCATCTCCCAGGCCTGGCAGGATATAGCCGTGGTCATCGAGGCAGCGGTCGAGACAAGCGGTATGGATCGGCAAATTCGGATAGGCCTGCCCGAGCAAAGCGACTCCTTCGGGTGCCGCCACGAGGCAGGCGAAGCGAATGTGTCGGGCTCCCGCATTGGTCAAACTGCGGACGGCTTCGACCGCTGACCCGCCGGTGGCGAGCATCGGGTCCAGGATGATCACTTCATCGTCCTGCATCACAGCCGGATGTTTCATGTAGTAAGGTTCCGCTTCCAGCGTTTGCTGATTCCTTGCCAGGCCGATGTGGGCCACGGACGCTTGAGGGATGAGATCGAGAAATCCATCGAGAAATCCGAGCCCTGCGCGCAGGATGGGAACCAGCGTGATGCGTCGGGTAACCTTGGTTCCAGAGCTTAGCTCGAGAGGAGTGTTGCAGGCGACCACCGCCGTCGGCAGGTGCGCAGTCACCGCAGGTACCATCAGCGAGGCAATGCGGCGGATGCGCTGGCGGAATTCCGCCGAAGAACAAGCAGGGTCGCGCAGGATCGTCAGTTCTTCCGCAATGAGTGGATGATGGATGACATGGAGCATATCATGGTTTCTCTGCGAGAAGTTTACGGAGTTCCGGAAGTGAGATTTTCAATGCGGTGGAGGTATCTTTGAGGTCGCCGTCCGAGCGTTCGAGGATGCGCTGGGCGACTTGTCGGCAAAGCCAATCGATCAGCCCAGCATCGGCAGGGGCGGCGTTGATGACTTGATCGATTGCCGCGGTGATCCCCGGAGCAGACCGGTGAGGTGCCGAAGCGAGCGGGATATCCGCCGGGAGAAGAATCTGCGAGGAAGCGAGAGCGCATGCGCGGGCGATGGTGTTCTCGAGTTCCCGCACATTTCCGGGCCAGTGGTGGTCTTGCAAGGTAGCGACGGCCTCCGCCGAGATGTGAATCCGAGCCATGCCATTCTTGCGGGTGATGCGTTGCAGGAAATACTCGGCCAGCAGCGGAATATCCTCCATCCGTTCGCGCAACGGGGGAATCTTGATCTCCACCACGTTGAGGCGGTAGTAGAGATCCTCGCGGAAGCGGCCGGCGGCAACCTCCTCGGTGAGGTTCTTGTGAGTCGCCGCCACGATCCTAACATCCGTGGCGAGCGTTTCATTCGCACCGACCCTTGAGAACGAGCCATCTTGGAGAACGCGGAGGAGCTTGACCTGGATGGAGAGCGGCATATCGCCGATTTCGTCGAGAAAAAGCGTTCCACCATCGGCTTGTTCGAAGCGCCCAGCACGGCGTGCGATGGCGCCGGTGAAGGAGCCTTTTTCATGCCCGAACAATTCGCTTTCCAGGAGATTTTCAGGGATAGCACCGCAGTTGATGGTGATCATTTCCTTCTGTCTGCGGGGGCTGTATTCGTGCACGGCCTTGGCGACGAGTTCTTTGCCTGTGCCGCTTTCCCCTGAAATCAAGACGGGTGCATCCGAGCGAGCGACGCGGCCCACGAGCTTGAATACTTCCTGCAAAGCGCGGGAAACTCCGATCATTTTCACCCGCCCGTCGTGCTTCGGGATTTCCGCATCCGGACGGCTGGCGCTGCGGCGATCGTCTTGCGTCTGCAAGGCGGACTCAACCACCGGTCTCAATTCGAATGCGAGTGACTCCTTGCGCAGGACATCGTGTGCACCACGCTGGGTCGCCTCAATGATTTGGCTGGTGGTCGGAAAACCGGCGGTCAGGATCACCAATGTGGAAGGGCTCTGCTGCATGATGCGAGCGAGGAGCTCCATTCCGTCGAAGGGCTGCAACTCCAGGGCTGCAACGACCACACTGACATTGGTCTTTTCGATAACCTTGATGGCGTTTGCAGCATTATCGCAGCGAAGAACCCGCAGATTCTTGGCGGAAAGATGCTTGGTGGACCAATCAAGGAAATCCAGATCCGGATCGACCAAGAGGAGGGTATCTTCTGAAGAGTTGAGGGTCATTGCGCGAACAGGGGCAGTGAAGCAGGGTGGAAGTGGATCGCACGATTAAAAAATGCGCGAGTTGGGAGGATGACTTACTCGAAAAAGCGCTTCAAGGTCCGCTGCTCGGCGGGATCGAGCGCCTCCTTCCAGACTCGGTCGCCACCTTTGCCAGTCGCTTGGGTATCGCCGCCGGTGGCCCCCTGAGAAGGACCCGTATTCACAGAGTGTTCACCGTCTTGGAGTTCCAGCAAATCACCAGGGGTGGATCTTGATAAATCCTTGGCTTGGAGACCCGTGAGATCACCTGTGTCCAACGCATTTTTTTCTTGGCCGAGTAGGTTGGGGTCATGTCCCGGGCCGCGATTCACCCCGCCTTTTCCGGGTCCATTTTTCCCATTTTTTCCTTCGCCATCGCCCTGATTTTCATCGCCGAGCAGTTCATCGGACCAATCTTCGCCCTCGTCGGCGAGTTGGGAGTTTTTCATCGCTTGGGAGTTCTTCATGAGATTCTCACGCAACTGTGCGAGTTGTTCGCGACTGAGCTTGGGCATGTTTTTCAAGTCGAGCTCCTTCATTTGTTCCAGGAGGGCTGGGTTCGGCTTTAGCGCTCCATTTTGCAAGGATTGGAGTGCCTGATCGAATTCCTCCATCATGCGGTTTTTTTCCTCGGCGCTGGCTGCACCTGCGTTTTTTTCCAGGGTCTGGAGGGCTTTTTCCGCGCGGCCGAGTTCCCGTTCGACACGCTGGGTCTCAGCGCGGTGGGATTTTTTCAAGCTGTCAGTCGCTTCGAGTGATGAATGGCTGAACCACTGCTCCTCAGCCTGTGATTCCAGCTCTTGGAGTTTTTTACGAGTGTCTTCGAGGTATTTCTCGTCGATGACCTCTTCCCTGGCCAAGTGGTCGAGCTCGGAGTCAAGCTGCTTCCATGCTTGTGGCTGATCATGAGTGGCTGCCGGGCCAGCGGGCTTCGCAGGCACCGGAATCGTCAGTCCGGCGACCCAGATCATGAGCGCTCCCAGCGGCGGGATCAACAGCCGGGGCCACTGCCACTTCAGACCTGAATGGATGGTTGCGACGGGCACAGGCCAAGGAGCTACTCCGGCGCTCGCTGCGGACAGTGCATTTTTCATGCGCATGGCAGCCTCGATCCTTACCAAGGATTGCTCCGGCTTTTCAAATCGAGTCCGCGCCCGCGCCATGGAAACGAGCATGATGAGAAATACCAAACCCACCACTGCGGCGAGCATGGAGATCGTGGCAATTCCGGGGATTTCCCGACGAACGAGCAACAGAACCACAGCTCCAAGCACCGCTGAGATGAGTAAGGGAGCTGCGAGCACCTCCATGCACCACCCGAGGTTTACCTGACGGGCCACCTTTTTTGTCATGCCTTGCCAATAATCGCGATCAGGATTCACTCGGACAAACTAAGCCCAAGGACGCGTAAAATGAAGAGGAATCTCTGCGGGGCATGATCAGCACCCGGAAGAAACAAGCGGGCAGGGAATCGCGATGACCTGCATCCCGGCGCGCTGGGCGGCAAGGATTCCTGCTGGTGCGTCTTCGAGAGCCAGGCACTTGGTCGGATCCACTGCTAACAAGTTAGCGGCTTTCAGAAAGATATCGGGAGCTGGCTTGCCCTCGGAGACGTCGTCGGCGGTGACCACTTCGTCGAACCAATCTGAAACACCTACGATTTTAAGGGTTTTTTCGATGACATGTCGTGAACCGCCGGTGGCGATGGCCATGGGGACACGTCCACGGAGGCCTTCAGCAAACCGAGCGACTTCCTCGATCAAGGTGATGGTGTGAAGGCGCTTGAGGAAACATTCCCGCTTGGCCTGGGCGACCGATACCGGATCGAGACGGAGGTTGTATTCATCATTGAGTTCCACCACGATATCGAGGGTCGGCCTTCCACCCATGGCGAAGAAAACGTCCTCTTTGAAAACGCCACCGGCACCGTAGAGGGCCAGCGCCTCGCACCATGCTTCGAAATGGGCCGGCATCGAATCAACGAGCGTGCCGTCACAATCGAATATTACAGCTTCAAAACCACTGGATGGGAACGAGAAGGGTCCGATACTTGCCATTGCAGGTGGGTGAGTATGCGCAGACGGCGGTATTGGCAAGAACGGTGATGCAGAAAATTCCGAGTGAAGCTTGGAATATCTGAAATCTTGCAGCTCAGGAAGCAAGGCGTCTGAGTTCCTCAGAGCGGAACCGCGAGGGAGAACGCCCCGTAACCCGTGAAAAGCTCCGATTGAATTGCGAAAGAGATTGATAGCCAATGAGAAAGGCAATCTCGGAGATTCGTGTCTCGGACTTCAACAACTCCCGCTTGGCCCACTGGATGCGACGACGGTTGATGTAATCCGTAAGAGTCAGGCCAGTCCCCTCACGGAAGATCCGGCAGAAATGCGACTCGCTCAGGCCGGCATGGCGAGCAACGAGTGAGAGTGGGAGCGGCTCCGAGAGATTCTGATTGATAAACTCACGCGCTTTGGTGATCGCCGCTGGTTCGCCCCCCTCGCGGACCACGATCAATTTTTCCGCCTGCTGTCCCAGTTGTTCGGCAAAGGTGGCAAGCAGCGTCACCATGCTCTGGTAACGTTCCGGCTCAACCTTCCGTGTCTGCTCATAGGCTGCGCGAAGCTTTTTGATTTCCTCGAGCGGCAAGCCCTGGCGGGATAGGGACTTGGAGACCTGTTGAAAGATATTGGGTGTCGGGACCCGCGTGAAGACCTGCCCAGTCTTCAGAAATCCGATCAAACGAGAACTGCAGCGAACGGGAACAGCTGTCGCGGCCAAACCGGCAAAACAATGACACGAAGTTGGCCCGTGCAGCGCGGACTCTTTCATCAATCGCTGATTGGTGTCGATACACGCGCTGCAGGCGCTCTTGCACAGATTCAACGTTTCACAAAACGGGCTGCGATTTTGTTTTGTGTTATCTAGGCACCATTCCGACACATCGGCCCCCACCAACCGCAAAGGGAGACCGGTGGCTGTGCAAAAAGCATTTTGATACGTGGCGAATAGTTCAGAACTTTGTAAGCTTTCAAAGAGAGCTTGATCGTAATTTTTCGGGTTCTGCGACATGGCGGATTCGTGGGGAAAGATTGCCTTCACCGGAAGGATAGACAGGTCCTTGAGGGATATCAACCAATCCTTTGCCATGGCCACGACTTCGTAGCCCCAGGGCCACGATTCCCAAAGAAATCGCCGAGCTCAGCGGCATGATGATCGCCGCTAGCAACGGACTCATGTGGCCATGGAAGCAGACCCAGATCGCCGTCAGATTGTAAATCAGGGCAAACGCGAATGCGAAACGCACCACCCGTTGACGCCGCCGCGCTAGGGCAAGAAGCTCGGGAAGAAATTGCAGACTCTGGCCCATGAAGAAAAAATCCGCTTTGGCCTCGAGCAAACTTCGATCCACCACGGGAGTTCCGGTGGTCCAGGCGGCGTTGAAGGCAAGAGAGTCGTTCGCCCCGTCGCCGAGGTACAGGGTGTCCTGATGATCGATCTGCCGCACGATCGTCTCCTTTTCACCGGGTAAAAGCGAGGCATGGGCATCCTCGGGAGCCACCCCAAGCATCCGAGCCGCAACGGCGACCTTGGGGGCCCGGTCACCGGATAGAATGACCAGGCGGAATCCCTGCCGGGCAAGCTGCGTGAGCGCGGCGATGGCATCCGCTCGCAACGACTCACGGAAGACGAAATGCGCGACGCAGGAGCCATCTTTGCATAACTCCGCATCATGACTGAAATCCCCCGTCACCTCATGGCCACCTTGCCAACCGGGTTTTCCGAGCGTCCAAAAAACTCCGTTTTCCGAAAACGAGCGACCGAGCCCAGGCAGATCCTCGACGGCGACCGGGAGATGACTCCGCAACATCCCCTGCCCTTCCCGACCCAGGCACTCGAGCAAAGATCTGGATACCGGGTGGAGGGAGCCATGTGTCAGCCTTGCGAGAGCCAGACGTTCCAAGGGCGTCAAGTTTGCCACGATTTCCGGATTGGTTAGAACCGGGCGCTCCAGCGTGAGGGTGCCCGTCTTATCGAATATCAACGTTTTCACCCGACGGATGCGGGACCAGAGCAACGGTTGCCGGATAAACACCCCCATCCGCTCCATGAATGATCCAGCGATTTCATCCGCCATCGGCAAGGAAACGCCCAGCGCGCACGGACAGGAAACCACGAAAATGGAAATCATCACCTGCAAGGCCTGTGCGACTCCGACGTTTTGATTCCACCACCAGAAACCCGCCGCACCAAGGATGAGCACCGAGATGAGATAGTATTTCAACAAGCGCTCCAGCGCCGCTACCCGCACGACCGGACGATCACTTCCCACCAACTTGGCCAGCAACGAATCATCCCAGGATTCCGATGCCGTTAGAACAACCGGCTCCTTGCCGAGATGAATCGCCCCCGCAGGCACGGCGCGCCCGGCATGGAAGGTGCAGGATTCCGCCTCGCCATTGATCCATTCCAGCGAGAAATCCGCAGCGGCCTGATCGAGCACCGCTGCCACCGGCGACGACTGCCCGGCTTGCAACTCGAAACGAACCCCACCGGCAAGATCGGCCAGCGCGAGCGGCTCCGCGCGATCCGGCGACCGCATCATTTCAGGAACCGGCCGATGACGTTGCAGGCGCTGCCGGTTTTTTTCCATGGCGGAAAGCTGCAAATAGCGCCCACCAAGCATCAGAAAAACGAAGGTGCAGACAAAATCAAAATAAAGCAAACCCGGGACCTTCAGCGCCCAACCCAGCATCGACCCCGTAAAGGCAATGCACAATCCAAGGGCGATCGGCAGATCGATATGTAAAATCCCCATGCGCGCGGCCGACCACGCACGACTGATAAAATAACTTCCACCCACCAGCATCGAAAGCGTGGCGGTTAGCAGCCCGATCAGCTGGAAAAGCCCGGAGAAAGCGAAGTCATCAGGCATCCCAAGATAGCTTGGCAGAGTGAAGCCCATGGCATTGAGCATGAAGGCTCCGCAAAGTCCGAGCCGGGCACCGATCTGGCCTGACTCGGAAGCGGCATTGCCACTTCTCCGCTGGCACAAGGTGTAGCCGAATGACACCAGCTCCCGGGCGAATTCCGGCAAGTCCATCTTCCCGGCCGCCCACCGCAGATGCACCCGCCCCGTCGCCGGATGGGCGGATGCCTCCAAGGCCCCCGGGAGTCGCATGAAGATCTTCTCGACCAACCAGACACAGCCGATGCATGAAATCCCCTCAAGTGAAAAATCAGCCTCAACCGGGCTGCCCGGCACCACGGAGTCCTCCAACTCCACGACCTTTTTTTCCAGCCATGTAAAATCATGCGCTTCAAAAGGAACACTCCTAACAGGCTTCACGGTGATGTTCCGGCGCAAGGCGTAAAAGCGATCCAGCCCCTCGTCGTGGATCAACTCATAGACAAATTCACAGCCTTTACAGCAAAAGGAATCGTCCGCGTTTTTAGCAGAGAACGGAGTTCCGCAGTGGGTGCATTCTGTCATGATTCTATCCAGTTAATGACAGCAGGATGGTAGATCCTTTTTTTGAGGGCTTGTCGATTCCCGAGAGAAACCAGGCAATGTATCATGAAGCCTCCACATCATCACCAAAGCAGCCACCAGCGCGAGACCACGCTGGATCCGGGTCATGGTCAGCGACGAGAAGCGCCTCTTGAACCGGTGCAGCTGGGCCTGCGCCAGCCACAACAAAGGCACCGTCCCCAAGCCGAATGCAAAGGCGAACTCCGCGCCACGCCACCCGGAGCCACTGAGCAACGAGGCTGCAAACAAAAGATACAAGGGACCGCAAGGCAGCAAGGGCGTGAGCAGACCAAGCGCCAGACCACTGCGGATCGGCGTGAGCCGTGCGGTCTTGAAACGAAACCGCGCCGCGTAGCGCATCAGGAAGGCTGGCCGGGGAAGACGCTTTTCCCATGAAAAGGCGAATATCAGAAACACGCCCACCATGATCCAAGGCAGGATCACGACGGGAGAATCAAACACCCATTGAAGAGGCTGTTTTCCGATGGCCCCGCAGAATCCGCCGATCAAGGCATAGGAGACCAGGCGAGAACCATGATAGGCTGTGGCGGCAAGCATCCGCTCACGCTCACTCGCGGGCATGGCCGCGAGCCCACAGGCGATCGGGCCACACATCCCGACGCAGTGGACGCTGGTCACCAAGCCAACGACCAGCGCGCCAAGGGTTGTATGAATGGCATCCATGTTATTTTGCCTGCGACTGCCCTGACTTGAGAGGAACCTGCTCGGGCGCATGGGTGCTTGCCAGATAAATCAACGTGCTCCACGCCGCAATGAGCAGCAAGAAGGCACAGACTACCAATATCCACATACGACGCATCTTTTTTCGACTACTTGCTTTGTTGAAAAAGGTGGGGATTCGGTCCGAGGAACTCCACCTGCTGGCGGACCACTGAGTTTCCAGGCTGGCCTTCCACCTTCAGGGTGAGCGCCACCGGCCCATGGTAAGATTCGTTTTTCACAATCACAATCAACGGCCGCGCCAACTCCTTTGCCGCAGGGACCTTCAAATCCTCATCCACTCCGGTAACAACATAGCCCGGCGGTGGATTCTCCAGCGACACCTTGAAAGTCATCGGCTGGTTCCGCTTGTTAAACAGCCGCAGCTGGAAATGGTTTCTCACCAAGGTAGGGTCCTGGTAAAAAGATGGACCTCGCATCCGGGTAAGATTCGCATTCATCGGCTTCGCACGGTTCAAGGCCGTGAATCCAAGCGCGATGATACCTAACAAACCCAAAAAGCCGTAGGCCAGCAGCCGCGGCCGGAAAATCCGCCGCTTCTCACCTGCGAGCCCTCGCGATGAATCATAACGCACCAGTCCGCTAGGACGCTTGAGCTTGAGCATGATATCGTCACACGCATCAATACAGGCCGCACAACCGATGCACTCAAGCTGGAGGCCGTCCCGGATATCGATCCCCGTCGGACAGACGGTGACGCAGCGGTTGCAATCAATGCAGGCCCCCGCCGCAGGGTCGGAGGCCTTGCCACGCGGCTCGCCGCGCTTTTCATCGTAGCCGATGATCATCGTATCATCATCCGTAAGCGCGGACTGTAGCCTGCCATAGGGACACATGAGGATGCAGAACTGCTCGCGGAAATGAGCGAAGCAAAAATAGAGAACCCCAGTGAGGAACGTGACCACGCCGAATGACGTCGCATGATCGAGGGGCCCCTGCCGCATGAAGGTATAGAGCCGCGGAATCGAGATGAAGTAGGATAAAAACACATGCGCGATCATTGCCGAGCAGAGAATATACAAGCTGTGTTTCAGAATGCGCTTGCCGACTTTTTTGGAATCATTGGGAGCGGCGGCGAGTTTGCGGCGTGCCGGGGCATCACCATCGATCCAGCGCTCGATTCTGCGGAAGATATGATCCAGAAAAACCGTATAGGGACAGGCCCAGCCACACCAAATCCGGCCGAGCACCGCTGTGATCACAAACAGCAGGAAGCCGAGCCCGCTGATCGCAAAGAACAAGACCCACATGTCCTGTGTCACCATTGTGATGCCAAAGACATGAAAGCGCCGCATCTCGACATCGAAAAACAAGGCGGGCGCTCCATTGATCGGAATCCATGGCATCACCACATAAAGCGCGATCATCAATCCCGCGACCACGCGCCGTGCAAACGTGAATCGCCCTTTGACATCCGCCGGATGAAGGATGTGGTGCGACCCATCGTCATTGATCGACGTAACCGAGTCGAGATTGGGACGCTTTACTTTATGAGGCAAGTCGGACACGGAGCTTGGTTTACTTTTCGCTACCAAAGAATTCCTTCTGATTCTCGCTCATGATGAATGCGACGAGTTCCACAATTTTCATGGGCGGTAGTTTCTGACCCCAAGCCTCCATGCGCGCGCCATTATGCCCGGTGCTATCCGGCGGCGTGCCGAGGTTGATCAACTTGAAGGAATCCATGGGTTCTTTACCATACTTCCACTCGCCGTCCACGAGGGACAAGCCGGGAAGTGGGACCATTTGACCATTTCCAAGGTCCATCTTCGCGTCGAGCTTCTGACCATGGCAGGCCGTGCAGTTTGCCATATATAACTCCCGACCGTTGGCGATGACCTCTTCATCCTTCCCCCACTTGGTGAGAAAGACCGAGTTGTCCAGCTTGGCGAGCATCGCATCGAGCTCCTTGGCTTTGGCTTTTTGGATTTCCGCCATCTTGGCATCGATGACCTCCCCATCCGGACGCATCAATCCGAACTGATAGTATCCCAACCAGCAGACGGGAAAAAACACCAGTGCAGCGAAGAAGATGAACAGCCACCAGTTGGGGAGTGTTTGATCGTATTCCTGGATTCCATCATACTCATGAGGACGAACGACGATCTTGTTTTTACCATCCGCATAGTTGGCAACTTTGATTTCAGGTTCAGAGGACATGATGATGTTTGGTTCAGGGGGTTTTCGAAACGGAGTCGCTCAGCGGGAGATTCGCCAGCTCCTCACGACGATTTTTTGACAGCTTCAATGCCCTGACTGTGGTGTAGACGAACACGGCAGCAGTGAAAAAGAAGGCAGCGATGGGCATCACGAGGGTCCACTCTTCAAGGATGATTCTTTTGAACATGGTGTTAGCGGTTGGATTGGGCTTTCGACGTGCGGCGATAGCTATCCGGGTCGAGCGGACGCGGTTCGCTTTTTGGTGGATTTTTCACCTCTTCATAGGCACCCACCTTTTGCATGTAGGCGATGAGAGCCACGACCTTGCTTTCTGCCAGTTGGTTGCGAAGCGCCTCTGCGGAAAGATCCGGCTGGGTGGCGATGAATGCTCCGGCTTTGACGAGGGAATCGGCGATCGCCATCCCTTGATCACGGGCCTTTTGTTCGATTTCATCCTTGGTCAGCGCCGGCCATGGGACACCAAGGCGGACTTGGGTGGCGATTTTGGTGGGCAGGCTCTTGATGTCCGCCTTGGTATCGAACAACCATGGATAAGGTGGCATGTTGGATCCGGGCGAGGTTTGCCGGGGATCCCAGAAGTGATTGAAGTGCCATAGATTGTCACGCTTACCGATTCGCAGGATCTCGGAGTCCTTGGCAAATGCCCCGCCTTCCCGCGCAAGGTCGGGACCCGTGCGCTTGGAGCCCCACTGGTAGGGATGATCATAGATCGACTCCCCGAGGCGGCTGTATCCTTGATTTTCCGCAGGGCCATAGCGCATCACATCCGGGACAAGAGTCCGGATCATCTGCGAGTGGCAGTTATAACAACCTTCCGCCACATAGATATCCCGACCGGCAAGCTCAAGAGGGGTGTAAACCACTTGCAAGCGGTCCTCCACATTGATGGCCTTGTTGACGATGAGTGAAGGAATGATCTGCACCGCACCACCGATGGCTGCCGCCAGGAAGATCAGCACGGTGAACGGGAGGTAGTTCTCGATGAGGCGGTCAAAGAAGGCTGACCACTCCGAGCCATTCTTTTTGAAGAGCCTGACCGCCCTGACTACGAGGAGGATCGAGACCACGAAAGCCGCCTTGTCTGCGTGAGGCGGGAGGAAGAACCAGAGAATCATGAAGACGAGTCCGAGAATGGCATGGGTGACCGAGTCATTGCGAAAAGTCTCGCCCAAGGTCATTCCATCTTTCTTCTCGCCAACGAGCGGGACCACATCTGCAGTGGTATCCGCTGCCGTTCCGGAGCGTGCGGTCATGAAGATGTTCACGGCGCAAAGGATGTAGCCAACCAAGAAGAGGAACCCGCCGAAGGAGCGGAAGATATAGAAAATCTTGATTTGCTGGAGAGTCTCCAGGAACTCATATTTGAGAGTGGCGCCGCCCGGGTTGGTCTCGCTAAGCATCAGGCCCTGCATGATACCCGCTCCCCACATGGCGGCGGTATAGAGAAGGATGCCGACCAGGGCGATCCAGAAATGCATGTTCGCCATCGAGTTCGACCAGAGCTTGGTTTTCCAAAGACGGGGCGCCAACCAATAGAACATGCCTGCCGCCATCAGACCGTTCCAGCCAAGAGCCGAGGAATGCACGTGCCCCACCGTCCAGTCCGTGTAGTGCGAAAGCGCATTCACTGCCCGGATCGACAACAAGGGTCCCTCGAAAGTCGCCATCCCGTAGAACGTGACCGCAGCGGCGAAGAACTTGAGGACCGGTTCGGTGCGAAGCTTGTCCCATGCCCCGCGCAGCGTGAGAAGACCATTGAGCATCCCGGCCCAGGATGGTGCCCAAAGCATCAGGGAAAACAACATCCCCAGATATTGGAGCCACTTGGGCAAGGAGGTGTTGAGCAGGTGGTGAGGCCCGGCCCAGATATAAATGAACACGAGCGCCCAGAAATGGATGATCGAAAGCCGGTAGGAATACACCGGACGATCCGCCGCCTTGGGAACGAAGTAATACATGATCCCGAGAATCGGGGTCGTGAGGAAGAAGGCGACCGCATTGTGTCCATACCACCACTGCACCAGTCCATCCTGGACCCCGCCGAAGATGGGATAAGAATGCCCCCATGAGGTCGGGATCGACAGGTGGTTGACGATGTAAAGCATCGCGATCGTCACGATGGTGGCGATATAGAACCAGAGTGAGACATAGAGCGCCCGCTCGTTTCGCTTTGCCAGCGTCCAGAAAAAATTAGCTCCGAAAACCACCCAGATCACCACGACGCCGATGTTGAGCGGCCAAATGAGTTCGGCATACTCCTTTCCGCGAGTCAGCCCCGCCGGAAGTGTCAGGGCCGCACCGAGAATGATCGCCTGCCAGCCCCAGAAATGAATGCCAGACAGCCAGTCCGAGGCCATCCGCGTTTTACACAGGCGCTGGGTGGAATAATAGATACCCGCGAAGGCCATGTTCCCCACGAAGGCGAAGATCACCGCATTGGTATGGAGAGGCCTGATCCGCCCGAAGGTAATGTAGGAAAGTCCCTCCGCCTTGAACAGCCCGAAGGTGATCGCCTCCAGAAATTTCCCGTTCATCTGCCACCAGGAAAGCTGGGTGGCCGCGATGACGCCGACTAACATGCCGATGATTCCCCAGCCGATGGAGGCAATCATGAAGCGGCGGACGCTGCGGTCGTCGTAAGTAATGGTTGTGGTGGTGGACATAGATCGTTGAAGAATTTAGTGCGATTTTGTGTTTCGTTTCACCCCGACCGGCACGTCGTTGAGCGGGAGCAGCGAGTCGCGCTCCAGGCTTTTATGACGTGATCGTCGATATTCCGCTGCAAAACAGCAGACAAAGATCCCAGCCAAGCAGCTGCTGATGAGGATGGTAAGGGCGAGAACGTCCACGCCCAGAATCAAACCGAATTACGAAGAAAGCGCTTCGCAAACCTTACGGTAACAAGTGCAAATTCTCTGATTCTAGTCCGCCAGATTTGCGGATACCCGGGTCAAAGCTCAATGATCTGGTCACGGTAGTGACCCGCAGGGAGGATCCTTCGGTCCCCGGCCGCGTTGCGAACCTCCACCTCACCCTCGATGACGACGCCGTCCGCAAAGTGCACCGGGCCGGAAATCTTCAAGGATACGCACTTGATCAAACTGGGCACCCCGAGAGGCTCGAGTTGATCAACCAACTTGTAATCGTCAGAAAGAACAATGTTAGGAGGCACGCCGTGACGCTCGGCGGCGAGGCGCACCTGGCCGTCGTCAAGCACCTCATAGGCATCCGAGCGCAGGGCTAACAGGTCCGCCGTGGTTTTCACGGGGGCGAAGCGGCTGCGCGGCACGTCAAGCGCTGCCGAGCCTTGGAAACACTCGATGGCAGCCCCCATGGCGATTTCCAACTGGATGACAGCGGGAGATTTCTTATCGCGCGGATCCACGGTTTTGTTGTTCCGAATCATCGGAAGCGGGAGCACTCCGGAGTCGGCGGCGAGTTGTTCCTTGAGGAGATCGAGGCGAAGCCAGAGGCTGTTGGTATTGAAATAACGATGGCGCTCGATGTCTTGAAATTCAGCGAGATTTTCCTCAGGGCACTGGGCGACCTCGCGAAGGAGGAGGCGGTCATCGGATTTGCGGAGCGCGAGATGGCCACCTTTTCGGTCGGCAGCGGTGCGTCGCGTGACTTCCATGAGGAAAGGAGCCCCGGAATCGGCAAAGTGGCGCAAAATGGCGGGGTCGAGAATCGCACCGAGGTTGTCGGAATTGGAAACGAAGGCATATTTCACCCCTTCTGCGAGCAGGCGATCCAACCACCCGCTGCCCACCAAGGCGGGATAAAGGTCGCCGTGACCTGGCGGGCACCATTCGTGATCCGGGTCCGCAGGCCACTCGACGGGAAGCAGGGTGGCAGCGTCGATTTTCGGAATCTGGTTCTGCATCAACTCGACTTCCGAAGCATCCGCCAGGCCGGCCGCGCGGTATCTTTCCAGATGAGCGAGAGTATCGCCGCTGGTGCTGAAGCTGTTCATCAGCAAAAGGCGCACGTTTGCCCCGCTGGTTTTGCGCAGGCTGAGGATCTGGCGCACCATCAGGTCGAGGAAGGTCACTCCGTCCCGCACGGCCAGAAGGCTCTTCGGTCCTTGGAGGCCCATGCCGGTTCCGAGTCCGCCATTGAGTTTGATGACCACGGCCTGGGTCAACAGTTTCTGATCGTCGCTTGTTGCGGCGGCGATCTCATCAAAGGAGGTCAAGCCCGTGGCAGGCGAAATCGTGTCTTCTGGAATCATGCCTGTTTCCTGGCGGAGCAAAGCCTCGTAGTTGCGGCGGAAAGCGCGGATCGCAGCGTCGCCCATCCCGGCTGAGGTCATTTTGGATTCAAAAGCAGAAAAATTTCCCATGGTCGTTTGATTGGTGCGCCGGAAAAGTGACCCTTGATCTTCGCTGGGTCACGCTAAAAGTCGGGCGAAAAATCGGGTTTCCGTTAAATCACTCGAATCTCAGCAAGCTGACTGATGGCTATTCGATAGGAGAATCTGATGGCACTTGCGAGTTCCGAACGCTCTACCACGCCCGAGCCCGGAGGCCAGATCCTCTAGCTCTTTATGACCTGAGGCACGCCAAAAGCCCTGCTGGGCTCACAGCAGCTCCATTGTCATCCGCCAGATCAACTGGTAGTTCTTCGGGTTCCAGCGCCTGACAGTTGTTACGACTCCCCGGAGTTCCAATAGAACTCCACAGGCTGTGCTGAGGACGCCTCGAAAATGCGGCGGGTGTCCCTTAGCGCATCCGCAGACTCCCTGAGCGGCGCAGAGGATACTGTTTTTTGCTGGGAGTTGACCTAGGCAGCCAAAATGGACGCCCTTAAGCCGAAAAGAGCCTCCCACAAATCGTTTCGAGAGAGTAATCTAGCCACCCATACAATCAAGAATGCAACCTTCCAGAGTGGATCATGAAGCTGGCAGCCAATTTGCTAGACTGACTCAAAGCAGAACACATCGGTTGGCTTGTGAGGTTCAATTCCGAAATTGGGTTTGCTGGGGAAGCGCAGGATCCATCCATCATTCAAAGCCATCATCAATCAAGTTTCGCTTCTCCTGGTTACGGCATCATCTGCATGGCTTCAATCTGCCGGGTATGCAGATGCGGGTTGGCCAGCCAGCCCATGAAGTGGTTGGACCATGAGTTGAAAGGTTCTGACGAATACAGGAGAAGCCAAGCCGCCTTTGTTGTGGACCGTTTTTTCAAGAAGCTTGTCTGACTTTGGCATTGAATCTGGGAGGCCAAAAAATCCTCTTCCCATTGAAGCTGGGTGGTATGTTCACTGCGGTTGGTTGCCTCTATTTTGATCACCAATTTGTTACGCTTCCGCGACTGTTTTAGGGTTGACCGCCAAGCTCGGGAACTATTGGAGACAGGCGCACTTTCTGCTTCATTACCCGCTGACCTCCGCCGCATGAAAATTCTCGTTCTCTCCCGCAACGCCAAACTTTACAGCACCAACGCCCTAGTGACTGCCGCCGAGGCACGCGGGCATGAAGTCCGGGTCGTGGATTACCTGCGCTGCTACATGAACATCACTTCCCGCAAGCCGCGGATTTATGTGGATGGTGAAGAACTGGTCGCCGACGCCGTGATCCCACGAATCGCTGCGCGCCACACGTTTTATGGCAACGCCGTGGTCCGGCAGTTCGAGATGATGAATGTTTTCTCGCTGAATGACTCCGTGGCCATCGCGCGCTCGCGGGACAAGCTGCGGTCGCTGCAAATTCTCGCAAAACGCGGCATCGGCCTGCCGGTGACAGGCTTCGCCCACCACACGGAAGCCACCGGTGAACTGATCAAGATGTGTGGGGGCGCGCCCCTGGTGATCAAATTGTTAGAAGGCACCCAGGGCGTGGGTGTCGTCCTGGCAGAAACCGCCAACGCGGCGGAGTCGGTCATCGAGGCATTCAAGGGCCTCAATGCGAACATCCTTGTCCAGGAATTCATCAAAGAAGCGGAAGGCGCGGACATCCGTTGCGTGGTCGTGGGTGGAAAAGTCGTGGCCTCGATGAAGCGCCAGGGTGCACCGGGTGAATTCCGCTCGAACCTGCATCGCGGTGGCTCATCGGCCAAAGTGAAAATTTCCTCGGACGAGCGGGCGGTGGCGGTCAACGCCGCCAAGGCGATGGGGCTCAATGTCGCCGGGGTGGATCTGCTGCGCTCCAACCATGGCCCGGTGGTGATGGAAGTAAACTCCTCCCCAGGCCTCGAAGGGATCGAACAGTCCTCCAAAAAAGACGTGGCGGGAATGATCATCGAGTTCATCGAGCGGACGGCCGTGAAGCCATCCAAGTCCACGGATAAATAAAGCCGCTCCGGTTTCCCGGAGCGGCTTGGTGGATCATGGGACAGTTAGAAACCGTCTCAGTGGATTATTTCTTCTTCGCAGCACGCTTTTCCAGGATCGCGGCCTGGGCGGCGGCGAGGCGGGCGACCGGCACGCGATAGGGCGAGCAGGACACGTAGGCGAGCCCGACATTGTGGCAGAACACCACCGAGTCAGGGTCACCACCGTGTTCGCCGCAGATGCCGAGCTTGATGTCCGGACGGGTCTTGCGGCCCTTGGCGACAGCGGTTTCGATGAGCTGGCCAACGCCGACGGTGTCGAGTGTGGCGAACGGGTTCTTGGCGAACACGTCGTTTTCCACATAAGGCAGCAGGAACGCGCCCATGTCGTCACGGCTGATGCCGAGCGCGGTCTGGGTGAGGTCGTTGGTGCCGAAGCTGAAGAACTCGGCGTTCTCCGCGATCTGGTCGGCAGTGAGGGCACCGCGTGGGACTTCGATCATGGTTCCGACTTGATACTCGAACTTCACCTTTTTCTCAGCCATCACCTGTTTGGCGACGCTGTGGACGATTTCCGCCTGAAGATCGAACTCCTTCTTGAAGCCGACAAGCGGGATCATGACCTCGGGTTTCACCTTGATCTTCTTCTTGGCCACGTCTGCGGCAGCTTCGAAGATGGCACGGGCCTGCATCTCGGTGATTTCCGGATAGGCGATACCGAGGCGGCAACCGCGGTGACCGAGCATCGGGTTGAACTCGTGAAGGTCGGCCACGCGCTGGATGATGGTCTCCACCTTGACGCCGAGTTTCTTCGCGAGGTCCATTTGCTGCTCCTTGCTGTGAGGAAGGAACTCGTGAAGTGGTGGGTCAAGCAGGCGGATGGTTGCCGGGAGTCCCTTGAGGGTGGTGAAGATGCCGGTGAAATCCTCGCGCTGATAAGGCAGGAGTTTTGCAAGGGCGGTCTTACGGGCCTCGAGCGTGGTGGCGAGAATCATCTCGCGCATCGCGTCGATGCGATCACCTTCGAAGAACATGTGCTCGGTCCGGGTGAGGCCGATGCCCTTGGCGCCGAAGGCCAGAGCGATGCGGGTTTGCTCCGGGGTGTCCGCATTGGTGCGGACGGACATGCGGGTGGCTTGTTCACACCATTTCATGAGCTGGATGAAGCCCTTGAACTTCTCAGTGGCCATCGCCTTCTTGTCACCGCTGACGATGCCGGAGATGATTTCCGAAGGCGCGGTTTTCAGCTCTCCGCCGAAGACCTTGCCGCTGGTGCCGTCGATGCTCATGTAATCGCCTTCCTTGAACACCTTGCCGGCGGCGGTGACAGTGAGCTTGTCGTAGTTGATATCGACACCGCCCGCTCCGCAGACGCAGACCTTGCCCATTTGGCGGGCAACGAGAGCGGCGTGGGAAGAGACACCGCCCTTGGAGGTGAGGATGCCTTCCGCAGCGATCATGCCACGGAGATCTTCCGGGCTGGTCTCAGTGCGGACCAACAGAACCTTCTCGCCGCGTGCTTCGGCGAGCACGGCGCGGTCGGCATTCAGATAGATTTTCCCGGAAGCCGCCCCCGGACCGGCGGGAAGGCCGGTGGCGAGCGTCTTGGCCTTCGCGACATCCGCGAGGTCGAAGATCGGCGCGAGGAGTTGCTCCAACTGCTCGGCAGGGTTGCGCAGGACGGCGGTTTCCCAGTCGATGAGTTTTTCCTTCACCATGTCCATGGAGAACTTGAGTGAAGCAGCGGCGGTGCGCTTGCCGTTGCGGGTTTGCAGCATGAAGAGCTTGCCTTCCTGAACGGTGAACTCGATGTCCTGCACGTCCTTGAAGTGGCTTTCCAGGATCTTGCGGACCTTCATCAGCTCGGCGTATGGCTTGGGAAGCGCGGCCTTGAGGGTGGAGACGTTTTCCGGAGTGCGGACGCCGGCGACGACGTCTTCGCCCTGGGCGTTGATGAGGTATTCTCCCCAGAATTCGTTTTTGCCGTTGGCAGGGTCGCGGGTGAAGGCAACGCCCGAGCCTGATGTTTCGCCGGTGTTGCCATAGACCATGGCCTGCACGTTGACAGCGGTGCCCCATGCGGCGGGGATGTTGTATTTGCGGCGATAGACGATCGCGCGATCATTCATCCAGGAACCGAAAACGGCACCTGCGGCACCGCGGAGCTGGTCCCATGGATCGGCGGGGAAGCTGTGGCCGGTCCGCTTTTTGACGAGTGCCTTGAAGCGCTTGACGAGTTCCTTCTGGTCATCCGCCGTGAGGTCGGAATCGACGATGTCCTTGCCGTATTTTTCGTGTTTGAACGTTTCGATCGCAACTTCGAATGGTTCGTGGTCCTCACCTTCTTTTTTCTGCACGCCGAGTACGACGTCGCCGTACATCTGGACGAAGCGGCGGTAGCAATCCCAGGCGAAGCGCTCGTTGTTGGTGGCGGCAGCCAGCGAAAGAACGGTCTGATCGTTGAGGCCGAGGTTGAGAATGGTATCCATCATTCCCGGCATGGAGTCACGTGCGCCCGAGCGAACGGCAACTAGGAGCGGCATTCCTTTGGCATCACCAAACTTGCTACCCATGATTTTTTCCATGTTTTTCACGCCGGCTTCCATTTCCGCCTGGAGTGAAACGGGGTAGGTACGCTTGTTATCGTAGAAGAAGGTGCAGACCTCGGTGGAGATCGTGAATCCCGGAGGCACCGGCAGACCGATACGGGTCATTTCAGCGAGGTTGGCGCCTTTGCCACCGAGGAGGGCCTTCATGCTGCCGTTGCCGTCAGCCTTGCCAGCTCCCCAGCTGTAAACGTATTTTACTTTTTTGTTAGAAACGGACTTCGTTGCCGTTTTCTTGCTTTGTTTAGCTGCGGGTTTAGCAGCCTTCTTTTTAGTTGCCATCGTTTTGGTGATATCAAGTTGTGACATTGGACACTGGGTCACAAAGAAACAATTTCCTCAGCCCAGCGCAAGACGCGGGAGGCTATGCAGCGTCACCAGCGCTGTCAATGGAGCAGTTTCTTGAAAAAAGCCTGAAACGCACGGTGAAAACCCGGGCATGGCAAGGCTCAACGAAGGCCTCTCAGAAGAAGTTCAGCGTTGGTTTTGGTGGCTTTCAAGTTGGACAACAAGGTCTCGATGGCATCACCGATGGGCTGTTGTGCAAGCTGCTTGCGGATATCGACCACCTTCAAGAACTCATCGGGATGGTAGAGGCGGTCATCATTGCGGGTTCCGGACTGGGGGATGTGGATGGCGGGGAAAACGCGACGTTCAGCCAGTTCGCGGTCGAGGCGAACTTCCATGTTTCCGGTGCCTTTGAACTCTTCGAAAACGACGTCATCCAAGCGGCTTTCCGTTTCAACAAGGGCGGTTGCGAGGATCGTTAGCGAGCCGCCTTCTTCGACATTGCGCGCCGTTCCGAAGAATTTCCGGGATTTTTGCAGGGCAAGCGGGCTCACACCACCGGAGCCGATCGGGCCGCCTTGCATGGCGGAGTTGTGGCCGCGTGCGAGACGGGTGAGACTATCTAACAAGAGGATCACATCCTTGCCCTTTTCAACCAGACGCTTTGCGCGCTCGATGACAAGGTCAGCCACTTGGGCATGGCGGCGGGGCGACTCGTCGAAGGTGGATGCGAATACCTGTGCGCCGACGGTTTCTTCAAAATCAGTGACTTCCTCCGGGCGCTCATCGAGAAGCAGGATGATCAGCTCGGCATCGGGATGGTTGAGCCGGATCGAGCGGGCGATTTGCTTGAGGAGAATGGTTTTGCCACCGCGTGGAGGAGCGACGATGATGCCGCGTTGCCCTTTTCCGAGAGGGGCGATGAGGTCGATGACCCTGACCCCGAGAAAATCATTGCCCTCCCCTTCGAGATGGATCCGTTGATCGGGGAAAAGCGGCGTGAGACGATCGAACTCCTTGGGGGGCTGGTAATCCGCGATGGGGGTTCCTTCGACTTCGATCAACTCGAAGCCGGACAGATATTTATCGCGCTCCCAGGGGGCCCGGACCCGAACCTTGATCAAGTTTCCAACCCTCAGGCCGTGATCACGCACGAGATTACCGCCGAGGTGGATATCATCGGGCCCCGGGCGGAAACTGCGGAAGGGGTCCCGCAGCATGGCGAAGTTGTCTTTTGCCTGTTCGAGAATCCCCTCACAGATGAGTCCGGTTCCCTGGCGTCCGAAATAGCAGAGGAGTTCGTAAACCAACTGGCTTTTCGGAATCCCCCCTTGGATTCGTGCTGGAACAGCTTCGGCCATGGCTTGCAGCTCCGCGAGGGATTTCAGGCGAAATTGATTGATGTCGATGGAAGCCGGGACCGAAGGGATATCGGCGGTGGCGGCCGCAGTCTGAGGGTCTGGGGCGGTGGATTCTTGAGAAGGAGTCATGAGAAATGCTTGAGCGAAACGACGGATTTGAGATCGAAGGACCGCTTGGGGGCCTTCGTTCCAGAAAACAACATCCGCGCGGGACATTTTCTCCTGGATTGGAAGTTGGGCAGCGAGGATGGACTTGATGAGAAGATCATCGAAACCACTGCGTGCTTTGAGCCGCTGAATTTGAGTGGCGAGGGAAGAAGCGACGACGATCACATGGTTTTGGCCGAAGTCGAATCCCTTCTCAAAAAAGAGCGGAACGTCTGCGATGAATAATTCCACCCCCCGTGTAGCAGCTCGGTGGCGAGAATCAAGACATTCCTCAAGGACCCTCGGATGAATGATGGCTTCCAGACGCAGGCGGCCTGATTCGTCCGAGAAAACCTGGCCTCGCAGGAACTGCCGGTCCACCCGCCCCCGGGGGTCGAGTGCCTGACTTCCAAAGGTTTCTGAAATCAACGCTGCCACCGCTGGATCGGAATCCAGAATCCGATGAACGGCGGCATCACAATCGAATATCACCGCCGAGGGCAGAAACTCCGCCAAGACGCGGCATACGGTGGATTTCCCAGAAGCGATTCCACCGGTCAGGACCATGACTTTCATCGGGCTTGTGGATCAGATTGAGCTTAGCAAAACGGGCGAAGGATTGCTCCCTCGCCCGTTGATGAATCATTGAGGAAGAATATTCCTGAGCTTATTGAGGGAGTTCAAGCTGGGGAAGCACACCCCCGCCCACATCGCCAGCACCGCCGGCACCAGCGCCGATCGGAGCTGAGACCGCGTTGATTCCATCGGGTCCCCGAAGCGGGCGCCCCGTAGCATCGATGATCTGTGCGGTGACGAAGATGATCAAGTTGCTCTTGATGCGGTTCTCGGACTTGGTTTGGAAAAGCCTGCCAATAATGGGAATATCACCAAGGATAGGCACACTGTCCTCGACATTCTGGACATCCTCACGAATCAAACCACCGACTGCGACCGTGTAACCGTCATAGATGGTGAGGGAGGTATTCACACGGCGGGCAGAGAAGACCGGCATTTCGATGCGGTTTTCAGTGATGATGGTATTGGTCGGATTTCCAAGCGCATCGGTTCCGGGCTGCTGGATCGGACTGCCGTAGTTGATGAAGCCCTCGAACTCGATGATTTCCGGCACGAAGCGCAGATCGATGACAAAGTCGTTCTGGCCGATGGTTGGCTCGATCTCCAGAGTGACACCGGTGTTGCGGGTATCAAACGCCGTGGGAGTCGCAGGCGTGACAGGGAAGCCACCACCACCGCCGCCGCCGAGGATATCACCGCCGATTCCGCCGCCGACACCGATTCCACCACCGACGGCTTGAGGAAGCTCAGGGGGTTCGTATTCAGTGGGGTAGATAAACTCACGGATGATCTCGATGGTAGCTTTCTGACCGGACTTGGCGGTAACGGAGGGCGCAGTCATGAGATCCGTGCCCTTTTTCTGGGACAGACCCCGCATGATGACCTGCACCTGTCCTTCAGAGAAGAGACCGGTAAGCCCCATGATACCTGGCGCGGCATTTGCAGCCTGAGCGGTGCGGCTTGGATTGTTCAGAATCGCGTCAATGCTATTCCGGTTCACCGCTTGGTCACCCGAGCGGAGGCCATTGGTCACGCCGTTGGTCGTGAAAGCATCCGGGTTGGCGGGAATGCCGTTGATGCTCGCGTTATCGACTGGGCTGATGAAATCGCTTCCCGTGCGTCCGCCTTGGTTTCCGATGGTTCCACCGGTCCCGAAGATCGTTCCGCCGGGGTTACCGAAAGGAGTGACGATCCAATCGAATCCGAGCTCATCGCTGTTTTCCTGGGAAATTTCGACAAACTTGGTGGTGATCTTAACCTGTTTGGGGGCCTTGTTGAGAGCCTGCACCAATTGCTCCACCTTATCCAATTCGGTGGGAGTGTTCGTGACGAGGAGGGTTCCCGATGCACTCAAGGTGACCGAGCTGCCTTCGCCGAAAAGAATGCCGGCCGCGATGAGAAGGTCCTTGATGGGTTTACGGGCTGTGAGCGTGGCGGCACCACCTGCCGGGGCAGCGGCGAATGGATCATCGACCACAGCTGCACCGCCCCCACCGGTATCGAGCGAAGTCGCGAAGTCCGGTGGCACGATGAAGGTCCGGCTGAAGATATCATCCCCGGTTTCGGTTGCGGGAACGAGAGTCACGGCAAAGTCGTCCACTTTATAGCGCAGCTTGGCTTGTTCGCAGATATACTTGAGCGCGACGGCCAAGGGCACATTGCTGAGGCGGAGTTCGCGAACCCGAAGTGTTGAGGGGTCAGCTCCTACTGCGAGCAAGGAATCCCCAGCACCCGCGAGAACACCGGCATCTCCAGCAGGAGCAGCACCTGCGGCAGCGGCTGGTTTCGGACGACGGATGACGAAGTTGACACCACGCTTGGCGGGATCAAGCTCGGTGGTATCGAGCTCTGAAGCGCGCTGGCGGAGGAAATCAATCGCCTCTTCCACCGTGGTATCTTCAAAGCTGATCCGAGGGATGATGATTCTTTTCAGCTTTTCGGTGATGTAAGCAACGCCACCGCTGATCGTTTCCTGAGTGGTGGAGACATCTCCGACCGGAACATCTGCGGGGACCGACATTTCCCATGCGGCGTCCACCTGGCTAAGGAGTTCGGCACGGGTGTGATCGAAGGCCGCGCGGTAGTAATCCGACTTTGCGGCAGCAACCCGCTCGAGGCCGCGCCGGGCGGCGGTGTTGTATCCGTCGATCCGGAGTACGTTGCTGTATTCGCGCTTGGCTTCGTCGTATTTACCGAGATTGAATGCTCCTTCTGCGGTATAAAGTCCGCGACGAACCTTATCGACATTCTGGGTGTGTTCGTAAGTGAGTGCGGGATTGGTGCGGATTGGATCGTCGAGATACCCAAGTTCGCGCTTTGCGTCAGCGTTGGTGGAGTCCACTGCAACCACTCCCTCAAGGAGCGTCCGAGCTTCCGTGTATTTGCCGACCTTGCGGTGCTGCATGGCCAAGGCGACACTTGCATCGCTCAAATGGGCGATGTAGCTCTGCCTACGGTCGGAGACCATGGGAGCATCCGGGAGCCGGTCGAGAGCCTGTTTGTATTTATCAACCGCTTGTTGGTAATCGCCCTTTGCGTAAGCGGCACGGCCCTCGGAAAGAAGGATATCCCCTTGAGTGACAGCGTCCTGACGGCGAATCATTTCCCGTTGGGCAAGTCCGCTCATGCTTGAGCCTCCTTCACCTGCTGTTGCGATGGAAACAGTAACAGGCATGGATGAAGCGACGGCCATCAGCGCGATGGCAGTGGAATTGGAGCAACAGGTAAGCGGATTTTTCATGATTGGCTGACGTTTTCTGGAGATGTTTTGGAAGATTGAAAAGCGATTTTTTGAAGATTTCATTCACCGAGGTTAGGCATGGTGCCTTTTTTGATCTCGATGACCTTTGATTCTCCGGATGGGGTGGTGTATTCGATGGAAACGGCCTCAGGGGTGACCGATTTGAGAGTGTATTCTTTTTTCGCCGAAGTTGGTGGCAGTGCGAAAGTGAGGTTTTCCTCAACTTTGAATTCCTTGCCATCGAGGCCCAAGGCTTCGAGGGAGAAGACGGCTGTGCGGTCATACTTGAGGTATTCGTTCATGCGCTGTTCGCTGAGTGGCGCTGGGAACTCGTAAACCACTCCTTTTTTATTTGCACGCTGGTCCTCGATTCTCACGTAAGTGACTTCGTTTTCAGCAGTAGTGCGTGGATTAACCTCTTTGCGGACCTCTGAACCGAGCAGTTTGAAACGGTTGGCCATGAGCCCGGTGGCGAAAAACAATTCGTTGGGAGCGACCAAGTTTCCCGTCACGGTCTTATTACGCCCACCCTTGAGGTCGAAGTAATTGAAGGGAAAGCTCCCTCCCTCTCCATAACTCGGACGGATGACCCAACCAAGGCTGTCATCCCTGAGATAGGTCAGTTTGGCCAGCAAGGGAGGGATGGATTTATCATCATTCGGGTTGGTCTTGGCGGTGAACTCTTCAAGGTTGGAGAAGCCGTCTCCATCAGGATCCCGGTTCGGAGAGTCTGCAAAGCCGGGGTCGAGTCGATTTTCAAGCCACCAGGTATTCGGAACCGGAGAATGGACAGGAACCGAGTCTTTGTTGAGGAGGTCGATGGCCTTGTCTGGCGTGGCGCTCGGCACAAAAAGCGGAATCCCGGTGAAAAGATCCACGGCGCGCTCGCCATCGAGTGCCTGCTTCCAAGACCGGTCGAGGAGCATGGAGGACTTTGCTTTGGGGATCAGGTCGGCATCAATCACGGCAGGATTGTCGTTCCCCACAGACGTCACCTGGGCGCTGAAGTCATCTTCAACTCCACCGACCTTGGACCAGCCGAAGTAAGCGAGGCCGAGGGCTGCGGCCAGTGCCGCGCCTAGTGAGGCTTTTTCGTAATTTTTTGAGAGCCAAGACATGGATTCGTGAGGAAATGAGTCAGGATTAGGGAAGCTTTTTGGCCGGAAGGAACTGCAGGACGTCAAGCCTTACAAAGACCTGCAACTCTTCGTCTCCAAGGACCTGGGAGAGAATACGGCCGGAATCCGCCGCTTTGGAGGCTGCCGGTGGCGCTTGAGCAGCCGGGGTTGCGGGAGGATTTGAGGTAACCGCGGGATCGCCTGGCAAAACAAATCCGCCCCCGAAGGCGTCAGCCGGGGCGGCAGCTCCGGCAGCAGGGCTTGGCGAATCAAACTTCGCGTCGCCAGCTTTCGGCGGATCCTTTTTGATATTGGAAATCCGGATGGACCGAATCACGACGTATTGCTTGTCGATTTTGGAGAATGCGGTGAACGCCTGGCGCACCGATTCCTCACGCCCGGTGAAGGTAATCTCAAGCGGAAACGACCTTGCTACGTCCGCGGGTCCGGGAGTGAAGGTTTTCCCATCCTCCTCGGGAAGGGCAGGGCGGAAAAGATTCTTCAACTCGGTAGGCTTGGCCTTGGCCAAGTCGAGCAAGAGCTGCTTGATTGCCCCGAGTTGATAGTCGAGGATTCCAGTCGTATTCGGTGCGGCGAGTGAGGTTTTATAGCCCTCGAACCCCACAAAGAATGCTTCGGGCACAACGGCCCCAGCCTCCTCAAAAGCCTTCCGGATTTCCGAATTTGCGGAAAGCAGGCGGGTCGTAAAGTCTTGCGGGGTAATGTCCAAGGTCTCTTTGGGGCGGAAGGGCTCGAAGCTGGTCTGGAGCGAGTCGAGACTTCTCCGGTACTCGTCAAGCGCCTTTTTCTTCGCGGCTTTGTTCTCAGGCTTTGGATAAAGGGGAAGTCTCACGAAACCTGCAGCCTCATCGGCAGCCATGTCGTAGGCTTCCTTGGCCTGATCATAGGTGGTCCCGAAGTGCGACCCGACCAGGAAAAGCAAAACCGCTCCGACGAGGGTCCCACTACCGAGTGCGGCGACGAATTTGTTATCCTTAATCCAATTCATATAATCAATAGCGGGAGTTATGTGGAATCATTTGATCGAGACGCTCCGCGCGAGAGGCAGGATGATTTCAAATGGAAGTCCGAAATCACCGGGTTTACCGGTCACGGTGATTGCAAAATACTGGTCAACATTCAAATCAACTTCGACTTGCTTGGCATCTTTCCCTTTGAAGCGGAAGCTTGTCGATTTATCCTTGAGGTTCTTCAACAGGTCCGAAACCACATTCTGGCTTTTCGGGGTTTCCCTCCAAAACCCCTTGATCCGAACTGCATTTGCAAGAACTCCCTCGGGAACCGCAACGGGCTGGTTGGGTCGCTTCTCTTCGGGGGGAGCCTCCGCTTTGAATTCGACGAGAGAAGAACTCCCATAGGTTGAGGTCGCAAATTCCGGTTTGACGACGGATTTCCCGTTAGGGTTCTTGGAATCTCCAACTTTCCAGCCAGCGGCAAGTGGATTATAGTCGGCAATTGGCTCCAAGTCGGTCAACCACACAGCGTCGCTGGCGAAGGCGCCTCGCACCTCGGACAAGAGATCCATCCAGAAAGCATGACTGGACTCGGCATTGGTGTAGCCTGCCGCGATTTTCCTGAGGTTTTCCTCCTGAGTGAGCAACTGCTGGATATCGGCCTTGAGGGGGGCCAGCGCCGTCCGCTGCTCTTCCATGACGCTGGCCTCTTCCTGTGCTTTGGATGCCGCGATTTTCTGGAAACCGGCCCATGCTGCCATCCCGCCGAGAAGGACCGCAGCGGCCGCAATCAGAAACGGTTTTCTGCGATCTGCCGCACGCAATTGCTCGACGACCAGCGGCACCAAATCAATGTTGATGGCAGACTTGCCGATACCGCGAAGTCCGAGTCCTACGAGTTCACCCATGAGGTGACCATCCCGCTGGACCAGAGTGGGATCCACGGTTTTGCCAAGCGTCACATTTCTAACTGGATTGAAATACTCGACAGGCAAATTGAGCTTTTCTTGGAAAAATTCCAGGGTGTAAGGCAGATTTGCACCTCCGCCGGCAAGCAGGATTCTGCGAGGGGCACTGCCGCCATGCTGGCTGCGGTAATAGTTCGTGGTCCTTGCGATTTCGGCGGGCAAGCGGGTGAGCGCGTTCCGGATGACCATTGCGAGGGCAGCTACCGCCTCATCCAATTGCTCGGTATGGCCGCCTGCTAGAGCAACCAGACCATTCGCAACCTTTTGATGCTCGGCCTCCATGAAGGAGATTCCGTATTCCTTGGCGATCGCCGCTGTGACCGATCCGCCACCGATGGCGATGCTGCGTGTGAAGAAACGCCGCCCTTCGATATAGAGGAGATTGCTTGTCTTCGCGCCGATATCGATCAAAAGGATCGGTTCGTCAGGATTTCCGTAAGTCGCACGGAATGCGTTGTAGATGGCCATCGGTGCGACATCCACCTCGGCTGTGGCAAGACCGCTGTCATTGACCGCCGAGTTGATTTCATCCAAGGCGTCGGCCTTGATTGCAACAATGACGACCTCTTTTTCGTCCGCGCCCTCGATGAGTTCATAATCCCAAACGACTTCCTGAAGGGGAAAAGGCACGTGCTGCTGCGCCTCGAAGGTCACCAACTGTTCGATATTGTCGTCTTGAAGCGGCGGCAACTTCACAAAGCGGGTGAAGACCGACTGACCCGAGATGGCATAACGCACCTTGGCCTTGCCGAGCTTCATGCGCTGCGCCAGATCCGAAACGGCGATACGTGCTTGGGAAATCTTGGAAGCATCCTGAGCGGGATCCGCCACGATCACCTCAGAGTCATAACCTTTGAGAATCAAACCTCCGTTCTTCGAAGTTTCGAAGACGGCCATGCTGATTCGCTGAGATCCAATATTGAGTGCGACGGTGGTCTGGTTTTCAGCCATGATTCAGTGAGTAGGGAAAAATAGAAAATCCAAAAAATGCAGCCTTAGCGGCGCTCTTGACTAACCTCTGCGTAACGATCCCACCACATCGCGCTGAACGGTGTGTCGTTTTTGCTCAAAAGTGCCACTTTCTCGCTACGAGAGATTTTTTCAGAGGCGGTATTCCACCAACCTGGCTGCCCCTTGGTGGTATCCTGGGCGATTTTCTCACCGTTGAACAAAACCTCATAGCCGACATACTCGACGGCCGATTTTCCGCCGCGATCCATGCCGGTCAAGCGCTTGATCGACGATGGCGAAAGATAAACCGAAAAATAAACATCCTCGTTCGTTGGAATGTTGACGTGCTCGATCTCCTTGGTCAGGAGAAGAAACGTCCCTGACTTCTCCGCATTTTTCACGGCGATGTACCACTTTACGGTCAACCTATCGCATGTCTTCGAAGCGGGTTCAGGGCTGAGCTGGATGTTGAGCTTGGTTTCAAATTCTAACCAATCCTTGGGCTTGAAGGCCTTGTTGTTGACGCTCCCCACTTGAGGAGACGGCAAATCGTCAAAAACAGGCTTATCACTGACTGCTCTGGCTGCTTGTCCGGAAGCTTGTCCGGTCGAAAAGGCTGCGAGAATCGTGGTGGCGGTGACGAGAAGTGTTGTGCGTAGCAGGTGGTTCATGCGGTGCGGGTTTGAAGGAACTTAGGAAATTCGGTTTCGGGTTGACCAGAGAAAATCGCGGTTTCTTTCAAATATTTCCCGAAAAGTAAATACACGGGGAGCCATCCGCCCACACAAGCGATTGACGACTCGCCGCTTACCCAAGCAGAATCCCGCATGGAGCACGCCAGATTTCAACTGACAAACCGCCGAATCAACATTGTGGGGAGCTTTGGCAGCATCAACGCTCTCCAGAAAACGGCTCGCTTTTCGGTGTTGGAGAGCTGCGACATCGCCGAAATCCGCCTTGACCTCCTCGTCGCCGATGGTGCCAACGTCGCTTCGAAGCCATGGAAACATTTGACCCCTGCACCCCTGCTCTTTACGGCCCGGAGAGTGGAAGAGGGCGGTGGACTGGCAATGGATGCCAAGACCCGCAGCAGCCTGCTGCTTCAGGTACTGGATGAAAGCGCGCTGATCGACATCGAGGTGGCGAGCATTTCGGAAATGAAACCACTGTTAGGCGAGCTGGGGCGGCTCGGAATTCCTTGGATCGCCTCCTATCACGACTTCGACCGCCTACCGTCCCGGGAGACCATGCTCGAAGCAGCGGAACAGGCGGCAAGCGCGGGAGCGGCAGCTTTCAAGGCAGCGGCCAGACTCAACTCACCCGCCGATCTCGCGCGGCTTGCCGAGTTCCAACTCGAAGACCACCCCATACCGGTCGCCACCATGGGCATGGGGCCGCTTGGCGCGGTTTCCCGCCTGCTCTGCGCACAGAGCGGCAGCGTGCTTAACTATGGATACCTCGGTGAAACCGCCACAGCGCCTGGCCAGTGGGATAGCGCATCTCTGAAAATCACCATCGCCCGCCTCAGCCCGGTGGAGCCGGCCGGGATCTAACTGATAATTTCCACCGGCGCATCCGGCAGGGCCTTCAAGAAAACCTGGCCGTAGCGTTTTGTGAGAATCCGGTTGTCCAAGATGCAAACCAGTCCCTTGTCCCGCTCGGTGCGAATCAAGCGCCCGACGCCCTGCCGCATCTTGAGAATGGCTTCAGGCACGGAATAATCCATGAAGGGATTCCCTCCTGCGGCCTCGATGGCTTCCAGTCGCGAGGCAACCAGCGGATGATCCGGCACAGCAAAGGGAAGCCGCGTCACGATCACATTCGACAGCGCCTCGCCCGGGACATCCACCCCGGTCCAAAAACTATCGGTCCCGAACAAGACGCTGTGCACATCATTCCGGAATTCCTCGATCATCCGGTGACGCGGCATCCCGTCGCCCTGTAAAAACACCCGCCAGCCCTGGGTCCGGAAAAAACTCTCAAGGCGCTGTGCGGCGTCACGCATGGTCCGATAGCTCGTAAACAATACAAACGCCCGGCCATCGCTCTCTAACACCGACTGCTGGATCGCCGACGCTAGCATCTCATCATACTTGGGCGTCCCCGGATCCGGCACGGACTTGTAAATCCGGATCTTCATCTGCCGTTGGTAGTCAAAGGGGCTGCCGATGCAAAGCGCTCGTGCCTTTTCCGCTCCCACGCGACTGCGGAAGTAGCCGAGCTTGGGATCCCCCACCCCCAGAGTCGCGCTGGTGAGGACCAGGCTTTTCTTCCCCGCGAACAACAAAGGCCTGAGCCGCTCCGCGACATTCACAGGTGCGGCATGCAGGCTGAACTGCTGCTCGTCCCTGCCGCTTCGCTCGACCCAATAGACGCTCTCGTCAGTTGCCTGGTCGAGGAAAACCCCGATGGAACCATGTGCCTCACGCAGCCGCCGAGCGGCATCCTGCAACTCGGCACGGGTCGTGTCGGAATCCACATCCGCCGCCAGGTCATCGATTTCCAACCACAGCCTCCGCAGCGGTTCCGCAAGCGTGTTCGGCACCACCTCGCTCTCGCGGATCCGACACTCCTTGGAATAATTTCCAAACTTCGCCACATCGCCCACCTGGTGGAAAAAGCGATCCGCCGCCACCAAAGCCGCCTCGACCGCCGTCAGCGCTGAAGCCTTGCGAAACCCTTTCAACAAACCCTTACGGGTGCGCGGATGGTAGAGCCGCTGCAAATCAAAACGCAGCCCGGATTGAGAAACCCGCAAACCCAGTTGAATCGCGGCCACCTGCTCGATGGTGTGCGCCTCATCAAGAATCGCAAAGTCATTGGGAAACAAAAAACCATTCACCTTCTTCTTGTCATCCTCGTCATCCTCGCCAGCAACCTCGTCGGTATTCAGCAAGGCAAAAAACAAGGTATGGTTCACTACGATCAGGGCCGCGTCCGCCGCGGCTTTGCGTGCCTCTTGGAAAAAACAGTTTCCCCGCGGCCCGCAGTTTCTCGCCGTACAAAGATGCGCCTCACTGCACACCTGCAACCAAACCTTCATCTGTGGTTGGAAATGCAAATCACTCAGCGTTCCATCCCGCGTCGTCTCTGCCCATTTCCGGATCGCCTCCAGCTCCTCACTTTCAGTGCTGGTGAAAAGATCTGCCGCCTGCTCCTGCGCACGCCGCAGCCGCAAGGGACATAGGTAGTTTTGACGCCCCTTCAACAAAACCGCCGGTAAATCATGCCCCAGAATCTTCCTTACGATCGGAATATCCTTCCTCACCAACTGCTCCTGCAAATTGATGGTATGGGTCGAAATGATCCCCTTGCGGCCCGTTTCAATCGCAAACCGGGCCGCCGGAACCAAATAGGCCAGCGACTTCCCCACTCCGGTTCCAGCCTCGGCGACCAAGGGCTGGGCGCCCACCAAAGACTCCGCAACGGCCACCGCCAGTTCCTGCTGCTGCGGCCGATATTCAAAATCCTTGGACTTCGCCAAAAGCCCCTTGCGTGAAAATGCATCGCGCACCGAATCGCTGAATCCGGGAATCGGCTGGCCTTCACTGATTGAAATCATCTCCCCCTCATCGCACTCCGCATTTGCCCTTCTGCCAAGCCGCAACTTCACTAACCACGTCCCCGAACTCCATTCCAATTCATTTTCCATGTCCAAACTCGACCTTCCCATCCGCGCCGCCAAGGAGGCAGCCTCTCTTCACGGCTGCATCGCCGACCGCTGCGACATCCTGCAAGACGGCAGCACCCTTGTCCTCCGCCTCACGGAATCGCTCGTTGCCCGGGTCGTCACCGACCTCGAAGGCCCCAGAAAGGGCTCCGCCTGGTTCATCCGGGAAAATGCCGTGGCACAATTCCTTGCCGGTCACGGCGCACCTGTCATCCCCATGCACCCGGAGCTCCCTCCAGGCCCCCATGAGCACTTGGGATATACCCTCAACTTCTGGCAATTCGTCACCCGGACCGAGGCCGCGCCCGAACCGTCCATGATCGGCAAGACACTCTATCAATGCCATCACCTTTTGCAAGATTTCACGCACCCGCTTCCAGAGCTTGGAATCCTTCACGAAACCCGATCTTTGTTAGAAATCCTGGCTCAGCGCGAGCTTTTCCCACGCCCCACCCTGAGCCTGCTAGACGGGCATCTTGAAGCATCACTCACCAAGCTCGCCTGCCATCCGCTCCAGCCACTTCATGGCGACGCCCACCCCGGCAATCTCATGCAAACCACCCAAGGCCTGCTCTGGACGGACTGGGAAGACACCTTCTCCGGCCCGATCGAGTGGGACCTCGCCTCCATCATCTGGAATGCCCGCATCCTTGAGAACGACAACATCTCCGCAGATGCCATCCTACACGCCTATCAGAAATCCGGCGGCACCATCGATCACACCGTGCTCCACCAATGCCTCATCGCCCGTGCCGCAGTGATGAGTGCATGGTATCCCATCCTCTATCCCAGTCCTTCCGAAGAACGCCGAGCCAAGCTGCAAATGCGCCTGGACTGGCTCAGCTCGACGCCCCAATGAACTCTCTCACCGGCAGCCCCGCACCGCCATCTCCAAGGTATAAATCGAGTCCATCGCAGTGATGAACAAGGTCTTCATCCGGACACCACCGAAGGTCACATTCGCCGTCCAGCCCTCAGGCACCTCGACCGTGCCAAGCTTCCTGCCGCCCCGATCGAACACCGTCACCCCCTTGCCCGTGAGATACAGGTTTCCTTCACCATCAAGCGTCATGCCATCCGAACCCATCTCACAGAAAATCCGGCGCTTCACCAGCGAGCCATCCGCGGCGATCTCATACTGATAAGTCTTCTGGTCACCTATATCCGCCACATATAACCACTTTCCATCCGGAGAACCGATGATTCCATTCGGCTGAACAAGAGAATCATCAACCACGACTGGAACCTTGGCATCTTTGGGAAGATGATAAAGCCGCTGTTTCTCCTGCTCAGGCATCTCGCGGCCTTTCCAGTAATCCCTTTTGTAAAATGGATCCGTGAAATACATACCACCGGCAGGGTCCACCCAGACATCGTTCGGTCCATTGAACAATTTTCCATCATAGCGATCCAGCAAGACCACCCGCTCCTTGGTCGCGGGATCAATGCGCAGCAACTGACCCATTTCGTCAGCACAAGCGATCAACTTCCCCTCCCGGTCCACATACAGTCCATTTGACCGGCCTGCTGGCTGGAGGAACGTCTCGACCTTGTTATCAGCAGCCGTCCACTTGAGAATCCGGTCGTTCGGCTGGTCCGTGAAATACACATCGCCCTTTTCATCTACGGCGGGGCCTTCGGTAAACTTGTAATCTGCCGCGACCAATTGAAGCTCCGCACCGGGAACCATGGGAACTTGAGCCTGCCCGAGAAGACTCGGTAAAATCAGGAAGTGAATGATCCGTGACATGGCAAAATGATGAATGGGTTTCGTTCAACCCAGCGATTTCAAATGCCGCCTCACCGCCTCCAGGGCTGACTGACTGACCGCGAGTTTGAAATCCTTCCGATTTCTCGGATGAAAGACCTTGAATGCTGAGGTGAATCCCGCGCGCGTCGCCAGCCCAATCCATGCCGTGCCCACCGGCTTGTCCTCGGTCCCTCCTCCCGGGCCTGCGATACCCGTCACGGAAACGGTGATACAGGCGCCACTGACCTTCAGCGCTCCTTCCGCCATTGCCCGCGCCACCTGCTCGCTTACCGCACCGTGGAGGGCGATCTCCTCCGCAGCGACCCCGAGCATCCCGACTTTCGCTTCGTTCGCATAGGTCACAAAGCCATGGGTGAAAACTTCGCTGGAACCCGGAACATTCGTAATCCTGTTAGAAATCAACCCGCCGGTGCAGCTTTCCGCGATCGCAAGGGTCATCTTGTTCTTGGCGAGCAGCCGCACCACGGTTTTTTCCATCGAGCTTTCATCATCACTGATCAGATGACTCTCAAAATGCTCCAGGGCGATTCTACGCCCTTGCGCAAGTGCCGCTTCGTTACCAATCAAGCGCAGGTCCACCTCGCCGATGTGGGCGCAGTAGCCATACTCCAGCCCCGGGATTCTGGACAGCTGCTCGTCCACATGCTCGTGAAAACTGCTTTCACCGATGCCTGTGAATTTCAACACCAAAGCCTCGTTCACGGACTCCAAACCTGCAAGCGCGCGCAAACGGGGAAGAACCTCCTGATGCACCATCGGATAAAGCTCGCGCGGCGGCCCTGGCAGCAGGAACACCGCACAGTTCGACTTACCATTCAGACGCGGCGGCACGTAGACCCCAGGCGCGGTTCCATGGAGATTTGGGAGAGTGTCAGCCCCGATCAAACAAAGCGCTTGTTTCCGATTCGAGTCCGCCATCGGCAAGCCACGCGTCGCGAAAAACGCCTCCATCGACCGAAGGGCCGCCTCATCCATCATCATCTCCACTCCGAGAACCTCCGCAGTGATCTCCCGCGTCAAATCATCACTCGTGGGTCCAAGGCCGCCGGTCACGATCACCGCATCCGCCCGGGAAATCGCTTCTTGCAACGACTCGCGAATCGCATCGCCGTCCGGAACCGTCGTTTGCCGCGAAATACGCAGCCCGAGTTTAAAGAGCTCACGCCCGAACCAGGCTCCATGAGTGTTCAGAGTGTTTCCGAGAAGCAGTTCGGTCCCGGTGTTGATGATTTCGATGCGCACCAGACGAATCTGAGGAATCTCGACGAGGACTCAAGACCGGATTGTAAAAAGCATTCACCGCACCACCCGACTGGCAATCCACCACAGCAACCCCGGAACCACCAGACTCAGTCCAAGCGTCCAAACGGGAGCCTCCTTGCCCAGACTGCCGATCGCGGAAAACACAAAGCCCATGGGCACACATCCACAACTCAGGGCCAGGACAAATCGCTTGAATGGCATCCGCACCAAGCCCGCCGTACACGAAATCACCTCGGGCAGGATCGGCACGGCCCGCGATAAAGCAACAACCCATCCACCACCTTCCCGAAACAAACGCTGCCCGGCCTCGTAGTCGTTGCTTCCCAGCCAGCGGCGTGCGCGACACTCCCCACAAATCCGCCCGACACCATAGCCTAACAGCCCCGCCAGCATCAAGCCCACCGTCGCCAGAACTCCACCCAGCAGCACACCGTAAACATAGCCCATCGCGGAGATCACGATCGTCCCTGGAATCGGAAACACAAAGTCCCCCACCAGCAGTAGAATTCCAAGCGGCCAGCCCCAAGGTCCGGCGTCTTCCAAGTATTTCACACTCCCCACCCACGTGAATCGCGCGCTCCAGTCGTCACCCCAGATTCCCCAAATCAAGAGAACCAACGCACCGAGAAACAGAAACCAAAACACCAACCGCATGCGGAAATCATGCGGCTTTATCGTCAAACGCCAAGAAAAAGCCCCACGAGCAACCGTTTGCACGATTCACGCATCGTCCTTGCGCATCCCGCAACGCACCGCTAGGAATCCGCCATGCCCACTCCCATGCGTTTTCATCATCGGCAGTTCGCCGACATGAAAGCCCTGCTCGCCCTCAAGGGCTCCCACCGCATCTCCGTTTGCATCCCCACGCTCAACGAAGCCGCCACCATCGGCCCCATCGTCTCCACCATCCACCAGGAGCTCCGGCCGCTCGTCGATGAAATCCTCGTGATCGACTCCAACTCCAGCGACCCGACGCGTGAAATCGCCAGCGCGTTCGGAGCCACGGTTTTCCGCGCCGACGACATCCGTCCCGACGGCAAATCCTTCATCGGCAAGGGCGAAAATCTCTGGAAAGCCCTCCACGCCACCACCGGGGACATGATCTGTTATATCGACGGCGACATCTCGGAATTCCATGGCGGCTACGTCACCGGCTTGATCGGCCCGCTTTTGGAAAACCCCAACATCGACTACGTCAAGGCTTTCTACGAACGCCCGCTCGCTTATGGTGATGAATTCCACTCCACCGGCGGCGGGCGGGTCTCGGAAATTCTCGTCCGCCCGCTCATCTCGCTTTTCTATCCGGAACTCAGCTTCATGATTCAACCGCTCTCCGGGGAATACGCCGCCCGCCGCAGCACCTTGGAGTCCCTCTCATTTCCCGTCGGCTATGGGGTGGAAATCGCCCACCTCATCGATCTCGCGCGAGATGGCAAGAGCTCTCGCATCGCCCAAACTGACCTCGTCAAGCGCATCCATCGGAACCGGGACGATGACGAGCTCGGCAGCATGGCCTTCGCCATTCTTCAAGTGGTTCTCCGCCGCCTCCAGCGCGATGGCAAGCTCTCACTTTCCACGCCGCTGCCTGATCTCCATCAATATTGGTCGGTCACGAGCGAGAATGCCCAGCAAAAATCCAAAGTCATTCCCGAACCCGAACGCCCACCCATCCGCTCACTTACGTGATTACGTGGTTCACATCCCTTAACAATCTTGATATCTTAGGGACGTCATGAATCCGGACAACGAACGAATGCAAAAACTGTTCCAAGCAGCACTTCTCGACACGAGCGAAAAGCAAGCCAGCTTGGCGAGGGCATTTCCAACGGTGACTTCGACCCAACAGCAGGTGCCTGCACCCGCTCCTGCACCTGCGATGTGTCAAGTCACGGCTGAACCGCCTCAAGAACCCACTCTTCCGGGATCTTCAGACCTAGTTGTCCCACTCGCCCAAGCAGGACTGTGCGACACCGTTTCTGCTGAACTCGGAGCCCTCCTCGACGAGCAGCACCGCCGGAAAGTTTCAAAACGCCGGAGAGAACTGATCGCAACAGTCGTCATCTTCTTGGGTCTCACCGGAGGAAGCTTTGCATGGTTCGTCCATTCTCCCCAGCGCGTGTTAGCTGCAAAGCAAGCCATCGCGGAAATCAAATCTGCTGGCGATGTCGCCTCGATCGTCGCCACTTACAAGAAATCGCTCGCCAAAATCGCAACACGGGCGACCGACATTGACAACGCCACGGTATCCATGGGAGTTAGCTCGGATCAGACAGGAATGAAAGACGTTGATATGGACGCTGAAATGAAGCAACTGATGGGCGGTGAAGGCAAAACCGTTGGAGAAAGAAACCGCGTCCTCAAGGAGAAATTCGGTTACCTGGAGAAGAATGGCGGAACCCTGAAACAAGCCCCCCCTGCTCCCAAGTCCACAAAAGACCCTGACATTTCAAAAGACAACCTCGCAAAAACCGCAAACGCAGGATTCTAACTGAAAACTCCGGATCGCAAGCACATGAACCTCTCAAACGCTCTCAACATGGATCCACACCTGCTCGTGGGACTCCTCAATACCGAGCTCCGGGATTTCAGCGAAGACCTCGAAGATCTGGTAAAGACCCACGATCTCGATCGCGACCAACTGATCGCCAAAATGGAAGCAGCCGGCTACATCTATCAAGCCGGACAGAAGCAGTTCCGGTGAAAGAAAACCTGCCTGCCGACAGATTGCCTGACCTCAAGTATTAGCGGGGACGCCAGATGCAAGGCTTCTGGCATTTGCGCAAAATGAGCTGCCGCATCAGGGAGCCGCTCTCATTTCTCCGGCCTGCGCCCATGCAGACTGCTGGCTCGGTTTTCCGGGACCACTTCACTGCCTCAACTGACAGAAACCAAAAACACAAAAACAGCCACCTTCCGCAGAAATCATCCGCCACTTTTCCCAAAAAACTTTGTCCGACCGCTGCGGTTTGAAAGCTCGCATGGCCTGCTTCCTGCTCCTAGCTTGCGCTAAAACATCCTCACATGCAGCTTATCATCAAAAACGCGTGTATCCACCGCGGCAACGGGCTTTGCGATCTTGCGGTGGACGGCGGGAAATTCGTCGCCATCGCGCCGGATCTCCCTACCCACGGAGCCTCGCGCGTTCTGGATCTCGGCGGGAATTACCTCGCCCCGCCTTTCGTTGACAGTCACTTCCACCTCGACAGCGTTCTCTCGCTGGGCCAGCCGCGGCACAACCAGAGCGGCACCCTCTTTGAAGGGATCCAAATCTGGGGTGAACTCAAAAGAAACGTCACCCGTGAGGCGATGGTCGAGCGCGCCACCCACTATTGCAAATGGGCCATCGCCCAAGGCATCGGTGCCATCCGCAGTCACGTGGATGTTTCCGAAATAACGCTCACCACCGCAGAAGCCCTTTTGGAAGTCCGTGAGGCCATGAAGCCTTATCTCACCATCCAGCTCGTCGCCTTCCCCCAGGACGGCTACCTGCGCGTGCCCGGGCAAATCAACCGCATGACCCGCGCCCTCGACATGGGCGTGGAAATCATCGGCGGCATCCCCCACGGCGAGCGCACCATGCAAGACGGAGCCGAGTCTATCCGGCTGCTCTGCGAGCTCGCCGCAAGCCGGGGCCTCCGGGTGGACATGCACTGTGATGAATCGGACGATCCACTCTCACGCCACATCGAGAGCCTCGCCTATCAGACCCAGCGGCTCGGACTCCACGGCCGCGTCACCGGCTCCCACCTCACCTCCATGCACTCGATGGATTCCTACTACGTGAGCAAACTGCTTTCCCTCATGGCGGAGGCGGACATCCACGCCGTGGCCAATCCACTCATCAATATCACCCTGCAGGGTCGCCACGACACCTATCCCAAGCGCCGCGGCCTCACCCGCATCCCGGAAATGCTCGCACAAGGGATCAACGTGAGCCTTGGACACGACTGCGTGATGGACCCTTGGTATGCGATGGGCCGCGCTGACATGCTGGAGGTGGCGTCGATGGCCTGGCACCTCACCCAAATGACCCGCCCCGAGCACAGCGAGGTCATGCTTGATTTGATCACGGAAAATGGTGCCAAGACCCTCGGCCTGGACGACTATGGCATCCGCGTCGGAAACCCCGCCAGCTTTGTCGTGCTCCAGGCGAAGTCCGCTGCCGACGCCCTGCGCTTGAAACCCAACCGGCTCCTCGTCGTCCGCGACGGAGTGGTTCTCGCAGAAAGCCCGCCCCATCAATCCACCCTCACCCTCGGCGGGGATAGCTCCTGCGTGAGTTTCTCATGAGTGAAAAACCGCCAGCAACCCACACCGGCCTGCGCTGCGCCTGGATCTCAGCAGTCGGCGAGGAAGAAATCCGCTTCGTGCGGGATGGCGCGATCGCTTGGGAGCAGACGGGCCGGATCGTGTTCGCCGGCGAGTGGGATCAACGGCCGCAATTGGAAAACATCACTTGGGAAGACCACCGGAGGCACCTGCTCTTGCCAGGCTTTGTCGATGTCCACGCGCACCTGCCGCAATACCCGGTCCTGGCCCGGGCGGGCCATGAACTGCTGCCGTGGCTCAACCGTTTCGTCTTCCCGGCGGAAAAGGCCTTTTCCGTCGAGCGTGCGCGTGATCACGCGCCCCGCTTTTTCGATGAACTCAAACAAAATGGCATCACGACTTCGGTCTTGTTTTCATCGATCCATGAAGACTCCACCCACGAATCCTTTGTGCACGCCGAGGCATCCGGCCTGCGTGTCGTTCTGGGCCAGATGATGATGGACCGCCTGTCGTACAGCGACCTCACCCCCACCGGGCGTCTCACCGCCGCGATCGAGGGCAGTGAGCGCCTGTGCGCCCGCTGGCATGGCGCGGCGGGTGGCCGCTTGCGCTATGCCTTCAGTCCGCGCTTCGCCGTCGCCTGCTCGATGGAACTCATGCAAAAGGCCGCCACGCTCGCCAGCCAGAGCGGCGCTTTCATCCAGACCCACCTCTCGGAAAATCGGGAGGAACTCCGCGTCGTCGCGGAGTTGTTTCCCAAGGCACCCGACTACACCGGCATCTACGAACAAGCAGGCATGTTAGGCGAACGCACCCTGATGGGCCACGCGATCCATCTGAATGCGAGGGAACGCCAGATCCTGGCCGCCACCCGCACCAAGGTCGCCCATTGTCCAAGCTCGAATCTGTTTCTCCAAAGCGGCGTGATGGACTGGAAATCCCTCGATGCCTCAGGAATCCAGTGGGCCCTCGGCAACGACGTCGCCGGTGGTCCCGAACTCTCGCCATGGGAAGTCATGAAAGCCGCATTCTACTCCCACGCCTCCCGCGCTGCGGAACATGCGCACCCGGCTGTCCCATCCCTACCCCGCCTGTTCCACGCCGCCACCGTTGGCGGGGCCACCGTCTTGGGTGATGCCACGCACCGCGGCAAACTCGCCCCCGGCCAAGCGGCGGACTGCGTCCTCTGGGACACCACAGGCGTGCTGCCGTATGGCGAATTCCTGTTAGATCGTCCAGCCGATGAAGTCCTCAGCACCCTCGTCTTCCGGGGTAGCCGCGCCCGGGTCGAGAAGTTGTGGGTGGATGGTGTAAACTGCGCCGCTCAAGTGCCGCAGAACGTCTGATAGACACCCGCCCCAGGCGCAGGAGGCAGGCGGTATTCTGAGTCATCCCACCTGACATCGTAAGGGTTCCCAAGGACCTCCAACAATTCCTCCATGACCGAAAGATCCCCCATGTCGGAAGCCGCTGCCAGAGCCTCCTCCACCCGGTAGTTTCTGGGAATGCAGGCCGGATTGCTGGCCAGCATCAAGGCCTCCGCCTCCGCCAGGCTCTGCTCCTGCCGCCCTAACCGGGCATGCCACTGCTGCTGCCAATCCTGTTGGCTTTCCAGAAGGATCCTTGCCGTCTCCGACCGACTGAGCTCCCGGAACGTATGGGTGAAATCCGCCCGGCTTTCCCGCATCCACTCAAGCAAGGCCTCAATCAAGGCCCGGTCTCCCGCCTCTTCGGCAAACAATCCCAGCTTGGCCCTCATCCGCCCGAGCCACTCGCGCTCGAACAAATCCCCGAAGGACTCAATCTGCAAAGTCCCCACCTCGATCGCTTTCTCCTCATCCTCGTGCAGCAGTGGCAGCAAGGCTTCAGCCAGCCGCGCAAGATTCCACTGCGCGATCCGTGGCTGGTTCCCATACGCATAGCGCCCGCGGTGATCAATCGAGCTGAAGACCGTCGCCGGATCATAGCCATCCATGAAAGCGCAGGGACCGTAGTCGATCGTCTCACCCGAGATCGCCATGTTGTCGGTATTCATCACCCCGTGGATGAAGCCCACGCACTGCCACTGCGCGACAAGCGCCGCCTGGCGCCCGACCACGGCACCCAGGAGAAACTGATAGGGATTCTCCAGCGTTGCCAATGCCGGAAAGTGGCGTCTGATGGTATAGTCCGCCAAGGCCCGCAAGGCGGATTGATCCCGATTTGCCGCCGCCCACTCGAAGGTCCCCACGCGGATATGACTGGAGGCCACCCGGGTGAGAACCGCTCCCGGAAGAATATCCTGCCGCCGCACATCCTCACCCGTGGCCACCACCGCCAGACTGCGCGTGGTGGGAATCCCCAGACCATGCATCGCCTCGCTGATGATGTATTCACGCAGCATCGGACCAAGCGCCGCCCGGCCATCCCCCCCACGGGAAAAAGCGGTCCGCCCGGCCCCCTTGAGCTGGATATCCCAGCGCCGTCCGTCCGGCGCGAGTTGTTCTCCAAGCAAGATCGCCCGCCCGTCACCCAGAGTTGTGAAGTGGCCGAACTGATGCCCGGCATAAGCCTGCGCGATCGGACGCGCCCCCGCCGGCAATTCATTACCCGCAAAGACCTTCACCGGCGGATCCATGGCCAGACCGAGTCTCTCCGCGAATCGATGATTGAAAACCACCAGTCGAGGATCCTTGACCGCCACCGGCATCGCCTTCTGATGGAACAGCGTTGGAAGCTCGGAATACGAGTGCTCCAGGCACCATTCCGCGCCCACCGAAGATTCTTGAGAGTTCGACATCAATGCGGGTCAAATAAGGGTGTGTGCTGACGAAACCACCTCTACAACAACGCGGCGATCTTCGAAAGTGGCAGGTTCGGTCCAGGGCATGAATCAATAGGGAAACGGGTAGTTCGCCGCAGCGATGAAAGCAGGTCAAGGTGGGGAATGAAATGAGAATTCCAAAGACTCTACAAATGATTGATGAAAAATCCAAGTTTCATCGATCCGGTGAGGACGGGCCGCGGCCTCCCAGCCGCCGGGTGGTGTTTTACACGACACCCGGGCGAATCGGGAGTGGATGCTTGAGCTGGGCCCCGTGGTTGCCGCGAGTGCCCCTTACTTCACGAGCTTGGGTAATTCCTGGTTTTTGAATTGGAAACGCTCGCGGAGGGTACGATCGAGCTCTTGCGCTGGAATCCTTGCGATTCCACTGTGATGACTGATTTCCAAACCCGCCTCCGTGACCCGGCTGATCGTTACCCCTTCATATTCACGACCGCTCTTCAGCTTGAGAGTTCCCAACTTCTCACCGACCGCCATTGCCCATGATTTTTGCCGATAGGCGTTGCGGTAGCGGAGGGATTCCGACTCCAAGGACGTGATTGCGGAGGACAGCTCACGGCTCTTGGCAAGGGCTGTGGCCGATTGTTGTTTGAGGGATTTCGCCTGTTGCCCGAGCTCGACAAGCTGCGCTGCCTGACCTCGCCGCTTGCCTCCGGATTTCTGAAGCAGCGCGGCGCGCTCCTCGCGCTGAAACTTCAGATCCCCGACAAGCTCGTCATTCACCCGAATCTCCTTTTGGAGGTCTCCGAATTCACTGGAGGCCTTGGCGCGCTTATCCACCAAGATCGAGAGCGCGACACCGGCCATCACTAGGATGACAATCCCGACCATGAAGGTTGGAACGCCGGATTGATCATCGTTGAACTGCATCGAAAACTCCGAGTGCCTAGGGCTGACTTTGGAAAGTTGAGATTTGCGTCCTCAATTCCGTGAGTTGGCGCTGCATGTTGGCAAGCTCAACGCTCATGATTCCCGCGCGACTCAGGGTTTTTTTGCCCTCGGCCTGAATGGCTTTTTCCATCTGCTCGATCTGGTCTTCGAGATTTCCCGCTTGGGTGATTTTAGCCGCGATCACGCTGGCAGTGCGGACTTTTTTGGCGGCCGCCTCTTTCGCCTGGGCGGCGGCCATGGCCGTCTTTTGTTGTTCATCCGTCACGGCGACCGCCGCGTCATGAATCGCCCGATCCGCATTCTCGGAGGCGACTGCGGCAGCTTGTTGGTTGGGGTCATACTGGAAGTGATCCTGCATCTCCTCGGGTAAATCCTCGAACGGGATCCGTTTCTGGCCACCGCTATGGCGGATTTGGATGCCGATGGCCGACACCTCGCGGATATTAACCTCATCATAGACCACGCCACTGCGGGTCACGAGTTTCGCCATGGTTTCCCCCTTTGCCTTGCCCCGGACAAAGCTGCGGTAGTCATTCTTATAGTCCTCGAAGGCTTTCTGAAGAAGCCCGAGCTCGCTTTCGCCTTTTGCGAGATTGCGATTCAGCAGGATGGAGGCATCCTTCAATCCCTGATGCTTCGACTTCAACGATGCCAGTTCTTTGGCCTTTGAAACCCTGGCAGGCCCCATGTCCAGAAGTTCCTGTCCGGCCTTGATGGTTTCCCGCGACTTTTCAATATCCTTCGCCTGTTGCGCGACCAAGCTTTCAATGGAGAGATCACCTCCTTGAAATCCTTCATCAAATGCAAGCATGAACAATAGCCCGAATCCAAGCAGGACAAAAAGAGCCATCACCATCCCAATCACACCCGGCCCACGACCGCTCGACATCATATCGGTAAAAGACATATACTTCAGTGGTGTGGTTTACTTCAGTTGATACTTGATCTTGTAGGAATCGAACTCGTTCTGAAGCTCGCGCTTGCGCTCCTCGAGCACGGCGACCTCCTTTTCCAAAACCGCCACTTCGGACTGCTGTTTTTCCACAAGATCGCGGGTGGCCGCGAGGTCGGCCGACACATCGGGTGGGAGATTTTTGAGTTTTTCTTCGATCAATGCGATTTCACCCCGCAGCTTGGAAATCTCCGCTTTCTGCTGCTCGCGCTTCTCCACCATTTTTGGATCATCGCCGCATGAGATGATGAAAAGACTGGAACAAAAAACAAGCGCTCGCGTGGAATCAAATGACTTCATGGTTCTGATGGGATGACTGAGGGCGCGGTGTTCCGCGTTCGCAGAGGCTCAGCCACCGACGAACACCCCGGACCACCCCGGTTGGACTGGACGGGCGAAACGCCGGAACGGACCGCATACCTTGGGGAACCATCGCTTCCGCATGAACTGCCGTAGCCGTAACGATAGACCGGCCGATAAACCTGATAGAACGTGACTCCACGCCCGCCCCTGGACGATCTGCCACCGACATAAGATGCGCTTTGGGCCAGAGGCCGCTCACGTGAAATGGCTGCCTCCCGCGCGAGGCGGCTCGAGTATTTGCGGTCGTTCCTCGCGAAGCTGTGATTGGCCGCTCCCGCTTGGGAGTCGCCAGCCTCCTGGATGGCCAGCAGCTGCCCGGAGATCCACTCATCATACGCCGCGCTTTCCCGGCGTTCCCGGGTGTTGGCAGCCATCGCCAAATCCGGGTCCAATCCGAAGAACGCTTGTTGCCCGACATCCAGATCATTGAAGCCGATACGCACGGAGCCAGCGGGGTGCCGGACCGTCACCCCGGCGTCATCGATTTGCGCGACCACCACCTTTTCATATTCCCTCCCCGTGGCGAGTTTGAGCTTATCAAAGGTTTTCCCGATCACCCGCTGCCGTTGTTCTTGGATGAGCGTGTCCCGAAACTGGATCCGTTTACCTTCAAATGCGGCAACTTCACCCGACAACTGGTCCCGGCGCAGCCGTAAAGAACTCAACGCCACTTTGCATTCCCGCGCCGAGTCCTGCAAATCCCTGTAGCTTGTCATTTCGTCACCCTGGGATTGACTCAAGCGATAGGCCTTCAGTGCAAGTTCCTGCTCCAGCTCGACGCGTTCGCGCTCGCCCTGCCACCACTCCGCCTGTGTTTTCTCAGGCTGGCAGCCTACCGAGGCAATGAATGCTCCCGCAAATACGGCTTGGATCGCTTGCCGGAGATATTCTCGAACATTCATTTACATGGAATCTCTAACCTAATTCGATGGCCTGCGTCAATTTTAATCATCGCCCATTCAAGCGCCGCCTGCGGGCAAGATCCGTGCCGTGCCGCATGCGGGTGCGCGGTGGTGAAATTCTGCGCTTCTCAGCCGCTCGGATCTCCGCTCAACTCGCATCGGCAACGCTGATGTCCGAAAACTTCTACCAACAAACCACCACTGCCCCGGCGACCCCCTTCGACGTGTCTCTGCGGCCACCGGCATTTTCAGAATTTATCGGACAGGAAAAGGTCAAAGATCGGCTGCTGTTGATGCTGGAAGCCGCAAAAGGCCGGGGAGACGTGCTCGATCACGTACTGCTTTCCGGGCCGCCCGGCTTGGGAAAGACGACGCTTGCCAACCTGATCGCCCGCGCGGCGGGTACCCAACTCCACACCACTTCAGGCCCGCAGATTGAAAAAGCCGGTGATCTCGCGGGAATTTTGACCAACATCCAGAAGGGCGACATCCTATTCATCGATGAAATCCACCGCCTTCACCCGGCGATTGAGGAGTATCTCTACCCCGCGATGGAGGATTTCCGGCTGGACATCATCATTGATTCCGGCCCCTCCGCACGCTCGATTCAGATCAACCTGCCCCGCTTCACGCTCGTCGGAGCCACCACACGCTCCGGGATGCTCACGGCCCCGCTCCGTTCGCGCTTCGGCTTGGCGAATCGACTGGATTACTACACCCACGATGAATTGGCGCAGATCATCGAGCGTTCCGCCGGACTGCTGGATGTGCCGATCGAGCGCAATGGCGCGCTGGAGGTCGCCTCAAGATCACGCGGCACCCCGCGGGTGGCAAATGCCTTGCTGCGCTGGGTCCGTGATTATGCCCAGGTCCGTGGCAAGGGCTTCATCGATGGAAGCATCGCAGACGCCGCGCTCGCCATGATCGAGATCGACTCCCAGGGGCTCGATGAAATGGACAAGCGCCTGCTCGAAGTCCTGATTTACAAATTCAACGGCGGACCGGTCGGACTGAACTCGCTGGCGGTGGCCGTCGGAGAAGATGCCGCGACCCTTGAGGAGGTGCACGAACCCTTCCTCATCATGCAGGGGTTCCTGATGCGCACCCCTCGGGGGCGCACCGCCATGCCCGCCGCTTACGAGAAGATCGGAGCGCCTTTACCAGCCATTCGCACGGATGATTCGCAAGCAAGCTTGTTTTAATTCGCATCAAAGTCTATTGTTGGCCAGTCATGAAAGTCACGATCAAAGAAACCATCAGTCGCTGCCGCACTGCGGGCTTGCGACGCACCAAGGCCCTCGAGGAATTGTTGGCAACGCTGTTGGAAAGTCCCCGCCCGATGACACTTTCCGAGCTGGCCAGTTCAGACCGCCTCACCGAGCAGTGTGACAAAGCCACGGTTTTCCGTTTGCTCCAGCGACTTACGGAGCATGGAGTGATCCGGCGACTCGGGCTGCATGAGCGAGCCGCTTATTTCACCCTCATTCTTCCCGGGAAACACAGCGATTATCTAATCTGCACGAGTTGCGGCAGTATCGAACCCATCAAGGCCCCCTGCCCGGTCCATCAACTGGAAGACGAGATCCGAGAAAAGACCGGATATAAAAACCTCTACCACGAGCTGGAGTTTTTCGGGGTGTGTCCCCAGTGCGCCTGAGTCCCGCTTGCCAGCAGGGAAGGAAAAACCTCGATTTCCCGTGCGTATCCTGATGGCCGATGCACAAGCTCCCCTTTTTCAAAATCGCCCTCGTGGTCGCTGGTGGAGCCATCCATGCGCAAGGGCAGTCGGCGGAGCTTCTACCCGCCATGACGGTCCTTGCCGAGCGGCAGCTTGGCCGCACCGCCGCGCCGCCCTTGGCGGAGTGGACGCAGGAGCAGCTTCGCCTGAGTGATCCGCGCACCATCGACGAGCTGTTAGCCCGCGAGCCCTCATTTTCGCTCTACCGGCGGCAGTCGGCCTTGTTCGGGAACCCGACATCTTCCGGGGTAAGCCTGCGCAACACCGGAGCCACCGCCGCATCACGGACCTTGGTGCTGCTTGACGGAATTCCCCAGAACGATCCCTTCGGCGGCTGGGTTTACTGGGCACGCTATGATGCGGCGAGTTTGGACAGCATCCGCATCGTCACCTCCGCCCGCGCCGCCCTGTGGGGAAATCAAAGCCCAGCCGGAGTGATTCAAATGACCAGCCGCCCCACCTTCGAGGACCACGGCCATTTCAAAATCGGCGGTGGCAGCCAGGGCACGCTCCGGGGCTCCACGGCCTACCAGGCAAGCAATCCGGAGAAGACCCGCGCGATTTCCTTCTCGGCATTCGGCCTGCATACGGATGGATTCCACGCCCTTTCGCCATCCCAGCGCGGCCCGATCGACACCAAGCTGGAGACCGACCTCTCCGGCGGTGAAATCAAGTTCGCCTGGCTGGCCGCACCCGATCTCACCATCGAGCCGAGCGTCTCCTACTATACGGAAGAACGCAACAACGGCACCCGGCTCACCGGCAATTCCACCGAGGCCGTGGACATGGCGCTGCGCATCACCGCCACCCGGGATGATCTCTCATGGCAGGCGCTCGCGTGGCACCAACAACGGGAATTCGAATCCATTTTCAGCACGGTGAATGCCACCCGCACCGCTGAGACGCTCGCTTTGGATCAATACGACGTGCCGAGTGAAGGGACCGGCGGCGCGGTGACCCTGCTATGGAAAGAAGGACAGAAATGGGAGTTCACCAGCGGAGCCGATGCCCGCTTCCTATCCGGAGCCACCCATGAAAAAGTCGGCACCTTCCGCCTGCGCGAGGCTGGGGGCGATCAAGCCTTGGTGGGTGTCTTCGGTGCCGCGGGATATCGTCCCGACGAGTCGACCCGGCTCGATGCCAACCTCCGGCTTGATCACTGGAGTCTGTCCGACGGACGGCGGCTTGAGACCTCCCAAGCGACAGGAAACACCCTGCGCTCAGATCGCCCAGGTGATCGAAATGAGCTCGAGCCCTCCCTTGCCTTCGAGTTCTCACGCGACTTGCCCAACCATCTCAACGTCCACCTTTCGACGGGCACCAGCTTCCGCCTGCCGACGCTCAACGAACTTCACCGCCCATTCCGCGTTCGAAATGATCTCGTCGAGGCCAACCCCGAATTGAATCCCGAGCGCTTCTATCAGCTGGAAAGTGGTCTCCGCTGGACTCCGGACGATCGCTTCCAAGCCCAGGCTTCCGCGTTTCATTTCTGGATCAACGACGCCATCGCCAACGTCCCCATCACCGATCCGCGGGCCATTTCTAACATCTTCGGCAGCATTCCCGCCGGTGGCAGCGGGGCGCAGCGCCAGAATGTCGATCAAGCACAAGTGACCGGCATCGAGGGAAGTTTGGAATGGAAGCCCACCGCTCCCCTGACCCTCGGCCTGGGCGGTTTGTGGTCGAGAACCCGCTTCGAAGAATCATCCCAACAACCGTTGTTAGAAGGAAAACCTTTTCCGCAGGCACCCGATCTGCGGCTCACGGCGAGCAGTCATTACCAAGCCACCGAAGCGCTCGGCCTGTTTGCAGAGGTGGAATACGGCTCATCCCAATTTGATGACGCCTTGGCGCAGCGCTCGCTTCCCGACTACACCAGTGTTCGCATCGGCGCCACCTGGCAGGCCGCCGGCGCGACTTACCAAGTGCGCATCGAGAACCTCATGGACGAGGAAATCCAAACCGGCCTGACCCGCGACGGGCTACGCACGCTGGCAGCCCCACGCTCGCTCTGGCTGGGCGCGGAATGGGAATTTTAAAGTTTTTGATCCATGACAGTCCGGGATTGCGTTTTATGCCGCCAGACTGAAACTCTCTTCCATGAAAGTCACCTTTCTAATAACCCTCGCCCTCGCGTCATTCGCCCCGGCCCAGAATGCCAAGATCGAAGAACTCTATCATAAAAACTGCGCCGGTTGTCACGGTGCCAACTTCGAGGGCGGCGTCGGGGGGTCCCTGGTCGATGGTGTATGGAATCACGGCAGCTCGGATGAGGAGATCTACCGATCGATCGCCAAGGGCAATATCCCGCTCGGGATGATCCCATGGGAAGACACCTTCAAGCCCGATCAAATCCGCGCCTTCGTCATCTTTCTCCGCGAGCAGGAGAAGAAAAACCTCAGCAAAGGCCAGAACCTTCCCAGCCCTTCGCTCGACCAGCAGACCAAGACGGAATTGGAAAACTACCGGCTCGAAATGGTGGTGGAAAACGGCCTCAAAGACCCGTGGGCCATCGCATTCCTCCCCGACGGTGGCAGACTGGTCACCGAGAAATCCGGAAAACTCCGGATCATCTCCGCCGCTGGTAAACTGGATCCGAAAGCCATCGAAGGCACGCCCCAGACCATCGAACACGGGCAGGGCGGACTCATGGAAGTCGCGCTGCATCCGGACTATGCCAAAAACGGCTGGGTCTATCTCGGCCTATCAGACGGCACCCGCGCCAAAAATGACCAGGGAAAGGACGAGGTCCGCTGCATCACCGCCGTCGTCCGCGGTAAAATCAAAAATCATCGGTGGGTGAACCAGGAATGGATCTTCCGTGCCGACCCCAAGTTCCAATCCGGCGCGGGCGTGCACTTCGGGACCCGCTTCGTTTTCGACAAGGGATATATCTACTTCGTCATCGGCGAGCGCGGCGGTATGTATGAAGTCCAGGATCTATCAAGACCTAACGGAAAAATCCACCGCCTTCACGATGATGGCCGGGTGCCTAGGGACAATCCATTTGTGAAAACCAAGGATGCCATGCCAAGCATCTGGTCCTACGGCCACCGCAACCCCCAAGGGCTGGCCATGGATGCGCGCGACGGAGCCCTCTACAGCACCGAGCACGGACCACGCGGCGGTGACGAGCTCAACCTCATCCTCCCCGCACACAATTACGGTTGGCCGGTCGTCACTTTGGGAATGCACTACAACGGGATGCCCATGGACTACAACGGCCCGGATGGCCAAAAAGTCATGTCAGTGACTCAGAAAGCTGGCATGACTCCACCCGTCACCTCCTGGGTGCCATCCATCGCGGTGTGCGGTCTGGATTTCTATACCGGCGACAAGTTTCCCAAGTGGAAAAACGATCTCCTCGTCGGAGCGCTCGCCCAGAAGGAAATCCGCCGCGTCCGGATCGAAAACAAAAGCGTGGTCTCCCAGGAAACCATCTTCAAAGACGTCGGTCGCGTCCGCGACGTCGCGATGGGACCGGATGGCTTCATCTATGTCGTGCTCAACGGCCCCGACCGCATCATGCGCCTGGTTCCCGCACAGGACTGAGCCAGCCGCAGGCTTGTTTGGCAAAATAGGTGAGGATCATGTCCGCTCCCGCACGCTTGATCGCCAACAGGGACTCCAGCACGATCGCCCGCTCGTCGAGCCAGCCGCCTGCGGCAGCGCTCTTGAGCATGAGATATTCGCCGCTGACCTGATAGGCGGCGATCGGAAGCGTGCTCGTTTCACGCACCTTGGCGATGACGTCCAGATAGATTCCGGCAGGTTTCACCATCAGCATGTCAGCCCCCTCGGCTTCGTCCAGCAAGGTTTCCCGGATCGCCTCGCGGGTGTTGGCAGGGTCCATCTGATAGGTCTTCTTGTCACCTTCCTTCGGCGCTGAATCCAGAGCGCCACGGAAGGGGCCATAGAAGGCGGAAGCATATTTGGCCGTGTAACTAAGGATCGAGACTTGGGTGAATTCCTCACCATCGAGAGCCTCTCGGATCGCCGCGACCCGACCATCCATCATGTCGGATGGAGCGACGATATCCGCCCCTGCACGGGCATGGCAGAGGGCTTGCAGACACAGCACCTCGACGGTCTCGTCATTGAGAATCTCCAAGTCCCCTCGCCCGTCGCGCCGGACGATGCCGTCGTGCCCGTCGGAGTTATAGGGGTCCAGCGCCACATCCGTGATGACACATAGCCCTGGATGGGCCGCCTTGATGCTGCGGATCGCCCGGGGAACCAGCCCCTCGTCGGCATAGGATTCCTCCGCGCCGGGAGTTTTCAGGGACTCGTCGATCTTCGGGAAAAGCACGATTGCCGGAATCCCCAGCGCGTGCGCCTCCCCAGCCTCACGGACCAGGCTGGCAAGCGACCAACGGGTGACGCCAGGCATGGACGCGATCGGCGTATCCTCGGCTGCCTCATGGAAAAACATCGGCAGGATCAAATCCGACGGACTCAGCGAGGTTTCACGCACCAAGGAACGGATGGCAGGCGTACGGCGATTGCGGCGTGGACGATTCATGGGTGAAGACTGGACGATGGCTGCTGAACTTCAATCATGGATGTGCGCCACCATCCACAATGGCGATGGCATTCGCCGCCGCATAATCGCGGGCGTGAGTCAGGCTGATCTGGATTTCCGTGATGCCATGACGCTTTGCAAACTCCGCCGCTGCCCCGAGCAGAACCAGCTTGGGCGCACCCGCAGGATCGCGCGCGACCTCAAGATCCAGCCAACCGGCCTGCCCACCGATGCCAGTGCCAAGTGCCTTGGAGACCGCCTCCTTCGCCGCAAATCGCGCCGCGTAATGAAGTGCCGACTTTTTCTGACCGTCACAGTAGGCACGCTCGCTCGCGGTGAAAAGCTTGCCCAAAAACGAATCTCCATGGCGCTCGATGGCGCTGGCGATCCGCCCGACTTCCACCACATCGATTCCTATCCCGAAAATGCGCATGATCAGGCGGAGTAGGCGGACATCAATTCCTTCATTTCCCGCACCGCCGCCGTCAGTCCGATGCGGGTGGAACGGGCGATGATGCTATGACCGATGTTTAACTCCGCCAGGTGAGGGATGGTGAGGATTTGTTGGATATTCGTATAGTTGATTCCGTGACCTGCATTGACTTGCAGCTTGGCCGCGTGGCCAGCTTGGGACGCCGTGATCAAGCGCTGGACTTCCGCAGCGACCTGCCCTCCCGCCGCAGCGTTGGCGAAGCAACCGGTGTGGAGTTCGATCATATCCGCGCAACATTCCGCAGCCGCGTCGATCTGTGCCAGATCGGGGTCGATGAAGAGGCTGACCTGGATTCCCGCATCTTGCAGGCGCGCCACGGTGATCCGGATTTTATCAAATCCCGCCTTCACATCCAGACCTCCCTCGGTCGTGATTTCCTGGCGCGTCTCAGGCACTAAACAGGCGAAATCCGGTTTCAACTTGAGGGCGATTCCCAGCATTTCCTCCGTCACGCCCATTTCAAAATTCAGCGGGGTCGGGATTTCCGCTCGGATCCGGAAAGCATCCGCATCCTGCATGTGGCGGCGGTCGCCCCTGACATGAATCGTGAGGGAATCCGCACCACCCGCAAGTGCGTCATGACCCGCCACCACCGGGCATGGTTCCGCATGAGGCGCGGTTTCCATGGTGGCGTAACGGGCTTGGCGCAAGGTGGCGATGTGGTCGATGTTGACTCCGAGAAGCAAAGGCATGGCCATGGGATACTCGTGGAAGATGTCCTCCGCAAGACTCACTTCATCAAGGTGGTGCAAGCAGCGTGAATGGCCACTTGGGGATGTTTCGCAAAACCCAGAAGACCACGACCAGCACGCCAAGAATCCATACCCCCGTTTTGCCCGGCTTGAAGCGCGACCCAAATGGCTTGCCTCGGACCCACCCCCAGGTCTCGACGGTAAGGCCGATGCAAAGCACCGGCAGCAGGAGCATGCCCAGTGGGTTGTATCGAAATGCCTCGCCCAGCCGACCGTGCAGAGCCGCATAGGTCCCACGAGTCATGCCGCAGCCCGGACAGCTCAAGCCGGTCCAATCATGGAACGTGCACCGCATCCATGATCCCAAGCCGGATGGGCCGGTCTCGCGCAGGAAAACCGCAGCCACCACCAGACCCAGCGCTCCCACCGCCACCGAAGCTGCCCGCTTTAGCTGCATCCCTGACTGGTTCCACACTGCGTGCAAACCCCACAAGCGCCGGCACGGATGACCTTGTCCGAACCACAGTTCGAACAGGTGATCCCCATGTAGGCTGTGCCGAGCGCCGCCTTGACCCGGTCGACCTTGGGAAGCCGGTCGATCGCGGGATCCTCCTTCGGACTGAGATCGGTGACCGGACGATTGACTGCACGTTTCTCCATCTCCTCGATTTCCGGCATCCCCAACTCGGCCTGGTGACTATCAGGCGCGGTGGCCTCACGGTAACCCTTGATGAATTCACAGCCAAGCCATCGGAACACATAATCCGTGATGGAAAAGGCCGTGCGGATGTTCGGATTGCAGGTGTAACCGCTCGGCTCGAAGCGCTGATAGGCAAACTTGCTCACCAGCTTCTCTAACGGAACCCCGTATTGCAAGGCCATCGAGGTAAGAGTGGCCACGGTGTCCATGAGTCCGCCGATGGTGCTGCCTTCCTTGGACATTTGCACGAAAACCTCGCCCGGCTGACCGTCAGGATAGAGCCCGGCGGTGACGTAGCCCTCGTGGCCGGCGATCTCGAATTTATGGGTGATGGACATGCGTGTGTCCGGCATGACCTTGGGGGTGCGAATCTCGGATTTCCTGCGCAGATCCTCGTTTTCACGAATCAACGTGGCGACGCGTTCCGCCACTTCCTCCGCACCCGGAGTCATGTCCGTCCCGCCACCCATGCCGGTGGTCTTTTTCGTATTGAGCGGTGCAGAGCGCTTCGAGCCGTCCCGATAGATGGCCACCGCCTTGAGCCCGAGTTGCCATGCCTCGATATACGTCTGCATGATATCCTCCACGCTGGCATCTTCCGGCATGTTGACGGTTTTGGAAATAGCACCTGATAGAAATGGCTGGGCGGCGGCCATCATCCGGAGATGCCCGCGGTAATGCAGGCTGCGGCTGCCGAGATGCGGCTTGAAGGCGCAGTCGAAAACCAACAGATGCTCCGGCTTCAATCCACTGCGGACCGTTTTCCCCGATGCGGGATCGATCACGTCTTCGATGGTGTCATACTTCTCGATGTGAATGAGGATACCCGCGATTTCATCCGAAGTATAGCCCAGCCGCATCAGCGCGGGCGGCACCGTGCGGTTCACAATCTTGAGCATCCCTCCGCCTGCGAGCAACTTGTATTTCACCAGCGCGATGTCGGGCTCGATCCCGGTGGTGTCGCAATCCATCAGAAACCCGATGGTGCCGGTCGGCGCTAGCACGGTCACCTGGGCGTTCCGGTAGCCATGGACCCGGCCATTCTCCAGCGCCTGGTCCCACGCCTTGCGGGCGGCCTTGATGATCGGTGCGCAATCGCCCCGGCCCTCGATCTTGTGGGCGCACTGGCGATGGCGCTCGATGACCTCAAGCATGGCCGGGGCATTGGATGGCGCGGGTGGTGTGGCCACATCACCGTAGCGCGCATCATGATACGAGGGAAAGGCCCCCTTGGCGGCGGCGAGTTCGCTGCTCACCTGATAGGCGTGACCCGTCATGAGCGCCGTGATGGCTCCGGCATAAGTGCGGCCCTCATCGCTGTCATAACCGAGCCCCCGGTTCATGATCAGCGCGCCCAAATTCGCATAGCCGAGTCCAAGCGTGCGAAAGGCATGGGAATTCTCGGCGATCGACTGGATGGGGTAGCTCGCACGATCCACCAGGATTTCCTGCGCCACGATGAAGAGCCGGACGGCGGACTTGAAACGATCCACATCGAACGAGCCGTCTTGCTGTTGGAAGCGGACCAGATTGAGTGAAGCAAGATTGCAGGCGGTGTCATTGAGAAAAAGATACTCGGAGCACGGGTTGGTCGAGTGTTGCCGCCCGCTGCCCTTGCAGGTGTGCCAGGTGTGGATGGTGGAGTCGAACTGCATCCCGGGATCCCCGCAGGTCCAGGTGCCGAGCGCGATTTTCCGGAGAAGAGCGCGGGCGCTTTTCTTTTCACACGGCTCGCCATCGGTCACCCGGCGCGTCCACCAGTCCTGATCATCAATCGCAGCCCGCATGAACTCATCACTCGCTCTAACCGACAGGTTTTCATTCTGGAACATCACCGAACCATAGGCATCTCCGTTGTAGCTGCCGTCGTATCCCTGCTCGATGAGCGCCCATGCCTTCTTCTCCTCGATGGTCTTCGCTTCGATGAAATCCTCGATGTCTGGATGCCAATCCTTGAGCGTGTTCATCTTCGCCGCACGCCGGGTCTTGCCGCCCGATTTCACCGCATTGGCCACTTGGTCGTAAATGCGGAGGAAGGACATGGGGCCGGACGGGCGCCCCCCGCCGGAAAGCTTCTCACGCGACGACCGGAGGGATGACAGGTCCGAGCCGGTGCCTGAGCCGTATTTGAAAAGCATGGCCTCCGAGGTGGCTAGGCGCATGATATCCTCCATCTCGTCCTTCACCCCCTGGATAAAGCAGGCGCTAGCCTGTGGATAGACATACTGGCTGCTGGCGCGGCGGGCTCTTCCAGCCTCATCATCCCAGTGCCAACTTCCTTCGCCACCACCCTTGCCGATGCCATACTGATGATAGAGACCGACATTGAACCAGACGGGCGAATTGAACGCACCGTATTGATGCAGACAGATCCATGTTAGATCCTGATAGAAATTCTCCGCGCTGGCCTGATCCGCGAAGTAGCCATCCTCCATCCCCCAGTCCGTGATGGTTCGGGTGACGCGATGGATGAGTTGCCGGACCGACTGCTCACGCCCCCCCTGATACGGGTCCGTTCCCAAGGAGGCGTCGCCGTAAAAGTATTTGGAAACGGCGATCTTGGTCGCAAGCTCGCTCCAGGACTTGGGGACCTCCACATTCTCCTGCCGGAAAAGCGCCTTCCCACCGTCGTCGTTGATTTCCGCAGTTCGATGATCCCACTGGATTTCATCAAATGGCGATACTCCCGGAGTCGCGAAACACGCCTCAAAGGCGAGTCCCGAGTGACTGGGGGTAGAGGTGGGCGCTGAGCGGATTGACGATTTGGCGATGGTGGCGGTCGGGTTCATGGTCGAGGGGGCGAGCGATGGCTGTTTTTGTTTGGAATTACATACTAAATACTAGATGTTGTATCTGACACCCCTAGTATCCTACCACAGGTTGTTCCAACCAAGCGAAAAATGCGCCATGAGCCGCAAACGCCCGTGGCTCCTACGAAAAAACTTTCACGTTGGGAGATAGCGGGGGGCGCAGTGCCGGAACGTGAGCTTTTCTTTCGTGGCCCATTGGCTGCGCTCTCGGCGATAGCGCGCTACTGGAGCGAACTACAATCCTCACTCCGCGCTCCAAGACTCAGATGATTGCCCTATGAATGTTCCGTTAGGCGTAGCCGAGCCAGGGGCCGAGCCATTTCTCCGCCTCTTGCAGGGGGATGCCCTTGCGCCTGGCGTAGTCCTCGATCTGGTCTTTCTGGAGTTCTGAAATCGCAAAATACTGGCTTTGCGGGTGGGAGAAATACAGCCCGCAGACGGCTGCTCCCGGGTGCATGGCACAACTTTCCGTGAGATCGACTCCGGTTTCCCGAGTCGCCCCTAACAATTCGAAAAGCGGTGGCTTCTCGGTGTGGTCGGGCTGCGCGGGGTATCCCGGGGCCGGACGGATGCCACGGTATTTCTCCTGGATGAGCTGCTCGTGAGTCCACTCGCCCGGGGATTCATAACCCCACTCGATGCGGGCTTGCTGGTGGAGATACTCGGCAAAGGCCTCGGCAAAGCGATCGGCGATGGCCTTGACCATGATCGATCCGTAGGGGTCGATCTGTTGGTCGAGTTCATCGGCAAACTCATGTGCGCCATGGATGCCGACCACGAAGCCGCCGATGTAGTCAGGGGCCACGCCGTCCTTGACCCAATCCGCCAGGGCGAGGTTCGGCTTACCCGAGTCTTTTTTCAACTGTTGGCGGAGGCTGTGAAAGCGCATGCGTTCCGTGCTGCGGGTTTCATCGGTCCAGACGATGATGTCATCACCCTCGCGGTTGGCGGGGAAAAAGCCATAGATCCCATGTGCCTGGCAGCGGTTCTCGTCGATGATGCGGTCCATCCAGAACAGGGCGTCCTGATAGAGCTTGGCCGCTTCGGCAGCACCATCCGCATTTTTGGTTTTGAGGGTGAGCGTTTCCCGGTCCCATACTCCACGAAGTTCCCAGGCATGGAAAAAGGGCGTCCAGTCGATGAACTCGGCGAGCTCCCGCAGCGAGGGGTTCTTGATGGTGCGGGTGCCTGTGAAAGATGGCACGGGCGGATGGTAGTTTTCCCAGTCAAGCTGTGGTCCGGCAGCACGAGCTGCGGCGAGGGGCAGCGATTCTTTTTTCGGGCCGCCGAGGAAATTATCGCGGAGCTTTTGTTGTTTTGCGCGATTTTCCTCAGCGAAGGCATCCCGCTGGTCTTTCGAGAGCAGCGAGGTGGTCACAGGCACCGAGCGGGAGGCATCCAGCACGTGGACGATGGGACCCGAGTAATGCTGCGCGATCTTGATGGCCGTGTGCGCGGCGGATGTGGTGGCACCACCGACCAAGAGCGGCACCTTGAAGTCGAGGCGCTCCATTTCCTTGGCCACGTGGACCATTTCATCCAACGAGGGCGTGATCAAGCCGGAGAGGCCGATGATGTCCGCACCGATTTCCGCTGCCTTGGCGAGGATCTTGTCACAAGAAACCATGACCCCCATGTCGGTGACTTCGAAGCCATTGCAGGAAAGCACCACGCCGACGATGTTCTTGCCGATGTCGTGGACGTCTCCCTTGACGGTGGCGATCAGGAAACGTCCCGCCGAGCGCCCGCGCTCCGCGAGCTTGAGCGCCTCGTCCTCGGTGAGAGTGGGGTTTTCGGCGATGAGCGCAGCGATGTCACCTGCTAGAAACTCCGCCTTGTCCGCCTCCATGTAGGGGAACAACCACGCGACCGCCTTCTTCATCACGCGTGCGGATTTGACGACTTGCGGCAGGAACATCTTGCCCGCGCCGAAGAGATCACCGACGACTCCCATGCCGTCCATCAAAGGGCCTTCGATGACTTTGAGCGGGCGGCCGTATTTCAGGCGTGCCTCTTCGGTGTCCTCGTCGATGTATTTGTCGATGCCGCGGAGCAGCGCGTGTTCGAGGCGTTTCTCGACTGGATCCTGGCGCCATGAGAGGTCTTCCTCGATCTTCTTGCCGCCGACGCCTTTGAAGCTTTCCGCCATGTCGAGCAGGCGCTCGGTGGAGTCCGCACGGCGGTTGAGAAGCACGTCTTCCACGCACTCGAGGAGGTCCTTGGGGATCTCATCATAGAGTTCAAGCATCCCTGCGTTTACGATTCCCATGTCCATGCCCGCGAGTCCGGCATGATAGAGAAATGCGGAGTGCATGGCTTCGCGGACCTTGTTGTTGCCGCGGAAGGAGAATGATATGTTAGAAACCCCGCCGGAGACCTTGGCACCGGGGAGGTTCTCCTTGATCCAGCGGGTGGCGTTGATGAAGTCGAGCGCGTAGTTGTTATGCTCCTCGATGCCGGTGGCTACAGTTAGAATGTTGGGATCGAAAATGATATCATCCGGATTGAAGCCGACTTCATCGACCAGGATGCGGTAGGCGCGTCCACAGATGCGGATTTTTTCGTCGTAAGTGGCGGCTTGGCCTTTTTCGTCGAAGGCCATGACGACAACCGCTGCGCCGTAGCGCATGATGTGGCGGGCTTGTTTTATGAAGTTTTCCTCACCTTCCTTGAGGGAGATGGAGTTCACGATCCCCTTGCCTTGCAGGTATTTCAGTCCTTCTTCGAGGATTTCCCACTTCGAGGAGTCCACCATGATCGGCACCTTGGCGACGTCCGGCTCACCTTGGAGGAGTTGGAGGTAGCGGCTCATCATCGCCTTGCCGTCGATGAGTCCGTCGTCAAAGCAGATATCGATGACGTTGGCGCCGTTAGCGACTTGTTGGCGGGCGACTTCGACCGCGGCCTCGAGGTCACCGGCGCGCACGAGTTTGGCGAACTGGGGTGAGCCGGCGACGTTGGCGCGCTCACCGATCATGAGGAAGCGCTTGTCTGCGGTGTGGTTGTAGGCCTCGGTGCCGGAGAGGCGGAGGGCGTGGGGAATGGTTTTCATGTTGGTCTTACTGGATCACCGGGATGGAGCGGGGAGCGTAGTTCGCGACGGCTTTGGCAATGGCGGCGACGTGCTCCGGAGTATTTCCACAACAGCCACCTGCCAGATTGAGGAGGCCCGCCTTGGCGAACTCCGCCATGTGGTCGTGCATGTGCCGGGGCTCCAGGTCGAAGCCCGTCGGGGCGAGTGGATTCGGGAGGCCGGCATTCGGGTAGCAGGAAATGCAGGTGGTGGCGCAGGCGGAGAGTTCTTCGAGATGGGGCCTCATCAGGTCCGGCCCGAGCGAGCAGTTGAGCCCGACGGCGAGCGGCTTGACGTGGGCGAAGGCATTCCAGAGCGCTTCCACTTTTTGCGCGGAGATCATGGTTTCGCCACCGAGGCCGACGGCAGCGGAAATGATGACCGGGAGGTGGACACCATCTTCCGCATAGACCTCCTGCACGGCGACGGCGGCAGCCTTGGCGTTGAGGGAGTCGAAGATGGTCTCGATCATGAGGATGTCGCAGCCGCCTTCGATGAGGCCGCGGACTTGATGTTTGTAGGCAGCCAGCACTTGATCGAAGGTCACGACGCGGAAGCCCGAGTCATTGGCATCCGGCGAGTTGGTAAGCGAAACCGTCAAGGGCCCAATGGCTCCGGCGACATAGCGCTTGCGACCGGTGTCGGTGCCGATGTCATCCGCCTGCTTGCGGCAGAGGCGTGAGGACTCGACGTTCATTTCCCAGGCGAGATCGTTGAGAAAGGAGTTCTCGAGGATTTTCTGGAAAAACTCCGGGTCCTTGCGACCGCCTGTTTCGCGTGGATCTTCTACAAAAAACTCACTCTGGGCGATGCCTGTGGCCGAGAAGGTGTTGGTTTCACAAATATCCGATCCCGCCTCGTAAAAGCGCTTGTGAATGTCCGAAATGATGTCCGGGCGGGTGATTGAGAGGATGTCTCCGTTGTTGAGGAGGTCCTTGTCATTTTCCGCAAAACGCCGGCCGCGGGCGTCAGATTCCTGAAGCCCGTAGCTACGAATCGTCGTTCCCATGGCCCCATCAAGAACGAAAATTCGTTCGGTGAGGGCAGCTTGAAGTTCCTTGGTGGGGTCGGCCTGTGGCATGGCGCGACCCTAAGGGAAAATCAGGGCAGATCAAGAAACAAATCATCATATCTGGATATGATGATGGGAGTTTTAACGCCTTTTTTTGCGTTTCGGCGGGGTAGATCGGCTGCCCTTGGTCTGAGCGTGCTTGCCGAGGGGCTTGCGGGGCGGCTGCGCGGGAAGTGCAGCGGGCTTGGGTGCCATGGCGGCTCTTTCCGCTGCGATTTCTGCCTTTTCCTCATCGGTAGCGAAGCGTGCTTCGTAATCGGCGATGGCCAACTCGTATTCCTTCTGGGCGATGCGCTGGGCGAGGGGCGACATGTAGTAGGCCACGAAATCGGGATCCTTTGCCAATTCCGGAGGAATCTGACTCGGATGTGGTTTTTTAGGGGGCATCGGGCGGGGAAAATAATTCGCACGGCGCTCCCGCAGGTAGGGGCTGACACACTCGACAACGATGCGCTTGCTGGGAGATTTTTTGAAAAGCTTCTTCGCCAGTTGGTATCCGTGATCGATTGACCAATCATCGGAATGCGGGATGAGATTGTGATCCGTGGGGATGGACGATGCGAGTGCCCGTTTGAATTTCTCGATCTCCGCAGGTGTGAGCTTTTTGATAAACGACGCTTTTTTGGCGAATTTCTTGGGATAAAGCGTTTGGTTCTTCAGAAGATTCACAAACGCACGAGTGACACTGAATTCTTCCGCCAAAGCGGCGGTCCTCTCACCCGCGATGGAGCGCCGTGCGATTTCCTCGCGCTGCGCCTTGGTGGTGAAACCTTTACGCCCCCGGCGATACCAATCAGGTGCGCTGACAGGCTCGGACCGCTCTTCAGCAGCCCGCAGATGATCACGCACCAACTTTTGCAAAAAGGTTTTGGTGACTCCCACCTTCTCCGCGAGGGAGATGGGATCCTCACCTGCGTACATCCGTCGCAGAAATTCATCGCGCCGCTCCTGCCCCATCGGCTGCCTGCCACGCTTCCTTGCGATTTTAGGTTCTGGTGTGTCCACGGTATTCTGTTAGGAAATTTTCAGCTTCAGCCATAGGTCGATCTCCTCGACCAACTGCGGATAAAGGGCTTCATCGAACGAATGCCCAGCCCCGACGAGTTCCACCAGTTTCTTTTCGCAGATGGCCGCATCGCAGGCGTCACGACCGTCTTGCACCGGGACGACATCATCGGCGTCGCCATGAATCAACAGCCACGGCTGGGTGAGCGATTCTGCCGCGGACAAGGTGCTTTCAATCTCCGTTAGATCCGTGACAAAGCCTTGGGATAGCGGGCAAGCCTCCTCGTCCCACATGTTGCCCTGACCGGGGATGATCGAGGAAAACTCACGCTCGACGAAAGCTCGGGTGTGAGTCATCCCGGCGAGGGAGACCAGCACCCGGATCCGCAGGTCCCGTGCGGCGGTGAGCACACCCACCGCGGCTCCCATGCTATGCCCGATGTAAGCGACGCTCGCCGTATTCGGGACCAGGTCTAACAGCGCCTGTAAATCACCGACTTGCTTGGTGATGCACGAGTCCGTAAAGTTTCCTTCCGACTCTCCATTTCCCGTGTAGGAAATGCGCAGGCAGGGCCACCCGCGCCCGGCCAGTCCCTCAGCCAGCGCCACTAACAGCGGCCGATCCTTGTTTCCCGTAAGGCCATGGCCCAGGATCACCAAAGCGTCCGCCCTCGCCGTCTGATGATACGTGAATTCGATGCGCTCACCCGAGCGGTTGGTGACGAGGCTGTCGGTAATCATGATTCGACTTGTTAGAGCTTTTCGTTGCGTCCGGGAAATGTCAGTTCGGCGATGCCGGACTTATCAAGCCCACCGAGTCCGAGGTCGATCATTTTCTGATACCGGGCTTCCGTCGCCAGCGAGAGCGGCACCTGGATCCCGGCCGCGGTGGCCAATGCATTGGCGATGCCGCTGTCCTTGGCCGCATGGGCGGCAGAGAAATAACAATCGTGCTCGCGGGTGATCATGTCATCACCATCGGTCTCCAAGACGCGGGAATTCGCGCCGGTTTGTGCAAAGATCTCCTTGAGCACGGCGAGATCCAGGCCGAGCGCGGCTCCGAGGCCGAGGCCTTCCGCGAGTCCGGCGGTGTTGATGTTCATCACCATGTTGACCAGGGCCTTGATTTTCGCCGCATTTCCGACGGGCCCCACATGTCGTAACGAGCTGGAAATGGATTTCAGAAGCGTTTCCTGTTTTGCAAAAACGTCCGCTTCACCGCCCACCATCAGATAGAGCGTCCCTTGGCGGGCCTGCGTGATGCTGGAGGCCATGCTCGCCGCCAAGGTGGATGCGCCGGCGGCCTTGGCGGCGGTTTCCACAGCCTCGTGCACCGCAGGACTGACCGTGGCACAATTGATAAAGACCTTGCCCGCCGCGCCGATCAACAGGGAGGCGTCAGGTTTGAAAATTTCAAGCATTGCCTGGTCATCCGTCACCACCGTGAAAATGACATCCGCCGCCGCAGTGACCTCGGGAAGTGAGGTGAATGCGGCACAACCAAGCTCCGCAGCCAATTCTGCTGCGGATGCTGGGTGATGATCATAAACCGCAGTGACCGGGTAGCCCTGGTCCCTCAAGCGGCGTGCCATGTTCGCTCCCATTCTTCCGACTCCTACAAATCCAATGCGCGCTTCATTCATGACGGGAAACTAGGGTGCCTCGGGGATCCGATGCAATTTTCAATTTACGATCAACCCCAGGATCTCACGAGAGAAGAGCATCCGGACGGGAAACCATACCCGTCACAGCCACCAACGTGCCTGCCCGCCGCTGTTGGGATGTTCTTGTTCTCTGATCCGACCTTGTGATCCCATGCTAATTCCAGTAATCTCCCGCCGTGGAAAATCCGCTCAGCTCCGAAAAACTCACCGCCTTGGCAGCGCGGATGACCGCGCTTGGAATCGTGGAGGCCGACTTGTTAGAAAAGTTTATCCGCGGGTCGGGAGCAGGTGGGCAGAAGATCAACAAGACGTCGAACTGCGTATTCCTCAAACATCTGCCAACGGGAGTGTGCATCAAGTGCCAGATGGATCGGTCCCGCGAAATGAATCGCTTCCTGGCCCGCCGCGAACTGTGTGACCAATTGGAATCCATCGCCCAGGGAACCGCCACCGCCAAGACCCAGGCGATTGAAAAACTGCGCCGCCAAAAACGTCCGCGCTCGCGGAACTCTAAAACCCGCAGCGTCGCAGACAAGCGCATCCTCTCCCGGAAAAAATCCATGCGCCGCCCACCTGCGGGCGAGTGACTTTAAGGGCGGTCGCTCATCTAGAAATCAAGGCAGGATCTGATGCTTCGGAGCGTTCCGGTGTTTGAAACTCGACCACCCGATGCCACTTACCAGCGAATGGATAGGACGATGAAGGTGGCAAACCTGAAATGCGCACCGCTGAGGCAAACTCCGATGACTGGAATGGTCCGACCGTAAGGACGCGACAATCCGATCTCCGGGGTGATGGATGGAATACCCATCACCCGTGTCCCGGGATGGAAGCCGGTCAAAAGTGCGGCCCCCCTCATTTCAGCAAGGTGCCGATATCCTCGGCCCCCGGAGTCCAGTAGCTCACGGAAGCAACCTTACCGCCGGAAAGAGTCAAAACGGTCACTTTGCCAGCCTGTTCCGGGAAGTTCGCAATCAACGCGGCGTCATCGGCAAGGATGATTTGATGGTTATACTTCTTCATCTTGGGCATGGCGAACATCCGTCCGATTCCCGGCATTCCGAAGATATTGGCCATGTAAACCGCCTTTTTCGATCCCAAAAAGTCCTTGCCGAGCGCCGATAGCGCGGCGTTTGCCTTTTTCCCAGTCTCCATATCATGACTGACAAGAAGGTAACGCGTGGCGGATGGTTTGAAGGTGAAATCCGCCTCAAATTGATCTTTGGCTTGGAACGCATCCACTTTGGAACCCACGGCATAAGGGGCCGCGCAGGCGATTCCGAGGGAAAGTGCGGCGATCAACATCCCCAGGCCCGCAGTCTTGATCAATGGAACTTGAATCATGGGCGAAGCGTGAAGGACCGAACTTCCTTATTCAAGGAAATCCAAAAATTTCATTGCCGCCTGATCTTCTCAACCATTTCTACGAGGCCTGAAACCCATGGCCACGCGCAGCACCACCATCGGCAAGGCGCACAAGACCAGCGCCGCTACTGCCGTTTTCAAGCCCGGATAAACCCTTGGCGCATCGCGATCCAAGGCCGCCAGAGATTCTGCCACCACCTGCTCTTTCGGCACGTAAAATGATTTTTTGGCTGGCATTTCAGGAGCATCCGGCCCGCGCCGCGCCACTTTTCCAAACTCGGTGCGCACCGGGCCGGGACAGACCGCCAGGACCGGAATGCAATGCTCCCGCAACTCGATTCTCAGAGCCTCGGAAAAACTGGTGACATACGCTTTCGTGGCCGCATACACCGCGAAGTCCGGGATCGGGATCACACTCGCCAACGAACTCACGTTCACAATCGCCCCGCTACCACGCCGGATCATTGCCGGAACCAAGGCATGGGTCAGGTGGGTAAGCGCCTCAACATTCACTTGCAGCATCGCTTCCAGCTTTTCCCAGTTGGACGACGCAAACTCGCCGTAATCTCCCAACCCTGCATTGTTCACAAGAAGGTCGGGCACAAATCCCGTCTCAGACAAGCGTTCCACCAGACGCTCACGCTCGACACCGTTCTGCAAGTCCACGGCAAACACTGCCACCGCCACATGCGGAAATTGCTCGCGAACCGTATCCGCGAGCTTTTGTAACAAAACCTCACGCCGCGCCACGAGCACCAGCTTGCCGACTCGTGGCGCGATCTGAAGGGCAAATTCTTCTCCAAGACCCGATGAAGCACCGGTGACGAGAGCACAAGAATAAGAAGCGTAGCAAGGCATGACGCATTGTTACACCAGCCCGCGGCATTACGCCATCTGAGATTCACCATTCGGTCCCTGAGTCACCTGAACGATGCGCAAGGGAAGGCGAACCAGGATTTCATCGTCGCAGCCGATATCGATCGAGTAGATTCCCGCCTGCGCAAAACGAAGGCCTTGAAGATTCATCACAATATTGCGAGTCAGGAAAGGAACGTTTTTCGGCAGCTTCACCTCGAATTCAGGCTCGATGGGCATATTGTTCGGGTCAAGCGATTCCCCATCCTCATCAATGATGTTGATCGAGAGCTTGTGGCGCCCCTCGTCTTCCGGGGTGAAACAAAAACGCATGGCAAGCGCACAGGAAGGATGCACGACCGGCATCGCGCGGGCTGCAAGGGTGTCGAAGGTTCCAGAAATGACCAGCTTGCCGTTGTAATCAGCTGCGAAGTCGCACAATGTCGCGATTTGAATATCCATGATGGGTGATTTTTAATGAATTGGTTGATAAATTCCGCCACTGATGCGCGGGAGGTGTGCTTATGTGAATGGATCGCCCCGCGCCGTAAAGCGTAAATCGCCGACACCTGCCCCACCCAAGCGAGTTCATGATGAACGATCAGCCAGGAAAGTGCCAATTTCGCCCCTGATTTACAGGATTCCATGCAAAATGGAGCGGCAAACTTCAAGATTTTCCCAAGTTATTCACAGTCGCCAAGAGGGGAAATTTCGGGCCACGTTTTTTCGAAACAACGCTTTCCCAATCCCCAGCAACGGCGTGGCGCTTGTCCCATTCACCCATGTGAACAACCTGTGAATCATCGGGAACCATCGAAAAAAAAGATCGTAACCCACTAACGATCAATCACAAAAAAATCAATCAATCGTTTGAAGGCGGGGATATGCAAGAAAACATTTAATTTTTCCGGACCATTTACAATTGATTGATTTTTACGCCGGGCCGAATTTCACAAAACGCTCCCACCCCCTTTAAACAAGGGGCTTCTGAAAGTTTTCCCAAGTTATTCACATCGCCTCACCACCCGCTCCGCCTATCCGAGCAAATTGCCGAAGCAATTGCTTTTGACCCCAGCGTTTCCTTGCTCTACACCGAGAGGCTCACTACGCGAGCGCGATCCCTATGTCCGAGAATCCCACCATCATCTACACCAAGACCGACGAAGCTCCCGCACTTGCGACATACTCGTTGCTTCCCATCGTGCAGGCCTTTACCAAACACTCCGGCATCACCGTGGAAACTCGCGACATCTCGCTCGCAGGGCGGATCATCTCCCAATTTCCCGATTTCCTCACCCCCGAGCAGCAATTGCCCGACGCGCTCGCCGAGTTGGGAGCTCTCACTCTCACCCCAGAGGCCAACATCATCAAGCTGCCCAATGTCTCCGCTTCGGTTCCCCAGCTCAAAGCCGCGGTCGCCGAGCTCCAGTCCAAGGGCTACGCTCTCCCGGATTTCCCGGAAACCGCCACCAATGATGCAGAAAAAGACATCAAGGCCCGCTACTCCAAAGTCATGGGCAGCGCAGTCAATCCCGTGCTCCGCGAGGGAAACTCCGACCGCCGCGCCCCCAAGGCCGTGAAAGACTACGCCAAGAAACACCCGCACTCCATGGGCGCGTGGACGAAGGAATCAAAAACCAACGTCGCCTCCATGAACGGCAAAGGTGATTTCTTTTCTAACGAAAAATCCTTCTGCTTCCCCACCGCCACGGACGTGAAAATCGTCTTCACCGGCACCGACGGCACCACCCGGGTGCTCAAAGAATCCACCCCGATCAAAGCCGGCGAAATTCTGGATGCCACCTTCCTCAGCAAGGCTGCCCTTGTCGAGTTTCTGGGTACTCAGATCGACAAGGCAAAATCCGAAAATCTCCTGCTCTCCCTCCACCTCAAGGCCACCATGATGAAGGTCTCGGACCCGATCATCTTCGGCTACGCCGTCGAGGTCTTTTTCAAGGACCTCATCGTCAAGCACGCAACCACCCTCACCGAACTTGGCGTGGATTTCAAAAACGGCTTCGGCGACCTGGTCTCCAAGTTGGACAAGCTGCCCGCCGCCAGGAAAGCCGAAATCGAAACGGACATCCAGCTCGCCTATCAGAACGGACCCGCCCTTTCCATGGTGAACTCTGACAAAGGAATCACCAACCTCCACGTCCCCTCGGACGTCATTGTCGATGCATCCATGCCCGCCATGATCCGCGCAGGCGGCAAAGTTTGGGACGCTCAGGGAAAAACCGGCGACACCCTCGCCATCATCCCGGATTCCTCCTACGCAGGGATCTATCAGGCGACCATCGACTTCTGCAAAGCCAACGGCGCCCTCGATCCCAAGACCATGGGCTCAGTCCCCAACGTCGGTCTGATGGCCCAAGCCGCCGAAGAATACGGATCACATAATAAAACCTTCGAAATCCCCGCCTCGGGCACCGTCACGGTCACGGACTCCAGCGGCACCGTCATTTTCTCCCACGCGGTCGAGGCTGGCGATATCTGGCGCGCCTGCCAGACCAAGGACGCACCGATCCAGGACTGGGTGAAGCTCGCCGTCAAACGCGCCCGCGCCTCTGGCGATCCAGCCGTCTTCTGGCTCGACAAAAACCGCGCCCACGACGCCCAGATCATCGCCAAGGTCGAGACCTACCTCAAGGACCACGACACCACCGGACTCGACCTCCGCATCCTTCCACCTGCCGAGGCCTGCACCTTCTCGCTGCAACGCATCGTTCAGGGCCTCGACACCATCTCGGTCACCGGCAACGTCCTGCGCGACTACAATACCGACCTCTTCCCCATCCTCGAAGTCGGCACCAGCGCCAAAATGCTATCCATTGTCCCCCTCATGAACGGTGGCGGGCTTTTCGAAACCGGCGCAGGCGGCTCAGCTCCCAAACACGTCGAGCAATTCACCCTGGAAAACTACCTGCGCTGGGACTCCCTCGGCGAGTTCTTCGCCCTTGCTCCGTCCTTCGAGCAAATCCGTGAAGTCTTCCAGCTTCCCAAGGCCAAAATCCTCGCCGACACCCTCGACGCTGCCACCGGCACCTTCCTCGACCAAGACCGCTCCCCCGGTCGGAAACTCGGCACCATCGACAACCGCGGCTCCCATTTTTACCTCGCTCTCTACTGGGCCCGCGAGCTCGCGACTCAATCCGAGGACACTGAACTCCAAAGTATCTTCACACCTGTCGCCCAGGCCCTGAGCGCAAACGAGGACAAGATCGTCGCCGAATTGTTAGAGGTGCAGGGCAAGCCAGTCGATATCGGCGGCTACTACCTCCCTGACGAAGCCAAGGCCAACGCCGCGCTCCGCCCGAGCAAAACCTTCAACGACATCCTCGCGGCAATCTAGGACCCGCCTAGGAAATGCACGAGGGCAAAAACCACGGACACCGGATCCCTTGTTCCGATGCCCGTGGGCCCTTTGGGGGGCTTTGTGCTATCCCTTGCGGGTTCGAATCTGCCAGAAATCGGCCCTATTGCCATCCCGCAATCACGTAGCCAAGCCCGCTCAGATTCTTCCAGCCGCTTTGATGTCGAAGTAACAATTAGCCAACGCGATCGCGAAGTCTTGCGCCGTCGAGTCCAAGGTCAAGACTCCCAAGCGCTCCAAGACGGCCAAGGCCTCACGCCGTTCATGCACATAACGGTCCGCCGCCAGAAACCTCAGCGCCGACGAAAACGAACCCACGGGCCCCAGAATGGAATCCTCAACCGCCCGCTCCCGCATGCTAGCCAACAGAACAAGATGACGGGTGTTGAGGACCTGCAAGGCCGGCACCAACTCCTTGCCATCCTCCCCCCGCAGATTCGTCAGAAGGATCACCAATGACCGCCGCCGCTGCCGGACCATCACCTGCTCCACCGCACCACTGAAATCACTCGGTGCCGCCGTCGTCTGATAATCATACAAATGGTTCAACAGCACCGGCATCGCGTGCGCTCCCTTGATCGGAGGCAACCACCGGTCCGCCCCCCCAAACGACTTCACCGCCACCTGATCTCCCTGCTTCAATGCCACATGCGCAACCAACAAAATGGCGTTCAAAATGTGATCAAACTGCGGAAGCCCACCGTCAAGCGCGCGCATCCGACGCCCGGTATCCACCAGAAATACAATCGATTGATTCCGCTGCTCCTGGTAGTCGCGGCTGATCAACACTTGCCGCCGGGACGTGGCCTTCCAGTCGATTTGTGCCAGCGGGTCTCCGTCTCGATAATCACGCAATTGATGAAAATCCCGACTCGACCCCGCGCGCGGCCGCCGCACGATTCCCATCGGACTCTCCCGATGTTGCATCGCTAACAGCGCAAACCGAATCACCGGCTCGTAGTTCGGATAGACCTTCACCACCTCATGCCCGAGATGCAGCGTCCTGCGGGTCCACAGCCCCAGCGGTGAAAACCGCCTCACATGCACCGGACTGAAAACCGCCTCACCCCGCTCGGTCAACGTGACCGGGTGAAACACCTTGGTCTCACGCCCCGCAGCCACCACCCCCTTCCACGGCAAAGCCGGAGCCGCCGCCCCTTGAGGAATCCCGTCAAAAATCTCCACCTCCGCAGCCGCAGCTCCCGGGTTGCGGATCACCAAACCCACCTCCCCAGCCTCGCCCAAGGCAAAGCGGCCGGGTAAACGCCGCTGCACGTCCAATGGCTTCCTGACAAGAGACAGAAATCCATCGACCACCGCCACCGCACCCATCACCCCGCCCAGCCACAACCAACCGGTCATCAACCACGGCACGGCCGAGGCAATGGCTGCCAGCAGCAACCAGACCACGCCAAGCGCGAGAAATCGGGATGTCGGACTCATTACCAGATTACTGCCGGGGTGCTGGCACGCTTTCCACGATGGCACGTAGCACATCGTCCACATCCTGCCCGCTGATGGCCACCTCAGGGGTCAGCTGCACCCGATGCCGGAGCACCGGAAGCGTCGCCCGCTTGACATCATCCGGGGTGACGAATCCCCTGCCCTCCAGCGCCGCAAAGGCCTTCCCGATCTTTACCAGGCTGATCGCCCCGCGGGTCCCCGCACCCAGTGAAATCGACCTCGACTCCCGCGTCGCCTGCGCCAGAGCCACCGCATACCCGACCACCTCCGGCACCACCTGCACCGCCGCGGTCGCCTGCTGCGCCAGCACGATATCCTCCGGCCCACAAATCACCGCCACCCCGCGACCCTGGCCGCCTGGAACCTCCCCAGCCGCACGGGTCACGATCTCACACTCCGCCACACGCTCGGGATAATCGATCAACACTTTCATGATAAAGCGGTCCAACTGCGCCTCCGGCAAAGGGTAGGTCCCCTCATGTTCCACCGGGTTCTGCGTAGCCAGCGTCATGAATGGCGGCTTGAGCTTGAGAGTCTCCCCGTCGATGGTGACTTGCAACTCCTGCATCACCTCCAACAAAGCGGACTGCGTCTTCGCTGGCGCGCGGTTGATCTCATCCGCAAGCAGCAGGTTCGTGAACACCGGCCCCTGCCTGAGCTGGAATGTCTGACTTTTCATGTCAAACAAACGGAAACCCGTCACATCCGAGGGCATCAGGTCCGGAGTGAACTGAATCCTTGCGGAAACCCCGCCGAAAGTCCGCGCCAGGGTCGTCACCAGGTGGGTTTTCCCCAAGCCCGGCTTTCCTTCCAACAATACATGCCCACCTGCTAACAGAGCCGCCAGAACCTGCTCGATCACCACGTCCTGACCGAGGATCACCCGGCGGATCTGGTCACGCATTCGCTGGATCAACCCCGCCAGCGGGGAAACGGGCTGATATTCTTGAGGAACCGGGGCATAGGGGTCTGGATTCATGGATGGATGGTCAGTGAAGAACTTGGAGTAAACGTTGGAGATCTGAAGTCGTGCGGGTCAGGATCGCCGGGTCCGCCGGAGATTCCTCGACCAAGGCACGAAACACCCGCTCACGGGGCAATTGCGCTCGGTCTGCTAGAAATTGAAAGAAATCGTCATCCCGACGCCCGCTGCGTGCCGCAACCCGCTGTCCCCGCTCGACAATCTGGCCGCGCACGGGGGCCAGCAAGCCGGCCGCCCGATCCAAGCGCCACTGGAAATCACCCAGCGCTTCGAGGTGATGTTCATACCCCCGCAGAGTGGTTTCCGCCGCAGCGGTCTCGACCGGCCCGAAGCGGCTGAAGTTCTTCCACAACCAAAGCACCACCACCGCGCCGAGCCCCAGCAATACCGGCCAAAGATGATTCCCTAACAACCCCCACAACGAGAGCCCCGACCCACGCAGAAAACCAACATCCCCCTCATAACCCGTACTTTCAATCAAAGCATCAAGCAATGCCGCGTGCTCATGATCACCGATCCACCGGTTGCGGAAAAGCCGGGCATCCGTCAGCACCGTCACCTGTCCATCCCCCTTGCGGACCGACACAAAAACGCCCGGACTGCCACCCGCCTCCGCCACGCTGGTTTGCGATTCCGCCGCGACCTGATAGGACCGCCCCTCGAAGTCGATTTCAGAAACCTTCATCGCCCCGCCCGCTTCCCCCAGCTCGATCCCCGCATCACCTAACAAATCAGTCAACGCCCCCTCGATCATCGGCACACCTGAGTCCCGGCTCCAGTCGCTCGTCTCAGAATCCGCGTGCTCGACTAACAGAACCAGATGCCCGCCCTCATCCACCCAGGAATCCACCTGCCGCGTGAAGCTCTGGTTACTCAGAATCGACGCCGGCACGAACCACACCGCATCATCGACTTCGGGAGCCCTCCACGCCGGCAACGACTTGACCACGTATCCATACCGCGCCACGAAACGCTCCGCCGCCAGCCACGGGTTGACCCTCGCCTTACCCTTGTAACCGATTTCCCGTGTCACTTCCGTGTAGTCGCACCCGACGAGGAACAGCGCGAGCACCATGGCCCATCCCCGCCTCATCCGCCCCTCCCTTCTCCAAACGGCCACTCGCGACACAGCGCCTCGACCTGCTCATCCCGCGGGCTGACACCCGCATACGCAAGCTGCGACCAAGCACCCGTGATCCCGCGGAAATACCCCGGATGCACCGCAGCCCCCACCTTTTCCACGCGGCGGAGACAATCGCCCTCGGTGTCCGACTCCTGAATCTCCACTCCTCCCGACTCGATCACCCGGGAAATCGCCCCGCGGTAAAGCAAGCCCAGCGCCTCCTGATGCCGCCCCTGCCGCCAAAGCGCCCACGCCGCCGACGGCACATCCACCGGCAGGGAATCCGCCGCCACCTCCATCCCCAGCACCACCCGTGCCTTCGGCGCAGGTAACGGCTCTTTACCGCCGCGGCTTCCCATCAGGAAAAGATGCCGGTTTTTCCAAATCACCCAGCCGATCCCCCCCACCAACAAGACCACCGCGCAGATCGCGAACAGCTGCATCAAGGTTCCCACCCACTCCACAGGCAGCCCGCTCCCTGAAGAGTTTTTTGGCACCTTATCCGTCACGGTATGCACCTTGAACGCCTCGTCCGCCTTCACCTCCTGGATCACTTCATGCGGCATCCGCACTTCCTCCGCCCGGGCGAACTGGCAAACCATGAATAGGGAAATCACCAACACCGCCCCCTTGCCCAAGCGCTGCGCCATCCGCCGGAAGGCTAGCTCCACATCCCAGCCCTCGATCCAAGTGCGGTTGTTGATATACACTCCGAAACCGCCCCCCGTCACGAATGCATCCGTTAACGACATCCCGACGATCACACAGCCGACGACCGTGCGCGTGATGATCTCGGGCAAATCCCACGGCACTTCAGGATCCCACGACTCCACAGCCAGCTGCCAAGCCGACGCCTGCCCCTCGGGAATCAACATCATGAGCAAACCCAGAATTCCCAAGCCTAGCCATGCCGCCGCGATATCAGAAATCAGGTAAAGCCACATCACCACGCCTTCCCCGCGCCTCACGACCTGTCCGCACCGTTGTTGATACAGCTTGCCCCGCAGGCCTTCAAGATCCTCAACCGCCATCGTCACCGGCAACCATGGCGAGAAGCGCGCCCAAAGAAGCCGATAGAAAAACCTCCGCACCCAAGCCCTGGGGATCTCCCGCCAGATCGCCCGCCAGCCGGGCTCCTCGCCAAATAGCCGCCGGCTGATCTCGAACAAAACCATCCGCGAACCCACCGGCTTGCACCACCAGAACACCACCAGGAACACCAGCGGATACTGCCACAACAGGCAGCCCGCTAATGCCATCGGCACGCCAAGCGCCAGCCACCACACCGCGATGCAGCGCCAAAAACTCCGCCTCACCATCGCGAAGCCCAGGTCCACCGCCTCCCAGTCACTCCGGGGACGGATCTCTGCCGTCACGCGATCAAGCTGCATGGCGAGCCCTCCCTGCCAGACTGAAATAGACGATGTGCAAGACCCAGCCGATGATACCCACGGTGTATTTCCACTCCGAGGGGATGCCCCGCGCCGACCAGAAGCCCTCGACCACTGCGGCCAACGAGGTCAGCAGTGCCGCACCGTAAATCAAAGGCAGCGCATCCTTCGACGCCGCCACCAAGGCCCGCACCCGCGGCAGGCGGCCGGGTCGTAAAATCGCCAGCCCCAGACGCATCCCCGCCATCCCGGAAAGCACCATACCTAACAACTCAAACGAAGAATGGCCCGCCACAAACGACCAGAACGACTCCGGATCGCACGCGTGATTCACATAGCCCGCAGCCGCACCGATGTGCAGTCCGTTGAACAGCAGAAAAAACAACGTTCCGATGCCCGCCGCCATCCCACCTGCGAAGATCCGAAAATCAATCGCCACGTTGTTATAGATATAGAAACAAAACATCATGAAGTTCGAGCCATACTCGGACCGCAAGTGGCTGAGCTGCTCCTCCTTGCCCCCATACATCTGTTCCATGGATGCCATCCCTTCCGCGCCCAGCACCGCTTGAATCCAACGGATGTCATGGTGGGCGGAGAGCATCATCGCCACGAAGGGCAGCCAGAACACCGCATTGCACAGCCAGAACAAGCGCCAGTCCTTGCGCACCGCTTGAGGAAGCTCCGTGGCCACGAATCGCACCACAGCCTCCCAACCACTTCGTCTCCTCTGGTAAATCAACTCATACCCCCGGATCACCAGCTCGTTGAGCCGCTCGGTGATGTGACTGCCATACATCCGGCTTTCTGCCAGAGACAGATCCAGACTCATCTCGCGGAACAGGTGTGGCAGCCGCTCCGCCTCAGGGCCCGCCTTGCCCTTTTCCATCAACGAGACCAGAGACTCATACTCCGCCCAGCGCGCCATATTCCGATGCTCGAAATCTCCGGATGTCATCGCTCCCTCCTTTTTTCCTGGATCCAGTGCGCCATCGCCATCAGACGATTCACGCCCACCTCTCCCGTCGCACCGCTGAGCACCGCGGCCTGATCGGCGATCTCCGCGCGCCGCCCTTCCGACCACAGTCCCGCCCGCTCGCGAAACAGGGCAAGCCCACGCAACTCGTCAGCCGTCAGCCCCACCGGCAAAGGCACCGCCGTCAGCGGCGGGGGTGGCACTCTCGCTTGCGGCGAGACCACCCGATCATAAATCACCACCGTCCCCGCCGCCAAATCCCCCAAGCGCTGGAAGCGCCGGGTCGCAAGACAACTTGTCAGACCGAAACCATAGGTGAAAAAGGGCATCCCATCGATGAAACGCAGAAAATTCCTCACCACCGCCTGCCCGAAGGTGATCGGAGAACCCGTCGCCTGGACCACCCGCAGCCCGAGAATCCGCTTGCCCGGAGTGGCACCTCGTTTTCCCGCCTCAAAAACCACCGGGTAAAGCCAGTCGAGCAAAAACCACGCCAGCAGCATCACCCCGCCAGCGACCCGTTCACCAATGGCGATGCCAGCGAAGCTCACGATGACCCCACCCACAGTCAGGGCGGTGCTGCGGATGAGAAGATCAAGGGAATACGCCCCAGCACGCAACATCGGGCCCGCCATCCGCAAGCGGATTTCGATCCCTTCCGCCAGCTCTACCGCTTGCAAGGTGTCTAGTTTTTCATGAGCAGACATTCCTTTGGACGACCTTCTTGTCGCGGCCACCCTAACGCACCTGCCGACTGGGTAAAGCCTCCGCACTCAACAACCGCGATTTTTATCTTCCTGAACGGTCTGTGTCCGTTGCGATTTAAATTCCAGCTTCTGCCCTCTAAGGCCATTCCGCGTGCGGGTGCCATTGTCAATCTTCATCAATTCGCTTGCACCGCAAAAGCATCTTTCATTGGCACACCCGGTCTTCAACCGAAATTGGTTTTGATGTGCCCTCTATCATGCCTCAAAAAACGGCGCTTTTTGATCCAGGAGACCAGAGTCTGATCGTTCACGCCGTGAAGCGTGGCGAAACGCTGAGTAATCAATCCGC